>Ga0316194_10003984_pt1 | contig 10259 bp, 6 predicted proteins | sample CroRivsedime1_MG_FD_204936 | JGI IMG/M metagenome (GOLD analysis project Ga0316194, IMG submission 204936) | Coastal sediment microbial communities from Maine, United States - Cross River sediment 1 | ecosystem: Environmental > Aquatic > Marine > Coastal > Sediment | place: USA: Maine... | reverse complement strand
GTCAAACAGGCAGGTCGATGCAAGGCGAACTTATCGACACTTAAAATTCCATTCGACGTAGATACAGAAATAAACTAGAACCTATCTCAAAAATGCATCTCACGCTCAACAGCGGCGCGGACAACCGCAAACAAATGCAGCGGCATGTCCGCGCCGGCGCTTTTATTGAAAGTACAGTATTTAGCCAATTTTAATGACAACAAACCCGGCATTGGGTCTTTTCACCAGCAGCTGAACCTTATCGTCTTTTTCAACTTCCGAGCGCAGTTCCGGCACGCTGGTAACCGGTTTTCGATTCACCTCTTTCACCATGTCACCCAGGCGAACGCCGGCTTCAGCTGCTTTGCTGCCGGGTTCAACGCCGACAACCAGCACGCCCTTTTCAGTTTCCGAATGACCGAATCGCCTGGCCGTTTCCGGTGTGGCCTCTGCAATCCGAATACCCAGCTTTTCGCTATCTTCCGATTTCCGCTGAACCAATGGTTCGGAATCCCCGCGTTTGGCGATTTTGACATTTACCGTTTTCTGCTTACCATCCCTCAGCAGCGTTACGGTCGTCTTTTTGCCCACCGCTATATCGGCAATCGTTTGGGTCAGATCACGACTGGAGTTGATGGATTTGCCGTCAACTTCAACAATCACGTCATTGGCTTTAATACCGGCTTTATCGGCAGGGTCACCTTCAAAAACCTGCGCTACCAGAACACCTTTTTGGTCTTTGATTCCGTAATATTCGGCTAACTCCGGAGAAAGGTCCTGAATGCTGACACCCAGCCAACCGCGGGTAACGGAACCCTGCGCCTGGAGCTGCTTAACAATGCCCTGGGCCAGGCTAACGGGTATGGCAAATCCGATGCCCTGGCCGTTGGCCACGATGGCGGTGTTGATACCAACCACCTCGCCGTTCATATTCAACAGCGGTCCGCCGCTGTTTCCGGGGTTAATGGACGCATCGGTCTGGATGAAATCGTCATAGGGCCCGGAACCGAGTGCGCGGCCTTTGGCGCTGACGATTCCCGCGGTTACCGTCTGTTCGAGCCCGAAGGGGCTGCCAACGGCCATCACCCAGCTGCCCACTGAAAGCGCATCCGAATCTCCCAGTTTCAGCGGAACCAGGTCCGAAGCGCCTTTTATGCGGATAAGCGCCAGATCCGTATTGGGATCGCGACCCACCAGCTCGGCTTCGAACTCCCGCTCATCAGCCAGTTTGACTTTAATCTGATCGGCATTTTCGATCACATGGTTGTTGGTGACAATATAGCCGGCCTTATCAATGATAAATCCGGATCCCAGGCTTCGTTGTTTGAAATCCCGCGAGGGTCCTTCCTCATGATGCGGTCCGAGGAAGCGGTCCGGGTTACCAAAGGGCTTCTTCTGCCCGAATGGATTCCCGAAGAAATGACGAAAAACAGGCCCGCCGCCCTTAATGGTCTTGACGGTTCGGATATTGACCACGCCGCCACGAACTTTCTGAGCAAGTTCACTAAAATTGACCGGAACCATCAGGGTCTTGGATTCAATTTCGGACATGCTCTTGGCCTCGAGTTCATTTTCAAGGCCACATCCCCATATGAATCCGGTTAACGCCAAAATCATGATTCCTAAACTGAGTTTTCTGAATGGTTTTCTTTTCATGGTTTATATCTCCTTATGGTTGACTAAAACAGACCTTCCGCAATATTCGATGATCTACATTAGTGCACGCAGATGACCGCAACATGACCTGAAAATGACCGAAAGGTTAGATTCGGTTGCCCGTGGGCCCGTTTTCCCGTTAGGCATTGAATTCTATACATAATTTAACGGGCGAACGGGTAACGGGCTAACCTACTGGGGCCAAGTATCTATGATGAGAGTTTTGAAATCAGTTTTGGGAGGGTAACAGTGAACGTGCTGCCCCGGTTTGGCTCACCGCCATGGGCTCTGGCAATGGCCCTTGCGAAGCTCAGACCCAGCCCGATTCCGGCTTCTGAACGACTGGGATCACAGCGATAAAAACGCTCAAAAATACGGGGCATATCTTTTTCGGAAATGCCGATACCGGTATCTTTGACCGTAATGGCGACCGCATCATTGTTTACGGTGTTGACCGTCACTTCAACGCTTCCGCCGGCGGGCGTGTACTTGATGGCATTGTCGAGCAGGTTGGCGATCATTCTTTGAATCAGCCGATTGTCGCCGGAAATGCTGAAATTACCGGGAACATCACAAACCAGCCTTAAATCTTTATCTTCTGCCGGCGACCGGAACAGTTCACAGGCATCGCGCACCACTGCGCCAATGTCCAGTTCTTTGGCATCGAGTTTGTTGACACCGGCTTCAGTTTTGGAAATAACCAGCATGGTGTTGATCATATCCAGCAGCCGGTCACACTCTTCGACGGTGCTGGCGGCCATGTTTTCATATTCATTTTCAGAGGCGCCGGTGGTCAGGGAAACTTCGGAGATCCCCCGGATACGCGTGATCGGACTTTTAAGGTCATGGGCAATGTTGTCGCTCATTTCCCTGATACCGGTGACCAGGGTTTGAATACGGTCCAGCATCTGGTTAAACGTGATGGCCAGTTGATCGATCTCGTCTTGGTATTTTTTCACCGGTACCCGCTCCTTGAGGCTGCTCTCCGATATTTGCCGGGCGGTCCGGGTAACCGCTTCAACACCCGCCAGGGCTCTTCGGGCCATAAACCATCCGGTAATGGCGGCAAAGACAAATAATGAAGCCATGGTGGTGACAAATATTTTGCGAAAGGCTTCAATAAAGCGGGTATAATTTTCCATGGATTGCCCCAGCTGCAGAATAATGTTACGGCCGATAATGGCATAAATTACCCGGATGTTATGTCTGCGATCCGGCAGGCTGACGGTATTAAAAACCGGTCGATTTTCACCGATCAGTTGCTCGATCGCCGCCTTTCCAATGCCGATGTCGCGCCAATATGACATATTGGAAGAAGAAAATTCCTGACCGTCACGGGAAAGCAAACGGAAAAAGATCTTTTTTTCTCCGGCGGCCTGGGCCTCAAAAATGATCTGGCGCTTGACGGCTTTCATGCCCTGCACCTTGAGAATCGAAGACAGGGTTCGGGCCTCACCCAGTAAATCCTGATCGGTGCGATCCCGGATAACAGAAGTAATCAAAAAATAGAAAAAGAGAAACGCCACGCAGGAGGTCAGCATGAAGATTCCTGCGTACCATAGGGTAAGGCGGAACGCCAGGGTATGACGGATGCTATTTATCTTCTTTAAGAACATAGCCCACTCCGCGCACAGTATGAATCAGCCTGGCGGGAAATCCTTTGTCGATTTTTTCGCGCAGCTTGTAAATTCGGGATTCAACGACGTTCGTCTGGGGATCAAAATAATAATCCCAAACATGTTCCATAATCATGGTTTTGGAAACCACTCGGCCGGCATTGCGCAGCAGGTACTCCAGCAAAGAAAATTCCAGCGGCTGCAGATCGACTTTTTTGCCGGCACGCACAACTTCCCTGTTAATAAGATTCATGCTGATATCCGCGACTGTCAGTTTGGTCGGCTCAGAAGCATCACTGCTGCGCCGAATCAGGGCCTGCAACCGGGCCAGTAATTCGGAAAATGCGAACGGTTTTGCCAGATAGTCATCCGCACCGATCTGCAGTCCTTTTACCCGATCATCGACTTCCCCTTTGGCACTTAAGATAATGACGGGTGTCTTCAGTTTCTCGTGGCGCATCCTTTCAATCAATCTCAGGCCATCCATTTTAGGCAGCATAACATCGATGATAGCGGCATCGTAAGGCTCGGTTAAAGCCAAATGCAAACCGTCTTCGCCGTTGCCTTCATGGTCCACGGCAAACCCTTCGGCTTTTAAACCCTTGATGATGAAGGATGCGATCTTTTGATCGTCTTCAACCAGAAGTATCCTCATAAGATTCTCCAGGAAATATTACAATTCGCATATGGCATGGGGCATGGGGCATGGTGTGACTCCGCTCGGTGCCGACGCCTATTTTTCCAAATTACTTATCTCCTTGCACCATGCACCATGCGCTATGCTGTATAGCGCCCCGCGATAGCCACCCACTGATCTTTTATGCATAGGTCAAGAATATCAAATCCAATGGTTTTCATTCTGGCAAGCACCAGGTTTTCGTTTTTTTCGAGGATCCCTGAGCAAATAAAAATGGCCTTGTCATTGAGGATCTTTTCAATATCCTCTAACAGGTTATAGATCACCTGCGTTAAAATATTGGCCACAACCAAATCGTACCTTTCTTCAATTCCGGCAACGAGATTGCCCATTTTTACTGAAAATCTCTGCGGTGCAATCCCGTTCAATCGGAGGTTTTTTGCAGCAATTTTAACAGCCATTTCATTTTTATCAAGACCGCAAACGAAACCGGCGCCCAGCCTGGCCGCCGCAATCATCAATATCCCGGAGCCGGTACCGATATCTAAAAACGAATCTCCCAAGTTGAGATAATCTTCAATCAGACGAATACATAAAGCCGTGGTCGGGTGCGTACCGGTGCCAAAGGCCATGCCGGGATCCAGTTCCAGCACGATATCGCCGGGATCGGCTTTGTACTCGCACCAGGTGGGTTTGACAACAATTTTTTCTCCGATTTTGTGGGGTTTAAAAAAAGCCTTCCAGGCCTCGGCCCAGTCTTCTTCATCCAGCTCTTTATAACTGACCTGATAAAGCATCGTAAAATTCTCTTTTAAAAAGGCCAGTTTTTCTTCCAGAACCCTGCAGCGCTTTTTTGCCTGCCGGTCTTTTGGAAAATAACCGACAACCGCATGCTGCTCCGCACGACCAATCGAATCTTCAGCCCAGTCCTCGGCCGGCTCTATTGCCGGGTCTTCTTCAACCACACCCTGCAGGTCGAATTCGAAAAACAGGTTGGCAATGAGTTCGCCGGCAAGGCGGTTGTCATCAGCATCAAATACGACTTTTGCTTCGATCCATTTCATTGTTGAGTTAAATCACCACAGAGATCACAGAGATCACAGAGAAAAAAATTTAAGTTTTAGTCGTTAATTATTCTCCGGAGTCCGTCTTTTAGAATTCTAACATTAAAATTTATTAGAAGCCCCACTTTACAATCAGATAATTTTAGATAAGACAATAGTTGTGCGCTATGAATCGGTAACAATCGATCAATGGCCTTTATTTCAATAATCACTTTTTCTTCCACCAAAAGATCAAGACGGTAGCCACAATCTAATTTTACATCCCGGCATATTAGTGGTAAAAATTAAAACCTCTCTTTAGGCGGGTTGAAGTAGCCGAATTTGAGATGCGGGAATTCCTGCCGGATTTGTTCCAGCAGATTCTTCATCCCGATGGGCGCACCATTGTGGGCCACGCCATTCATTATCTCAAAATATCGCAGCGGATCGAAATTCAAGTTGCGCCACTGAATCATGTGAATCGGGTGTGGCTTCAATAATCGGCGTAAGGCTTCTATTTCCGTCGGTGTATCTGTAAACCCGGGGCAGTTTAAATAATTAACCGCAACAAAAAGACCGCTTGCCAGAGCGAGATCAATGCTTTTCAAGACATCGGAAAACCCGTAGCCTTTCGGACGAAAATAGGCATGATAGCAATCTTCACGCGCACTGTTCACGCTGATACGAATGCTGTCCAGGCCGGCATCGATTACCTGCTGCAACGCTTGCGGCAGGCTGGCGTTGGTGTTCATATTAATGGTGCCCCGGTCCGTTTCAGAGCGAATCAGACGAATGGCCGGTGCAATGACATCGGCGGCCAGCAGCGGGTCTCCTTCGCAGCCCTGTCCGAAACTGACCACACTTTTTTGGGTCCGCTTTATATGCGCCAGCGCCACTTCAGCAATTTCTTCCGGTGACGGGGTGAATTCGATGCGGTCCTGGCTGTGAGGAATATCGCTGTGTTTCTGTAAAGACAGGCAGCCCAGGCAGCGGGCATTGCACTGTCCGGCGGTGGGCAGCGGCGCTTCGTAGCGGCTCAAAAAGAAATTTTTGGCCGCCGGGCACCCGAACTGCAGGGCGCATTTTTCAAGATGGGCCCTGAGGCGATTGGCGGGCATCTGTTTGCGCATCTTTTCGATGCCGACGGCAACATCGTCCGGTTTCATCAATCGCAGGTCCTGTCGCTTTTCGTGGTCTACACGAATAACGGCTGATCGAAATTTTCTCCGGTGCCATCCCACGGCGCCATAGGAAAAAAGCGGCAGCGTTTGCGCTTTTTGGGTTTCAACATAAGCACCCAGATACGAAATGACGTAACCCGGGGAATTAAATGCGGTCACCGGAAATAGCGGTTGGCCGGGAGCGTAAGGATTCTCACTTACCGTTTCAATCCGGCCCGAATGCAGATTGAATAAAACCGGCCTGCGCTCCGGCAGGTACATGAGCTCGCTGCCAAAAGGCATACTGCGGGTATTCTTCAGCGTCAGCGGTATTTGCGTTGCCCCGGCCATCCCCACCGCAGCATAGCCGTCGAGTTCAAAAATTTCTCCGGCCGCATTCGCCACCAGCGCGGTCAACAAATCTGCATTTATATTCTTGGATTTTAATCCCAATTTCTTCGCAAACCTTTGTATTTATTATTATTTTATAAGGAAAGCGATATGGTTAAGCCGGTTATCCCGTTGCCAGCCGAAGGTCCTCGTGAAACGGGATTTAGCCCGTTAAATAGGGAAACCCATCTGGTTTTATGCTTAACGGGCTCAACGGGCTAACCCTTTAAGTACATCACACATTTCGAAGACCTCCCATCCACTTTCAAAATGAACGGCCTGTCAAGCTGAATGTGGGCTACGTGCGAGGTTTCATTGGCCACCGGCTGGGAGGTCAGCCAGTTCCAATCGACAAAATCCGCGTCTTCATCCAGAACGGTTGCATAGGTGATTCCCAGGGTGGTGATATTATGGAAAAAGTGCGAGCCCTGGGATGGATCGGCCTTCAACTCCGCTGAAGATGTTTCAACCATCGCCCCCACGCCGCAAATTTCGGCCCAGCTTACCGGGATTCCCAGCCAGCGGTCGGCCGAACCCCATCTGCCCGGACCGACCAGCAGGTATTTACGGGATTCACTCAACAGACCCGCGTTCAACTCGCCAATCTCCCGGGCAACCTGCGGGGTCTTGGCGGAATCGAAGCCATCGGGTTTTACAAAGAGAATGTCGGCCATATCATTCCTTTCAGCATTGCCCAGCGCATGGGAAGAAACACAAAAGGACCTGGCAATTTCGTCATCGCTGATTTTCACCTGAAGCAGTTCCGCACGGGCCGTCATCGGTCTGAGCTGCAGAAAAGCAAATTCCGACCTTCGCTCAGGAACCTGGGGCATATTGATCGAAAATTCGAGCTCCACCGGACAGCCCATACCTTCCTGGCCCAGATCCAAAACTTCGGAAAGAATTTCAGCCAGTGGAAACTGCCCATACTTCAAAACCTGGGCAAAGGTAAGTACCGGGTAGCCGGGCATATGGGCAGAATCTCTGATCCGATGTTCTTCGGGGATATATGTGCTGGCTAAAAGCCTCACCGGAGCTTCCTCAGCGGCATCGCTGACCTCTCTTTTTGCGAGGTTGGCATCCTCAACGATACCCACCTCCGGAGAATCTTCACCCATATTCAAGGCATAAAAAAGCTGCTGTGAGTTCTCCAGGATATCTTCTACCGTAGAACGCTGCGGAAGTAATTGCGGATATCGCGGAGAAAACCGCAGGGCTTTTTCACCTTCCATAACCGTTTTGCCCAGACCCAGCGCCACCGTGGTGATGCCTTCTTCCGGTTTCATTTTTGCAAAAGGGTAGTAATTATGAGACTGGGCAACACCGGATATGGTCGGGTAAAAATAATTGCCGTATCTTTCTCCCACCAGCTGCTGGATGATGACGGCCATCTTCTCTTCTTCGGTGCGGTGACCCACCCGCTTTGAAAATGCCTTGGGGTCCCTGAAGTAGGTTGACGCGTAAACCAGTTTGATGGCGTTGATCAATTGTTCCAGCCGTATTTCGAGATCCGAATGATCATTGGGAAGCATGTAGGTTCGATATAGGCCTGCATATGCGCGAAATTGGGCATCCTCCAGCAAACTTGAAGAGCGAACGGCCAACGGATAGTTGATTCGTTCAAGATAGGCTTTGAGCTCTTCGGCAATCCATTGCGGAAAATTGGCGCTGTGAAAGACTTCGGCAATTTCCTCGTCCGGCGCATCGGATTTTGCCAGTTCCTTGAGATCATTTTCCTCGATAAAGGCATCAAAGCCTTCGGTGGTCACCACCAGGGTCTGGGGAACAAAAATGTTCACATCCTCAAATTTTTTATGGATGGCCGAAAGCCGTTGAAGCAAATTAGCGACAAATGCCAGTCCCCGGGCCTTTCCGCCCATAGAGCCTTTGCCGATTTTAAAAAATTCCGTATCCGCATCAAAGTCCCCGGGATCAAAGTCAGCCACCACGCCTTTTAGCCGCCGCTGGCGCCATGTTTGGATCATGGAAATCAGATACTGCCGGTGGCTTTCAACACTGGTGAAGTCATCATCTCGTAAGGGGCGCATTTTGGATGCCAGTACGATTTCGGTGCGCGCAAAGAGCCATCTCGATAAATCATTGCGGCTAGAATGGTGAACAAAGGAATCTTCGGGGATACGGTGCAAAATTTCTTCGAATTGACGCAGGTTGGGTGCGCGGGCGATTTCCCGGCCATCGGGTTTGCGGAAGACAAAATCTCCAAATCCCAGCTGATCCAGAAAAAAAGAACGAACCTCAGCATGTAAACTGGGTGAGTTTTTATCAACAAAAGCGGCCGGAATCTTTTTGGCCTTATCTGAATTGATTGATTCAGAGCTGGTAAGCAAAAGCGGAATATCGAAACGTTCCTTTTTAATCTTTGATAGAAATGCGACACCGGCATTTTCATCCAGCACGCAGTTTCGCGGGATGCGAACATCGGATATGACGCCTAAAACATAGGGCTCGAATTTTTCAAAGAGTTGATCGGCTTCCTCGAAGTTTTCGGCAATCAGAATTTTGGGCCGCGCCCGCATGGTCAGCAACTTGTGTTCCTCATTGAGCCGGTACTCCATAATGGCCTGGGTCTGACTCACCAGTTCTTTGTAAAGCACCGGCAGCAAAGAGGAAATGTAAGCCGGAGAATCCTCCACAAAAAGGATCACCCGTATACCGGCAAATTCGGTATCGTGTTCAACGTTTAGCCGGTCTTCAGCGCTTTTGACCAGGGCCACCAGGATATCGGTATTGCCGGACCAGACAAAGGACCGGTCAATCCCGGGAGGACGGGTAAAATCCAGCAGGCATTCCCGGGCCGACGGCGGTAAAGAATCATGGGCCAGCAAAACAATCGGCAGATCGGGAACTTTCTTTTTGATTTCCTCACCCAGGGTAAAAACATCCATATCCGCCAGCTGGCTCATGGTGATCACCATGTCAAATTTCTTTTCATCCAGCATCGCCAGGGCTTCCTGTGCCCTGGAAACCCAGGTAAACCGGGGCGGATTGCTCAGGTTCAGGCCGCGGTATTCATTAATGATGCGTTCGGAAAGACGGCAATCTTCTTCCAGAATCCAGGCATCGTAAGGTGTCGAGACCAGCAGAACATCCCTAACCTTGCGGGCCATCAATTCATGGAAAATTTTAAACCGCGGGTCAAAATCTTCGGAAAAACTTTCGATTTCTAAAGCCATATAAGATACCTGTCATAAAATAGTAAGATTTTAATCAGTTGGAAGCTATCTGCAAAATAAGTAATCACTTAATCAGGTTTGCCGGTTGCCAGTTTAGCGCGTTGTTTCGTTAAGCCCTTTAAAAAAGGAATAATGTCTAACTTTATATAGCCGGCAAACGGGCTAACGGGTAACGGGCTCAACCTGAGCATTTTTGAGATAGATTCGGGTTAAACCACAGCACATGAAGTTGTCTGTACATATGTGTTGCCTGTGTGGTCATTTCAACCATATCTTTGGTCAAATCGCAATAATTTTGGACTTGGCATTTAAAAAGGTAGTGGTATTATAAGGACCTAAGAACTCAGGGTTGCGTTATCCCGCCCGAGTTGAAATACTCACGTACGCCGTGTACGCTCCGCTTTCAATTCACGGGACGCCTTGCCCTGCTGAACACATTTATTTACTAAATCAAGATATGAAATCCCGCTTTAAGCGGGGAACCCTGATCCGCATTTTTGAGATGAGTTCAAATTTAAATTAGCAATGTTTTTTAATTAAAGATAAAGGAAAAGCTGTGAACATCTGGATGACGCTTAGGAAAG
>Ga0316194_10003983_pt1 | contig 10262 bp, 8 predicted proteins | sample CroRivsedime1_MG_FD_204936 | JGI IMG/M metagenome (GOLD analysis project Ga0316194, IMG submission 204936) | Coastal sediment microbial communities from Maine, United States - Cross River sediment 1 | ecosystem: Environmental > Aquatic > Marine > Coastal > Sediment | place: USA: Maine... | reverse complement strand
CGAAAGGCGCGGGATTACCATGGCGGTTGAAGAGGCCAATGCGGCCGGCGGTGTCCTGGGAAAACAGGTTCGGATGATTGTCGAAGACACCGAGACCAATCCGGCTGCCGGGGCACGCAAGGCCCAAAAATTAATCGAGCGCGACAAGGTCCATTTTATGCTGGGGGCCGTATCTTCCTCGGTGGCGATCGCGATCTCCGAAGTCGCCCAGCGCGGCAATACCATTTACTTCAACACCAACACCAACTCGGACGAATGCACCGGCAAGCACTGCCACCGGACCAACTTCAGAGTGGGCCCCAACAACACCATGCTGGTGAGGGCCGTGGCGCCTTACATTGCCCGGAATTTCGGCAAGAACTGGTATTTCATTACCCACGATTACACCTGGGGCCGTTCCGGTACCCTGTCATTCCGCGAAATCCTCAAGCAGGAAGGCGGCAAAGATATGGGTGAAGCCCTGATTCCCATGGGCACCCGGGATTTCAGTTCATACCTGATCAAGATCAGAAACCTGAAACCCAAACCGGACATGATCATGTGCACCATCGGCGGCGTGGATCGCTCGGCCCTGTTCGAACAAATCAGGCAATTTGGCATGGACAAAGATTTCAAGTGGGGCTTCAGCCTGATGGATTACGGCGATGCCTTTGCCGTGGGTCCTGAAAAAGCGATCGGAACTTTCGCTGTCGAGTGGTATCACACCATTGAAGCCCCCGGTGTTAAGGAATTCGTTGCCAAATATCAACAGCGCTGGCCCGATGCCGGATTTCCGATCCCGGAAAACAATACCTACCAGGGATACCTCGGCGCCCGCGAACTGCTGCGAGCCGTGGCACGGGCCAACAGCCTGGAGACCAACGATGTCATCAAAGCCCTTGAGGGCTGGACCATCAAGGACAACATGAAACCCAACCCGACTCATATTCGAGCCTGGGATCACCAGTTCGTCCAGGATGTCATCATTGCCCGCATGAAAACACCCGAGGAACTGGCAGCCGGTGACAAATCCGATTTTTACACCGTGATCGGCTTTATGAAGGGCGAAGATGTGGTCCTCAGCCGGGAAGAAAATCCGTGTGAACTTGAACCTTATAAGTAAACTCATTTCTCACTTATAATTGGTTGATTAAGTTGATTGGGTTGATTGGTAATTGAACTGATTTATTAAAATCTAAAAACCTGGTTCTTTGGGCAGGTAAAAGATAGTCGGCTCTGCCTGTAACAGTTTTAAGGAGTAATGGAGTGTTGGCCTCCGGCTCGTAGATCCTACGGCTCGGAGAGAGTACTGGAGTGATGGTCTATCGCTCGTGAACTCTATGCATCAGAGTATCTCGATCACTTCTGTTTAGACTCACAGCAGATCGGTGTTGGGTTTTCGGTTTTCTAATACTCCAATACTCCATAGGTAGGTTAAGTAGTACAGTGTCATGGAGAGCCTCCTTCCAAGGGGTAAACCAATAAACTAAATCAACCAATCAACTAAACGGCGGCCTGCAAGGTCGAGACCACATGAGGTGTTATCACCATGGCAGAATTACTTGCACAATTGTTTAACGGCCTGGTTTTAGGATTACTATTCGGTGTCATGGCTTTAGGCTTCATGATGATTCTCAGCGTCATGGAGGTCATCAATTTCAGCCATGGTGCCTTGTTTGCCTTGGGCGCTTATTTTGCGCTCACACTGCAAAAATTTGTGGGCTACTGGCCCGCCTTGATACTGGCCCCTGTCTTTGTCGGTCTTCTGGGGCTGGGCATCGAACGGTTCGGGATCCGGCGTATTTACGGCAAGGATCCCCTGTTTGGTTTGCTGTTAACACTGGGCTTGGCCATGGCAATTGAAGAGATTATCCGTATAGTCTGGGGCAAGACCGGCTCTTCTCTGGCACCGCCGGCCTTTGCCGCCGGTCCTATCAATCTCGGTATCCTCTGGTACTCGAAATATTTGGTTTTTTTAGCGGTGCTTTCCTTGATTCTGCTTATTTTGGTCTGGTTTTTTCTGGAAAAAACACCCTATGGATCCATTATCAAGGCCGGTGTTTCGGACAGTGAGATGGTGCTGGCCCTGGGTAAAAACCTCGGCAAACTTCGTACCCTGGTATTCGGCCTGGGCTCTTTTTTGGCCGGTATCGCCGGCGTGATCGCAGGCCCCATGTGGAGTCTCAAGCCGACCATGGGTACGGAGGTGATCATGCCCTCCTTTGTGGTCGTGGTGATCGGGGGCATCGGAAGTTTCTGGGGTGCGGTGATCGGAGGTTTGATTGTGGGGCTTTCCAAAAGCCTGAGCATTTTGATCTATCCACGCATGTCCGAGCTGGCCATGTATTTCATCATGGCAATCGTGCTTGTCTTGCGACCTCGCGGCATCATGGGAGAAAAATCTTTGCTTGAAGAATAACAAAAGGGAATAGTGCATGGATGTCTTGCGATATATTAAGCACCCGTTGTTTTTAACACTGGCTTTTTTCTTTATTGCGCCGGTGGCGGTCCTTCCCCTGGGCGGCATGTCATTGGCGATCGAGGTCATGATCTGGGTCGTATTCGCCATGGGGTTCAATATTCTGCTGGGTTACACCGGATTGCCTTCCTTTGGCCACGGTCTGTTTTTCGGCAGCGGCGCTTATCTTTTCGGTTTGTTTCAGCATCACGTCATCAAAGGGATCTGGATACCCTTGGCCGGAAGCATTCTGGGGTGTATGATCATTGCCGCCGTGCTGGCTGTCTTTATGGCGAAAAAAAGGGGCATTTATCATGCCTTGCTGACCATTGCCTTCACCCAGATGTTCTTTTTCCTCGCTTTTCAGTGGGACGCGGTGACCGGTGGCGAAAACGGTTTGATGGGCATCGAGCGCTACCCGCTGAGCTTTTTCGGTCTGTTTAGCATCGGGATCGAAAGCTCGCTAAGCCTTTATTATTTTGTGTTTGCCATCCTGGCCGTCAGCATCATACTGTTGTGGCAACTAATCCATTCCCCACTGGGCACCGTATTCTACGCCATTAAACAAAACGAGCTAAGAGCCAAATATTTGGGCTACAACGCACCTTTTTTTAAATGGTTGTCCTGGATTATCTCCGGTGCATTCGGCGGTCTGGCCGGTGCGTTGCATGCTTTGCTGACCCACGGCGCCTTTGCCGATCCGATTCACTGGTCGCGCTCGGGGGATGTTGTCATGATGGTTATTATCGGCGGGGGATTGACCAACTTTTTCGGCCCCGTCCTGGGAGCCATCATTTTCATTGCCCTCAGAGATATTTTCTCGACCATCACCGAACATTGGTATTTGTTTTATGGATTGCTCATTGTGGTGATTATACTGTTTATGCCCGAAGGCATTCTGGGTTATCTCAAGGTAGGCAAATCCGGCGCCCCGGATAGTTTAAAAGGGAGTAGTTTAAAAGGGGATAGTTCAAAAGAGTTAAAGCCGGCGTCACTTGGATTGAAGGGGGTCAAATGATGGCCATTCTCGAAGCGGTCGGGATCAGCAAACATTTTGGCGGATTGATGGCGACTAACGACGTCAGTTTCGCCGTTGAGGAAGGCAGAATTACTTCCATCATCGGACCCAACGGAGCCGGGAAGACCACCCTTTTCAACCTTTTAACCGGATGGTACAAACCGGACGCGGGCAAAGTGCTGCTTGAAGGGCAGGATATCTCGGGTTGGCCGATCCACAAGATTGTTAATCTGGGGATCGCCCGCTCTTTTCAGGTCTTGAATATATTCAATGAGATCTCGCCGGCCGACAATATACGGTTGGCCGTCCAGGCCCGTAAAAAAAGAGGCTTAAATTTCTTCCGGTCGGCCAAAGGATTCGAAGACATCAATCAGGAAACCGATGCGGTGCTCGAAGAGATTGGCCTGTCCGCGGTTAAAAATCTGCCGACCAAAACCCTTTCCTACGGCGATAAGCGGGTATTGGAAATCGGAATTGCAATGGCTTCCAAACCCAAGCTGCTATTGATGGATGAGCCGACTTCCGGCCTGCCGACTTCGGAAACCGAGCGGATCAAAGAGTTCATCAAGAAAATATCGACCCAGCTGACAGTGTTGGTCATAGAACATGATATGGACATCGTATTGACCATCTCCGACATCATTGTTGTGCTGCATCAGGGCAAGGTTATCGCGCAGGGCCCACCTGAAGAAATAAAAGCCAACGAGGAAGTCCAGGAAGCTTACCTGGGAGGAATAGACTAATGGTTGATAATCGGACTATTTTGGCGGTGGACAAAATTGATTCGTATTACGGGGAAGCTCACGTTCTTCATCAAATAGAACTTGAGGTCAAACAAGGAGAAGCCGTGGCGGTTTTAGGGCGTAACGGGGCCGGCAAAACGACTCTCTTACGGAGCATCCTCGGTCTGACCCCGGCCAAATCCGGTGCGATCGCTTTCCAGGGGAAAGACATCACCCACTTGCCGACCAATGATATCGCCAATTTGGGGTTAGGCTGGGTGCCGGACAATCGCAGAATCTTTCCGACCCTGACGGTCCGGCAAAATTTAGATATTGCAAGTAAAAAGGGTGTCGACGGAAAAATCCAATGGGACCTCGAGCGGGTGTATCAGCATTTTCCCGCCCTCAAGGAGTTGGCCAATCAAAAAGGCGAAACCCTTTCCGGTGGTGAGCAGCAGATGCTGTCCATCGCTCGCACCCTGATGGGCAACCCCAGCCTTATATTACTGGACGAGCCTTCCGAGGGGCTGGCGCCGCTAATCGTGCGGGAGGTGATGAATATTGTTCTGGAATTGAGGGCCACTAATTTAACGACCGTTTTGGTGGAGCAAAACGCCATGCTGGCGTTGAGGGTTTGCAAAAGAGTCTATGTTATGGATGACGGCAAAAATGTCTACCAAGGTACCGCCGAGGAGATGTTGGCGGACGATCAACTCAAACAGCAACTGCTTGGGATCTGATCCGCTGATTAAACCGCAGAAAAAAGGAAGAAGAAAATGCCGCAAAATAATTTGCCTGTTAAAAGCATCGACAGCGCCCTGGTAATCGGTGCCGGCATCATGGGTCACGGCTTTGCCCAGCTGCTGTCCATGCACAACATCGAGGTCTTCCTGGTCGATCAATCCGATGATCTTCTGGATCGCGCCCGGTGCTGGATCGTGGACAACCTCGATTATATGATTGAGCTGGGGAAATTGAATGCTTCCGGGAAGGAGAGCGTCCTGTCCGCAATCAATTTCACCACCGATTTGGTTGGAAATCTCCCCAAGGCCGATTATGTTCTGGAAGCCGTTAGTGAAAATTTCGACCTGAAACGCGACATCTGGTTAACGATGGGCCAATACGCCGCCGCCGGTGCCATCCTGGCCTCCAACACCTCATCCTACGATATTAACGAATTGGCCGAAGGCCTGCCCAACCCGGAGCGTATTATCGGGACCCACTGGTTTCATCCGCCCCAGATTACGCCCTGCGTGGAAGTCATCCCATCGAAGCATGCCGATCCGTCCAACATTGATTTGGTAATGGAATTTCTAACCGGCCTGGGCAAAGTACCGACGATTTGTAAAAGTGCGCCCGGATTCGTGGCCAACCGCATTCAAATGGCACTGGCGGCCGAAGCCATCGCCCTGGTCGATGAAGGGTTGGCGACACCGGCGGAGGTGGACCGCATCGTAAAAAGTTCCTTCGGCTTCCGGTTGGGGGCTTACGGGCCTTTTGAGATTATGGATCAGGCCGGTGCAGACACCTATTTGGGCGTCTACCGCTATCTGGAGCAAAAACTCGACAAGCCCTATTTCAAGCCGCCGAAACTGCTCGAAAAGCAAGTGAAGGCCGGGAAACTGGGACTCAAATCAGCGGGCGGCTTCTATGACTACGGACCCGGTGCGGTGGACACCATGCGACGGGACCGGGATCGAAAATTCTATGCCCGACTCGAGCTGGTCAGGAAGGAATGGGAGATAGAATAGGGAGGCACTATGAAATCAGCATCTAACATAATCTCGGAAGCCCTGGCAGCCGGCCAAACGACCTTGTCCGAATATGACAGCAAAAGAATTCTCGTCGAGTACGGAATTCCGACGACTCAGGAATTTTTGATCGATGAATTTACTGCCGCCGAGCAAGCTGCCGAACAGATCGGTTATCCGGTGGTTCTAAAAGTTTGTGCTTCCGCAGCGCAGCATAAGACCGAGCAGAACCTCATCGAGCTGAGGCTTGGTAATGCGGTCGAATTAAAGAAGGCCTATGATCGCCTGGCTCCCAAAGCGCGGGATCTCGGCGGTGCGATCCTGGTCCAGGAGATGATACGAGGTTCCCGGGAACTGGTGGCGGGGCTGAACCGGGATGAGCAATTTGGTCCTTGTGTCATGTTCGGTCTGGGGGGTATTTTCACCGAAGCTCTGGGGGATGTGGTTTTCCGGGTTGCACCCTTGAGCCGGGAGGATGCCCGGGAGATGACGACCGATATTAAGGGAACCAAAATTTTAGGAGGCCTTCGCGGACTTGAACCCGTCCACATCGATGAGCTCAGTAACTGCCTGCAACAGCTGGGTCAAATCGGCCTTGACCATCCGGCAGTCCGCGAAATAGACATCAATCCGCTGATCGTTCGGAAGGGTCATCCCGTGGCAGTAGACGCCCTGATCGTATTGCAGGAACCCCAGCCGCCGGCGACGGATAAAAAGACCGTCACCGGAAATTTAACAAAATTCTTCGAGCCCCAAAGTGTCGCTGTTATCGGCGCTTCCGGCACCCCGCACAAAGCCGGCAATGACGTCATTCAAAACATTCTGGCCAATGAATATGAGGGTCGCCTGTATCTGGTCAATCCCAAGGGCGGCGAAATTCTGGGGCACCGGGTTTATCCGTCGATCCAGGATTTACCGGAAAATATCGATCAGGCCATCATCATTTTACCCGCCAGGGCGACGCCCCAGGCCATCCGGGACTGTGCCGCCAGGGGGACGAAAACCGTTGTCCTGGCTGCCGGCGGCTTTGCCGAGGTCGATCAGCAGGGAGAAGAACTCCAGCAAGAAACGATTCAAGCCATCCAGGATACCGGGGTTCGAGCGATTGGTCCCAACACTTCCGGGCACACATCGACACCCCACAAATTCACCTCAACGTTCTTTCCCCTCGGGAAAGTCCCGCGCGGCAGCGTCTCCTACATCGCTCAGACCGGAAATTTCGCTACCCACACCATGCGTTATATTATGACCGCCGAACACTTCGGCGTTGCCCGGGTACTGGGTATGGGTAACAAGCTGGATGTAGAAGAAAGCGAGGTGCTGGAGTACTACGCCCAGGATCCGGAAACCCAGGCAATCTTCATCTATCTGGAAAGCTTTAAGAAGCCCCGGCGTTTTCTGGAAGTTGCCCGCGAGGTGACGCGAGTCAAGCCGGTGATCCTTTTGAAGGGGGGGGCTACTGCCGAAGGGTCCCGGGCGGCCGTGGCCCATACGGCAGCCCTGGCGTCGGACGACAGAATCATCGATGGGGCCTTGCGGCAAGCCGGTGTGGTCAGAATCTATGAATATTCCCACCTAATTCTGGCAGCCAAGGCCATATCCGCCATGCCGTTGCCGCAGGGCAACCGGGTGAGTTTATTAGCGCCCTCGGGTGCCATGCTGGTCTGCATGACGGACCTTTGCCACCGGCGCTGGGGCCTGGAGGTGCCGGCCTTTGAAGAGAAAACCCGGCGCTTTCTTCAGGAAATCAGTCCGCCCTTTATCCGGATGCGAAACCCGGTGGACATCTGGCCGGCCGCCACGGTGAGCGGCGTGGAGCTCGCTTATCGGGAAGGGACCGAGGCAGTGCTCAAAGACGCCAACATTGATGCCGTTGTCATGATTCTGATGATTACCGACGAAACCGGCGTGCCTCCCCTGGATTTTATCATCGAGCTGGCCCAGCGATATCCGGAAAAACCCCTGTATGTTGCCTTCACCGGACAAAAAAACCACATGGACGACGCCAAAGCATATCTGGAACCCCGGGGAGTCCCAACCTTCCCGTTGATTGAAGACCCATTTGAGGTCCTCAGCATCCTGGCCCGCTGCCGGCAAGCTATGGTGAGATGAGTATAGGTTAAATGGTTCAGGGGTTCAACGTTCCGGGTTGAAAAAAACAGATATATCTTATGAAAAGAAAGAGCCGCATTTATTATGACAAAGCGTAAACGTAAACTCACTGCCGCTGAAAAAGCAGAAAAGAAGCGTCGGCAGAAAGAGTACATGACTATTTTCGTAAAAGGGAAGCAGAAACGTGTCAAGCGACCACCAACCATCGACGGTATGGACGTGGACAAGTTCATTCGAAGGAATGCAGATCCCATTTGGCTGCATCAAAATGAGATGTGGGAATATATGATCGATGATGAATAATAGTGACCGCCCTACATGCCGATGCATTGTTCGGTTGAGGCCGGACAACTTTAAGGTAATTTCGATAACCAAATTTGATATACCCGCAGAAAAGTCAAAATTTCTATTTTTATTCATTGCGACCCATTTAAATTAAAAGCCCTGAAATTTGATTTTTGTGCTTTTTTGCGGCCATATCAATTTATGACACTTAAAATATATCAGTGGAAGCCCCAACTGCTTTTGCCTGCCAGCGTTTGGCACAGAGGGAGAATTGTAAATTTACAGTTATGGCAAAAAGAAAAAAGACTCTTTTTCCTGAAATTAAAAGAGTGATTTTGGACTATGAGTATGTGGAAACACCAAAAGGTTTCCATATTAATGTTGTTTCCAACATTTTGAAAAATGATCAATCTTTCTCAACGACATAATCAGTTGGTAAGGTGCCCTGATAAACCGTCTTTAATCACAAGTTTACCATTCCATTAGTTTTTAAAATTCAAAAATAGAAAATATGCCGACTTCAACTGAAATACCTGAAAAATGTCGTGAATGTAGAAAGTATTCCAGGCCAACTACTCATGGCAAATGCACTTTTTGTCAAAATTTAGCATTCCAAGAAAGAATATTATGTGATTTAAACCGACGAGTACAAAATCTTGAAAATTTTGAGTGTTTTGCCTTTACGCCCACCCTGAAATTGGTTGGATCATCAAAACAAGATGAATTATGCGTATCAAATGGATCCACGGAACCTTTTCAAAATTTTCTTGAATCCGATCGATTTAAATATCAGCAGGCATTGGCGGTTCAGAAAATGAAAAATGACCCGGATGCCGTTTTTATTAATATTAGATATCATTTGGCATGGAATGTCATCCATAGGAGGTCATTGTTTCCTGACCCTCAAACCGCTTTTGAAGTGGTAAATGACGCTTTCTTCGACAGTGGTTCGTCGGTGGGTTCTTTTGTCAGTCTGCTCTGGTTGGCTCCTGACCATGTACATGTATACCTTGAGTCAGATGGAGAAGAACCGGTCGAGACCATAGCGCAGGAGATCAAAAGAATATCAGAATCTTCAATTTTTGTAAGAGCCTCCGAAATGGGGTCAAATACGGTCGCGGGCAATTATTTATGGGACAAGGCCTATTTTGCAGAGACCATAGGTTGACGTAATCCTTATATTTCAAAATGTGAATATTTTCATTGTCTGGCTAATCATGGGTTCACATTCCGTCGCCAAATAAATTAGCTTTTAAAACAATGCAAAGAGATTGCTTTTTAAATGAAAGATTTTAAATAAATACACAGTAATCGAGATGGGAAAGAAACGAAAAAGAAAGAAGCGAAGAATTGCGACTGACGTCAAAGCCATCTATCAGCGGGGAATTCAACTGTATCTTGAAGAAGAAAATTATGCTGCGGGATTAAAATGTCTATTTAGGGCTGCTAAAGCAGGCTATAAGATGGCGTATGGAGAGATAGGAATAATTTTCTATCGAGAGAAAAACGAAACAGACAAGGCTGAAGATTGGTTTAAGAAGGCTGAAAAGGCGGATTCATTATTTCCAGAAGCAGCTTATGAATATGGCATGTTGTTTTATTTGGAAAAGGGAGATATTAAAACCAGCCTGCAATATCTGCTTCAGTCTGCGAAGCAGGGTTGTGAATTAGCCTACGGACAGATAGGTATTATTCTTTACTTTGAAAAAAATATGATAAATGAAGCGGTTGAATGGTTCAAAAAAGCGGAAGAGGCAAATTGTCTCTTTGCTCCAGCTGCATATTATTTCGGACTTCTGTTATATCTGGAAAAAGGAGAAAGGAGCCAAAGCCTTGAATATTTTCAAAAGGCGGCAAGAGAAGGATATGACTTGGCATACGGAGAATTAGGGTCGGTTTTATACCTTGAGAAAGCTGAGATAGATGAGGCGGAAAAA
>Ga0316194_10003982_pt1 | contig 10263 bp, 7 predicted proteins | sample CroRivsedime1_MG_FD_204936 | JGI IMG/M metagenome (GOLD analysis project Ga0316194, IMG submission 204936) | Coastal sediment microbial communities from Maine, United States - Cross River sediment 1 | ecosystem: Environmental > Aquatic > Marine > Coastal > Sediment | place: USA: Maine... | reverse complement strand
TAATGTCCAATGATTTTTGGAAAATCTATCTGAGGGTTGCATCCGCCATATAAAGGATTTATATAAATTTTATCCCATTCAAATAAATTCATATCTACAGTAATTTCCTCTTCTATTCCACTTACCTGAACCGCAGTACCGGCATTCCTGACCATCGCCAGGGGTGCTGCGCCGAGCTCCGGAACCGCAGTGCATTCAAAAGCATAATCTGCTCCCCTGCCTTCGGTCAGTAACTTTACAGCTTCAGCCGCTCTTAATAATCCCTTATCTTCTTTACTGGCTAGAATAAGGTCAGTTGCGCCAAACTCTTTGGCCATAGCCAATCTTTGTTCATTTATATCTATTGCGATAATCATGGAAGCTTTACTCAGTTTTGCTCCCTGAATAACGCTTAAACCAACCCCACCCGTGCCTAAAACCACAACGGAACTATTGGGTTTTACCTTTGCTGAATTTATAACAGATCCATATCCGGTCATTACCCCGCAACTGACTATACTGGCTGATGCAAAAGACATTCTTTCCGATGTGTTTTTTACAACCGCAGAAGCCTTTACAAGCGTATATTCAGATAAAGTCCCAATATTAAATGAGCGCTCAATGGGTTTGTCTTTCCATAAGGTTCCTTCCAAATGTGCATGTCCATTAGTATATCCATTCGCTCCTGCCACCACAGGGGAATTATTTTCACAAATGTGCAGGTTACCTAAATTACACTGGAAACAATTATAACATGGAGTAGCCCAATTCAAAATAACTGAGTCCCCCACATGAAGACCTTTAACATCCATGCCGATTGCCTTAACCACGCCGGCCCCCTCATGACCTAATATCAGAGGTTTTCCCCAATTTAATGAATCATAATCTGTGTGGCACAAAGCAGCTGCCTTAATAGCTACCAAAACTTCATCCGCCCGTGGTTCATTAACCACGATATTTTCAATAGTGAAATTGCCATTTCCCATTGCAATGGCAGCTTTACATTTTACAGGCATGATTTAGATGTTGTGCATTACTTTAATAAAGGGTTTAAGCTTAAATTATTTACTAAAAAAATACTTAGTGAAAGCTCAGATAAGGAAAATTACCGGTCTCCTCAAAGTTCGTTTAAAGTCTTAAATTACAAAAATGTTGAGTTCATCTTCAGTTATATTTGGTTTATATAACTTTATAAGGCAAATAAAATAATTATTTAATTTTTTTGAATTAGTTTAGTAAAGATCGTTCCTAAGAGTGTGTCCTTTCAAAATTAGAAGAGCTATTGATGAAGTATATTGTATGTGAAAAACCTGGTCAGTTTAAGCTCAGAGAAAAAAGCAAACCTCAAAAAGTAGAAGGACAGGCTATTCTTGGTATAAAGAAAATTGGGATTTGCGGAACCGATTTGCATGCGTATAAAGGTAACCAGGCATTTTTTACCTACCCCAGGGTGCTAGGCCACGAACTGGCCGCTGAAGTAATAGAAATAGAAGAAAATAAGCAAAATATCAAAGCAGGTGATAAAGTAATTGTAATGCCTTATATCAGTTGTGGACAATGCATTGCCTGTAAAAATGGAAAAACCAATTGTTGTACTGAACTCAAGGTACTCGGGGTACATACCGATGGCGGGATGCAGGAGCAGATTTCGGTGCCAATAAACCTTTTGATCCCGGCAAACAAATTAACTTATGCTGAGATGGCAATTGCGGAACCATTGGCTATTGGAGCTCATGCCATCAGAAGGGCTAAAATTCTGCCCAATGAGTATATTGTTGTCGTGGGTTGCGGCCCAATTGGAATAGGCATAATGAAATTTGCACAGATCGAAGGCGCAAAGGTAATTGCAATGGATGTAGATTGTGGAAGATTAAAGTACGCTAAAGATAAAATTGATATCGATCATAGCGTTTTGGCTGGTGATGCAGCAGTGGAAATCATCGCAGAAATTACTAAGGGTGAGATGGCTACTGCCGTCTTTGATGCTACTGGTAATAAGGAGGCCCTGCAGAAAGGATTAAATTATATGGCCAATGGTGGCCGCTATATTCTGGTTGGTTTATCTAAGGGGAAGATTGAATTTGAGCATCCGGCTATACACGCAAAAGAAGCCACAATAATGTGTAGCAGAAATGCTACCTTGGAAGACTTTGAATATGTGATAGACATTTTGAAAATGGGTAAATTTCCTGTGGATTCTTTCATAACTCATAATGTGAGCTTTGACGAAATGATTCATCAGTTCGATAGTTGGTTAGACCCGACAAACGGAGTGATAAAGGCAACGGTTAATTTTTAATTAAAAAAAACGATTTTTTGAATGAAAAAAGTAGTGACTTTTGGGGAAATTATGTTACGTCTGGCACCCCCGGGATTTTTACGGTTTTCCCAAACAAATTCTTTTGATATAATATATGGCGGAGGTGAGTCTAATGTTGCCGTATCATTAGCCAATTATGGTATTCCGGTTAGTTTTGTAACACGTTTACCAAAGAATGATATCGGAGAATGCGCTTTGATGGAAATGCGTAAAAGAGGTGTTGGGGTAGATGACATTATTTTTGGTGGAGACCGGTTAGGTATATATTTTCTTGAAACAGGCGCAGTATCAAGGGGAAGTAAAGTAATTTATGACAGAGCTCATTCGTCCATCGCCGAAATTAAATCGGGTATGATCGATTGGGAAAAGGTCTTTGAAGGAGCAGGATGGTTTCACTGGACAGGCATCACACCAGCCATTTCACAGGGAGCAGCAGATGTATGTCTTGAAGCTGTACAAAAAGCCAGTGAAATGGGGATAACCGTATCCACCGACCTGAATTATAGAGCGAAGCTCTGGAAGTACGGAGTTGAACCCGAGGGAATCATGACCGAGCTTACCTCCTATTGTGATATTATTTTAGGAAATGAAGAAGATGCTGAAAAACATTTTGGAATTAAACCCGAAGGTCTGGACATCACTACCCAGGGACATGATGTAAAGGCCGAAGCATTCCTCTCGGTCTGCCAACAAATGATGGAAAAGTTTCCCCGGGCAAAAAAAGTGATCACAACCCTTAGGGGCTCACTTTCTGCTTCACACAATACCTGGGCAGGCGTAATGTATGATGGAAAGACTTTGTTTGAATCACCGCAATATCAAATAACCCATATCGTCGATAGAGTTGGCGGAGGAGATTCTTTTATGGGGGGTTTGATCTATGGATTATTAACCTACCCTGAAGATGATCAGAAAGCTTTAAATTTTGCAGTGGCGGCATCCTGTTTAAAACACACGATAAAGGGCGATGCAAATTTGGTAACGGTGGAAGAGGTCCAAAAATTGATGGGCGGTGATGCCTCAGGCAGAGTAGCTAGATAATTATTTAATAACGCACAATGGCAAAATATTCAAGATTAGAAGTGGCAATGGCGATGCGAGAAAGCGGGATGATACCCTTGTTCTTTCATTCAGATGTAGAATTAGGCAAAAAAGTACTAAGAGCCTGCTATTCGGGTGGTGCAAGACTGCTGGAATTTACTTCCAGAGGTGATTTTGCACATGAAGTATTTGCTGAACTCAACAAATTTGCGCTGGCAGAACTACCAGGAATGATAATGGGTGTTGGATCAATAACTGATGCGGGGGCAGCCTCTTTATATATGCAGCTAGGGGCCAATTTTATTGTCACGCCTGTTCTTCGGGAAGACATTGCACTAGTCTGCAACCGGAGAAAAGTACTTTGGTCTCCCGGTTGCGGTTCTCTTACAGAAATAGCCAGAGCAGAAGAACTGGGTTGTGAAATAGTAAAGCTATTCCCGGGATCTACCTATGGACCGGGTTTTGTAAAAGCAATTAAAGGGCCATCTCCATGGACAGATGTTATGCCCACCGGAGGTGTCAGCACAGAAGAATCTAACCTCAGGGGGTGGTTCGATGCCGGAGTCACCTGTGTGGGGATGGGATCTAAATTGATATCTAAGGAAATTCTCGCACAAAAAGATTTCAAAAAGTTGGAAGAAGATGTAAGAAAGACACTGGATATAATTAAATCAGTCAGGAGCTAATTAACCAAAAGATATGTCCAAAAAATATGTTCAAATAGATCCCAGGGATAATATTATCGTGGCTATTACAGACCTTGAAGAAGGAACCGCGATAGATATCAATGGTGAGAACATTATTTTACGGGAAAATATCAGGGCAAAACACAAATTCGCCTTACATAATTTTAGTATGGGTGATGAGATCTATATGTATGGTGTCCTGATTGGAAAGGCTATCATGCCAATACTTAGCGGTTGTGCGATAACCATAGATAATGTTAAACATGCATCCTCAGCATATAATAACACAAAAGAAAACTTTAAATGGATAGCACCGGATGTTTCAAACTTTAAAGAAAGAACATTTATGGGGTATCACAGGGAAGATGGTAGTGTTGGTACTGCTAACTATTGGTTGATTATTCCGATGGTATTCTGTGAAAACCGGAATGTAGATGTCCTGGAAGCAGCCCTGTCTGAAGCTTTAGGGTATATAACCAAAAAGGATTTTGCCGTCGATACCCAGGCATTGATAAATAAGTATAATTCCGGGGCGAGTGAAGAAGAAATATACGCTACGTCTATCATTCATACCAAAGATGAAATATCTAAAAACAGAGTGTTTCCCAATGTAGATGGAATAAAATTTTTAAAACATGACGGGGGTTGTGGCGGAGTCCGTCAGGATTCTGAAGCACTATGTAATCTTTTAGCCGGGTATATTACAAATTCAAATGTAGCCGGAGCCACAGTATTAAGTTTGGGTTGCCAGAACGCAGAAGTTGAAATTCTGCAAAAATCGATTCAACAAAAGGATCCAAGCTTTTCAAAACCAGTAGTTTACCTGCGGCAGCAAAATAGCAGAAGTGAACGTGAATTTATTGAAGAGGCTGTAAAACGCACGTTTATAGGATTAACAAAGGCAAATAAATTGGAAAGAAAGCCAGCCCCATTGAAGAATTTAGTTTTAGGACTGGAATGCGGTGGGTCTGACGGGTTTTCGGGAATTTCAGCCAATCCGGCATTGGGCTACGCTTCAGATTTATTAGTCGCATTAGGAGGTACCACAGTACTTTCAGAATTTCCGGAATTAAATGGAGTTGAGCAAGAACTTATAAATAGATGTGAGACCGATGAAGCAGCAAAAAAATTTGCAGCACTTATGGATTCTTATTCTGCTGCGGCTAAAGCTGTGGGGTCTGCTTTTGAGAACAATCCGTCACCAGGTAATATTAAGGATGGCCTTATTACAGACGCTATGAAATCTGCCGGGGCAGCGAAAAAAGGAGGAACTTCACCAATTGTTGATGTATTGGATTATACCGAAAAAATTACAAGACCCGGATTAAACCTCTTATGTACCCCCGGAAATGATGTGGAAAGCACAACCGGACTCGCTGGTTCGGGATGCAATATTATAGTGTTTACAACTGGTTTGGGGACGCCAACAGGAAATCCAATAGCCCCTGTTTTAAAGCTCTCAAGTAACACGCATTTGTATGAAAAAATGAAGGATATCATAGATATTAACGCAGGTACGGTAATAAGTGGCGAAGATAGTATTGAAAGTATGGGAGAAAAAATCCTGGAATATTTGATTGCGACTGCGAGTGGGGAACTTGTGGCAAAGGCTGTGATCAAAGGACAGAACGATTTTATTCCATGGAAAAGAGGCATCTCATTATAAGCCTGAAAAAAGTGCCTAAGCAGCTCAAGAAACTTAAGAACCATTGAAAAAATTAAGCAGAAGCATCGTACGCACCCGTTCCTATCCTGAAAGGGTAATACAATTTGGGGAAGGAAATTTTTTGAGGGCTTTTGCGGATTGGATGATTCACGAAATGAATAAAAAAGTGGGCTTTGATTCAGGAGTAGTCGTTGTACAACCCATAACTAATGGACTTTGCAAAATACTTAGCGATCAGGATGGCTTGTATACCTTGTACTTAAACGGAATTAAAAATGGAAAGGCGGTGAGCGAATATCAAATCATCGATTGTATCCAAAGGGCAATCAACCCTTATGAAAATTATCCTTTTTATTTGGCCAATGCTGAGAATCCGGATTTAAGATTCGTTATTTCCAACACTACGGAAGCCGGAATTGCTTATGATAAAGATGATCAGTTAGAAGATGCCCCACAGAAAAGTTATCCGGGAAAACTGACAGCGCTTTTATACAGGAGATACCAAATTTTTAAAGGGGCTTCAAATAAAGGACTAATCATTCTTCCATGCGAATTAATAGACAGAAATGGAGACAACTTAAAGAAAATAATTCTTCAATATGCGGTAGATTGGGAACTGGGGAATGAATTTATCCGGTGGATTAATGAAGATAATGTTTTTTGTAATACTTTGGTAGACAGAATAGTACCCGGCTATCCAAAAGACAAAATAGACCTCATCACAGAAGAATTAGGTTATAAAGATAATTTGGTAGTTGAAGGGGAACAATTTCATTTATGGGTTATTGAAGGACCGAAAGAAGTGAAAGAGGAGTTTCCTGCCTCACAATGTGGATTGAATGTTGTTTTCACGGACAATATGGAACCATACAGAACCAGAAAGGTGCGAATATTAAATGGAGCACATACTTCACTAGTCCCGGTTGGATACCTGTATGGGATAGAAAAGGTGCGGGAATCTTTGGAAGACGCTGTAGTTGGTAGATTTTTAAAAAATGTCATATTTAATGAAATATGCCCCACCCTGGACCTCCCGGAAGAAGAATTAATTAAGTTCTCCAATGATGTTCTGGACAGATTTAAAAACCCATATTTAGAACATGCCCTGATGAGCATTTCACTTAATTCCATTTCCAAATACAAGACAAGGGTTTTACCTTCTGTATTGGAATACATAAAAAGAAAAAATGCGCTTCCCAAACATTTGTTATTCTCGCTTGCAGCATTGATTGCTTTCTATAAAGGGGATCGAAACGGTGAAATAATTAATCTTGCTGATGATCAGGAAGTACTGGATTTTTTTAAATCCCAATGGTTGCTTGTAAATGGTTCCGAAAAGAGCATAGCCAAAATCGTTAATAGCGTGTTATCTAATACAAATTTGTGGGGTATAGATTTAGCGAAGATTAAAGGCATGGAAATTGAAATTGCTTCGGCGCTGGATGCAATCATTAATAAAGGAATGAAAAAGGCCATTTTACATGCATAATATTTTAGCCCCTGACCAAATTTGAAACATACAAGAATATAATTTTATAATCTAAAACTCAAGAATATGGATTTAGGATTAAAAGAGAAGGTGGTTGTAATATCCGGAGCTGCAGGACTGGTTGGCAGCATTGGGGAAACCATTTTACAGAATTTGGCAAAAGAAGGGGCTATTCCTGCCATTATTGACAGGAATGACAGAGGCTCTAAATATGTTGAAGAAATTCAGAAAAAAGGTATTGATGCCATCTTTTGCAAAACAGATGTGACTGATCCGGAACAAATTCAAAATGCTATTGAAACTATCGCCAAAAAGTATGGAAGGATAGATGTGGTCATTAATAATGTGGGAGTGAATGATGGGGTAGGATTAGATGCATCATATGAGGAATTTATGAATTCATTAAAACTGAATATGGTAAGTTATTTTTTGATAGTCAAACATGCCTTACCCTTATTAAAAGAATCAAAGGGGAATATTCTTAATATCGGCTCTAAGGTAGCCCTGACAGGTCAGGGAGGAACATCGGGCTATGCCGCTGCTAAAGGAGGCGTTTTGGGACTTACGCGTGAATGGGCGGTAGACCTTATTCAATATGGAATACGCTCAAATGCCATAATTATTGCGGAAAGCTGGACCCCCTCATACGACACCTGGATAAAATCTATTAAAAACGGAGACAAAAAACTCAAGTCTATCATAAAAAATATTCCATTGGAAAACCGGATGACAACCCCACAGGAAATTGCAGACACATGTTTGTTTACTATTTCTGAAAAATCATCGCATACTACCGGGCAGTTCATTACTGTTGATGGGGGATATGTTCATCTGGATAGATCATTATTAACTCAAGAAAATGACTAATCCAGCCAGGAAATAACCATTATGGAAAACGAAAAGAAAATACCGGTAGTCTCAAAGCAAGTGTTAGTCCCTTTTATATTAATAACTTCTTTATTCGCATTATGGGGATTTGCTAACGATATTACCAATCCCATGGTATCTGCCTTTAAGAAGATTTTGGATTTGAACAATACCCAGGCGTCCTGGGTTCAAATGGCTTTTTATGGTGGATACTTTACTATGGCTTTTCCGGCGGCCATGTTTGTTAAAAAATACACCTATAAAAAAGGAATTATTTTAGGCCTGATTTTATATGCTTTTGGTGCCTTGTTATTTTACCCTGCCGCCGCCTACGAGGAATTTGGTTTTTTTCTTGCCGCCTTGTACATTCTGACTTTTGGTTTGGCTTTTCTTGAAACCACAGCAAATCCGTTTATTTTATCTATGGGAGATGTAAAAACAGCCACCCGCAGATTAAACCTGGCCCAGGCCTTTAATCCTATTGGGGCCTTAACTGGTCTATTTATAGCACAAACATTTATTTTGGGCTCTCTGCAGTCAGACGACCTGGATGCCCAAGGAAATGTAATATATGATAGCCTTACTGAAACGGCAAAAACAGCTATAAGAGCATCTGATTTAATGGTTGTGAGAAACCCCTACGTCATTCTTGGATTGTTTGTATTGTTCATGCTTGTGCTTATCGCACTCGTAAAGATGCCTGAGAAAAAAGAAGAAGCCGGGGGTTCAGTGACCAATGCAGTAAAACGTTTGTTTCAGAATAAAAAGTTTGTCGAAGGCACAATAGCGCAGATGTTCTATGTTGGGGCTCAGATTATGTGTTGGACCTATATTTATCAATATGCGGAGACTTTGGGAATTGACAACCGAAGTGCTGTGACCTATGCGTATTGGGCATTGATTCTCTTTTTAATAGGACGTTGGATTGGCACCTATTTATTAAAGTACATCCGTTCGGGTAAATTGCTGATGTATTTTGCGTTGGGGGCAATAATCTTTACAATTGGGGCCATTTTTATTCCGGGTATGACAGGTTTATATTCCCTGGTTGGTATTTCATTGTGCATGTCAGTAATGTTTCCAACCATTTACGGAATTGCTTTGGAGGGTGTTGGGGAAGATGCAAAGTTTGGAGCAGCTTTTTTAGTAATGGCCATTGTGGGTGGTGCCATTATGCCTGTTCTCCAGGGTTCAATTTTGGACCTGGGAGGTTCCGGATATACCGATATTAAAATACTTGGCGTTCCTGAAGTGAATTTTTCATTTGTATTGCCACTTATATGTTTTTTTGTTGTAGCAATCTATGGTTACAGAACTTACAAAGTTCATGCTAATTTAAACCAGATCTGGTCATAATAACAACCTGGGGTTATTTTTCTTACTGATTTTTTCTATAGAATCTTCACGTTTTTCCGGACTCATCACTAAGCACGCTGGTTCTTACAAAACACTCTTTTTTCTTATATAACTGATATCCAAAGTATCGTTCAATTCTTGTTGCAAGCTTAATAAATCCTGAAAAAGATCATCAACTTTTGACTGATAAGCTGGTTTATCAGAGAGATCATTCATTTCCTCCGGGTCATGATCCATATCATACAATAAAACCTTCTCCAGCCTGGGATATACAATAAGTTTGAAACCATCCTTGCGTATCATTCTTTGTAAATCTACATATGCACCGTAAATGGCATTGTAATGACCTTTGTCCTGCTTTTCCTTCACGATATCCATCACGCTATTGAAATACACATATTCTGGTTTGGTTATACCAGCTAATTCGAGGCTTGTAGCCATTGCATCTTGCAAATAAATATCCGAAGAAATTAGTTTCCCTCTGGGTACATTTGGTCCCATTATGACAAAAGGTGCCCTGATACTGTGATCAAACTGGCTTTGCTTGCCAAGCAGCCCATGCCTGCCCATTGCCAACCCATGATCTGCCGTAAAAATGACATAGGTATTTTGCATTTGTCCACTTTCTTCCAGTCGATCTAAAATGGCCCCTATTTGATCATCCAAATGGGTTATAAGGGCATAGTATTCCTGGATGTGTTTTTTTGTGGCATATTCCGTTCTTGGAAAAGGGGCTAAAGCTTCATCTCTTAAACCCGGACCATTTCCAATACTATCTTTAAAGGGATATTCAGGCATCCAACTTTTTGGAATGCTTATATTTTCTAAAGGATATTTATCCAGGTATTCCTGAGGTGCC
>Ga0316194_10003971_pt1 | contig 10282 bp, 7 predicted proteins | sample CroRivsedime1_MG_FD_204936 | JGI IMG/M metagenome (GOLD analysis project Ga0316194, IMG submission 204936) | Coastal sediment microbial communities from Maine, United States - Cross River sediment 1 | ecosystem: Environmental > Aquatic > Marine > Coastal > Sediment | place: USA: Maine... | reverse complement strand
GCGAGAGGTTCGCGGACGCCTTGGCCCAGGCACGTCTTTCCCTCTCCGAGGGCAACGTTGATGAAACGATGAAGTACCTGTCGATCGCAGGGTTGATCGACCGCAACGACAATTCGGTGCTCGAGGTGGCGGAACGGCTCGTCGATCGGCTCCTGGGCCTGGCGAATGTTGCCGCATCCGAGCTGAAATGGGAAGAGGCGGCCAGGAACACAGCCGAGGCACGTTCGGTCGCGAAGCGATTCAGCCTCGACGAAGGAAGGATCGACGACGCCGAACACCGTTACGCCGAGATGAAGCTGTATCGGATTGTCGAGCCCGAGGACACACAGACCCTCCGCGCAGCGATCGGCAAACAGGTCGAGGTCAAGCTCGAAAACGGCTCGGTGCTGGTTGGTCGAATCGCGAAGGCCAACTCCTCCAGCCTGGTCCTCGACATCGACGACGATGTGGGCGGCGGCATCGTCAGTTTCACCGATGAGATTCCAATCTCCACCATCCGGTGGGTCAAGATCTGGGAAGACTAGCGCTGGACTATTCGGCCGTGTCGTGAATGGCGCCGCCGCACGAAGAGCCGGCGCCCGCGGTGCAGCCGAAACAGTGTCGGCCGGTGACAATCTTGCGTCCCATCACTGGTCCAGGATCAAAAGCTTCGATCCGCACCGGCTGTCCGTCCAATCCCCAGCTCCCGAGCTCGAGCATCTGGTTGAAATCGCAGTCGAAGACCCGTCCGTCCCACGACACAGACAGGGTGTTGCGGCACATCAGACCGTGAACCGTGGCGGGGTTGAAGGCGTTGACCAAAAGCTCCATGTAGCCCTCGAGATTTTCGCTCGCCTCCAACCATTCGAGGAAGCGCGAAATCGGCATATTGTTGAGTGCAATCAGGCGATCGAAGGAAACGCTGTGATTGCGATCAAGGCCGCGCCTCCATTCCCGTTCCATCGAACACTGATCGCCGGTGAGGAGCGCTCCGACCGGGTTCACCATCAGGGTCAATATCCTTGAAGGATCGCCGGACCCGTAGCCGGCCGCGTTGAGCCTCTCGAGCGCCTTGATCGATTTTTCAAAGGTGCCGTCTCCGCGTTGGGCGTCGGTGTTGCGTCGTCGAAAGTGCGGCAGGGAGCACACCACCTCGACCTTGCGTTCGGCAAAGAACTGAGGCAGATCTGAGTAGCGCTGCAGCAAGAGGACGGTCAGGTTGCAGCGGTCGATGACGTGCTTCCCCCGAGCCACGCATTGATCAACCAGATAACGAAAATTCGGGTTGAGCTCGGGGGCGCCACCGGTCAGATCAACGGTGTGGGCATCGGTCCGATCGAGGGCGGCGAGGCAGGCGTCCACGGTCTCCCGATCCATGACCTCGTGCCAGCGATCGGGACCTGCGTCCACGTGGCAGTGGCGGCACGTCATGTTGCAGAGTTTGCCGAGATTCATCTGGAAGATTTCGACGCGACCCGCGGTCAATGCCTCTGTCCCGTCCGCCACCAGCGCGGTCTCGAAATCTCCTCCGGAGGAAAGATGACCGAGCGACACCTTTTCGAGGCTCTGGATCTGTATCCGGGGTTCCGCCAAAGGAGAACGGCGAGACCGCAACGATGTCGTAGGCCGCGGTCCGGCATCCGGACGTTCGATCTCTTCTCGGATCTGAGGCAGGGAATGTGCTTCGGTCACTGAGGGGCAGCTCCTTCAGAATCGCTCTATGCCTACATGGAGGCCTTGGTTACGTGCTCGAGCATTTGCAGGCCGTGGACCAGTGACGCGCCACCCCGGATGGCGGTGGCGACGTGCACGGCTTCCGTCATCTCCTCGAGATCCGAGCCTTGTTTGAGGCACTCCGAAGAATACGCATCGATGCAGTAGGGACATTGCACCGCGTGCGACACGGCGAGCGCAATCAACGCCTTTTCCCTTACCGTCAGAGCGCCGTCGGCAAAAACCGAACCGTAATAGTCAAAGAACTTCTTTGCCAGTTCCGTGTTTCCCTCGGCGATCTCGCCGAACTCTGCCAGATGCTCCGGCTTGAAATAGCTATCCATCGAACCTCCAGCAGGCCGCCGAATTTCTTTCAGAGAGTGTAACGGCGATTCTGATCCGGTTATGCCACCGGCCGTTCCGGTGGGATGACAGTCTCGTCGCCGTCGGTGCGATCACCAACGAGGTAGAGCGGCCGACGTTTGACTTCATCGAAGATCCTCGCCAGGTACTCACCCATGATTCCGATCATCAGAAGCTGGACGCCGCCGAGGAAAAGAATCGATGCCATGAGGGAGGTGTACCCTGACCAGCTCACCCCGGTGGCCTTGAGCACCAGTACCACCACGATGTACAGAAACGCGAAGATCGAAACACCGAAGCCAGTCCAGGTGGCCAGCCGCAGAGGGAAAAAGGAGAACGAGGTGATGCCGTCGAGGGCGAACCGCGTCATCTTTCGCACCGGGAACTTCGTTTCCCCTGCCTGACGCGCCTGTCGTTGATACATCACTGCGGTCTGGGGAAAGCCGATCCAGCTCACGAGCCCGCGAATGAACCGATTGCGCTCAGGCATTGCGCGGAACGCAGCCACCGCGCGTGGACCCATGAGCCGGAAATCTCCGGTGTCCACGGGAATGTCCACGTTGGTGATGCCGCGCAGGATTCGGTAAAAGGCCGACGCGGTTACGAGCTTGAACCAGGTTTCGCCCTTACGATTCTCTCGCTGCCCGTAGACAACCTCGAATCCTTCCCGCCAGCGATCGACCATCTCCGGAATGACCTCCGGCGGGTCCTGCATGTCGCCATCGATGATGACCACCGCCCGCCCTCGAGCAGCATCGACTCCGGCTGTCAGCGCTGCCTGGTGACCAAAATTACGAGCGAAACGTACTCCCTCCACACGTTCGTCGCGGGCCGCGAGTTCGCTGATTTTTTCCCAGCTCGTGTCCGCCGAACCATCGTCGACGTACAGGATCTCGAGACTACTGACTTTGTCGGAGAGCGCGGCCAGCAGACGATCGTACATCGGGACAATGTTGATCTCTTCGTTGAAAACCGGGACCACAACGCTGAGTTCTATTTGGTCGGTCATGTCGGTCCCATCATAGCCCGTCGGGTGAGCCGAATCTCACCAGCATCCCACCATCCTGGTCGAGTACGACCTCCCCTGCCTCGGTGAGGGTCTTCAGCTTGGCCGCTGTGAAGTCTTTCCGCTCGAGGGAGCCAATTGCCACGAGATGAATCCCCGCCTCGTTCGCCAGTGCCCGAATCTCTTTGGGATCGCGGGAGGAGTAGATTTGCGACACCAACTCTCTGCGCGCCCCGGTTACGGCGTAAACTTCGCCGCCCCTCCAGACCCCCTCGTGGTTCTCCCAACCGAGATAGGCCGGGACTCCCGAAGCGGAAGAAAGGCGGGCGTACTCGGTATAGGCCCCTCCAACCGCCTCGGCCACAACTGTCCCATATGGTTCCCGCCGGAGAGTCTCGACGATTGCACGATCACCTGCTGTCATCCAGGCCATTCCGTCGAGGCTCCACTTCTCGGCCCTGAACTGCTGCACAACAATGCCAAGAGGATGCGGTAAGGCGAGTACAACGGCGAGCCCGAGCACCGTCCAAAGCACGGCTTTCTGACGGATCCCCAGGCGGAAGAAGACAGGCAGGGCGATGGCCAACAGGCCCCAGCCCTGAATGTAGGCCTTGAAGACGGTGTTCATTCTGTGCAGGTCGTCGCCATAGCTGTCAGCCACGTACACCACTTCAGGTATGAGGAAAAGAAAAACCCCAAGGGCCGCGAGGGCCAGTACTGGACGGTCGGCTCCGGCGGACTTGCTCAGGACCGCGATAACAAATATCGCCATGATCACGGCCAGGAAGACCAGCGTCGGCCGGCCGGTGGCCGCCGCCAGCACCAGCGTTGCGGCGCCGGCCAGCAACATCACCGCCCTCTTCACTACCGCCTCGGCCACCATGGTCTTCGCCAGCACGGTCGCGGCCGCGATCCCGGCGGGTATCAACAGGCAGCCGGCGTAGAGCAGGAGATGTCCGGGGTCGGTCCATGCGAAGACTGTTTTGATGCCCTGGAAGAACGGCTTGAAGCCGAGGTGGAAGGGAGCCGTGACCAGCCAGCCGCCAATAGCGACCGCCGCAATCGCCAACCATCTCTTCGTGCCGTCACCCCTCGGCCAGTACCAGCGGTCCGCGCCAGCAACCAGCAGGAGCGCGATCCCGGCCAGGGTCGGCGGCATGGCCCACGGGTTCGCGGCCCAGGCGACCCCGAACAAAATCGCCAGGAATACCATGTGGGCCGCTGTCGGCCCTTTCTTTCCCGCCTGCCATGCCACCAGCAACGCCAGGCAGGCGACCGGCATTGAAAGTAGGTGGGGATGGAGGTCCCCGAGATGTGCCGTGAAAAGCGGCCATTCGGTGATCGTGTCTGGTATCTGCCGGGACGAATGCCAGTAGTCGAGAGCAGCCAACTCCTTGCCCGCAAGGAGCTGCCGCATTCCATCCGGGGTACCGGCGAGGAGACCGAAGAAGGTCACCAGCAGGCCGGATAAGTGGCTGCCGCCTGCACGGCGGCCGAGCATCCAAAGCAACGAACCGACCATCCCACCTATGATCCCGACGATCAGGTTGTAGCCGAACTCGAGTGGCAAATGGCTCAGCCACAACGGGACCGTCCACAGCAACGCGCCCCAGTAGTAATAGGGCAGAACTTCCCCGGCCAACCACATGTCGGGTGGCGGGAAGCCGTCCGCTCGCAGCAGGGACGCGAGAATGCCGAGGTCCATCGGTTTTTCGGTGAAAGAAATTTGCGGGTGGTCAAGGCGAATGAAGATGATCACAGCAGCGATCGCGAGAAAGATCGCTTCGCCGATCAGCACGCTCCTCCACTCTTTCCGCCTCCAGATCACGCCGCCGCCGACCACCGCCGCCACCACCAGTACTGCGGCGCCGAGGGAACGCCACTCGTGGACCCCCAACACCCCGACCCACCAGGCCGGCAGAGCCACCAAAACCAGGCCCGCGATTCGACCTCCGGCCCATGCCTCCAGGTCGTCGAGCCCGAGCCAGACGAGCACCGCGTACCCACCGAGCCCCGCACCAGTCACCGCCAGGAGAAAAAGAAGGATTTCCATGCTTGGATTCATTGTAGCCCGGGTCGATCGTCCAGGACGAGGGGACAACCAGACAGTGACTGCCCACAGATCACACAGATGAACACAGATCCAGCCATCTGATCATGAGAAACCGCAGATCTCGCGGATAGACGCAGATCAACCAACGATCAACCTGGTGGATTGGGAAGTCGACGGTGCAACGAAACGGTTAAGCTCACTCACCGACTTTGAGACCGCGAAGACGCAAAGACCGCAAAGGAAAATCTCTCTGTTTTCCGAAATGAAAAAATAGCTTTGCGTCTTCTTTGCGCGGGCGGATGGGCGGGCGGCTTTGCTTCTTTGCGTTTTCAACACCCTCTCGGTACTGCGAAATCTATCCATCTCGGCTCGAAAGGTGCGTCACGAGCTTTTCGGCGAGTTCTTCGCCGAGGCTGAGGTAACAGGCAATGCCATCGGCGTCGAGGTTGTCGTCGTGAATCCCGGCAGTCACGACGGTGACCCGGCCAAACGTCTCGGCGAGGCGGGTCGCGATACCGCGTGCGATTGGCTCCTCCTTGTGCGGCGGAATCGTGAGCACCGAGCACGAGGCCGACCACTTCACGTTCTTCGACTTCGCGGGCTGGGGTTGGGCGAGCACCACGCAGCCAACATGAGGTCTTTCACCACCGCCAACTGCGACCACCAAGTCTTCGCCGACCGACGTGACCCACGCCCCGACTCGCTGACCGCTCTCCGGATCCTCGACCCATACCTGCGAACTTTCCACAGCCACCTCCGCGTGCTCTATGATCGGCATTGTATTTCGGCGCAGCGGAGAGACCTATGAAAACCAGAAAAGCGACAACGGCGGTCAACGTGGGCGGCGTCACCATCGGCGGCGACGCCCCGGTGGTGGTGCAGGCGATGACCGACACCGACACCGCCGACGCTGACGCCACGGCACGGCAGTGCGCTGAACTCGCCGCCGCCGGCGCAGAACTGGTGAGGATCACAGTCAACACCGCCGATGCCGCCGCTGCCGTACCGGATATTCGGCGTCGGTTCGACGACCATGGCTGGACCACTCCCTTGATCGGGGACTTTCACTACAACGGTCATCTACTCCTCAGGGAGAATCCTGAATGCGCGGCCGCTCTTGCCAAGTACCGGATCAATCCCGGCAACGTCGGTCACGGCGCGCGGCGGGACGAGAATCTTGCCGAGATCTGCGCGATCGCCATCGAACACGGCGCTGTGATTCGCATCGGCGTCAACGGGGGGTCGCTGGACACTGCTCTCGTGACCGCGAGAATGGAAGAAAACGCCAACCGCCCCAACCCCCGGGACTCGGAGGAGGTCCTCAACGAGTGCCTGGTAGAGTCTGCTCTCGGGTCGGCTGAAGCCGCAATGGAATGCGGTCTTGGAACCGACAGCATCGTCCTTTCTGCAAAGGTCTCATCGCCGCCGCAGCTGATCGCGGTGTACCGCGATCTTGCTGCCCGGACCCGCCAACCCCTTCACCTCGGTCTTACCGAAGCGGGCATGGGTGTCCGAGGCCTGGTCTGGTCATCGTCGGCGATGGCAATTCTGTTGGCTGAGGGAATTGGAAATACCATTCGGGTATCACTCACGCCCGAGCCGGATGGCGATCGCACCAACGAGGTGCGGGCCGCCTGCGAAATCCTCCAAGCTCTGGGATTGCGCGCCTTCGCGCCGTCGGTCGTCGCTTGCCCCGGCTGCGGTCGGACGACGAACTCGAGTTTCCAGGAACTGGCAACACGGGTGGAGGATCATGTCCGTGCCCGACTCGCCGAATGGCGCGACACGCACCCTGGCGTCGAGGAGCTGACGCTTGCCGTCATGGGATGCGTCGTGAACGGGCCCGGCGAATCCAAGGCTGCCGACATTGGCATCAGCCTCCCGGGAGCCGGTGAAGAGCCACGTTGCCCGGTCTATGTCGACGGTGAGCGAATGACAACACTGCAAGGGACCGCTGACGAGATCGCCGACTCCTTTCTCGGCATCATCGACGACTATGTGCAGCGCAACTTTCCGAGGGGTGACCGATGACTCGATTGGTGTTCCTGTGGCCCGTTCTGTTGATCATCGTTTTCACTCCCCAATTGGGCAATTCAGAAAACCAAGGGCCGACGCGGGCCGAGGTTGAAGAGATGATGGGTCTGGGTTCAGAAGGCGACCGTGTCCGTGGCCAAATGGATACCATCGGCTTTGTGGTCGAGGAGGCGCCCGCCGAAGACGTGGTTTCGACCGCCGTTGACCTCGAGCATGAAAGCCTTGCCGCCCAGGATCGACGTCTCGGAATGGCCGCCGGTGACGGGTTCATTGGTGGGATCTGCCCGCACGACGACCACCTCTACGCGAGCCGGGTCTACGTCCACCTCACCGAGCGCATCAGCGCGCCGAGGGTCCTTCTCATCGGAGTTTTTCACCGGGCAAGATCGTGGGACCTTCGGGACCGCCTCGTCTTCGATGCCTTCGATGCCTGGCACGGCCCCTGGGGTGAGATCGAGGTCGACCCGATGCGGAACGAGCTGATCAGCGCCCTCCCTTCCACAAGTTACGTCGTCGACAACACGATGCACTGCCGCGAACACTCGCTCGAGGCGATTGTTCCATTCCTGCAGCGGGGTTATCCGAAACGGACAATCGTACCCATCCTGGTGCCGTTCATGGGGTGGGACCGCATGGAGGAGTTGTCCGACGAGCTGGCCGGCGCGATCGAGTCGGTCATGCGGTCCAATGGATGGCGGCTCGGAACGGACGTGGCGGTGGTGGTGTCGAGCGACGCGGTGCATTATGGTCCGGATTTCGACCACGCGCCTTTTGGCACCGACGCGGACGCGTACGAGAAAGCGACCGCCCGCGAAAGGTCGCTGGCCCTTGACCACCTTGTCGGAGATCTCGACCCTTCAAAGCTGCGCAGATTTTCTACGACCCTCGTCGATCCCGATACCCTCGAGTATCGCCTGCCGTGGTGCGGACGCTTCTCGATACCGTTCGGGCTCGAGCTCTTGCGGAAGCTCTCGATTTCAACCGCTGGCAAGGTCCCGATTGGCACGCTGCTCAGATACGGGACCAGCCTTTCCGAACCCGAGCTCCCGGTGTCGTCCGCAACCCGGTCGTCCGGGCTCGGCTACACCGCGCCCTCGAATTTCCATCACTGGGTCGGGTATGCCGCCGTGGGCTATCGCCTTCCGGAACGCTGAAAGGCCGAACGTCTATCCCCAGACAAGCCACAGGTCGTTGACCTCGATATCGGTCTTCTTCGCCTTGATCGCCTTCTCCTCGATCTGTTCGGCCTTCTCTTCCGACTCCACCGCGATACGGTCAACCTCGTCCTGCAGCTCGTCAGCGAGGCCCTCGATCTCCGCATCCAGCCGTTCGATCTCGTTCTCGGACTCCACCACCGCCGCCTCCGCGGTCTGCCGCATGCGTCGTTTGCCGGCAGCTGTTTTCATTTTCGAGGCCGCTTTTCTGCTGGCGGAGCTGACGCTTCGCGATCCCAGCAGCACCGAAAACAACCCCTCCACCATTCCCATCTTCTCTTCCGCCTTGCGTGAGCTGAGCTGTGTCTGATCGCGATCGAGCTCGTCGCGTTCGCGTTCGAGGCGCTTCTTGAGCGTTTTCATTCGCCCTTCGAAGCGTTTGCGAACACGATCCTGAGTGGCGTCATCCGCGCGATCAGCGGCTGCGAGACATCGTTCGACAAAGGCGTCCCGACCCTCCCCTTCTTCAGCAACCATCTTGAGCTTCTGGTTGACCAGCAGCATTACCGGACGCCTCGCCCGCCAGGAGGTGAAGGAGGTCACGCCCTTTTTGAGCTCGGCCGAAAGACGGCCAGGGGCCGCGCTCGGGAACCGCAATCCTTCGGGCGGCTCGTCCACCAGCGTGGGCGCCTCGGACAGGCTCTCCCCCTCGTCCCATTCGATTTGTCCGTCGTCGCCAACCGGGAATCGCCACGTTTCATCGAGCTCCCGATAGAGATCGAGAGACGTGCGCTGAACACTGAAACGGTTCCTGACCACCACTGACGGGCTCGCCGTCCCGGAGGCATCATCGTCATAGGCGATCGCGATTGCCGCGCGCAACGGCGGAGCCTGGGAAGCGAAGCCCGCGGCTCGTTTCGGCATTTCGGTAGGTTCTTCCCGCTCCGCCTCGACTGGCTGTCGGTCGAGCAGCGGACCCATCTCTGACAGGGTGACCGGCCCGCGCAGATAGCTCATCGCCCAGCGCGAACCGAGCCTGCGGACCCGTTGCTTGGCGCGGACATCGGTGAGCAGGAACTGCCGCTTGCCGAGCCCGGCGACGAGATCGTCCGCGTCACTCCCGTCCGGGAGTCTAGACATCCCGAGGCCTTCAAGTGCTCGTTTCCGGTCGGCATCGGTGATCAGGCGCCCGACCAGCTTGACCCCCGCATTGCCGAGGGCTTTGTAATCGAGATCGACCGGGTTCTGGGTTGCTACCCACGCGCCAACGCCGTAGGCCCGACCCTGTTTGAAGAGGGTCAAGAGTGGACCCTTGGTCGGCGGATTCTTCGGATAGGGCGGGACAATGCCCTGCACCTCGTCCATGTAGAGCAGGGCGCGGAGACCTGAGGAGGCCGGCTGACGGCGCATCCACGCCACCAGCTCCGAGGTCAGGAGCGCGATCACGAAGTGACGTTGACGCTCGTCGAGGTGGGCCACCGAGATGATGCTCGCGCGAGGGGCCGATGCTGTGCCGAGGAGGTGGTCCATATCCATCGGCATCCCCTCGGTCCACGCCGCAAAGGCTGGACTTGCAAGCAGCGTATTGAGTGCCATCACCAGCTTCATGCGGTCGTCGCGGGGATAGAAGCTCTCCATCGACAGGGCGCCGAGCGATTCCATCGGTGGGTCGACCAGGCTCGACAACAGACCGGCGAGATCGAGCGCGCGTCCCCGCCGCCAGTGATCGAGGATCACTGAGGCGGTGAGCACGTGGTCGCGGTCTGCCAATGGGTCTCCCCCACGCCCGACCAGCGAGAGCAGGGCCGAGGTAATCCCGTTGACTCGATCTGTTGCAGCATCTGGATCGCCGTCAGGATCCCACCCTTTGGGAGCACCCAGCGCCGGCAGAATATCGAGTGGGGCCGCCGAGCCTGCACCCGGCGTCAGCAGTTGCCACCGAACGCCATCACGCACCGCGCGGAGGTCTTCGCCACCGAG
>Ga0316194_10003970_pt1 | contig 10284 bp, 2 predicted proteins | sample CroRivsedime1_MG_FD_204936 | JGI IMG/M metagenome (GOLD analysis project Ga0316194, IMG submission 204936) | Coastal sediment microbial communities from Maine, United States - Cross River sediment 1 | ecosystem: Environmental > Aquatic > Marine > Coastal > Sediment | place: USA: Maine... | reverse complement strand
TTGATGGAGCAATCACAACACAACATACTTTCTATCCAGAAAAAACCACATTGATGGTGCATTTCTTGGGTGGTGTGAATTTTGATGAATGGTATCAAGAGCTTTTGGATACTATGACAAACTATGCCCGTGACTCTGGCTGCGAATCTATAGAATGTTTGGCTCGGGGCGGTTTTTGGAAATGGTTTAAAGAAGATGGATTTGAACAGTCTGCTTCCTATTACGAGAAAGAATTATGAAGAAAACATGGCGATTAAACAGGTATCACAATACATCCCCTGAAGAGGCATTGTGGTCTAATGCTTGTGACGATGTGTTTAGTATTGAAGATCGTGTCTTGTGTAATTTTGGCAGTGGTGGTGGTTCAACGGATTCCACAGTAACGCAAACAAGCACTAATCTTCCTGCATTTGCAGAGCCGTACTACCATGATCTGATGCAGCGTACAGCGGCAGCAACGTCTGAGCCGTATCAAACTTATGAGGGTCAGCGTGTTGCAGACTTCTCTCCATATGAACAGGAAGCAATGTCTCGTATGGGACAGCTTGGCATGTCTGGCACAAATGAATCTCTTGTTCGGGCAGGAAACATAGCAAATCAGGTAGGTGGTGCATCTTTAGGTGACATCAATACTGATATTGAATCCAGTTATAGAGCAGGTGGGCTTGGTAGGGCAGGCACTTATGATCCATCTTCAAGATACTCGGGATATTCAGCAGGGCAGATGTGGGGGCCGGGATATCAGGCAGGTCAGTATGGTGTAGGCTTTCAGCCTTCGCAGGGTCAGGTTGGATACAATCCACAGCAATATGATGTAGGTTACGAAGCAGGGCAGGGTCAGGTAGGTTTTACACCAGATCAACGACAGGTTGAGTTTGCTGGTGAAGGGCGTGATTTTGCTGGCTTTGATCCAGAGACAATGAGCCGTGATATGTCTTTTAATGCTCAGTCCAGAGATGTCGGGTATCAACCCGGAAGGCTGGATGATGCAGCAATGCTACAGAACTACATGTCACCGTACATGCAGAATGTTGTGGATATAGAAAAAAGAGAAGCCGCCAGACAGGGTGATATCAGAGCGCAGGACACAAGCCTTGCAGCAGCTGGTGTTGGTAGCCTTGGTGGTTATCGTGAAGCAATTCTACAGGCAGAGAATGAACGTAACCTGCAACAGGAAATGAGTGATATCCAGACCCGTGGACAGCAGGCATCATTTGCTGATGCCAAGCAATCGTTTGAACAGGATCGTGCTGCCCGGGGACAATTGGAACAATTCCAGCAGTCACAGTTTGGTTTAAATCAGGAACAACGTGCATTGCAGGAACAGTTTGGACAATCACAGTTCGGAATAAATGCACAGCAAGCAGCTGAACAAGAGAAGCTGATGCAGAGCCAGTTTGGCCTGAACAAAGAACAGGAACAGGCGCGTGAAAGCTTTATGCAGTCACAGTTTGGTGAGAACCAAGAGCAACGCGCACAGCATGAAGAGTTCATGCAAAGCCAGTTCGGGCAGAACGAGCAGGCAAGGCAGGTTGCTGAGTCCTTAATGCAACAGGGCTTCAGCATGAATGATGCTGCAGCACAGGCTAAGGAACAGTTCAGTCAGGCAATGTTTGGTATGAATGCTGAACAGCAACAGGCTATGGAAGGCTTCATGCAGCAGGGCTTCTCAATGAATGAGGCTGCAAGACAGGCTCAGGAACAGTTTGGTCAAAGTCGGTTCGGTGCTAATGAAGCCGCAAGGCAGGCACAAGAACAGTACATGCAAAGCCAGTTTGGCATGAATGCTGCCAATCAGCAGTTTGCCTCACAGATGGGCTTACAGAGATATCAAGCCTATGAGCAGGCCAAACAGGCAGCAGCACAGATGGGCTTGAGTGCCGATCAGGCTAATCAGGCAGGGCAGATTGCAGCCATGCAGGGTCAACTTGGCTTACAGCAGAATCAACTGGCTGCATCAAATGCACTGGCAGGGTTTGGTGGTCAGCAGCAAATGATGGAGATGGAGCGTCTTGGAATGCTTCAGGGTATTGGAGCGCAACAGAGAGGTCTGGCGCAACAGGGCTTGGATGCTGGTTATCAGGACTTCCTGAGACAGCAAGCATATCCATATGAACAGCTTGGATTCATGAGCAACATAATGCAGGGCAATGCCTATGCACCGGGATCAACGACCACAATGTTTGGGCAACAGCCTTCAGCAATGCAACAGATGCTTGGTGGAGGTATAGCCGGGGCTGGTCTATATAGTGCCTACAATCAAGGAGGAGGCTAAGTCATGATGAATCTTTTACAACAAGAAGACATGGTAAAAGGTCTTCCAGATGATCGCTTGATGCAAGAAGCCAAGGCTCCTAGTGGTGATATACCACAGTTCCTTTTTGTGTCCGAGATACAGCGTAGGACAAATATGCGTAAGAGTGCTGAACAGCAGATGGCTGAACAGCCTGAAGGCACTATAACAGACCAGACATTACGTGAAGCTGGTGGTATGGATCAGCCTCCACCCCCACAGATGCCTCCGCAGCAGCCTCAGATTCCACAGACTCCACCACCTAACATGCCATATCCATTACCGGGAGGTCAGGGGCTTGTTCCTTCACAGCAACAGTTTCCACCTATGCAAGACCCTAATGCTCCTATTGCACAGGGCATGGCAGCTGGTGGCCCTGTCAGGGGTTCATTCCCTGCCTCAAGAGGCGGCCTGACATATCCCATTAATGCTACGGGTTATCCCACACAGCAGGTAGCTTATGAAGAGTTCCTTCGTGGAAATAATCCTCCAGCAGGTATCCCCGGATATACAGCAGGAACAACAGATAACATTACAAGCTTCAGTCCGACAGGTGATTTGATTGCTAATGCTGACATGGTTATGCCTGAGTCTGTTCAACAGGGCATTCTGTCTGCAATACCAGCAGAGAGATATAAAGCGGCATTTGAGCAGCAGGTAAGGCCATCAAATAGCAGGGAGAAATTTACTGCAGAATCTTTGGCAAAGATAACTGATCCAATCTACGACATCATGGGTTCTGAAAGAAGTGTTACTCCCAAATGGGATGAACATTCTGGATTTAATCCGCTTCAATCTATTCAAGATAAATTGGTTTCCAGAGAAGCTGATCCAGCATTGGTTCAAAGGGCTGAAGACCTGTTAAATCCTGCACCTGTTGAACCCTCAATGACAGCTAATGCAGAATTGATGGGCGACAGGCCAATGCCGAAAAGTATCTATGACAGGCATTATGATAAAAGGCAAGAGTACTTTGATGAAGGAAAGCTACAAACACTTGATAAGATTGCAGGCAATACATTAAGTGGATTTGATCGTGGCACTTCTGAAGGCACTGTTCAGGCATGGATTGACTCTAATGTTGAAAAAGCAAATGACCCAACACTTGCAAGAACAGGTGGACTAGGGAGCATGTTGGAATCAATGGGTGAAGAAGGTTACTTAGGCAGGGTAAGTGAGAGTATGTATGGTGGTGACATAGGAGATGCCCTGTTCGGTGCTTATGACACAACCAAAGAAGCAGTTAGCAGGATTCCTGAATATATAAATACGCAGGATGCAATCATTACCCGCAAGCTTAAGGCTGTAGCTCCAGAAAAAATAGAGCAAATGGCAGCGGCTGATCCCATCAGTAAGGACAATAGTCGTTCCCGTGGTGATCCTGCACCATCTAAATTGGATACCCTTAGAGAAGGAATTGCTTCTTTAGGCACAGAGACAGGTGGTTATGCTGGTGATGGACAGATTGTAGATGCACTGGATACCACTGACCTTGCTGCTCAGGCACGTAAGGCTGCATGGGGTAATGCCCTTGTACAGTTAGGTGCTGGTATTGCCGGCGGTGATCTTCAGGCAGGACTCAGGAATGCTGGTATTGCTACCAGCAGAGGCTTGGAGGATACCCGCAGGCTTGATCTTATCGGTAAGCAATCTGAGATCACAAGGCAGCGTGAACAACGTGCATTTGATGCAAGGGAACGTGATGCTGAGTTCAATCGGACAGCCAGAAAACTTGGGCTTGAGATACAGATGGAACAAGTTGATGCAATGGCTGAAAGAAGCCTTAGCTATGAGCGTAAGCAAGAGTTCTATGAAATGAAAAATACACTTGAACTTCTGACAAAACAGAAGGCTGACGATCTAATTGCTATAGATAGCATGTCAGAAGAAGAAGCAGCAGCACTTGATAAAAGCATTGAGGATATTACAGCAAGGATTATCTCTATGACCGCTATAAAATATGGCAGTTTAGAAGGAACCTGAAGTGGACATAAGACTTCCTAACGGACAGTTCCTCACTGGTATTCCAGATGGAACCTCCGAAGAAGAAATAGCCCGGGTTGCTGAACTGAATGGCTTGATGTCTGCTGGTGAATATGCACCTACAGATTCTGAGTCTTCCTTTTTTGAGGGCATCCCTGCTCTTGGTGCGGATACTGCACAACCAGAGCCTATTCCTCAAGAAACTCCAGAAGATCAGTCCTTCTTTCGGGAGGTAGCCGATGTACCTATACAGTTAGGTAAGGGCGCAACCACTGGTGTAAGGATGATCAGTGAAGCTTTTGGTGCTGATAATCCGATTGCCGAATCTTTACGTGGCGTTGAGGACTATCTTGATAGCCTGTTGTCAGCACAATCCAAACAAGACAGTGCTGAAATGGGAAGGATACTGGATGAGGTAAAGGATAAAGGAATTGGAGATCAGGTCATTGGGGGTCTTAAGGCGTTATCCGTAGCACCAATAGACACCCTTGCCAATGCAGCAGGCACTATTGTACCCATAGCAGTGGGGGCATTAGTTGCTCCGGCAGCGGCAGCAGGTGGAACGGCACTTACACTGGGTACATTAATGGGTGCGGGTGTTGTTAAGGGTACGATACATGATGTTGTTTATGATGAGATGCGTGAGCAAGGCTTATCTGAAGAGCTTGCCACATCAGCAGCAGATGAAGCGCAGTCCTATGGTGGTGAAAACCTTGACCAGATAGCTTTGGGTTCAGTCCTTGGAGCATGGGCAAGCAGGACAGGCTTGGAGCCTATGCTCGCCAGAGCCGTTTCCAGCAATGTTTTCAAGAAAGCAGGGGAGAAGGCAGCACAGAAAGGATTAACGGAGAGGATGCTGACAGGGGCAGCGGTGGAGGCTGTTCCAGAGGCTATGCAAGGTGGTCAGGAAAAGCTTGCAGAGAATATAGCCTTACAGCGTGAGGGTGTAGATGTCCCCACATGGAGGGGGGTTGGTTCACAGGCAACACTGGAAGGCACTGCCGGATTAATTCTTGGCGGCAGCATGGCTGGTATCAATACAGAAGTAGACCCCCTACTTGAAAAAGAAGCAGCAATAAGAGAGAAGTATCAACGACAGTTAGATAGAGACAAAGCTTTCATCAGTAAACATCTTGCTGACATTGGAGGGTATGATCTTGAACCAGCAACAGATTGGAATCCATTCTCTGTCAGAGATGCTTTAATCAAGAAAATAAATGAAGTAGATAAAGGACTTGGAAATAAATATCTTAATCTGTTAAATGCGTGGGATGATGCCAAATCCAATAAAGATTACGCAAGGGCTGAGAATTATCAAGAGGCTATTAATAGCCTTGAGTTTGAGATGCAGCAGCAAAAAGTCTTGCCAGAGATGCTTTTCCAACAAGACCCGGAAGATGACCCGGGAGTCACCATGCTGGATAACATCTTATCTGGAGCTTATGGGCCAGATTTAAATCTTAGAACAGCCGTTAAAAGAAAACCAATTACTGAGATTGGAAAAGAAAAATATAGGAGAAATTTCCAGCCAATAGTTGATGCAGTTGATGAAGCGTTAAAGAAAGTTGGACTGGATAAACATGGTGTAAGAGCTTCTGTAGTACAAAGGCTAGAGCATGTTGTTCAAGATGAAGACGGAAATTATGTGTTTGGCGTAAGGCCAAGAAAGAAGGGCGATGAAGAAAAAAGATCATATGATCCTTATGATCAATTTGTTTATGCCGATTACATAAAAGAGATGGGAAGGGCAAAAGGCATATTTAGCTTAGACCTCTCTTCTATTTTCCTGTCGGTAGAAGAAGCCTATAAGCCGGGAAGGTCATCTCAGGAAATAAAAGAAAGAATACTCAGTACACTTGATCATGAGAAAGTTCATGCATTAAAGAGCCTTGATTTATTTACACCAAAAGAATGGGACGTTCTTATTAAGGCTTCAAAGAAGCGGATCAAACAAGATGGAAAAACATTCTATGAAGAAGCACAGCGTCTTTATAAGGGTGACTTTGAAAAGAATATTGAAGAAGAAGCTGTAGCTGAATTAATCCGTGTTGACAATGAGATTGCAGGAACACCAAGAAGCCTTATCAATCGTATTGTTGCTTTCATGAAATCTATTGGGGAGTCATTCCATAAGAATGGCATCAGCCCCCGTAAGTTTCTTAATAGCCTTGGTGATTCCTATGTTGATCTTAAGGCAGAAGGTGTCCGTGGAAAAATTGAAGCTGGAAAGATTGGTGCAAGAGATAGTGCTGTTCGTACACCGCATTATTTGGGAGCATCAGGGCGACTTGAAGAAAAGTTCTCTACAGACCCGGAATTAAATGCGAAAGAACAAGAGCTTGCTGCACTCTCTGCAAAATCATTTCCTACCCAAGAGGAAGAAGAAAGAATAGACCAGTTAACTTCAGAGTTATTGGATGCACAACTTGAAATTGATGCAATGGAGCAAACAGCTTGGCATGGCTCTGGTGCAGTCTTTGATCGTTTCAAGACAGATCATATAGGAGAAGGGGAAGGTATGCAGGTCAGGGGCTGGGGTCTGTATTTTGGTCAACAGAAAAAGACAGGTGAGCATTACTATGAAATGCTTGGGAAGGAAAATAAGGTATTAATGGATGGCAAGCCAATTAAACCAGCTGTTCTTTTTGCCGATGACGCAGTTGCAATGGCTGTTGATTATCTGGAAGACCTAGAGCCTCAAGGCATTACGTGGATAGATTATCAAACACAAATGATTGATGCTTTGGAAGAGTCTCGCTCCGGTAGAAATTATTGGTTTAAAGAGCAATATGATATAACGGAAGACAATGAATTAATTGCTGAATTAGACAGGGCGCATAAACTGATCCTTGATGGCACTCTTAAAAAATCTAAAGCCAGTGGTGCTTTATACAAGGTAGACATACCTGATTCAACGATTGATGCAATGCTTGATCTGGATGATTATATTGATAATCAGACTCCAACAATACAAGCTGTAGCAAAAGAAGTTGGCCTTGAAAGCAATGGTATTCCCGGCACTCAAGGCTACAGGCTCTTTGGTGAAGATTTAAGAAATCATCTTGAAGCCATGTTCCAAAGTCAGAACATGCGTGACACTGGTGAAGCCATTATTGATGACAGGGGTGGCAGGGCAAGCCCTGAAGAGTCTGCATCTAAATACCTGCTTTCCCGTGGTATCCCCGGCAATAAATTTGTAGATGGCTGGAGCAGAAATAAAACACCAAAGATTTTTTATGATGGTGTAGATACTGATTCTAAATCTTTTTCGCACCCTAAAAACCTTACCGTCCAAGAACAAATGATTGTTGATGGATATTTGGTTGAGCTTGAACAAGGGGAGACATCATTAAATAAGCTAATAGAATATGAAGCTGAACAGGGTTATAACAATAAGATACTTAATTTTCTTAAAAAAATAGAAATTAAACAACCAAAGATCACACAGAACTATGTGGTCTTTGATGAGAATGATATCAATATCCTCACCCGTGGTGGCAAGAGGATAGAGCCAAAGGCACAACGCCGTAGTCCTTTAAGTACATCCAGAAGGAATGAAGCCGCCACCTTTGATGCCCCTCCTGCTGAGTACAATACCGGCAAGAAAATACTCTATGCCCTACAGGACAAGCTCATTGGCCTGAAGGATATAGAAGCAACCATTAATGAAGCCCGGGCAAACAGGGGTGAAAGAAGGATTGCTGCCCTTGATTCTGCCTATATTGGCGAAGAGTTAAGTCATGACAGGATCGGTGAAAAAGCAAAAGATTTTGTTGATAATGATGTCAAGCAAGTGGTCAAGATGCTCTCTGATGCAGAGCTTGAACTGTCCGATCTGGATATATTCTTGGTACTGCGACATGCCATAGAAAGAAACGAGAGAATTGCCAAGGTCAATCCAAGCTCTGACATGCAGGATGGTGGTTCCGGTAGTTTAAATGGTCAAAGATTGACCAATCAGTATGTCAAGGATGAGATGGAAAGCCGCTATGGAATGACATGGGATAGCGATCAGAAGAAATGGCTTGGCGGGAATAACAGGGCTAACACACTTAAGCGTATTGCAAGAAAGACAGATCAAATTATTGAGGGTACGCTTGATGAGGCAGTAGAGGGTCAGCTGATCACAGAGGCCGACAGGGACTCGTTAAACAGCTATTACAAGTATTACACCCCATTACGTGGGTTTGGTACTGATATGATGTCAGAGGTGGCACAGGAGGTCAGGCAGGGTACTGTAGGCTCTGGTGGCTCTATGGATATACAGGGCAAACAGGCAGGCAAGGCTACTGGTAGAACGTCTGAATCCTTCTCCCCTACAGCTACACTGATCTCAGATCGTGAGAGAACCATAGCACGGTCAGTTAAGAATAAAGATATTGGTGGCAGGTTATTTAACCTGATCAAAGAGAATCCGAATCCAGAGGTTTGGGAACTTATTGGCCCTGATCATCCTTACTTCCAGAATGTTTTTGACAGCAGGTATACCTATGTTGGTGATGACACATCTGTAGGTGAAAAGAATGTAACCAGAAAGACCACCCTTGATGACAGTGATGTAAAAGAGGATTGGGTTAAACAGGTCAAACCAAGGATCATGGAGACTGTTCAGGATGCCAGTGGTAAGGAACTGTTGGGCATTAAGGTTAACGGTGAACAGTATTACGTTGATATAAAAGACGATAACCTGAGACAGGCTTTAGGTAATTTGAATGCTCAATCAGGTAACTGGCTGATTCAGAGTCTTGGTAAGGTTAATAGGGCATTGTCCTTTGTTAATACCACACTCAATCCTGAGTTTGTTATTGGTAACTTCTCAAGAGATTTAGAAACCGCAATTGCTTCCATCGTAAATGAACAGCACATGGAAGGCGGTATGCTTGAAGAGATCAACACTGATACAAAAACACTGACCAAGGATGTTGTTAAGGGTCTGGCTAATTCTGGCAAGGTGTTCTTCCAGAAAGCCCGTGGTGATCAGAATATGAATGCAGAAGAAGAAGCTCAGATAGATGAGTTTCTTAATGCCGGGGCAAAGGCAGGTTGGTTCCATGCAAAGAACCCTGAAGATCAGAGGGCAAACATCCAGAACATGTTAGATATTGCCAATGGTACATTCAAAGGCAAGTCTATTAATGTCATGCAAGAGACAAAGAAATTTGTTGAGGATGTAAATGCTTCTGTTGAAAATGCTGTACGTTTCTCTACTTTTAAAGTAGCAAAGCGTGAGTTTATGGATACTGGCATGGAAGAAAATGAGGCCATAGAACGTGCTGCTTCAATGGCTAAGAACATGACCATCAACTTCAACCGGAAGGGTGCTGCTGGTAATACACTGAACTCACTTTACCTGTTCTTTAATGCACAGGTACAGGGTACAGCGGTTGTATTGAGGGGTGTGGCAGGGTCGCCGGTCAAACGGAAAATCATGGGGTCTATTACAGCTTTTGGTGCATTAATGTCAATGCTGCATGATTGGGCTAATGATGATGATGAAGATAAGGGATTGGAGGATATAGAGGGATTTGTCAGAGAGCGGAATATGCTCGTTCCGGGTGAGATATTTGGAATGGAAAAGGATGTGAAGATACCGCTTCCCTACGGTTACAATTTCTTTTATCAGCTAGGTTCAAATGCTTACCTGATGGCAAGGGGTAAACAGTCTCCAGAAAAGGCCAGTGTTGAAATGCTTAATACCATGATGGGTTCATTCAATCCATTGGGTGCTACCTCAAGCGATAAGATTTCAGAGTCCTTGATCAAGATGGGCTTGCCAACAGCGGCTACTCCTGCTGCAGAAATATCCTTTAACAAGAACTACTTTGGTTCACCGATCTATAAAGAGAACATGCCCTTTGCTGCTCCTGAACCTGCTTCACACAGGACACGCAAGAATACTAACAAAGTTTTCAAATGGTTGACTCAGGGGGTTAATGAATTAACAGGCGGGAACGAAAGTGAATCAGGGCTTATTGATATTTCACCTGATACATTAAGTTATTTGATGG
>Ga0316194_10003968_pt1 | contig 10287 bp, 8 predicted proteins | sample CroRivsedime1_MG_FD_204936 | JGI IMG/M metagenome (GOLD analysis project Ga0316194, IMG submission 204936) | Coastal sediment microbial communities from Maine, United States - Cross River sediment 1 | ecosystem: Environmental > Aquatic > Marine > Coastal > Sediment | place: USA: Maine... | reverse complement strand
TTTAATTTGTTTTCTGTGGGCTGGGTATAATTTGGCTGGGTGCTCTGATTTCGAACACAAACAAAAAGATGTATATTTTATCAAAGTCGGTGACAGGACAATAACCGTTGCTGATTTCAACAAGGCTTTTGAAATCGCCAAGAATGCATATCCGCACAATAGAATACAGCGATCTAATGTGGTCCGGGAAGCTCGACTTCGGCTTATTCAACAAATGACTGAAGAGATGATTCTCCTGGAAAGGGCTGAAGAACTCGGCATTACGATTACAGATTCTCAGGTCGAAAAGGCCTTGAGAGATATAAAAAAGGATTATCCTGACAATGTATTCCAGGAAATACTGCTTGAGTATGCCATTCCTTACCAGTCTTGGAAAGAAGGATTAAAGACACGTTTGCTTATGGAGAAGGTGGTTGCACAAGAGTTGGGCGATAAGATCGAAATAACGCATGATGACATATCGAAATATTATGAGGAACACTTCAAAGGTGACAACACATCACCTGATGTGAAAGCGGTGTCTAAAGATATAAACAACATCATTATAAAAATATTGCGCAAAGAGAAGATGGAAAAAGCGTATGTATTGTGGATAAAAAAACTTAAAAACAAGTGCGCTATTGAAATAAACAAGAAAGAACTGGAAAAAATGACCGGTATGTAAAATAATTTATGGTTTATTAGAATGATGAGCATATCCTTTAAGAATATCCGAATCAATTCAATATATTGTATAATATATACATTATTATTATGTGTGTTTGGTTCTCCATTAATTATAAACGCCAAGAGTGCAGAAATTGTTGATCGTATTGTTGCCGTGGTTAATGATGATGTCATTACACTTATCGAACTCAACAGCTCACTTAAACCTTACACGGAAAAAATTGGATCCCTTGGATATCCCCCGGAGAAAGAGCAAGAACTACTCTTTAAAGTCAGAAAGGACATGCTTGACCGCCTTATCAATCAGAAAATTGAAGATCAGGAGATAAAGCGTTTAAAGGTTGACATCAGCGAAGAGCAGATCGATCAAACCATTGAGCGGATCAAGGAGACGAATTATCTTACAGATGAACAGCTAAGGGCGGCATTGGCCAAAGATGGGCTGACCATGGAAGAATATCGAAAAAAGATCAAAAGTCAGATACTCAGAACAAGGCTTGTAAATCTTAAAGTCAAATCAAAGATCGTGATTACCAAAGAAGACGTTAAGGCCTATTATGAAAAACATATCGAAGACTATGGCGGAAAACAAAAATATCATCTTCGCAATATCATTATGAAAGTTTCCCTGTTTTCGGATACAAAAAAGAAACTCGAGATTCAAGCGAGAATGGATGAGATCCTGGAGAAATTAAAAGCCGGAGAATCTTTTGAAGTCTTGGCGGCAAAGTACTCAGAATCACCGGCAGCTTCTGATGGCGGGGATCTGGGTGAGTTCGAATTCGATTCCCTGTCACCGCAACTTCAAAAGGCCATCGAAAAAATAAAGCCTGGTGAGTTTACACCCGTACTCGATACAGATCAGGGATATCAAATTTTTTTTATAGAAGAGATATTAAGTGCTCAAGGAAAGACGCTTGAGGAGGTTACACCGGAAATTGAAAGTAAACTCTTTAATGAAAGCATTGATAAAAAATATCGGGCATGGATTGGAGATTTGAAAGAACAGTCCGTAATCAAAATCATCCAGTAGTTCTTCAAGCCGATGGGCATGAATTTTGCCTTGAAAAACCTGGTCCTTTGGGCCAGATTTGAGTTCTTCGGCTCTGCCTGAAGAATCGCTGCAAGAGTTTAAAGTGAACTAAAGTTTAAAGTGAGCTAAAGTTAAGGAATTCTGTCAATTATATAAAAACATTGGAGCGAAGCGACACAAAAACTTTAGGCACTTTAGATCACTTTAGACACTTTTAACTTGTACGGCTTTGAGTAAAACAGCCCCTTTCAGGGGCAAACCGAAACCTGGTCCTTTAGGCCAGGATTCATTACTTTAACATATGCATAATGAATCCAACAAAATACTTCTTGAAAGCATTAAAAGACTGCTAAGAAGAGATGCCACCAGCCACCTTCTTAAGATTGTAAAAAAAACCCACGCTGCGGACTTGGCCCTGGTATTCGATTCTTTGTCAATTCACAATCAACGCAGACTCTTTGACCTCATGGATGATGTCGATTTAAAGGGTGAGGTTTTCAGTAATCTCGACGAGGACACATTCTTGGGTATCGTGGATCAAATGGATTTGGACGATATCGTCGAGATCCTTGATCTCATGCCAAGAGATGACGTCGCCGACCTGTTGGGACGTCTGCCCGTGGAGAAGTCCGATACTATCCTTGAGAAAATGAAAAAGGAGGGCTCAGAAGAAGTTGAAGGTCTCCTTCACTATGAGGATGATACAGCGGGCGGTATCATGGTCCCCGAGTTTATTGCGCTGCAAGAGGATACAACCGCAGGAGAGGCTATTGAGTCGCTTCAAAAAGAGCATCTGGATGTAGAAATGCCGTTTTATCTTTATGTGGTTGATGCGAATGGCAAATTGATCGGCGTTAGTTCATTGAGGCAGCTTGTGGTGGTTCCGCCTAACACCCCTCTGAAAGATTTTATGATCACAGACGTTTTTGCTGTAAAAACGGATATGGACCAGGAAGAGGTGGCAAAAATCGTTGCCCGGTATGATATTCTTGCCGTACCGGTGGTGGATGACACAAACAAGTTGGTCGGTATTGTTACCGTGGATGATGTTATCGATATCATCAGAGAAGAAGCGACAGAAGATATTCTGAAAATGGCTGGTGTCGGCGGTGAAGAGTTTGTCGAAACGCAGTCTGTTCTTAGAAGTACAAGGATCCGCTTGCCGTGGCTGGCTGCAAGTTGTATCGGCGGTATCATTGCATTTTTTATTATCGGTCATTTTGAGGGGAGCTTAAAGAAACTTGCCTATCTTGCAGCCTTTATTCCCGTCATTATGGGTATGGGGGGAAATATCGGCACCCAGACGTCCACCATTGTTGTGCGGGGTCTTGCCACAGGGCGTCTTAACATCAGAGATACCTGGGCGGTGGTTTTTAAGGAACTCGCCGTCGGGTTTATCCTGGGCGCAGTTTATGGTGTTACGATTGGTTTGGTGGCACAGCTTCAATATAGTACGGCAATGCTCGCCGTGTCCGTGGGCCTTGCCGTGATATCTTCCATGGTCATTGCTGCGCTGGTAGGTTCCATCGTACCCATGGGATTTGCAAGGATAAATATCGATCCTGCTGTAGCTACCGGTCCTTTTGTGACCACTGCAATCGATATCGTCAGTGTTTATTTTTATTTCCAGATCGCCACAACCCTCCTGGGTATATGAAAAGATGTCAAGCTTTTCAACGCCTGCAATCGTGTTACGCCGTATCGATTATGGAGAATATGATTTTGTCATTACGCTTTTTACGCTGAGAAATGGCAAGATTTCAGTTATTGCAAAATCTGCAAAAAAAAGCAAAAAACGATTTGCAGGAATACTTGAACTCTTTTCTATATTAGATGTGGTATGCAATGTTGGTCGAAGAAAAGGGCTTCCTATTTTGCAGGAAGCCGCATTAAAGTATCCGTTTTTCGACATCAGATGCAGCACATTAAAGACGGCCTATGCCAGCTACTGGGCAGAGCTCATCAACGAATGGATGGAAAGTGGTCAAAAACAGGTTCAGCTTTACCAACTCTTTCAGTATGTTTTGAGAGAACTCGATTCGGGTCTGGTATCGGAAGCAGCACTTTCTATTTTGTTTCAGGTGAAGTTTATGACCATATCGGGTCTTGTACCAAATTTAAGACAATGCAGCGTTTGCCGCATTGAAGTAGAAAAGATAAAGGAAACCAGAGTTAGATTTGATTTTGCAAAGGGAGGAATCTTATGTGACGGATGTACTCCAAAAACCTTGCAGAAAACTTTTCTTTCAAAGGGAATCATTAAACAGCTTTTGTGGATAGAAAATGGGGATTTGGTCAAGGCGGTGAGGGTCAGGTTTACTTCTGATGCTTTAAGGGAAAGTCTGGAGTTTTTGGAGACCTTTGTGCCCTATCATTTGGGAAAAGAACCCCGGAGTTTGAAATTTTTGCAGCAAATAAGGAAGTGGTAGATACCGGATGAAAAATGCGGCAAATCATTGAATCCCATCAAATTGAAGCTTCGGCGCCATGCAGAATCGACGTGGGGGGCACTCTGGATATCAGCACCTTTTATTATCCGCTAAGGCATCTTTTTCCATGCACCGTTAATATTGCGATAAATTTAAGAACAAAGGTACGACTTCTTCCATATGATAAAAAAATAATAAAAGTCACTTCAAAAGGATTTAAAAGCGCTGAATATCTTCTGGATAAAGCGCCTTTTGATCATCCGCTTGGGCTCATTTTTGCCATAGCTGCGTATTTCAGAGCTGAAGGGATCCATATTGATATTGACTCATCATCTCCTCCTCGGAGTGCTTTGGGGGGGTCTTCCGCAGCCGCAGTGGCCCTTGTTGGGGCTTTTTCAAAGGTTAAAGAAAAAAAGGGGCAGCCCCCCATTACCAGAAAAAACATCGCTTTTCTATCACAGACCATTGAGGCAAGTGTGGCAGGTGTGCCGTGCGGTTTTCAGGATCAATTGGCGGCTGTTTACGGCGGTGCAAATGTATGGCATTGGCCGGGAAATTGCCAAACTTCTTTTTTTAAGAAAAAAACCATTATCCCAAAGCGGTACTTACCCAAATTCGAACGGTACTTGTTGCTGGCGTACTGCGGGGTACCTCACGAATCGAAAAATGTTAATAAAAAATGGGTGAAGCAATTTCTTTCTGGAAAGCACCATGGACTTTGGGCTGAAATTATAGTATGTACACATAAATTTGCCGATGCGCTCATTAAAAGAGATATCAATACCGCGTTTAAACAGATGAACAAAGAGACCGCTATCAGAAGGAAGATGACGCCTGAAGTACTTGATAAGATCGGAAAGGCACTTGTTGAATCCGCCACGGAAAAGAATTGCGGTGCAAGATTCACAGGGGCGGGCGGCGGAGGCTGTATATGGGCACTGGGTCGCGTGGAGGATATTGACAAGCTCAAAGGCACGTGGGAAGGTATTCTTTCAACAAGAAAGGATGCCTGCTTGCTGAGTTCGAAGATTGATCCAGAAGGGCTTTTGTAGATTTTCTTGGTGAAATAGTTGCTAATAAATAAATTAGATACTCGACATAACTTTTATCAATGGAAAATGTTACCAAAGCCTTCTTAAAAGTGCCTAAAGTTTGAAGTGATCTAAAGTGCCTAAAGTTGAGGTAGCGCTAACGCGCTGTCATTAAAATATAATTGGCTAAAAAGTTCTTTAGCTTTAGCTCACTTTAGGTCACTTCCCCGTTAAACACGGGATAAATAGGCACTTGCAACTTTTTCTGTTTTGATATCAAAGTCAGCATTTCAGTAAAAAGTGCCGAGTAGGATTTGTACTCCTTATATAATAAAAAGGGTAATGGCTCGCTGGCTGCAAATTGCATAAAAAGTCCAGCCTAACCAACTAATCACAAACAGATTGATAAGGAAGGGAAAATGAATTTTCAGGATGTAATCATGTCGCTAGAGAAATTCTGGGCACAAAAAGGATGTGTAGTGGCGCAACCCTATGACATTGAAGTTGGTGCTGGAACATTTCATCCAGCAACATTGTTGAGGGCACTGGGTCCTGAACCATGGAGTGTTGCTTATGTTCAGCCCTCAAGACGCCCCACAGACGGTCGTTACGGTGAAAACCCAAACCGATTGCAGCACTATTATCAGTATCAGGTTATCTTGAAACCTTCTCCTTATGATGTGCAGCAACAGTATCTGCAGAGCCTGAAAGTTCTGGGTGTAGATCCCCTTGAGCACGACATCAGGTTTGTGGAGGATGACTGGGAATCTCCCACACTTGGTGCAGCGGGTTTGGGATGGGAGGTCTGGCTGGACGGTATGGAAATCACTCAGTTCACCTATTTTCAGTTGTGCGGCAGTGTCGAATTGTTCCCGATCTCAGTGGAACTCACATACGGATTGGAACGTATTGCGATGTATCTTCAGGGTGTCGACAACGTGTATGATCTAAAATGGAATGATGACGTGACTTATGGACATGTCCATCATCAGCAGGAAGTCGAACAGTCGACCTACAATTTTGAAAAGTCGAATGTGGAAATGCTGCTGACGTTTTTTGATCAGTACGAGGCAGAGTCCGAAAGAATGATCAAGGAAAAATTGGTTCTTCCAGCATATGAATTATGCCTGAAATGTTCACACACATTTAACCTTCTGGACGCTCGAGGGGCCATCAGTGTCATGGAAAGGACCAGCTATATCGGACGCATAAGAAACCTTGCCAGAGCATGTGCAGAAGGGTATCTGGAACAAAGAGAGAACATGGGATATCCTTTAATGAAAAAAGAGAAATGATGGCATAAGAAATTGAGTTTATAAAATATTGCATGATACGTGATGCACGATCAACAATGCATGATGTATGAATTCTTTTTTGAATTTTGTATCTGAAGAAATGAAAATAGAGGTGGATATGGAAACTTTATTGCTTGAGATAGGGACAGAGGAGATTCCTGCAGGTTATATTGAGCCTGCATTAGCGTCAATGTCACAGACACTTTTGAAAAAAATGACAGATCTGCGGATCGATCACGGGAGTGCAAGGGTATTCGGAACACCGAGGCGCTTGGCAGTTGAAGTAAAAAAAGTTGCGCTCAAACAGACACCGTTGTCTTCAGAAGTTCTTGGACCTCCGGAAAAAATCGGCTTTGATCAAAAGGGCCGGCCGACCGTGGCGGCAACGAAGTTTGCCGAGAAAGTGGGTGTTTCAGTCAATGCCCTCTCGGTAAAGGAAACCGACAAAGGCCGCTATGTATGTGCTCGGGTTACTGAGAAAGGACAGGCAACAAAAATCCTTCTTAAGACCATCCTTCCTGAAGTCATTCTGGCGACGCCGTTTCCCAAAACCATGATATGGGCTGAATTAAACATCTATTTTGCAAGACCGATCCATTCGATCGTAGCCCTTTTTGGAGACACAGCCCTCAGTTTTTCACTTGAAGATATCAAAAGCGGAAGATATTCCTATGGGCATTATTTCATGCATCCTCGCAAAATAAAAATTTCAAGTTCAAAAGACTATATTAAAACCTTGCGTTCTGCAAAGGTATTGGTTGATCTTCAAACCCGCAGAAAAAATGTTGAGAAGGAGATTCATAAGGCCGCCAAAGGCGTCGGTGGAGAGATACTTCCTGATAATGAACTGGTGGATATTGTAAAAAACCTGGTCGAGTATCCGTTCGCAACAGCCGGTAGCTTTGATAAGGAGTTTTTAAAAGTACCCGGCGAAGTACTGATTACCGCTATGAGAGAACACCAGAAATATTTTGCCGTTGTCAATAAAAAAGGAAACCTCATGCCCTATTTTGTGGCGGTCAACAATACCCGAACAAAGGATATGAAATTGGTGGCAACCGGCCATGAATGGGTACTTAGAGCCCGTCTTGCGGATGCGCAATTCTTTTACAAAAGTGATCTTGAAGAATCTTCGAGAAAAAGAGTTGAAAAACTGAAGGGCGTTCTTTTCCAGGCAAAACTCGGGTCTATGCATGAAAAGGTAAAGCGTCTTCAAAAAATGGCAGGATTTTTGGCCGACAATGTCGAAAAGGGCTCTGATCTGAAAAAACACGCTGCAAGGGCTGCTTGGTTGAGCAAGGCGGATCTGGTCAGTCAAGTTGTAGGGGAGTTTCCCAAACTTCAAGGGATTATGGGCAGGGTGTATGCGACTGTTGAAAAAGAACCTAAATCTGTGGCTTCAGCTATTGAAGAGCATTACCGTCCGATTTATTCAGGAGGGGCACTGCCAAAAACCATGGGCGGCGCTATTCTGGGTATTGCCGATAAGATCGATAACATTTGCGGATTCTTTTCAGTGGGACTCACACCCACCGGCGCTTCCGATCCATATGCGCTCCGGCGACAGGGCATCGGTATCATTCAAATTATGATCGATAAAGGTCTTTCCTTTTCTTTAAGGGGTATGATTGAAAAGAGCATAAAACTTTACGGAATAAAGGGCGCCAAAAAAATTAGAGGTATTGCAGATCCGGTAAACGCCTTTTTAAATAACCGCTTGACCCATTTGCTGGCAGAAGAAGGATTCTCAAAAGACGTCATTGCAGCTGTTACCAGTGTTTCCGCTGATAATATTCCGGATTTGTGGAATAGGGCTCGGGCACTTCAAGATCTTAAGACCGCACCCGATTTTGAACCACTGGCTGTTGCTTTTAAGCGCGTTGTCAATATCATAAAAAAGGCAAAGACCTTTAAAGCAAAACCGGTAAAAGAAAGCCTTTTTGAACATGATTCTGAAAAAGCTCTTTATGCGAAATATAAAACTGTCAAAAAGAAGGTTTCGGCCAATCTGGATAAAGGAAATTTGGAAAAAGCACTTCACGAAATTGCTTCTCTTAAAGATGCGGTTGATTCATTTTTTGACGGCGTTCTGGTCATGTCAAAAGAAAAGAAAATACGTAACAACAGGCTGAGTTTGCTATCACACATTGCAGATCTATTTGAAACCATCGCAGACTTTTCAAAAATATCGACCTGAAATGAGTCTTAGATAGGAAAGAGAAAATAGGAAAGAGCAAAGAGAAAATAGGAAAGAGCAAAGAGGAAAGAGCAAAGAGGATAAGGGAAACCACGGATAAACACGAATAGACACAAATAATAGAATCATCTCCCAAAGAGTTGGTCGATTGATAAAGGGCTAAGGGTCTAAGGATTCAAGGGTTCGAGTGAAAAAGCTTTAAAAACAAATAAATAAAGATAATACCTTGACTCCTGGATCCCCGAATCCTTTTCTCCAACTAATTTGAAAAAAAATCAAATAATAATATTTATGTTCATTTGCGTCCATTTGTGGTGATCTATCTTCTAATTCCTATTCCCTATTTTCTATTTTCTAAAAGATTTTCACTGGACGGGGTGTTGTCGAAATGAAAGCAATGGTGTTGAACGAGATTTGCAGCCTCAAGGAAAACAGAACCCCGCTTCAACTGATCACTCTTCCAATACCTACTCCCAAAGAAAAAGAAATATTAATAAAAATATCCGCCTGCGGTGTTTGTCACACTGAGCTGGATGAAATTGAGGGGAGAACACCCCCACCTCAACTCCCGGTCGTTTTAGGCCATCAAGTTGTGGGAACGGTAAAAAAAACGGGACTGAACGCAAAAAGATATAAAGCAGGAGAAAGGGTAGGGGTCGCCTGGATTTATTCAGCGTGTGGCATTTGTACTTTTTGCAGACAAGGCGATGAGAATCTTTGTGAAGCATTCAGAGCTACCGGCCGGGACGCCAATGGTGGATATGCGGAGTATATGACCGTCTTGGAAGATTTTGCGTATAAAATTCCGGATGTTTTTTCCGATTCCCAAGCAGCGCCTCTTTTATGCGCCGGTGCCATTGGTTTCCGATCTTTGAGACTGGCCAACATCAAGGACGGACAGAACCTGGGCCTGACCGGTTTCGGGGCATCGGCCCATCTTGTACTTAAAATGGTCAACTATCAACATTCCGACGTAAAGGTTTTTGTTTTTGCCAGAAGCGAGAAAGAAAGGGATTTCGCCCTGGAGCTCGGAGCGGTCTGGGCCGGCGATACCGAAGACAAGTCGCCGAAAAAAATGGATTGCATTATAGACACGACACCGGCATGGAAACCGGTTGTTGCGGCATTGAGCAATTTGAGACCCGGCGGAAGGCTGATTATCAATGCCATTCGCAAAGAAGAAAGAGACAAAGATTATCTGATGAAATTGAATTATCCTGAACATCTCTGGATGGAAAAGGAAATAAAGAGTGTGGCCAATGTCGCCAGGAAAGATGTCAGCGAATTTATCAAGCTGGCCGCCGAAATCCCAATCATACCGGAAATCCAGGAGTATCCCCTTGAATCGGCAAATGAGGCCCTGATGGAACTGAAAGAGAGGAAAATAAGGGGGGCTAAAGTTTTAAACCTAAGCTGAGCGTTTCAAATTTTTGAAATGGTTAATTTAACAATATTTTTAAGGTATTCTGACATTTTGAATTTCAATAATTTGAAACCCTAAGGGATTCCCAATTTCACCGCATCTACTGCGTCAGATGCCGTTCCGCATAGACGAATATAGCGAAACAACATTTTCATTGTATCTGCGACAAACTTGAAAATCGCTCAACTTAGGTTGCAAATTACATAGTATCTA
>Ga0316194_10003967_pt1 | contig 10288 bp, 8 predicted proteins | sample CroRivsedime1_MG_FD_204936 | JGI IMG/M metagenome (GOLD analysis project Ga0316194, IMG submission 204936) | Coastal sediment microbial communities from Maine, United States - Cross River sediment 1 | ecosystem: Environmental > Aquatic > Marine > Coastal > Sediment | place: USA: Maine... | reverse complement strand
AGCTACCCCAATGATCTGGATCAGCATTTTCAGGCCCTTGATTGCGACAAGGTGGCCGTGCGTTCCTCCGCCCAGGGAGAGGATGGCGCTGACGCATCTTTCGCGGGGCAGTATGAAACGGTGCTGAACGTGGCTGATGTTATGCAGTTGCGTCAGGCTATTGATCACTGCGTGGCCTCGGCTGGAGCAGACCGCGCCAGGCAGTATCAGGAGCAACAGTCCAATGCGGATATTGCCACTATGAACGTGGTAGTACAGCGCATGGTGGATGCTCGAGTGGCGGGTGTCGTGTTTACCGCCGACCCGGCTAGCGCCAGGCGCGACTTGTTGGTAATCGATGCCGTGGCCGGCCTGGGTGAGGCTCTGGTGAGCGGTGAGGCAACGCCCGACCACTACTGCGTGAACAGCGCGGGTGATATCGTGCGCCGGCAATTGGTGGGCGATACTCCGCTGCTGAGCGATCTGCAGATCGCCGACATTGCAAGGCAGGCCAGGGAGGCCGCCGCGCATGAGGGCCATCCGCTGGATCTGGAGTGGGCGATAGACCAGGCAGGTGTCTTATTCTGGTTGCAGGCCAGGCCCATCACTACACTGCCCGCCGACCTGAATGAATTTGATTCGATCTTGCCGCGTCCTGACGATGTGCTGACTATCAGCAATGTCAGCGAAATGATGCCCGGTGCAGTATGCCCCCTGACGATGTCTTTTACCGGCTGGGGGATCGACTATGGTCTACAGCATATGCAGGTTACGGTTGGCGCGCGTCAGAGCATAGACAACAACTGGCAGATTACCGCGTCGGCCTACGGTCATTTATTCCTCAATCTGACGGGCAATGTGGTGATGTCGGCCGGGGTATTGGGGTCCAGCGCTGACCAGGCGGCACAAACGCTGTGTGGACGTATTGTGCCTGAACTGAAGGAGCTGCCCCCACTGCCGTTGTGGCGCAGGGTAGCCAATACCGTGAAGCTGCTGCGCTATTGCCTTGGCGCACCCGGCGTGGTGCAACGATTCGGTCGAGACCTGGACCAGTTTGTTCTTGAGAAAAAGGCGGGCAGTGCCGCCATGTGGAATGAGATAAGCTCAAAGTCCTGGTTTTTTGATCACTGTATGGCTGTGCATATCCAGTCTTCTGCGCTATCGGGCTTTCTGTGTGCGATTGTTGAGAATATGGTATCGGGAAAATCCAACGACAGCACTATAGCGGAACAGGCCGAAGCTGTGCGCCTGCTCGCCGGCGCCAGCGGCGTGGAAAGCGCGTTGATGTTGGAAGAGTTAGATGCCTTGCTCGATGAAGTGGCGTTGCACCCGGAAGCAGAACAGGGGTTTCGGCGCGCCACAGTCGCGGAGGCTATTCTCTGGTTGCGCGCGGCACCACATCTGGCGCAGGCTTTTGAGCGTTTTCTCAGCGGCCATGGACACCGCGGCTATCGCGAGTTGTGTATGCGCGATCCATCCTGGAGTGATGACCTGACGCCACTGATCCAGAGTATGCAGGCGGCAGTGCATGCTCGTCTGCTTACAGGGGGGCGCAGGGAGCAGCATGGCGAGGACATAGATTGGTCTGCACTGAGTCGTGGCCTGCGCTGGCTGCTGCCCAGGGCACATAATGCCATCCGTCGTCGAGAGCACACCAAGTCCCAATTGGTCGAGCTGGCGCACCGCTTCAAGCTGGCGTTTCGTTACCTGGGGGAGCAGATGGCGTCTGAGGGAATATTACCCGACGCCGATCTGGTCTATTTCTTCAGCACCAGTGAGTTACCTGTGTTTATCGCTGAACCCCGCTCATCTGCAGTGGAGCAGGCGCTAGCCCGTCGTAGTGCGCTGGATTATCAGCAGCAGTTTGAATTCCCGGAAATTTCCGTCGGCCTGCCGCAGCCGCTGGAACCGCAGTCAGTCGATGTGGCCGACGGTGTGCTGCAGGGCAGACCGGCGTCGCGCGGTGTGGTGGAAGGTATTGTCAGGGTTGCCCATACGCTGGCGGAGGCCGCGGCGCTTGAGCCGGGGGAAATCCTCGTTACACCGATTACCGATATTGGTTGGACGCCGTATTTCAGCCTGATCGGTGGGCTGGTGACTGACCTGGGAAGTTCGGTATCCCACGGAGCGGTCATAGCGAGAGAGTACGGCTTGCCCTGTGTGGTCAATACCCGGCAGGCGACTCACTTTCTGCAAACGGGTAACCGGGTCCGTCTCGATGGTGACACCGGCAGTGTCACGCTACTTGGCCATTGATAAAATGGCAGCAAGCAAGATTGCAATGCAAGAGCCGCTTTTAGTGCACAACCAGAGTGCGCTGTAGTTCAAATATCTGGTATCTCTATCCTTTATTTCGTTCGGGCTTGTTCGCGGCTAGCACATCTGTATGATCTCGAACAGAAAAAATATTCGGTCCTGCTGCGACGCGGACGAACGTTCTAATCAATCGACGGCAATCGATTCTCGATCTAGCCGATAACAAGGATAGTAAGTAATGACCAGAGTAATTGTCCTGCTTTTGGCGACGTTTGTGGCCACCCAGTCTGCTAATGCAATGCGATCAGTTTCGATACCACAGGACGATCGCGTTTTTTCGGTGGGGGAGTCGGAAGCTTTCGAGGCCACTCCCTATACCCACATATTGAAAAGGGCATGGACAGCCGCGGCGCCGTTTACCGCTACGAAGTGCCGGTAGACTGGAATGGCGATCTGGTGATGTATGCGCATGGGTACCGTGGCTGTGAGACCGATGATGGGGGGCTTGAACCGCTGACCGTGGATAATCCGCCGATTCGCGAGCATTACCTGCAGCAGGGCTATGCCTGGGCGGCTTCCAGTTATTCCAAAAACTGCTATGACGTTAAAGACGGTGTTGAAAGCACCAATCGTCTGGCGCGAATCTTCGCCAAAGAAGTCGGGGCACCAAATCGCACACTTATCACCGGGTTCTCAATGGGCGGCCATGTCACCGGTGCCGCTATCGAAATGTTTCCAAACGTGAGTTGCCCGGAGGGTGAGCGTGGTCTCACCTGCCGACGCTTTATCGACGCATTGGGCGAGCTCTCTGGCGGTATTCGTTACGACGGCGCGGCGCCGATGTGCGGCGTGATGGGAGATGCCGAGTTGTTCGACTATTTTGGCGATTTCGGGTACGGAGCGGAGGCCATCGCGGCGGCGGTGAATCCGCTGGTACAGTCGCAGTTTCCACCGCCCTCGGACTACTTCACATACACACTGCCGATTGTGCTGGAGACCTTGTTCGAGGAATATCCGAGCGTATTAACCGCTCAGGGTGAGGCGCTGAAGGATTTGACACGCCAGATTTCCGGAGGCGAGCGTCCGATCTTCGACGTGGCTTTCCCGTTTTTCCAGGACTTGTTGTTCGGCTTTCAAGGCTCGGATGGTTCTGTTTTAGGAATACTGTCTGGCAACATTTACGACAATCGTAAGCGGGTCTATCAACTCGATGGCGATCCGGTAGTCAGTGCAGGCGAGCAGTCCTTGAACGACACGATACTGCGTATCCGTCGCGATCGTGGAGTGAACATAAAAAGAAAGTTGAGACTGAAGCGCGTCCCCGAGATTACCGGCCGAATTGACATACCCGTGGTATCGGTGCACACGCTGGGCGACCTGTTCGTGCCATTTTCGATGCAGCAGATTTACGCGAGGGAAGTGGCAAAGCAGCGACGTTCAGACATGCTTGTCTCCCGGGCAACGCGCGGTATCAGCCACTGTGATTTCTCCCGCGAGGAGTTGGTTCGCACCTTCGACGACCTGGTGTTGTGGGTGAACGATGGGGTTAAGCCATTTGGTGACGATATCCTTGAACCTGCCGTGGTAGCAGATCCGCTTTTCGGCTGCCAGTTCACCGAAGGTTTATCCGCGGTGACACCGGAATTTCTGCGTGGTGATGCTTGTGGCGTAACGCCATAGTCTGACGATGGTTCCGGGAAGTACTACTGGCTGATATTTGCAGCTGCCAGAGTACTCTCCAGTTCCGCCTCCGCGGCCGCCAGTTCCTCGGCGGCCGCTTGCTCCATGGCCTCAGCCAGTTCCAGTTTGTCGAAAGCGTTCTGGTAGGCATAGAAGGCTGGCTGAAACATAGCCAGGCCTTCATCGGCGTAATCTGCAGGGTCCTCGCCCCGCGCCTTGATTTCGTCGATAAACCGTTCAAGCTCAGTGACGTCTCTCTCCGCCTGTTGCAGGTCCGCCTCGGCACTTGCACGCTGGGTAACGACGTCTCGGAGCGTGGATTGGAGGTTTTTGATGCGTTTCCGTAAATAGGCGACATCCCCAGGTTTGTCAGCGGGCTCCAAATCAACAATGGTGGGCTTCGACACGGCGGCGGCGCTGCCGGGTCCTGGGGCGGCCGCACTGGCACTCTCTGGGGTGCTCTGAGGCTCATCACCAAGCAACAACCAGCTCGCCACGCCGATCAAGAGCAGCGATGCTGCCCCTATCGCGACTGGCTTCATTGTGTCATGGACCCATGGCAAGGGATGGCAATCATGGCAGTATGCCTAACGCTCCGGCCGTATTTCTTCGATAACCGTGCGTTCGATGGGAACCTGCACATAGCCTGTTTCCACCGACCAGAAATAGTAGTAGCCGTTGGCATTGCCGGTGTCCCCCTTGCCGCTGGTGATCTTTCCGTCCCTGACGGTCCAGGTCTTTACCACCTGACCGCCATCAATGTATGAAACACGCAAGTCTTCACCCAGGAAATTGTCCGTAGTTCGGCTGATTTTGTTGCGCGCTTCTTCCGTACAACCTCCCAGCATAATGAGCGCCAATGTGAAAAAAGCGGCGAGCGCCGGCTTCGATGAGCTACCCATGAAATCCTCCATCTTCAACGTTCTAATTGTAAGGCCTGGATTGCCATAGCGCTTGAAAAAGCTGATGCCGACGACGATTGCCATGTTACCAAGCTGCGCCAATTGTAACTTAAGTCTTTAGTGTGTCATTTTCGATCTCCGCCATGGAGCTACCGCCATATTTTTTGGCCAATATCCGCACTGATTTTCTGCCCAATTTGCGTTTTAATGGGCATTGGAAGTCCCTTTATTGCGAAACTGGAGCCAGGCATGAGCGAATATTTCGAGTGCACCAAAGTCGGATTGGAGTTTCTCAACCAGACCAGGAACGTGTTTCGCGCTGAAGAAATTGTCCGGGCAACACCGGAACAGGTATTTGAGGTGTTTGAAGATGCTCACGCCTGGACTGTGTGGGCTATGCCCATTCAAAATGTGGAATGGACATCGCCCAAGCCCTTTGGTGTGGGCACCACACGTACGGTATCCATGATGGGGGGCATGGATGGATACGAGGAATTTGTCGCGTGGGAGCGGGGTAAACGTATGGCATTCTCTTTTGTCGGTTGCAGTAAAGATGCTACTGAAAAATTTCTGGAAGACTACCGAGTGACGGATCTGGGAGACGGACGCTGCAAAGTGGAATGGTATATGGCCATGGAACCCCGCGGATTCTCCCAACGCCTGATGTGGATGACACGCCCGATTATGCGTATGGCAAATAGACGCATGTTCAAAAAATTCAGGGAATACACCGAAAATTACGCTGCCAGCTCGCAAGTTCCGGCCTCTTCTACCCTCTAGTAGTAGTCAACGCTTTGCCCATTTAACCCGACGGCCAGATCCTGGTCGTCCTCAAACAAGCGGAAACCGTAGTGCCCGTGCCTGAATTGTTGCATCAGGAGCCTGCCAGGTCCGCGCCCAGGCAGCCCGCGACATTGCGTACCTTGCCTGCGTCTACCTGCTGGTATTTCTCCCAGAACAGGCTGTCTATCTTCTTGTGGCCTGCCTCCACTTTAGTACTTCGGTATCGGCTTACCTGGCCAGGGCCGCCGTTGTAGGCTGAGTAGCTCGCCCGTGCCAGATTGCTGGCCCCTCCCTGACGATTATGCTCACCCTGCTTCAGGGCATACTTGACCAGGTAGTTGAGCAGAATTTCGGAGCCCACGCTGCTGTTGTAATTGATGTCCCAGCGCAACTTCTGCAGATCGTAGAATCCTCGCCAGACTTTTTCGTTAACCTGCATCAGCCCAACATCACCGCTGGATGATCGCAATGGTTCGATGCGTTGATTCAGCACCACGTACTGACGCCAGCAGCTTTCCTGCCAGGCCGTGGCCAGCACCAGCTTGTTGTAGAGACTGCGGTGGCTCCGCTCCAGTGTTTGTTGCTGCAGCGCCCTCTCGGCCGCCGTTGCCAGCAGCTTTTCGACTTTGGGGACATACTCGTTCAATTTGTCTTTCGCGGGCAGCCACTGTTTAAGGCTTTCCCACGGCGCGGCCGCATGGGCGTTGGCAAAGAATGAGAAATTCAGCTGCCAGGAAGAGATGTCGGGCTCGAGGGTGTTAATTTCCCCTCGCAGTAACTCCTGCAATTGCGGGTCAACCTCCTCGCTGTACTGCAGCAGCTCGTCGGCCTGCTCCGCGTTGACCATTCGAGCGAGCCGCCGCAAGCCTTCGGGGGACAGCTCCAGCCCGATGGTGGAACCCAATTGGTTCAGTGCATAAAGCGCATCACTGGCGGTCAGTGTGCTCATCCACAGCAGCTGTTCCTGTCCCTGCTGCTGCATCGCTATTTCGCGCACCACCGGGTTTAACTTGTGCCAGCTTTCAATAAACCAGTTGCGTACAGCTTCGTTGGAGCGATCGGCCGGTGCGGTCAGGGCATCCCGCAGGCGATAACGGCTGTCAATCAGAATATCGAACAATGCGCCGCGCAGGGATTGAAGTTCGGTGGCAGCTGCGTAGCGTTTTACCGCTCCCACCAGTAAAGCGTCCATCATTTGCCATTGTGCTTCGGCCAGTGCCAGTTCCTCCGGGGTCAGTGGGGCGGCCGCTTCGGCCTGCTCGATCAGGGATTCAACCTCAAAATCGATGGCAATATTCAGGCTTGTGGCAGTTACCTGGAGATCACTGAGCGCAAGACTGTTTATCGTGGCCTGCAATTGACCAGTGTCGCGATTGGGCATGATTTCCGGCAGAAAGGCCGCCAGCGAATCCGTGTAAGGCGTCATGCTGACCTCGAAGCCCCCGAAGAAGTCAGCAAGACTTGCCACCGCTGTGTCCCAGAGTGGCCCCGAGGCTATTTTGTTGCCTTCGCTGTCCGTTATCCAGGTGTTTTGCGGTTCAAGTTTTACTGATTTTCCTTGCGATTGAATTATGGGCTGGCCCAGGTAAGCGACACTGCCCTGTCGATCTATCAGGCTCTGGCAGCTGCCGAATACCTCCACGCCGAGCTGCGCTTTGTAGCTGGCGATGATTTCAATAGTCTCGTCTTGCGCGCCTATCTGGGGTTCCGATAACACAATCCGGCTGCAAGCTGTGGGGTCGTTGAGGATCTCCCTGCTACCGTCAGGTGTATTGAACAGTTGCGTGACCAGCAGCTGACGCAGCAGGGGATAGTCGAGATAAACTGGTACGCTCACGGAGGTGCTTGCGGCTTGCGCTGTGTTGGTGAGAAGCAGCGTCAGCAGCACTGCCCTGGGTAGCGACAGGTAGCGAATGTGAAAAAAGCGTGGTTTGGACATCAGAACACCGGTTTTGTACAGGGGCCCGTACAATCGCGGTGATTATTTCATGACACGCGAGAATTAGCTTGTCCAATATGCTTGCACAGCAGCGGCTGGAAGGCTTGTCTGCGGTGGACCAGGCTCGTTCGTACGCCGCGTTTAACGGAAAATGTTGTCCGAGTGATTATGGGCTTTCGCATGAGGCATAGGCCTCTTCACAGAAGAACTCACACAGTTCATCTGCAGTTTCTCTCTGGCTGCATTCACAGGAACAAGCCGATTCCAGGCCGGCACCGGAGGCCGTACCCGACGACGGTGAATTCCCCGACATCGCATCACGGATCTGCTGCTGTGCTGCCGGATTCAGGCCGCTCATCATCTGTTCGACGTCATCCTCAACGGACTCCCTTGGATCCTCGGCGGGCTCTACAATGGCACGGTCATCATCTTTCCAGGGCGCAACAATGTGGAAGCGGCCGGAAACTGTTTTATCTATGGGGAGCGAAGGGTCGTCTCCGACCAGGTTGAGACGATCTACATTGACCAGGCTGCCCGAATAGGTCCCGCTCATTTCCCAGGGTGTGAATTTTTCGATACTGACACGGCCCGAAAGCGGATATCGCCGGCCGGGACCGGGCTGGGTGTCCCCTGGTCCAATGGCGCGCAGGGTGTCGCCGCCGCGTGCGCTAACCACTATATTGGCATTGTCGAAATTGCCAGTGAAGCCATAGTCAATCAGGGGGAATCTGATGGAAATCTTGGCCCCGTCCATGCTGTCCTGCGCATCGACAGCCTTTTTCATCTGGTCATTGAAGTCTTGCTGGCCTATTTGCGCCATGCCGGACATCATGCCGGCGAATTGACCGAACGTCCCGCCTCGTCCTGAGCTGGTCCAGCCGCTGCCGAACATGCCACCGGGGAGTAGCTCAAGAGAAATCGATGTCATTGGGCCGCAGGCAATGTCAACGAAAGCGTCGGCACAGGGAGCCGCTTCAGGACTACGGCCTACGCTAGAGCCGCCGATAAGGCCGGAGTTTAGAGTCTCCATCGCGTTGCGTGTCTCGGCTGCAACGCGCTGATTTTGTGTCTGGCCGCTGGGCCGGGCCGCGGCCTGCCCGGATGGTTGGCCGCCGGCTGAGGGCGGCGTGGGCATTGGCCCCTGCCAGAGGTCGCTGTTCCACCACGGCACACTGAATTCCACCACGACGCTGAACTTCCTGGTATCGGTCGGAGTTCTGGCCATGTTGGTAAAGATAAACTCGATTGGCTTGTCTCCCGGCTCTACACTGATCATCCAGACCGCAGACCATTCACCTGTGACTTTTACCAGAGTGGGTTTGACGACGACCGCACCCTCCTTTGTGCCCAGGGTGATATTGCGCAACATCGCCCTGTCATGGTGAAACACACGGACCTGCAGGTCACGTGCCTGGGCACGGTTCCATTGCAGCTGCACACAAGCTGCGGTGTATCTATCCAGGGTTAATCCTTCAAATGCCGGGCTGTCCTGTACATCTGACATCTCCAGCTCGGGGCACCTGTAGCGCAGGAATACGTTATCGAGCCAGCGCCTGCGATTGTCCCGGGCATTCGTTTCGGCATCTGTATTGGTATCACTTCTCGAAGGATTGATCCGGGTCCCGCCGTAGGCGGCGAATGTGGTGACAAAATTGGGGTACAGGCGACTCAGCCGCTGTTTGATCAGCTTGTCCTTGTCGGTTACCTGCTCATTAAGCCAGGTCATTCTTGCTGTGTCGGTCACAGGCTGTGTCATCTCGGAATTAAAAAATTTCTGCAGGTAGGTGTAATCCGGTGTTCGCGCCGCGGTACCTGCGCCGCCGGATGAAGCGGCGTGCTCACCCAGATAGCGCCAGAAGGAGGAGGCACCGTAAATGATCGATCGCGGTTGTGAAACCAAAAGAGAATAATCGTAGGCGCGCAAACCCCAGCGGTGCGCCGCCCAACTGCCCGCGGTGCGGTGTGGGAAGTTAATATTCCTGGTCGACTCAGTCGCCACATCGGCACCCACTGCCTGCGCTGTGCCCTCGGAGATGAACCCTCCAGGGCCATCTTCACAGTTCTGCACAAACAGGGGATAGCGCGCTTGAACGCCGTGGAAGACCTCATGCGCCAAATCCTGGTAACCCTTGGGTGGAATTCGTCCATTCACCAGGAACAGCCTGGCGTTGATGATAAACCTGGGGATTGCCCGTTTGCAGTCGTCGCTCTGCCGTGCTGCGGGAAATTCGTGATCAGAGCTGTAGTAATAGACCTGGAATGCCGGCCGCCCCTCTGAATTGGTGACGATGGGCCGCAGATAAGGTTCCTTCCAGCCCTCCGCTTCGAGAATATCTGCTACCTCCCCAAGGAATTGTTCGATCTCGATACGCACAGGGTCCGGAAGCGGCTCGAATAGTGCCGCGACGCCAGCCTGGAGACTTGCCGCCACACTTCCGGGAGGGGCACCTTCATAAATCACAAAATCTTTCACCTCCCACTGCTCGACGCTTCGGGCGGGCAGGGAAGGTAATGTGAGCAAGACTAGTGAGACTACAACGAAAACCAGACGTCCAACGGAGGGTGTTGTTGATATAATCAGATACATCACTGTCCCGAAAAATGTCAATCTTGTTGAGGGCTCGAGGTAAAGAACGAGCTTACTCTCTGGGGAGTATAGTCCAGTGAGCTTAGGTTGCATTCAAAGGCGTGCTGCCGAAGTACCAGGACGCCCTGTCAGTGTTGCCGGCTAACTCAGCTCCACTCAAAG
>Ga0316194_10003966_pt1 | contig 10289 bp, 10 predicted proteins | sample CroRivsedime1_MG_FD_204936 | JGI IMG/M metagenome (GOLD analysis project Ga0316194, IMG submission 204936) | Coastal sediment microbial communities from Maine, United States - Cross River sediment 1 | ecosystem: Environmental > Aquatic > Marine > Coastal > Sediment | place: USA: Maine... | reverse complement strand
ATGTGGTCGACGACGCGGGCGAGAAACTCGAGGACATCCCAGCGGGCGTGACCGCCGTCGGGTCCGGCACGGCGCGAGGGCCGGCCCGGTAAACAAGGATTGGACTGCCGCAATTGCCTCGACTTCACTGGGTCGTAGGCCACCTTGGGACCTCACATCTCGTGAGTGATCAGGATGTTCATCTCCGCGAAGCCGCGATCACGCACGGGTACGAGCGCTTGGTACTCGTCGGTCTCGAACACAGCCCCCACCGTGTCCGCCGACTCGAAGTCCATCACGAGCACCATCCCCGCGGGGCGGCCGTTTACGACCTTGTTTGTCTTGAGGCGTCGGACCAACGTGCCGCCCGCCCCCGTCAGCAAGGGCATTACTCCCTGCAGGTACTCTTGCACCGACGCCATCTCGTTTGGGTTCGGAACCGCCGTGACCACCAGGGTTGCCTTATCATCCATCTGTCGTTTCCTTTCCGTTTGCACTTGTTTCTGAACGATTGTTTAGTTATCATAGACTAGAAGACCGAGGCCGTCAACCGGGGCACCAATGGGACGCAAGAAGAGCTACGAACGCGAAGTGCTGATCGGCAAGGCCGTGGAAATCTTCCGCGACCATGGCTTCGCTGGCACGTCGGCGGAGATGCTGGTCCAAGGCCTCGGGGTCAATCGCTACAGCCTCTATGCCGAATTCGGGAGCAAGCAGGGGCTCTTCGACGCCGCGCTCCACCGCTACGACGAGGAGGTGGTGAAGCGGAACTTCGGCCCGCTCGAGGCTCCGGAGGCGGGTATCGCCGAGATCCGCGCGCTGCTGGAGTTCTTCGGATCGGCAGACAAGAGTCCTGCTTGGGGTCGCGGGTGCCTGCTATGCAATACGGCGGTCGAATTCGGTGCCGAGGACCCCAGCGGGGCCGGGTTCGTTCAGCGTTACTTCGAGCGGCTGTCCGAGGCCTTCTCTGAGGCGCTGCACAACGCCCACGGCAAGGGCGAACTGCGCCCGCCCGTCGAACCCCGTACGGAAGCGGGCTTCTTCACGGCCTCTGTGCTCGGCATGTTCGTCATGCTGAGAGCGAAGGCACCGTCGACAGTCGTCGAGGACGCTGCACGGGTTGCGATCGAGCACCTCGAGGCGCTTCGGGTGGAGCCATCGACCTAGCCGCTAGCGATCGAATCCAAATGCGTGCGTGGCGAACTCGGCGCCAAGCTGCATTTGCTCGGTCGCTTGTTTCAGCTCCTCGGGGACGTCTCCGTGGAAGAAGAACGGTCCCGGGACTGCGATGGCAAGCAGTTGAGGGAAGTGCCCAGCCGCGGTGGTGCTCGATCGCAACCCGTGCAGCGCACGCGGGCGACGCCGTGGTCGAAGATGCCGCAGTCGAGATAACGGTGAATGGCCGGCTCCACGCAGCGGCGCAGGTAGCCGTGACTCGCCTCAAAGCGCTCCTCGTAGACGAGCAGGAAGCGCTCGAAGTGATGCGCGAGGGCCCTGTAGAGGACCGTGCGCTCGGGATGGCGAGGTCGATAGATCCGGGCACGTGTCGGGGGTTCGGTCGTCTCCACTCCACGGAGGGAAGACGGAATCGGCGGCCGCAGGCTTGCGGTCGAGCCGCGACCACAAGGCCGGGATCATTTGCCTCACAAGGGTCCCTGCAGAATCGGCTCTCATGCGCCGGGATCGAAGTTAGGTAGCACTCAAACCAGGCGCCTGATGGCTTCGAGCAGCTCGTTGATGACGGCTTCCAGGCGTCGCGTGTGGTCGACCCTTCCTGTCGTGTTGGCGATCCGAGTGAGCTGATTGAGGTTGGTGCCGATCCGGCCGAGGTGGTAGACGACCTTCTGTTCGATCCGCCGTGGCCGTGAACGAGGGATGCTGCCAAGGGCAACCCTTCGCATATACGTGGAGAGACACTGGCCGCAAAGGTCCGCGCGCTCGGCGAGGGCGCGGCGTTCGACCGGTGACATCCGTACGGAGACGACCTCGGTCTTGAATGGATTCTCCTCAGCCACGGGTCCGGTTCCTCGTCTTGAGCGCCCGGTAGGGTCGCGAAAGAGAGCACTTTCCTATGGGGAAGTGCCGAGCCGCCAAGGAGGACGCGCCCTCGGCGCGTATGACTTGGCATTGCTCGCTACCTTCCGTACCGCTCATCTCACGTCGAGCCGGGTTACCCTCCCATCGGGCATCCCAGCGACCACCACCCGCCCACTCCACCGAACCTCGCTACCCGGGCCGACTCTCATCCGTTCTCGCACCGTCTTCCCAAAGATGGCCAAAGGTACCCCTATGGCCTTCTTGGCCATCTTTGGTTCCCGTGGCCACCTTCGAACTCTCAGCGCCCGGGAGAGCCCAGCACCAAGTGCCCTGAAACCCGGTCTTCCTCACCTTGACCTTGAGCTGGCTCTTGGCGCGCCGCAGGGTCTTCTCCGACACCCCGGCCGCCTTCGCCCCCTGGAGTACGTCCTTCGAGGCCTGCGGTCCATCGGCGAGAAGCTCCACCAGAAAGTCCTTGGCCTCCCCGATTGCCGTGCGCTCCTCGGCGGTCCGGTCGTCCTGGAGGAGATCCCACGCGGTTAGCTGGCTCCACCCAGACCAGGCGAAGACGCCTTGCCGAATCGTGTAGGCGAGAGAGCGGCCGACGCGGGCCAGATTGCTTTTCAGGTGAACGACCACCCGGCTCTCGGCGTCCTCAGGGTCCGAGCCTACTAGGAGCACGCTCCGGGCCGCCGCGGTGAAGTCGATCGATCCGTGGCCGCGGTAGAGGGAGTGGGCGCCCTGGGACTTGTTCAAGTGCCGGATCGCCACGACCGCCGTGCGGGTCTTCGCCGCGAGACGCGCCAGGGGCCCGAGAACAGCCCGAACCTGGTTCGCCCGGTGGAGATCGGTCCTGGCTCCGACGTAGGCGACCACAGGATCGATCACCACCAGCCGCGGCTCGCGCTCGCGGATGGCCCGCTCGAGGACTCCGAGGCCCGTAGGCGTGCTCAAGTCCAGGAGGTCTTCGATGCCGAAGATCCGGTCGACATCAGCTTCTAGCCGGTCGAGCCGAGGTCGAAGAGTGTCGGCGAGGCCGTCCTCCGCGGTCAGGATCAGGGTGCTCCAGGGCTCGAAGCATGCCGAGCCCGGCAGATCGCGGCCGCGCGACCCGCTAGCTGCGACCGCCGCCGCGAGGTAGCTCTTGCCCTGGCCCGGGTCGCCCTCAAGAAGCGTTAGCTTGCCCACAGGCAGGTAGGGCTTCCAGAGGAACTCCACCGATTCCGGCTTGACTTCGGCCAGGCGCCTTACCCGGCTGGCCTCGGCTGAGGCTGCGGAAGCCGAGGCGTCCCCAAGCTGAGCCTCGAGAGCCGCCAGTGCGTCAGGGATCCTCGCCGGCACGGAGTCCCCCAGCGCACCGAGGAAGCGCTCGGCCGAGACCGCAGCTTCGCGGAGGGCCCGGAGCTCTTTCAGGCGGTCGATGTAGCCGTCGAGATTGGAGGGAATGAGATCGAGATCCAACTTGGCGACATAGGCCCGTCCCCCGACGTCGACCAGGTCGCCCGCTTGCTCCAGCGTGTCAATGAGCTGAGGCAGATCTGCTCGACGCCCCTGGGCGGCGAGGGCCTCGATCGCGCGGAGGATGGTCCGGTGGCACTCGGAAACGAAGTCGTCCGCCTCGAGGCGCGATAGAGCCGTTCCGACATAGGGTGCGTGCTGCAGGCCACCGAGGACGGCGCGTTCGAGCTCGGGGCTATAGGGCAGTTTCAGTGGACCCCGAAAGTGGGGGTCAGGTTGGGAACGTCGCTGGCGCGAGCCGCTCACCTGGGCAGCTCTTCACTCGTCGAGCGCTGAATTCGCTCACTCACCCACTTCTCGATGTCTTGACGCCGATACCTGACAGCCCGACTCGAGATCTTTACGAACGCCGGACCGTTACCCTTCCAGCGCCAGCACTCCAACGTGCGCTCGGAGACTCCGATTAGGGAAGCGGCCTGGCTCTGATTGAGAAGTGCACTCGGGTCGCGAGTGGCGATCCGGCGATGCGCCTTTGAAATCCGATGGTCCAAGTCCGATGCTCCTTTCCGGTAACTGCCAAAGCCATACCCAGACGGGTCGAAGACGATGGCGAACCATCGTACTACAGGTGTAAGAGATGGTCAACCGCCGCTCAAAACCACGGGCAGTCACTCCTTCGGGCGGACCTCCTCCAGCACCTCATGCTGAGAAGAAAGGTCTTCGCATCCCGGCAGGAGGTAGACCGTAGGCTCTTCGTGGAGTGTCACGAAGACCGACTCGGCTAGCCCCTCGGCATCGTCGCGCCTGGCTCACTCGAGGTACGGTTGCCGAGCCTTCACGATGACAGCCACTTACCCTGGGTCTCGGGGGGTAAAGAGGAGTGAGTGCCCCAACGGCCTGAGGCTACAGTGAAACGAGAGTGATTCGTCCGATAGGAGCGATTTCTCGGGTCTTCCTAGACCCCAAAGTGTCTCCTAGCTGATTCCACTCTGGAGTCCGACTTCCTCTGACGGGGAACACTGTCGGGTCTTTTGGGGCGGCCGCGGCGGATCGGAGCAGCACTCCAAGAAGGCGAATCATCTCGCGGTGAGGATATCCGCCACTGGCGCTAAGACTGTTGGCTACAGGACGGATGAGAAAAGGACAGGTACAAAAGGTGTGAGTGAATGAGTGTTCCCCACACACGCCGAGGATCTACCGCCCAAGAGCAGGAAGCATCCCCGCGACGCTTATCGACTAGGGAACCGTGTCGTCCCAGGCGGAGGTATCGCCGGACTCGAAGCCGTCACTGAAGATCAAGTCGGGAGAAACCCCGAACCACCACGGCGCGGCGTCATTGAATGTTAGCGAGACATCGGTCAACCGATAGTGGTTGTTACTGATCAACTCGTCCTGGGGAAGACAGCGCCCGAGGACAAGAGGAGGATTTGGCAGAATAGGAGCGAACGTTATAGGGATATCACAGACATCCGTAGCATCGAGGAACTCCAGGTGAATCGTATAGTCGTCCAGGGAGTTCTCATGCTCGTCAAGTCCACTCATGCCATAGCGCACCGTTGCTTCATCGTCAGCGGCGAGTTTCCGAGCTTCGACCTGGGCGTCATACCTATCAAACATCACGGCTCCCGTGTCGGGATAGCCGAGGGTATCTCCGACTATGAACGATCCGTTTGCGGAGAAAGTATCCCCACCGGGCAGATTCCCAATAATCACAGAGTAAGTTGAGGAGTCGATATCAGAAGGTAGAGGCAAAGCAAAGGGGTCATTGGTACTGACGTTGAAGAAGTTCTTGTTGATATCGTCGCCGCGCAGATCGTCCCCAGTACCCCAGGACCCATCCGCCCCAATCGAGTCAAAATTGAAGACTCCGTTTGGCCCTTCGAATGACTTGGTGGCGTGATAGTAGAAAAGTACCTGGATAGGATCTAGGCTCGAGCCAAGATTTGTGTGACCCAGGCCCATGGCACAGTGACCAAGCTCATGTAGAGCAACCGACTCGAAATCCGCCGATCCTGGGGGAATCTCTGAGCTGCCGGTGACCCGGTTCGGCCCTTCCCCTGTCAATGCGTTCCAAGTTTGGAGTGCCCTTTCCAGGGGTGCCGATGCCTGGGCTGCAAAGGGTGAAGCCGGGTCAATGCAGACGGTAACGGTGAGCTGTCCCGGCTGCCCGGTATAGCCCATGGGGTGCAAGACACTTTCCACAGGGTCGGCTGGGCCTAGGTTAAAGACACCGGCCACGAGAGCTTCAATGGGCACTAACAAGCCAATGACGAAGAGACGTTGTAGGGAAGCATTCACAATGGGTGCTCCCTATTCAGAAGCTGTGCTCTGGATGGTGTCGGTGTAAATGCCTCGGAGAATCGTGATTGCCTCATAGAATCGTCCTAATTCCGTAATCTCAGGGTAGAGCTCTACGGCTCGGTCCAGATCCAAGTCGCGCTCACGCCAGAGAACCCGCAATTCGTAGTCTGTGACCGGCTCTGCGTCTGGCGAGAAACGAATCTCCTGGAGGCGCAAATAGATCGCATGGACTCCTGCGTCGCCCGTCGTGTGCCCGATACCGGTTTCCTCTCGCTCTATGCGCCGGACTTCTCTTAGCTGCGCTTGCACCAGATCCTCGTCGAATGCGAGCAGACCGGTGTCCAGTAAGCGTCGAATGAGTTCGTTGATTTCATCGAACGACAACTGGGCAGTATGCGTGCCCGCCGGAATCAAGACACGCTCCTCTAGGGTGGGTGCAGCACTATAGGAAGCCCATCTCTTGTAAGCACGGACGGTCCCGTCGCCCGACACTCTCAACGGCGGGATTCCAGAGCTGTAGCCATAGTGATACTCAAGGACGACGAACTCTGGATCGCTCGGGAAAAAGAAGCTCACCTTGGAGCTTCCCTCCTCTGCGATTAGCCCACCGCAACACAAGAACAAGAAACTCGTAACAGCCAGAACGGAGACAAGTAGTACAGTTGGGCACAAGTTCTGTCTCATAGGGACTCCTTTATATACACTAGACTCCTTCAGCGAGGCTGGAGTTCCGCTCCTGCTGTGCAAAGCAGGCTCGTGATGTGTGGTTGCCTCTACCAGTATAGTTGCCGCAGAGTCCAAAATCCTGACATAGAACCTCAAATCCCGGTCGCACGAAGACCCGCGCGTCCTCTTTCCCGTAGGGTGCCAATAATCGGCCTAGGGCTACGAATCGCCTCTCCATGGCGGACTCAACCCGCGCGTAACCGATTCTCTGAGTTCAAGTCACATATGATCCCATTCTCGGATAGGACGGGCTAGGCGCATCCAATATGTCGCCCTTATCGGATGTACTTGCCGCACCGAAGCTACGGCCACCTAGCGAGTCGCTCAGGCCGACCCAGTGCGCGTGATCGCGACGACTTTGCCCTTTCCGACAAGGCCAAGGAGAAGTGCGATGGCATCTGCGATCGCATCGGCGGCCGGCCGGAGGGCTTCCGGGTTCTGGTGGATGTAGCGCTCTGTGATCGAGCGCTTCTGGTAGCCGTGGCCCAGCAGCGGGGCGACAAAGGCCGCGTAGCGTCCGTTGTGGACATGGGCACCTATGCTGGCGAAGGAATGGCGTAAAGAATGCAGATCACATCCGCGGTCGAGCGGAAGCTCCGCGGCTTTCCAGATGAGGCGTCGGGCGTTGTTGATGGCTCGGTAGGGCTTGCGGCGGTCCTTGGGGCCCGGGCAGACGCAGTCGTCAGGGTGGGCTGACTTGGGCTTGGCCTCGCGGAGGAGATCGACGGCGGCCTGGCCGATGACGCGGCGTTGGGAGCCGGTCTTGGAATCCTCGAGCGTGACGACTCCGGCGTCGAGGTCAACGTCCTTCCAACGCAGCCCGTCGACACCTCCCCTTCTCTCGGCGTGGGGACTGCCGAGCAGCTCGCCGCGGCGGAGGCCGGTCAGGGCTAGGAGGCGGACGGTCAGGATGACGGATGGGTGGACGTTGTGGGCTTTGTCCTCGACCTCGACCTTGCCGGAGGTCGCCGCATCGGCCAGGACAGTACCGAGCCGCCCGAGCTCCTCGCGGGTGAGAGAGCGCCGGCTGCCCTCCTCGCGAAATCGCTGGACGTGGCCACACGGGTTGCTGAAGTCGGCAGAAACCAGGCCTTCGCGCTGGCCGAAGGCGAGGGCCGCTCCGAGAGCGGTGAGCATGCGATTGGCCGCGCCCGGGGTGTCGCTCATGCTGCGATGGAGGGCGCGGACCCGCTCGGCAGTGAGGCTCCGCACCGGCAACCCACCGAACTTCGGGACAACGCGTTTGGTGAGCATCCGCTCGGCCTCGGTGTAGCTCGAGCGCTTGCCTCGCCGGGCGCCGGTCTCGGCTCGCTGGCGGAAGTCCTGGAGGTACGCGTGCACGATGCCCTCGACCGTCAGCGCCTCGCGCTCGCGTTCGTCGAGGACCTGGACGACGTCGCGCCTCGAGGACCTGATCCAGTGCCACTCCTGCGCCGTCTCCCGAGCCTGGTCGAGGGTCAGGTCGCCGAAGTTGCCGATGCGCCGCATGACTCGCTTGCCGCCCGGTCGGCGAGTCCGGAACCAGAACTCGACGCGGCCGCCGCGGGCCCGGACGCAGAGGCCGGCTTGGCCGCCGTCCGCCCTCATGGCTCGGAAGGCGGGGTCTTGCTGGGCTTGGCGACGGAGTGAATCGAGCTCGCGCTTGGTGAGGTCTTTGCTGGTTCTCGGCATCTGTCGGTCCTCCTTCCGTCGTCGGACCCGCCGAAAGTGGTAACCATAGTGGTAACCAAAAACTAGCGAGTCAAGCGGTACAACGCCGCAGCGTGCAGTAGGTACTGCGGGGAGAGGCGCCGCCAAACGTCTCTCCGTAAACTACTCTACTAGAGTGAGTTAGCGGTGTCTAGCTAGAAGCGAAAAGGAGGAAAAAGGATGGTGTCCCCAACGGGATTCGAACCCGTGTTGCCAGCTTGAAAGGCTGGAGTCCTGACCTGGCTAGACGATGGGGACAGACTGAACTGCGCCGTTTCTCGGCTCGACCTTAGCGGTATTCGAATCCCGTACCCCGTGCTCGAGCAGCCGGTACTTTAGCACAACAGAATTACTCACAACCGCTGACCAGTACCTGGGCCAGGCCCTGAAAGGCCTTGCCATCCATCGTTCGGCCAACCAGGAAAGCCTCCGTATCACCACATCCCAGCTCCGGTTTGTCGGACCGAAAGAAGAGGAGCAGATCGGCGTCGCCATCCCCATCGACATCTTGGCTTGCAGACATGGAGCGCACCACGATGTCGGCCTCCCCGGGCCCGAACCGCACCGAGAGCGGATCAACTTGCGAAACATGGAAGTCGAAGCTCTCGCCCTTCGACGAATGGGTCGTGAGAATGGCGACCGGCAATAGGTCTCTCGAACCCAGGACCACAACACCCGGATTTCCGAGAGGATCGATCGATATCGCGACCTCGAATTCCGGTTGGCGAACACTCTCGTACTTGAGAGGTCGGAAGTTTGGGTACCTTTCCGGATAGCGAGTAGCCAACACGATGATGAAGGTCTTCTTCTGCCGATACGGAAAGACCACTTCGCCGTGATCGTTGAGGTCCACCCGAAAGCCCACCAGGCCGCCGAACTCGGTGATCTGGCCCTCCTCCAGCGAGAAGAGCTCGCCGGACTGGACCCAAACGACTTGTCCGTGGTTGTTCACGCTCGGTGAGCCCAGGAGAACCTCCTCGCCTTCGGTTAGTTGGCGTCTCGTCGAAGAGAAGATCTGGAAGTCGCCCTCTCCATCGATGCTCCGGTAGACGATCTCACCCTGCGAGTTGAGGTCACAGGTCGTGCCAATGGAGTCTCCCAGATCGAGGACCCTACCCCTTCGATCGGTGTGCAGCGACACCCGTCGAGGCTCACTGCTCACAAAACAGATCTCGCCGGTGTCACTGATGGCCGGAGTGTTGGCAGGATACCGCCCCGATATCAGACCCCTGACGGCAGACCAGACCTGAAACTGCAGAGAGGGGGGTACCCGATCTGCGTAGACGATCTCGCCGTCCTCGTTCAGCTCGGGATAGCGAAGGTGGCCGGTCGTCGATCGGGTGATCTGACCACGGCGAGTCGAAAAGACGTTCGGGAATCCTGATTCATCCTCGGTCACATAGACGATTTCGCCAGAGTTGTTGATCGAGGGCTCCCAGCTCGGGCCAGCGGAGACCACGAGGTAGGCAATTGGGGCGAGACCCGACTGTGCTGGTGCCTGAGCTGCCAGGAGCAGAAGACCCGCTAGAGCCGGCGACATCCGCTCGATTCCGATTCAAGTCTGGCGCAGGTTCCGCAAGACGAAACGGGCCAGCCTGGAGATCTCGAGACCAGCCTTGCTCTTGGGCCGAAGTGCCCGACCCTCGGAGCCTGCAGTTGCCACCTCTACCCGCTGGCCGATGCTGGGCGCAACAGGGAGGGAGAGCTTCTCGAGCCGCCGAGGCAGCTCCTTGGCGAGGAGAGTACCCGAGATCAAGCGGCTTGGAACGAGGGCCACCCGAAGGGCACGGTTCGGTTTTCCGCGCTGCATCTTGAGCGACTTGTTCACAACCTCCACAGTGGCCATCAGATCGAGGGCCGAAGGACCAGTCGGGATGAGCACGAGATCCGCCGCCTCAACCGCCTGCTCAATCACCTGCATGTCGGCTGGTGGTGTGTCCAGGATCAGCAGATCGGCCTTGGCTGTCACCTTTTCGATGCTCTTCTCCAGGGACCACTCACCTTCTTTTCCATCGGCTCGAATTACGGCGAATGGGAGCTTCCCACCCCGGTCCTGCCACTTCGCTGCGTCGGCTCCCTTGTCGAGGTCGAGCACTACG
>Ga0316194_10003963_pt1 | contig 10293 bp, 5 predicted proteins | sample CroRivsedime1_MG_FD_204936 | JGI IMG/M metagenome (GOLD analysis project Ga0316194, IMG submission 204936) | Coastal sediment microbial communities from Maine, United States - Cross River sediment 1 | ecosystem: Environmental > Aquatic > Marine > Coastal > Sediment | place: USA: Maine... | reverse complement strand
GCGGAGGTGAAACCCGGACCGCCGAGCCCGCAGTCGTAACTCTGGGCTTCGACGAGGTAGGTGAAGCCTTCGTTGACGGCGGGAATGTCGGGGTCCTCGAAGACGGTGCTCTCCAGGCCCTCGATCGCGCATCCTCCGTAGCCTCCTGTGGCGAGGGACGACAGCGTGCCGCGAGTCACCGAGTAGGCATCGGCACCGGGCACCGCCGACCAGGAGAGTCGAAGAGTCCCCGCGATCGGCTGGTCCACACCGAGAGGGGACACGCCCCCGGGCTGCAGATCGTTGGGATCGGTCGTCTGACAGTCGCAGGCGTCCCCAGCGCCGTCGGCGTCGCCGTCTTCCTGGCCCGCGTTCATGACGGCGGGACAGTTGTCGCACAGGTTCCCGACGCCGTCGCCGTCGGAGTCGCCCTGCACCGGGTTGAACGTCGCCGAGCAATTGTCGTTTGCGGTGTCGACGCCGTCGTTGTCCGTGTCCAGAGGGAAAATGTCGCAGGCATCGCCGAGGCCATCGCCGTCGGAGTCGATCTGATCGGCGTTGACCTTGGACACGCAGTTGTCGGCACAGTTGACGATGCCGTCGTTGTCGCCGTCGACATCGGGGCCCGGGAAGGCGGGGCAGACGTCACACACGTCTCCATCGCCGTCGGCGTCGAGATCTTCCTGACCGCTGTTGGCGACGCTCTGGCAGTTGTCGCAAGGGTCCCCGACCCCATCCCCGTCGAGGTCTTCCTGTCCCGGATCGGCCAGGGCCGGACAGGTGTCGCACGCGTCGCCGAAGCCGTCGCCGTCCGAGTCGCTCTGAGCGGTGTTGGCCGCGGCAGGACAGTTGTCGATCCCGTCCTGGACCTCGTCGAGGTCGACGTCGGTGCAGGCGCCGGTGACGGTGAGGATGGCGCTGGCTGATCCGCTGGGCGAGTGGTAACGGTCGCACTGCGTCGAGGTCAGGCCGCGGTTGCTTCCGTTAAGCGACCGGTACATCAGGTGGCTGGGATTGCCGGAATGACTGAGGCCGGTGTTGTGGCCGTACTCGTGGATCCACAGAATGGATTCGTTGCCGATGCTGCTCATCCGAACCAACGCCATGCCGTGGCCGGGTGTCCAGGCGCACCCGATGATGTTGGAGCCGGGGCCGCCGCAATCGTTGATCGCGCGGACGACCTTCACCCGACTGATGCCGTTTCCGAGGACCGCGGACAGCTCCGATCCGGTGTCGATGATGTCGAGGCCGTCGCCGGAGGTGCCGAAGGTCTTGGCCGTGTCGAGCCGCGAGAGCGTGATGCAGCATGCCACGTCGTCGGTGTAGTCGGCGCGGCCCGCCCGGAGGTTGCTCTCGGCGAATACCTGGTCGAGCCGGGTGTCGGTCATCGGGTTGGTCACCGCGGGGTGGTTGGCGTAGGTGATCGAGTTTTCGTGAGCGTCGAGGTCGAGGTCGAAGGTGTCGGTCGAGGGCGGGTCGCCCTGACCTCCCTCCGATGCAGGTCCAACCTCGGCCGTTGGATCCGGATCGTCGAGACCTTGTGCCCCCGCACGCGACGCTCCGTGGCCGGAGGGTCCGTGCAGGTCGTCGAAGAGCTCCACACCGATCCGGGCCGCCGCCGAAAGATCGCGACTCACCGCGCCCGGGACCGTGCGACCGAGACGGAAGTCCGTGAGCCGGTCGCGAGCCGCCGGACTCCCGGAAAACGCCAGACCCCGAAGGGCCATCTCCACAAGGTCGGCCCGGAGCGAGTCGGGGGAAGGGCCGGCGGCCGCCGCGAGAGCCAGCGGGCCGCCGTCGCCACCGTCCGTGGTCATGTCAAACAGCGCGTCGAGCGCGGCCCGGTCGCCACGCCGGGCGATGTGGCCGAGGGCGACCGGCGCAAGAAGCAGGGCGCGATCCTCTTCCGGCGTGCTCCAGCCGGCGGGAGGCGCGGAGAGGAAGGCGAGCAGGTCGCCCGTGGACTCCCCGTGATCGAGGTGTGCGATGAACGCCACGACATTGTCCCGGCGGGGAAAGTCGGGGTCGAATAGCAGGGTTCGCAGCAGGGGAAGGGCGTCGTGCCCCAGAACCTGTTCGGCGAGATCGTCGGTGACGCCGTGGATGTAGGTGGAGAGGAGAGCCTCGCGGTATTCGTCGTTGCGTGAGACCTCTTCCGAGGCCTGCGAGAGCGTGACGACCGCAGCGACTACCAAGAACGCGGCGGCGATCGCCGTCCGCACACCCTGACTTCGACCGGGACGGATCCCGGCGGTTCGCGACTTCATGCAGCTCCTCCCCGACGCGGACCCCCGGTCCGGTCACCGTCGGGAATTGTACGCACATTAGCCGTTCCGCGCCGCCTCGCGGGCTCGGTCATCGTAGGATTCTGTGAAGTAAGGCTCGATTCCGCGAAGGATGGCGGCGGCGGCCAGGGCGTAGCCCTCTTCGGTGTAGTGGCCGCGGAGCCGGTATGGAAAGAAGGACAGGGGGTCGGGGTGGGACTCGAACGTTTCCTGAACGTCGACGATCGGGATCGCCAGCTCCTCGACCAGGCTCAGGACTTCGCCGCGGTGGGGGTTCGGTCGGGTGCCGTCGAATCGTTCCCACGCCGGCAGGTAGATGAAGACGAGCTCCCCTCCCCACGCGTGCGCATCATCCCTGGCGGAGAGCAGCACGTCGCGAAGAAGATCGGCACGGAACGGGTAGGGCTTCGCCGGGGCGCGCGCCGCCCGTCGTAGCTTGCGGCGCAGGGACTCGAGCGTCGCGAAGCTCGCGACCGGACCCGGACCCGGACTGCTCTTGTCTTGCGCGCCGGCCTTCACCCGTTCATCGCGACGAAAGAAGGACCGGATCGTCTCGTCAATCTCGGACTGCCGGGCCGACAGGCCGGCACGGTACTCGCGGTCCAGGTAGCGCCGTAGCTCCGGACGACGATTCTCTCGCTCCAGATCCTGGAGATCGTTGCCTTCGAAGAAAAGCCACACCACGAGCCGGGGCCTCAGCGGTGCGGCGATCTCCCGGAAGGCGGCCAGCTCGACCAGCGGGCCGGCGTCGTCGACCCCCAGATTCAGAACCGAACCGAGCGACTCCCGCAGCGTCGCCGCGATGTCCTTGTCGACGCAGTATCCACGTGCGAAGGAGTCACCGAGCACGACCGCGCGAGGTTGCTCGTCGTGGAGCCCCTCGGGATTCCGAAAGCCGTGCTCGTCGCTTTGAAACTCGACGTACCAGCCGTTCTCGTTGCAGTAGACCGTGTTGGCCCGAGACAGCCCACCGAACGGAAAAGGCTCGCCCCCCGCTGCGATCGAAGTTTCCAGAATGGCGGTGCAGCTGATGCTCGGCCAGGCCTCGACCCCACGGTCGTCGAGATCGCGGATCAGATCCAGCTTGGAGCGGGTGTCGAACGGTCGCCCCTCCGCCAGCGCCGCGAGACATTTCTCGGGCTCGCTCACCCCCCGGCAGCGCTGGCGCTCGCCGTGGCGTACCGGGCTCGTCAGCACCAGGACCGCCTCGATCGCATAGAGCGTCAACGCGGTCGACACGACGACCAGCGCGAGATTGGCTACGATCCGTCGGTTCATTCGGGATGCCACCATCCACACTAACCCTGCTACATTCTACGGCGATGGGCTCGAGAATCGCCAATCTGACGATCGCCGCCGCGATCCTGATCGCGGTGGCGATGATCGTCGGGGCTGCACTCGGCTACCACGCTGGCCGATCCGGGGCCGGTCGTCTCATGGTGTCCTGCGCGGTCCTGGGCGTCGCCGTTGTCCTGCTGATCGCCTCGTTTCGGCTGCAACCCTCACGGAGAGCCAACGTCGCACTGGCCCTCGTGTCATCGGTCTCGACCGTCTACGTGGTCGAGGCGGTTCTGGTGATGCTCAGCCCGGTGACCACCGCTCAGGTGGCGGCTTGCATGCGAACCGGCGAGCCGTTCAAGTGCATCGCGGCACTCTCTGCCGGCGACGCATTCGACACGCGCACCAAGATCGAGGTCGTTCGGGATCTCCAGGCGGACGGGGTTGACGCGTGGCCCAGCATTCTCCACAGCCCCCTGGTGGCTGCCTACTCCGACCGTCAAACCGGAATCATGCCCCTGGGTGGGATCTCCGGGGTCTCGACGGTGCACTGCAACGAAAGCGGCGAGTGGGTCGTTTACACAAGCGACGAGCACGGCTTCAATAACCCCGAAGGCCTGCACGAGGCCCCGCTCGACGTGGCAGTCGTTGGCGACTCCTTTGCCCGCGGATACTGCGTCGAGCCGCCGCAAAACGCGGCAGGCCTCATCCGGAGGCGCTACCCGCGGACGCTGAATCTCGGGATCGACGACTCGGGGGCCTTGATCACGCTCGCGACCCTCAAGGAGTACCTCGCGCCCCTCGAGCCCCGCGTGGTGCTGTGGATGTACTTCGAGGGCAATGACCTCTACGACCTGGATCGTGAGAAGGGGAGCGCGAGGCTGTTGCGCTACCTCGAGCCGGGCCATGCCCAGGATCTCGCGGCGGTGCAGAACGAGGTCGACCGCGAGCTGAGGGCCTACGTTCGCGCGATGGCCCCGCCGGCCTCGACCGAGGCGCGGTTGCAGGGACGCGACCGCCCGCTCTACCGTTTCTTTGCGCTCGCCCAGCTGCGCGGCAAGATCTCCCTCCTCACCCGGCCCCAGAAGAGGGCCCGGGATCCCTACGATCGGGAGCTATTCCGCCGCGTGCTGGTAGAGGCGCGGGATACGACGCGGTCCTGGGATGGCGCGCTGTACTTCGTCTATCTCACCTCGTTTCAGCGTCTGAGCGGTTCGGACGACGTCGAGCCTCACCGCGACGAGGTCCTCGAGACGGTGCGCGAGCTGGGGATCCCGGTTATCGACCTGTACGAGATCTTCCGTGCGCACGACGATCCCCTGGCGTATTTCCCGTATCGGCTTCCAGGCCACTACAACGAGCGTGGATACCGCGCCCTCGCCGACGCCGTTCTACCGGTTATCGAGGACGCCCATCCCTGAGGACCCACGGGGCCTTCCGTGCCGTAGAATGGGGCGGCGGTTTGACCTCCGCATGACGCGGCTTCCCGGGAGGACGGAATCATGAATCGACGGATGCAGATGAGCCGGCTGATGGTGTGGGTCCTTTTTGTGGCCCTCTTCGGCGTCTCCGCACCGGCACACGCCGAGTGGGTGCGTTGGCTCGGCCCGAACCAGGACGGAACGACGCTGGGTAACGATCTGTTCCCCGCGGAGGGATTCGGCCTGGAGGTGGCGTGGAGTCGTCCGCTGGGCGTCGCTTACTCGGGGATCGCCGTCGCGGACGGTCGCGCCGTGACCCTGTTCGCCGATGGCGAGTTCGACTGGATGACCGCCGTGGACGCCAAGACGGGCAAGGAGCTGTGGCGCTACAAGATCGACGCCTGGTACGAGGCTCACGACGGCTCCGAGGGGGGTGCGTCCAGCGCACCGGTCATCGACGATGGCGTGGTCTTCGGGTTGGGAGCCAAGGGGCATCTGTTCGCGGTCAGATTGGACGACGGTGAGGAGGTCTGGTCGCTCCGGATCGACGACGAGCTCGGCGCCCGCCCGCCGCGCTACGGTTTCGCAACCACGCCCCTCGTCGCCGGCGACGTGCTGTTCGTCGAGGCCGGAGGCGACGAGGGCCGGAGCCTGGTGGGTCTCGATAAGCGGACGGGAAAGCTCCTGTGGTCCACCGGCGACGATCAGGTCGGCTACGCCTCGGCCGTCCTGGTCACGCTTGCAGGCCGCGAGCAGATCGTCGCCGTCACCAACCGGGAGGTTCTCGGGCTGGTTCCGTCGACCGGCGAGGTCCTGTGGAGCCACGAGCACGGCTTGGTGCCCGAGGGCGAGGACGCCTACTCGACGGCGATCCTGCTCGGTGACGGCCGCTTCCTGCTGAACGGGCAGGAGGAGACGAAGGCCTTTCGTCTCGAGCCGTCTGCAGGCGGTTTCGAGGTCGACGAGCTGTGGAGCAGTCGGGACCTGAAGCAGAGTCTGGCCACCCCGGTCCTGTATGAGGGCCACCTCTACGGGTTTTCGGGAAACTTCCTGTCGTGCGTCGATGCGTCCACCGGAGAGAAGGTCTGGAAGTCACGACCTCCCGGAGGGCAGGGTCTGATCCTGATCGACGGCCACCTGGTGATCTTTGCCCCGGACGGCAGCGTGGTCGTGGCCCAGGCGTCGCCCGAGGGGTACCTCGAAGAGGCGCAGGTCGAGGTGTCCGAGAGGGGCAGCTACACCTACCCGAGCTTTGCGGACGGTCTGATCTTCGTGCGCAACACCCTGGACTTCGCCGCCATCTCGGTGAGCGCGGCGAAGGCGAAGCCGTCGGTGGACGAGCCGGTGGTTGCACGTAACGAGTTCGACCGCTTCGTGCAGGAGGTCGAGAATGCCGACGACAAGCGGTTGCTCGTCGACGACTTCATGATCTCGCAGTCGAGCTTCCCCGTGGTCGAGAACGATCGCTGGGTGCACTTCCTCTATCGCGGCGATGTCGAGGACATCGCCATCACCGGCAGCATGACGGAATACCAGGTCGAGGAGCCCCTTCAGCGGATCGAGGGTACCGACCTGTACTACCGGTCCTACGCCATCGAGCCGGGCGCGCGGTGGGAGTACCGCATTAACGTCGACTTCGAGAATCTCCAGCCCGATCCCCTGAATCCACGGCGCCTCGCGGGTATGGACGGCGATGTCTCCGAGGTCGTCACCGTCGGATGGCAGGAGCCGGACTACCTTCGGCCGTACGACGGCAATAGCACCGGGCGGATCGAGTCGTTCACCCTGGCGAGCGAGATCCTGGGCAACGAGCGCGAGGTCGACGTCTATCTTCCCTCGGGCTACGACGAGGGGAGCGAGCGATACCCCCTGCTCGTGGTGAACAACGGCAAGGACTGGCTCGCCAACGCCCACCTGGCCAACACGCTCGACCATCTCGTTGGCAGCAAGATCGCGCCGATCATCGTTGCCTGCGTCGAGATGCCGCAGCCGGCATCACGCGATGAGATCGGTGGGGAGAAGTCGGACGACTTCGTTCGCATGTTGACGGACGAGCTGATCCCGGAACTGGACGGGAAGTACCGCACGTTGGCCGAGCCGGGCGCCCGGGCCCTCATGGGGGTGACGAGCAACGCGCTGATGGCGATCTACGCGGCCGTCCAGCGGCCCGACGTCTTCGGCATGGCGAGCGGCTTCTCGTTCTACCTGGCCCAGCCCGGTGGCACCTTGCTGTTCGAGGCCATCGAGGGGGGCAAGGGCGACGACAAGTCCCGCTTCTGGGTGCTATGGAACAAGAACGAGATTTCTCGCGTCGAGTGGGACGTGGATCTGGCCCGGGACAGCCGCCGGGTCGCCGAGGCCCTCGAGGCCCACGGCTACGGTGTCGTGTCGCAGGAGGCGCTTGACAGCGCTGGATGGGGGAGCTGGCGTGTACGGGCGGCGGAGGCCCTGGTGATGATGTTCCCGCGGGAGTAATGGCCCCGCCGCGCATGTCGCGCGGCGGCGGTGGCGGCCTTGATGTCCTCGACCTCGAAGCCCTCGAGACTCAGCGGGCCGATGTGCTTGACGGTGTTGTTGGCTCATTTCGGAAGCGACGAGTTCGACGACGCCGCTGGCGACGGTTGGAGCATCAGCACTACCTTTCCGATCGAGCGGCCGCTGCGCAGGTGCTCCAGCGCGGCGTGGGCCTGGTCGAACGGAAACGTCCGGCCGACGTGGGGCGGGGCGAGGTCCAGAGCGAGGATCTCGTCCATCAAGCGGGCGACGAGGATCTGGTCGTGCCACAGCCAGATCAGGTTGAATGCCATGACCGACTTGTTTGCGCTGATCATCGGCAATGGGTCGTATCGGGGTCGCCGCAGGTAGTTCCACGCGGACGCAAGGTAGCGGGGGCGGTTCCGCCCCGGTGCGAATACGGCTGCACCGAAGCACACCATTCTCCCGGTGGGTGCGAGCGCGTCAAACGACAGTCGCTGGATCTTCCCGCCGATGGCATCCAGCACCAGATGCAGGGGCCGCCCCTGGAGGATCTCGTCGAGCCGACGGGCAAAGTCTCGGCCGCGGACGATCACCTGCTCGTAGCCGCGTTCGGCCAGGAACGCTTTCTTGTGTCGACCGCTCACGCTGCCCACCGGCACGGCGCCCAGGATGCGGCAGATCGCCATCGCCTGCAGGCCGACACCGCCCGCGGCGCTGTGGATCAACACCCACTGCCCGGGAGCCACCGCTCCCAGCGTGGAAAGGGCGTACCAGGCGGTCAGCGTCTGTACGGGAAAAGCCGCGCCCTGCTCGAAGGTCCACCCTTGCGGAATCGTCTGCAGCCCGGAGGCCGGCACGTCCACGATCGACGCGTATCCGCCAAACCGGATGCACCCCATCACCCGCTGTCCCGGCGTGAGCTTGGAACCTGCGACCGATCGACCGACCTCCGATACCTCGCCGCTGAACTCGAGCCCGGGTACGAACGGTCCGTCGGGCGTGGCCGAGTACAGTCCGGTCAGCGCGAACAGGTCGGCGAAGTTCAGTCCCGCGGCACGCACCCTGACGCGCACGTGATTCGCTTTCAGCGGAGGGAGGCCGTCCTCCACAAGCCGTAGCCGCCGGATGCTCCCGGCCTTCTCCGTCTTCCAGATTCTCCGTTGCATGGCGAGTTGCATCATAGGAGGGGAGGCATCGCCGGGCCAACTGCCGACTGGACCGCCCGGCTCAATCAGGGTACGAGACTGGAAAGGGCTAGGGTCCGCCGGCAGTCGGCCGCTCGATCTCAACCTCCAGGATCTCGGCGATGCGCTCGGCCGCAACGCGAGCCCCGTCAGCGTTCCAGTGCGGGTCGTCCTCGAAGCAGGTCGGGAAGACCTCCGTCTCGAGGAAAGTGGACAGCAGCGAGTAGACGGGATACGCGAGACTCGCCTCGATCTCTCGAAAGAACCGGAACGGCTCCGTGCTGAACGGTCCGAGGTCGTCGTACGCCGTTTTCTCCCAGCTGAGCGGCGACTCTCGGTCGCTGTACTGATACGAGCGCGGCAACACGATCAGGACGAATCGGGCGCCGAGGGACGCCGACAGACGGTGGATCGCGTCCAGGTTGCGAAGCGTCGTCTGTAGGTACGGGCGGGTCTCGGAGAGCGGCGCGCCCGATGCGAAAAACACGCCCTCGGGCAGGGCGCCGCTTAGTGACCACCCGTGGACCCGCCAGAAGGTCCGGGGCGCCACCTTCCTGAAGACGGCGAGTGTCATGGGTAGCTTGTCGTACCAACGGTAGATACCCGCGCGGGCCAGCATCGCCTCGTACTTGATGTCGTCGTGAAAGTCGGTCATGTCGAGACCGAGCACGACGAGATCGGGTCGATATCGCGCCCCGATGTCGCTCAGTTGCCGGTAGCTCAGGAGAGGAGAGGAGCTCACCCGCGCGAAGCTCGCCACCCGCACATCGCGCTCGGGAAAACGCTCCCGCAGCCGTGCCTCGACCACGTGGGGGATGGTCTGCTCAAGCTCCAGACTGTAACCGTAGATGAAGGAATCACCCAGAAAGACGATGTTGTAGCCGTCGGGCGTGAAGTCGCCGGCCCTCCGGCGCGAGCGGATCCCGTCCTCGTTGGTGGGAATCCCGGGGTCGTCGGGCGGCATGCGGTGATCGACGTCGCGCACGAAGTACTGGCGCTTGATCGCCGGACGGTCCGCCAGGAGCGGCGCGACCAGCAGCTCGGCGGCAAGGTAGCCCGACAGGAACACCGTGAGGCCGACGGCGGTTCGCACGACCGTGCGTTTGGCGTTCATGCCGGCTCTCCGAAAGAGGTCGTCAGGATGTCGGGACGGTCCTCTTCGACCATGCATCGTTCCCGATGAGCTCGGCTTGCCGGGTCAGGGTGGATAAGAAACACAAGCCGGATTCTAGCGGAATGGAGGTTCAAGGCGCATTCTCGTAGGGTCCGCTTGCTCGGCCGAACCGATTCTCGTCAAGAGCAGTCCAACACGGCCTACAGCACGATTCCCTACCCTCAGCCGCGGTCGGCTCATTTTCTGGACAATACGCGCGCGGTTAACGGCCCCCGTGTCGGCTCAGGGCGCGGCGGCGGTCGGCTCGGTCGGAGGTGATGCCGCGGGCCCGATGGGACCCTGCGCGTAGCGCTGGAACAGCCCGCCCCATTCCGTCTCCCTCAGCCACTTCTCGTAGACCTTGCTGTCGCGCATCGGCCAGCGGAAGTAGTCGTGGTAGGCCTCGGACCCGAAGACGAAGGCGTGCACCAGCGGAGTGCGGAAGAACAGCTTCTGGAAGACCTTGAACGGCGAAAACCACAGCAGGTTGCCGATCAGGCTCGCACCGTTGTTCC
>Ga0316194_10003956_pt1 | contig 10306 bp, 12 predicted proteins | sample CroRivsedime1_MG_FD_204936 | JGI IMG/M metagenome (GOLD analysis project Ga0316194, IMG submission 204936) | Coastal sediment microbial communities from Maine, United States - Cross River sediment 1 | ecosystem: Environmental > Aquatic > Marine > Coastal > Sediment | place: USA: Maine... | reverse complement strand
TTTCGTTTGCGTTACCGTATCCTGGTGGCTGAGATTGTCGCAGAGATAGTCCGCGGGAACATGGATAAAAAGGCCGCAACCGCCTTTATCAAGCAGCGTGCCATGGAGGACGTACCGCAGGAAGAACAAGCGCGCTTTATCGAAGTCGTCGAAACGGAAGTGATGAGCCTTCACGAAGGAAATATTGCGCGCTACCGCTTGCGGCCAGCAGAGTATCAGATATGGCTGGAACGCTGGCATTGACGGGAAATTAAGAATGCCAATTAAGGATGTACTGTGACAGCAGCTGTAAATGAAACTATCAAATCCTATCAGGCGCTCCCTTTGCTCTTTTATGCATTTATATCGTTTTGATATTTCATCGAATCGAATTGCGGTCGTATGCGCCATGGGAGGATAACTAATACAACTTATTCGATGCACAAAAAAGTTCCAGAAGGAAATGGGCCTGAAGCCGCCAGATTTGTGCGCCGAGGAACCGCGCTTCTCATATGTTGGACCCTGGCATGCCAACCTGATTCACATTGACCGGCGCAAATGCGTCCTGTTCGTTAATGACAAAACCCTGTTCAATTTCATCGTGCCCGATCTATCAAAGGGCCAGATCAGAGATCTGGATAAACTGTTCAAGAGTTACCTCAGCTGTATGATTGCCGATGCCGGCATTTCAGAGGCAGACCGGGTCAGGATACTTTCAGAGTACGACGAGGTGAGATACGCCAATACCAACAGCAAGTGCGTGCTCGGTTCGATGAACGATCTGGCGTTTCATTACAAGTACAGCATCCAGGAAGCGGGTGGTGTGCATAGCCCTGCCGTGCCAGAGATTATCCGCCGGCTCAATCGTATGCCAATGGGTGCTCTCAAATGCGTGTTCCCGATCGAGGCGCTGCGGGCGTTGTTTCAAACGGCGGAGAGTTAGCCCCGTCTCGGGGATGATTTATTGGGTAGGTAACCACGTCGCCAGATGTGCCGTTCAAAGATGCCCAAACCGGGTATGATCATGCCCGAATTGGGTAAGTCTGCGGCAGTGATTTGAATGTGGTTGTGAAAGCCGGACTAGAACACCGGACTTGTTTGGTTTTCTGTTTTCTTATCCATTCCTGAGTCCTGCCCGGTTTTTTTGGGTGGAAGCCGGAAAACATATGATTCATGATCATTATTATGGTCGCGAATGGTCTTTGTGCCTGTTATCGTAGTCATTGCCCTTGACTTTCAATCAAGAAATGACTACTAATATGGTCATGAAGTGATTTTGTGGCTATTTTAGTGGTCAAAATGGTGAAAGACAGAGCCTATTCGCGGTACACACGTGAGGCTGCGGCCCTGCTTGCCAGGCAGGTCCAGCTGGGACGCAAGCGGCGTAAGTGGACCGAGCGCGAGCTTGCGGAGCGGGCCGGTATCTCCCGGGCGACCCTCCAGAAGATCGAAAAGGGTGACCTGAGCGTCGCCATTGGGCTTGTGTTCGAGGTGGCGGCCTTGGTGGGCGTCACCCTGTTCGATGACGAGCGCACCGCGCTTGCCGCTCACATTGCCCGTACCGATGACATGCTGGCTTTGTTACCGAGCAGCGTACGCAAGCGCAGCAAGTCGGTGGATGATGAATTCTAAAGGTCCCTACAGCGAGGCCTTTGTCTGGGTATGGCTGCCGGGTGAAACCCGGCCCGTCGTGGCAGGCAAGCTGACTGCCGACGGCCAGCATCTGATTTTCAATTACGGCAAGAGTTACCTTGCGCGTGACAATGCCATTGCCCTTTATGACCCCGAGTTGCCGTTGCAGTCCGGGCTTATTCCCTTGTTGCCGGGTTTAAGCATGCCGGCCTGCATCCGCGATGGCTCGCCTGATGCCTGGGGGCGGCGTGTCATCATCAATAGAAAGCTGGGTCTTAAAGGCGCGAAGGCGGATACCGGTCAGCTTGATGAGCTGACCTATTTGCTGGAATCCGGCTCGGACCGTATCGGGGCTCTGGATTTCCAGTGCTCTGCCACGGAATATGTACCGCGCGGAACCGGGAATGCTGCTCTGGACGAACTGGTGCAGGCCGCCGAACGCGTCGAGAAAGGACTGCCGCTGAGCCCGGAGCTCGAGCAGGCGCTGCAACACGGGACCTCGCTGGGTGGCGCACGGCCCAAGGCGCAGATCGACAATGGCGAAAAAAAATATATTGCGAAGTTTTCCTCGACGACCGATCTGTACAGTGTGGTAAAGGCGGAGTTCATCGCCATGCGCCTGGCGGCTCTGGCAGGACTGGATGTTGCGCGCGTGTCGCTCACCCGCTCCCTGCATAAAGACGTGCTGTTGATCGAGCGCTTTGATCGTGTTCATACCCAGGCAGGTTGGCAGCGCAGGATGATGGTCTCGGCGCTCACCCTGCTGGCGCTCGATGAAATGATGGCGCGCTATGCGAGCTATGAAGACCTGGCTGAAATCGTTCGTCACCGTTTTGCTGATGCCACCGCAACGCTGCGTGAGCTGTACGCACGGCTGGTCTTCAATATTCTGTGCGGCAATACCGATGACCATGCTCGCAATCATGCGGCATTCTGGGATGGAGAAACACTTCGGTTGACATCGGCATATGACATCTGCCCGCAAGGGCGGACTGGCCATGAGGCATCGCAGGCCATGCTGATTGCCAGTAATAACCGCATGAGCCGCATCTCTTCGTGCCTGGCTGCGGCAGCCAATTTTCTGCTATCGCGCAAGGAGGCCATTGAGATCGTCGAAGGCCAGCTAGGTTGTATCATCGAGCACTGGGATGCGGTTTGTGATGAAGCGTCCCTCACCGAGACTGACAGGGCCTTCCTATGGCGTCGCCAGTTCCTGAACCCTTATGCCTTTGAAGACCTTGATGGCGACGCGGCCAACATCAAGGCCATGGCAGACCAGGCAGGTTCATAGTGGTGCTACTCATGGCTGTTGCCCAATATGTAATCGGACAGGACTGTTTCTGAAGGCTTATAAACATTTTTTATCGCAAATTCCCGGTACACTTGCGGTACACCGCCCAGTTTTCACTACTTGAGCCAACCTGGACTAACCCGCTGAATCAACATAAGAATCCCCAACTGTACCGAAGATCCCCTGTTTCAGCATAATCAATAAGTTATTGATTTTAGTGGCCCTGAAAATCCCCGTGTCGGCAGTTCGATTGATTCGGATCGGCTTACGCCGATCCGCACCCTTCGGGCAGCTTCGCTGTCCTGATTCGCTTCGCGAATCGGTCTGTCCCTGGCCACCATATTTATCAATAAGATAAGAATTTTCAACTTTCAATCCCTGTGTCATGCAGCGCGCTTTCAATACACCTCTTATTTGGAAGACGCTGTGGCAACAATCGCCAGGACTCCATTAAAGTCGAACTTCCGCAAGTGCGACAGGGCGGATATTTTCTATAAGGTTTATCTCGTACTATGCGGCGATATTTTCGACCTTCTTCAGTTCGCTCTGAGCCGCCTTGCGTGCTTCCTCCAGGTCATAGTCGGTTTGCAGTCCCATCCAGAATTGTTCTGAGGTGCCCAGCGCACGGGAGAGACGGATTGCGGTATCCGCAGTTACTGCGCGCTTGGCGTGAACAATCTCGTTGATACGCCGGGGTGGTACCCCCATGGCGCGTGCCAGCTTGTTCTGGCTGATATCCAGCGGCTTAAGGAATTCTTCCAGCAGTACTTCGCCGGGATGTATATTGGGTAATTTCTTCATATGTCTGTCCTAATGGTAATCTACGATCTCCACATTGTTTGCGTTACCGTCAGCCCACACAAAACAGATACGCCATTGATCGTTGATCCTGATACTGTGTTGACCTTTACGTTTGCCTTTCAGTGCTTCCAGTCTATTGGCAGGCGGAATGCGGAGATCGTCCAAGCCATGTGCATTATTCAGCATCCGTAATTTTCGTCGTGCGACCGCCTGGATATCTTGCGGCAGTCGGCGTGAAGTGCTGCCTTCCCATATCTTTTCGGTCTCCCGATCCTTGAAGCCCGTGATCATAACGGCTAGTATAACGTTTGGTGTTATATAACGGCAAACGTTATAGGTAACTCTAGATTTTTTGACTGGCTGGTGAATTGATTTTCGCGGTACACTGTCTAGCTTCCGCCACTTGCGCCAGTCTCGGTTAACACACTGAATCAACATAAGAATACCCAACTGTACCGAAGAACCCCTGTTTTAGCATAGCCGGTAAGCTATTGATTTTAATGCCCTGAAACCCCCCGTGTCTGCAGTTCGATTGATTCGGATCGGCCTACGCCGATCCTCACCCTTCGGGCAGCTTCGCTGTCGTGATTCGCTTCGCCAATCGGTCTGTCCCTGGCCACCATATTTATCAACAAGATAAAAGTTTTCTGCTTTTAATCCCTGTGTCACCCGGTACACTTTCGGTACACCTGTACTGGAAGCGTCGTGGCCACCATCACCAAGACACCCTCGAATACCTGGAAGGCGATCATTCGCAAGCGCGGCTGGCCGTCGACCATCAAGACGTTCCGCACCAAGCGCGACGCCGAGGACTGGGCGCGCGGCACCGAGGATGAAATGGTGCGCGGCGTGTACATCAACCGGGCCGATGCGGAAAAGCTGTTGCTGGAGAAAGCACTCGACCGCTACCTCAGCGAAGTGCCGGCCAGCAAGCGGGAAAGGACGGCCTATGCGGAGAGCCACAAGGCCAAGGCGCTGAAGAAGAAGTTCGGTGCCTACAGCCTGGCCGCGATCACCCCGGACCTGGTGGGTCGAATATCGCGACGAACGGCTTGAGGCCGGCAAGTCCGCCAGCACCATCCGGCTGGAACTCTCGCTGCTCTCGCACCTGTTCACCATCGCCATCAAGGAATGGCGCGTGGGGCTGTTCTACAACCCCGTGGCCAACATCCGCAAACCGGCGCCCGCGAAGGGTCGGGACCGCCGCCTGACTGCAGACGAGGAGAAGGCGCTGTTCAAGGCATGCGACAGCCATTCCAATCCCATGCTCGGCTGGATCGCCCGCATTGCCCTCTACACCTGGATGCGTGCCGGCGAGATCAAGTCACTGACGCGCCGGCATCATTACCACGTGCTAAGTGTTTTTGCAGTGACAGATCGAAAGTGCATTTTTATACTTGCACCAGAACATCGGTTATATCCGTGGCCACTACGGTAAAGTGGCAAGCAAGGCACCTCCCGGACCGTGTAACAGGTGCATCGGCGCAAGCCGCGGTCCATCTTCCACATCTCACGTATTGCGTGAACACGCCAGCGCCCGACCAGGGCGTGGCTTTAAACCTCGTGAGCTGAAGACGAACGGGTAGTTTCACCGGCTGTCGCCAATTCACGTTTCTCAAACCCGCGGAAATCATCCGCATCACTCAAAGGAGGTCTTATTGACATACTTTAATACAGCCCCGTTAAGGGCAGGTTGGATAGGGCGGGCAGATTCCCCACAGGGATAACCCGCGTTGCCTGAGCTCAGGCACATTCAGGTTGTAGGGATTGGTGTCCCACGGCAATTACCGCGCAAGCGGACCGTTATGGTCACTGCCATACGGTTGCCATAAACACTTACCAGAGTTATCAATACCGGAAACGCCTGAACCACAACCTTCAAAAAAGCGGCATGCGTGACTTTCATGGGGTGTTCATGTGAGTCACCGCCCACTACCATCAGGGCCAGGTGCTGATTGGCCATGAGTCGGATGAGTATATGAAACTCCATATCCTGAATGATCTGCATATCGAGTTCGAGGACTTCGCGCCGCCGGCAACCGATGCCGATGTCGTGATCCTGGCGGGCGATATTGGTGTGGGGATGGGCGGCTTGCAATGGGCAGAGAACCGGTTCCCGGACAGGCCGGTGATCTACGTGCCGGGCAACCACGAGTTCTACCATCACGACATTGCCCTGATCGACGAACTGAAGGCCCAGGCAGCTGACCACATCCATGTCCTGAACGACGATCAGGTCATCATCGACGGTGTACGGTTCTTGGGCAGCATCCTGTGGACCGACTTTGCCCTGTTCGGCGAGGCGGACAAGTTCTTTGCCATGCAGCAGGCGCGGCAGCAGATGATGGATTTCTCCATCATCCAGAACAACGGCCAACGGTTCACGCCCGAGGATGCCATCCGGCTGCACACGGCGAGCCGGGACTGGCTGACGGTCATGCTGGCGGAACCCTTCGACGGCAAGACGGTGGTGGTCACCCACCATGCCCCCTCGTCACAGTCGGTTCACCCGCGGTATGCCAATGACCTGCTGACCCCGGCCTTCGCCAGCAACCTGGAGAATCTGATTGAGGTCGATCGGGCTGCTCTCTGGATTCACGGCCATATGCATGAATCGTATGACTATGAGATCTATGGCACCCGAGTGGCCTGCAATCCTCGTGGATATGCGCCAAATGCGCTGAATCCGGATTTCAGACCGGATTGGCTTATTGTGATCTGAACTCTACGAGATGCCAGGGCGAGTGTTGAGTGAGCGGGCGTACGGGTGCTGTTTAAAGTATTTTTCGATGTTGTATCCAAATGTATTGCGTTATTCGACGATAATGAGTGTTTTTCGACCAATTGAATCCACAGTACGTACCTGATCTTTAATCAAAAATTCTGAACTGCCAGGTTGAGGCCGACACCGGTCATCCGAGTGAATTACTGGGGTATTTGTCAGTGAAGGGCAGAAAAGCGACCAAGTACGCGTTCACGTCTGGTGCAGCCCATAAATTCAATGTATAGCCGTTGAATTCGCCTGGACGGCAAAAAGCGACCCAAAGCCGTCCTTTAGTCTATGCTTATATTAGCCATCACTAAACGGGGAAAAACGATCCGTTTCAGCCATTCATCAAATAGAACCACTACTTCCCCAGACTCAAGCTTCCTGTAAGCCCACTGTAAGTTTTACCAGAATTCCGTCTGGTATTCTTTACACTTTCTCAGTTGTTTGACCCCGGACTTACGAATAGCTTACAGCTAACTTACTGATAACTATGGCACCCGTTTTCTTGGCGCAAGTCTTGCGTTCGTCTCGGCGAACGCCAAGTTAGGAACAAAGCAGTTGGGCGTTCAAGGACAACCAGGGAACTAGGAGAACAGGTTATCAGTACACGCCTCGCGGTCGCGCCACGGGTCTGTATGCTCCGTTCTACGAAAAGCCTTTATCCGATTCCCGGGTGAATACATTTATCGTCTGGCTAGGTAAATGTGTTCTGGCTTAAAACAATATCAATATTGACTGACGGAGAGAGATTCATGAAGAAATCATGTCTGCTGGGCGCCAGCCTTGCTTGTTTAGCCTCACTGTACGGAATCGGAACCGCAAACGCGGCCTTTGTTTTGACGATCGACGACCTCGCAACACTGGGGGTTGACGTAACCCTTACTGATGGAGACCCTGGCGATCAGTCGTCTGAAGCTGGAGCGATAGTATTCAACGGTACACTAGGTGTTTTCGCTATTAATGTAACAACAGGAATTAGTAAACCGCTGGTTACCTCCCCTCAACTTATGGATTTGAATAGTGTAAGCGTGAGTAGTGGTGCTGCGGGTCAGCTATTCATCCAACTTACGGATACAGGCTTCGGACCTACGACGGACCCTTTTTCACTGGGCATTGAGGCTAGTGTCACGCATACAGCTGGAGGTCAAGTTAGCAGCTTCGATGCAGAAATCAGCGCTGGGGACACTGGCCCTGTAGCGAACTATGGTGGAACTGGGCCTACTGGCCCTGAAGGGCCAGAAGGCCCACCCGGCGTAGGCTTTGATTTCTGTTCTGACAATTCTAATTCCCAAGATGCCTGTGTAGAAGGGCCGTTTTTTAGTGCTCCCGACAATACAGGTCCCTCCTTTAGTGGTAGTTCTGTCCCAATACCTGCTGCCGCCTGGCTCTTCGGCTCCGGTCTGCTCGGCATCGTCGGGATAGCAAGAAGGAGGAAAGCAGCTTAATCGTTCAAGATAATATCAATGCAGACGGCCCTTCGGGGCCGTTTCTCCTTGGTGCGCCCAGCATGGGCGCGAACTTGGAGGTGGAAGTTCTCCCGTGAGTTGACCACAGCGAACAAAGCGAAGCGCAACTGCGAGACAAAAGCCAACCGATGTCGGAACGGCCGTGAGGTCGACATGCCAGACATGGTTGGGATACTTGGCGGTCACGACGCTAGTGTACGGTGCCGCATCCCCGGTGTCCGACTGTGGTGCTTCTTTCAAAATCCGTCCGACCGTCGTGACACCCAGATGCAGTCCTGCCCGGCACAGCGTCTCGGCGATCTTGACCTTGCCCATGTTGGGGCTTAGGGTTTTCAGCCGTTGCGCGATGTAGCGTACAAGGTCCGGAAACTTATTCACGGGCTCGCGTAATTGCAGCACTGCATCGGGGCCGTTTTCATTGATGCGTTTCAGCCACGATGTCACCGTGGCCGAGGTCAGAAAGAATGTATCGGCCGTCTGTTTGAGCGACCAGCCTCGTGCGGCGCGAAGCTCAAGGATCGCCATCCGCTCATGGGAGCCGTAATGCGGCCGCCGCTGAGGCGCGATCTGTGCCATGCGGGTGTCCTTGATGCGGAGTTCTTCTCGCAGCAGGGCACATTCTTCGTGGAGCCGGTCGTTCTCCGCCGCGAGCCGCACCCGCGCATTGATGCTAACGGCGGCCCAGGCGCGCGCATATACGATAGCATAGTTGGCCAGTGCGATCGCATGGAGTACCGCCGATTTCACCCAGTCCTGCCAGCTCTTGGGAAGATGAATCCGTGGTGGCTGCGGGTTGGCGAACATCGTGACCTCCGAAAATGAGTTCTGTCAGAATCTGATGTCGCGGGATACAATAATTACAGTAGATTCCGAGGTCTATGACTCGATTGGCGGATATAAACATTCGCTGGACCAGCACACCGATACTGGCTGGTGTAAGCAAGTGTGCAGGGATTTTACGAATGGAATAATTTGACATTCGTGAAATACAAGACTGTAAACAATGCCGAAGCTTAGTCAAATAGAGGTGATTGAAAAGTGCCTGTGGCCGGAGAACGGATGCAGCTGATTCGATGCACAAAAAAGCTCCAGAAGGAAATGGGGCTGAAGCAGTCCGATCTGTGCGAAGAGGAACCGCGCTTCTCCTACCTCGGACCCTGGCATGCCAACCTGATTCATATTGACCGGCGCAAATGCGTCCTGTTCGTCAATGACAAAACCCTGTTCAATTTCATTGTGCCCGATCTATCAAAGGCGCAGATCAGAGAACTGGATAAACTGTTCAAGGGTCACCTGAGCTGTGTGCTTGCCGATGCCGGCATGGCGGAGGCAGACCGAACCAGGATACTTTCAGAGTACGACGAGGTGGGATACGCCAATACCAACAGCAAAAGCGTACTCGGCTCGATGAACGATCTGGCGTTTCATTACAAGTACAGCATTCAGGAAGCGGGTGGTGTGCACAGTCCTGCCGTGCCCGGGATCATCCGCCGGCTCAATCGTATGCCTATGGGTGCTCTCAAATACGTGTTCCCGATCGAGGCGCTGCGGGCGTTGTATCAAACGGCGGATAGGTAGACCGTGGGCTCACTTTCTGGAGACTCATAAATAATTTTTATCGGTGTTTTTCGGTACACTCCCGATACACCGCCCAGTTTTCAGACCCTGCGCCAGTCTTGACTATGTCATTCAGCGGCTATATTGCTCAATGGCTTATCGGGATGCTCGTTGCTTGATTTGCATATCAATGCAGGATTGCACAGGACTCATTCACGCAAAAGGAGTTCCCGCTCCAGTGTCCCGGTAACGTAGGCCAGCATGCGTACCCAATCCATAATATCCCCGCCACCATCTATAATTAATCAACTGGTTGTAAGCCACGATTGAGGCATGACCCAAAAGCATTGCGGCACCAGCCATAGGCACTAAGGCGTTGGTATATCGATACAGATGAGTTTTTTTGGCCAAAGGGCTTGATAATTTGTGGTATGAATTTTCCGGGAGCACAGGATATATGATGATTCGCAGGCGGGAATTCCTGATTTTACTTGCATCTCTTACGGCTGTATTCGGCACAGTCCGTGCACCGCACCTGGCAAACAAGAAAACAGCCAGTGTGCCGAACAACCCCAGACTGGTACTTCATAAGGGGTGGGTACTGCGCAGCGACGATCCCAGGGATATGTAGAAGGGAGAAATATTTATGCTGGTTGATCTCAATGACTCTGTCGGGAGTATCGTTGGTGCCCCTTTTGACGTCTGTGTCAGCGGTTCCGGCCCTGCCGGTATACCATTGGCGTTAAAACTTGCGGAGAGAAAGCATCGTGTTCTGTTGCTGGAAGCCGGCGGATTGCAGTTCACCGAGTC
>Ga0316194_10003955_pt1 | contig 10308 bp, 11 predicted proteins | sample CroRivsedime1_MG_FD_204936 | JGI IMG/M metagenome (GOLD analysis project Ga0316194, IMG submission 204936) | Coastal sediment microbial communities from Maine, United States - Cross River sediment 1 | ecosystem: Environmental > Aquatic > Marine > Coastal > Sediment | place: USA: Maine... | reverse complement strand
GATATCGATAATATAGTTGGTCGAGGCCAGTGACACACCCAGTATGATCAGAATGCCGCCGACCATGACCATGGACTCGCGGGTGACACGCGCCAGTTCGCGCAACGGGATCTCGCGATAGACGAATACCTCTACGATGAACACGTAGACCACGGTCAGTGCGGCGGCCTCGGACACGGCCAGCAAGCCGCTGTAGATGCTGCCCAGCAGCAGGAACGGGAAGGGCAGTTCCCATATTGCCTCCCTGACGGCCCGACCACATTCCCTGATGCTGATGGGCGCGTTCACTGCTGCGCCGCCACTGCGTTTGCGCACCACGACCGAGTAGGCCGTGAGCACCGCGAGCATTAACAGGCCGGGGAAGATGCCGGCAAGAAACAGGTCATCAATACTGATGGGCTGCTCGAGTGACAGTTGCTGTGTGACGACACCGTAGAGAATCAGTGGCAGGGAGGGCGCAAATAAAATGCCGAGGCTGCCGGAACTCGTGATCAGGCCGAGATTGAAGTTGTTCGGGTAGTGAGCCTCTTTTAACGCCGGGTAGAGCAGTGCGCCCAGCGCCACGATGGTCACCCCGGAGGCGCCGGTAAAGGCGGTAAACAGGGCACATGCCATGATGGCGACCACGGCAAGTCCGCCGGGGAACCAGCCAAGAAACGCGTGCGTGACGCGTACCAGCCGTTTCGGGGCATTGCTTTCACCCAGCAGGTAGCCGGCAAAGGTAAACAACGGGATGGCCAGCAGCACCGGGATGGAGGCCAGCCGCTTGATCTCGATGACGACGGCGGCAAGGTCAATCTCTTCGGTATGGAAGCCGTATAACGCCCCGGCAGCAATCACGGCAAACAGCGGCATACCCAGCAACGCCAGACCAATCAGGATGAGACTGGAGGCAATCATGAGCGCCCCCTGAATTCCATGACGGCCTGAAACACCAGTCGCAGTGTCATTACCGAAAAGGCGAAGGGCAGGATCAGGTCGCCGACCCAGGCCGGTACATTCGCGAACAATACGTCATGGTATTCATAATCGAGGGCGACCAGGCGTGCCGAATGCCAGGCAAGTAATGCACACACCAGGGCGGTCGCCAGCTTGGTCACTATCCGGGAGCCGCGCTGCAGACCGGGTGTCAGCACGCGCAGCAGCGCATCCACCGTAATGTGCCGGTCCAGCCGGGTAGCCACCATGGCGCCCATCAAGCCCAGCCACAGCACCAGTAGACGTAACAGGGGGTCGCCCCAGGAGAAACCGCTGTCAAGGAAATTGCGCATGATGACCTGGCTGCTTGCCAGCAGCACCATGGCGAACAGCATCAGGGCCAGCAGGCCATCCTCTAGATTATGCAGCCACCGAAGCCATTGCGATGCAGGCGGCGAGGCGTTTCCCCCGTGTTCACTCACTGTCACCGCTACCGTGCTGGTTGCGATAATCCTGGATGTGGCCAAGCATTTCTTCAATCAGTGCCGGTGTGTAGTGGGCGCGACTGATCAGTTGTTCGCGCCCCTGTTTGGCGATGGCCTCCCAGTTGACCTGTTCGGCCGCGTCCGGATGCACAAATTCGATGCCCTGGTTCAGTAACGCCGACCGGGCTGACTCGTTATCGGCGCGGTTTATCTCGTCGAGTTTGTTGAAGATATCCCCCATGACCTCCCTGACGATCTTCTGGTCGTTCGCGTTGATGCGAGCAAAGGCCTTGCTGTCAATCGTCAGCATGCCGCTCAGGAACATCAGGGGCACGTCGGTCAGGTGGGTGACGCTGGTATACCACTGGAAGGCAATGATACCGGTCGGGATGCCGGCCACCGTGTCCAGTAACCCGGTCTGCAAGCCGGTATATACATCTGCAACCGGCAACGGTATCGGCGAGATGCCGGCCGATTCAAACATTGCCTCGGTGAGGATGTCCCCCTCCGGTGTCCACACCTTTTTCCCCTTGAGGTCGCCGAGCGTGCGCAACGGTTTCTCGCTCATGACGTAGGCAAAACCACCGTTACTGATGCCGAGCACCACCATGCCATGATCCGCAAGTCCCTTTACCAGGGTGGCATCCATGCGTTGACGTACATAGTCGACCTCCTCATAGGAGCGAAACACCAGTGGCATACTGTACAGCTGGGCATCGGGATACAGTTGCGAAAGGTCGGAGCCGGTAAATGCACCACCCTGCAACTGGCCGATGCGCATTTTCTGCAACACGCTGCCGGTGTTACCCATGACCCCGCCCGGGTAGAATTTAAGTTTCACCCGGCCATCGGTACGCTCACTGATTTCCTCGGCCCCCTGGCGCATCATTTTCATCCACGAGGTGCCATCCGGTGCCAGTGTGGCAATCTTCAGTGTGGTGGTGGCGGCGAATGACGACAGCGCCATCAGCAGCAGCGTCGCAGTGAGCGTGACGGTCAGTGGTGAGGTGCCACGCCTGCGGTTAGAAATAATCATTACTGCCCTCCAGTAGTTCCTTTGCCTGCTGCTGTGCCAGTGCGTTGCTGAGAGTCAGGTCCTGTGCTTCCGTGTCGCTGGCAAGTACCGCGTTCAGCAGGCTGTCATGTAATTCCTGGTCGAATACCAGCCGCGCATAATACTTTGCGAACAGCACATTCACCATTAGATTGCGGCCAGCGGATAGTTTGTTGGCACGTTCGAAATGCTGCCGGCCAACCTCCGGCTTGCCGCCGTATTCCGCTGGCAGTTGCGTGCTCAGCACACCCATGTAGACGTGGGCATTGCCATGGTTGTAGGCCTCGTCGAGTTCAATGACGCGGTTCATGAGTGCGGCAACCTTTGGCAGCTGGATGGTGGCATTCCAGTCATCGCTGTTCACCTGGATCCAGGTTGCCCAGGCCGACGCGAAGTCGAACAGCAAGGGGACGTCATCAGCATCAAAACCATGCAACTGTTTCTTGAAGGTGGCCAGTGGTTTGTCGATGACGGCGCAGAAATCCTCATGTGTCAGGCAGATCGCACGGCGCGCATAATTGTATGACTTGTCCGCGAGGCGACGTTGACGTTGCTCGTCTTCAACAAATGCGGATGCATAGGCCCCGTACAGCCGCGAGCCGGACAGCAACAGTGCCTGGTTATCCGGCTCTCCGCTGATGAGACCATCCAGCATCAGCAGGAAGGCCGGCGCACCCTGGCGGACTGTCTCCGGGTCATTCTGCTGCAGTACGGCATGCGACAGGTTGTCCGAGAAGCCGCCGGTTGCCCTGGTTGTCACGCTCGAACAGCCTGAAAACAGTGCCAGGGCAAGCAGTAACAGTAATAGTGTGGTGCGGGGCAGGGGAAAAGCTGACTGTCGATACACGGGGTGCGACTCTTGTGTTGTCTTGGGGGCGATAGTTTGATTGTCTAGTATAAATAATTATCTGGCCAACAGGTGTGAATCAAGGGGCCCGGCTCCCTGGTTCGTTAGTCTTGATGTAGGCCATGGCCGCCAGGAACCACAGAGAACTGAACATGACTTCCAGCAAACCCAGCGGTCGGGTGACGTCATCGCTGTAGGCTTCCATGACGCCGTGCGTGAAGTAGAGCAGGGCGAGGAAGCAGCTCCATGCAAAGGTGTATCTGCGGCCGTGCAACAGGCCGCGCAGCGGGAACAGCAAGGGCACCACCAGAACCAGTAGCACCAGCGCTGCCGGGAACAGGGTGGCGGGCGCCAGCCAGCCGTACCATGCCGTCAGCAGCGCCAGCGTGCCGAAGTAACCGAACAGGGTCAGTGCGTACAGGAATCGGTTGCCGGGCATGGGTGTAGTGTCTGCTGGGTGTGGTTCGCGGGGTGCTCAGGCCAGGCGGCTGGTGACGTCTGCGATACGCTTGCCCAGTGCCGTACAGAGGTGCTTTTCTTCATCACTCAGCGGCCGTTTGCTGTCACTGCCTGCCGTGTGGCTGGGACCGTAGGGTGTCCCTCCGGTGGACGTGGTTAACAATTCACTTTCCGTGTAGGGCAGTCCCATGATGAGCATGCCGTGATGCAGCAGTGGCAGCATCATGGAGAGCAGCGTGGTTTCCTGGCCACCGTGCAGGCTCGAGGTCGAGGTGAAGACCGCCGCCGGTTTGCCGGCGAGTTCACCGCCCAGCCACAGACTGCTGCTGGAGTCGATAAAATACTTCAACGCTGACGCCATGTTACCGAAACGGGTCGGGCTACCGAGTACCAGCCCGGCGCATTCACGCAAGTCATCGAGGGTCGCATAGGGCGGTCCTTGGTTCGGAATGTCATCCTCGGTCGCTTCACAGACAGTGGATACCGCCGGCACGGTACGAATGCGTGCCTGGCAGTCCGGGTGGGTCTCGATGCCGCGCGCAATGATTTGTGCCATTTCTGCGCTGGCGCCGTAGCGGCTGTAGTAAAGAACAAGTATTTCATTCATGGTTTTGGGTACGGTTGTGTTAGAGAGGCTGTAGCTATTCACCATAGAGGTAAATGGTACCTAGTTTAAATATCTTGCCACGGAAGCACACGGAATGACACGGAAGAAAAATTATTTCCGTGTGCTTCCGTGGCCAATTGGGTGTTTAAATGATATCCAGTATCCGCTCCGGTGGCCTGCCAAGTATTGCCTTGCCATCCTTGATCACAATCGGGCGTTCAATCAGTCGCGGGTGTTCGATCATGGCATCGATTAGTTGTTCGCGTGACAGCCCGGGGTTATCCAGCCCGGCCTCGGCGTATTCCTTTTCATGCGTGCGCATCAGTTCACGCGGTTCCATACCCAGCATGTCAAGGATATATTCCAGCCTCCCGGCATCCGGCGGCGTGTCGAGGTATTCGATAATCTCGATGTGCTGGCCGTGTTTTTCCAGTAACTCGAGGCTCAGGCGTGATTTGCTGCATGCCGGGTTGTAGTAAATCGTTACGTCAGTGGTCATGGTTAGTTCTCGGTGTGAAGAAAGTCGCTAGCGTGTAACGACCGGGATATTACCGATGCGCATTTTCCATTCCCGCGGGCCGATTTCATGGATGGACTGCCCCCGGGTGTCGACGGCCACGGTGACCGGCATGTCCTCGACCTCAAATTCATACACCGCTTCCATGCCGAGTTCCGGGAAGGCAACCACGCGCGCAGCGCGAATCGCCTTTGAGACGAGGTAGGCGGCACCACCCGTGGCGATCAGGTACACGGCCTTGTGCCGGGCAATGGACTCGATGGCTGCCGGGCCGCGTTCCGCCTTGCCGATCATGCCCAGCAGGCCGGTCTTTTCAAGCAGTTCGTCGGTGAACTTGTCCATGCGTGTGGCCGTGGTCGGGCCGGCGGGGCCGACCACCTCGTCACCGACCGGGTCCACCGGTCCCACGTAGTAGATAAAGCGCCCCCTGAAATCCAGCCCGTTGGGCAAGGGTTCGCCGCGATTGAGGCAATCGATGATGCGCTTGTGCGCGGCATCCCGCCCGGTGAGAAGCTTGCCACTGATGAGCAGGGTATCGCCGGGCTTCCAGTCGAGTTCAATGGTCGGGTCGATGTCGTCCAGTTGCACCCTGCGAGAGTTGCTGCCGGCCTCGCGGGTAATGATTGGCCAGTCTTCCAGCCGTGGCGCCCGCAGATCAACCGGTTCGCTGCCGTCGAGCGTGAAATGCACGTGCCGGGTGGCGGCACAGTTGGGTATCAGGGCGACCGGCTTGGAGGCCGCATGGGTCGGATAATCCCTGAGTTTTACATCAAGCACCGTGGTGAGGCCGCCGAGCCCCTGTGCGCCAATACCGAGGGCGTTCACTTTCTCGAAAATTTCCAGGCGCAGTTCCTCCAGCCGGTTTTGCGGCGTGCGTGCCTGCAGTTCGTGAATGCTGACGGGTTCGAGTATGGCTTCCTTGGCCAGCAGCATCGCCTTTTCCGCGGTGCCGCCAATACCGATACCAAGAATGCCAGGCGGACACCAGCCGGCGCCCATGGTGGGGACCTGCTGCAGGACCCACTCGACAATGTCATCACTGGGATTGAGGACGGCGAACCGGGACTTGTTTTCGGAGCCGCCGCCCTTGGCGGCAACAATGACCTCGACCTTGTCGCCGGGGACGATGTCCTTGTGAATGACGGCCGGGGTGTTGTCGCCGGTGTTGATGCGTTTGCCGGCCGGGTCGCTGACAATGGAGCCGCGCAGTGGATTGTCCACATTCAGATAGGCGCGATGCACCGCTTCGTTGACCATGTCGTCGATGCTGATATCGGTGGCCCAGCGAACATCCATGCCTACCTTGAGGAATATATTCACAATGCCGGTGTCCTGGCAGATGGGGCGGTGGCCCTCGGCACACATGCGCGAGTTAATCAGTATCTGCGCCATGGCATCGCGCGCGGCCGGCGATTGTTCGCGCTGCCAGGCTTCATGCAGCGCCTGGATAAAATCCGGCGGATGATAATAGGAAATGTACTGCAGTGCGTCGCAGATGCTGGTGATGAAATCTTCTTGGCGGATGCTGCTCATGCGTACCTTGTCAGGGGAACCTGGAAACCTGATGACAGTCACAATTGTAACTGTTTCGCCGTGGTCGAGGGAATGCGACTGCAGCAGCCGGCGTTGGGGGTATAATCTCCCGCACACAATTCAAGGAGTTACCCATGCGTTTACTGGTATTTATCACGGCATTGTTTGCCACTGCGCCGTCTGTTGCGGAGATTGTTGATTTTATGTTGCCGGACCTGGAGGGCAAGCCTGTCTCCCTGTCGGATTTTCGTGGTAAATGGGTCATCGTCAATTACTGGGCGACCTGGTGTCCGCCCTGTCTCGACGAGATACCTGAACTGGTGTCGCTGCACGATGACAACAGCGACAAGCTGGTGGTGCTTGGGATTGACTATGAAGAGGTGAACAACGATTACCTGAAGGAGTTCGTCGAGAGCCAAATGATGACGTACCCGATACTGCGTATGGACCCGATACCGGTGACCCGGCTCGGACCGGTGACGGGACTGCCAACGACCTATATTATATCTCCAGAGGGTGAACGCATGGCGCGCCAGGAAGGGCCGGTCACGCAGGAAGCAATCGAGGCGTATATCGCACGCAAGGAGCAGCAAGAGGGTGCGGCCACCCCGGTCTCTGCGGTAAAAACACCCGCACCCTCCTCCCGCTGAGCCAGCGCCCATGCCCTGTATCCATTGCGTGGTATCCGGTCGTGTTCAGGGCGTCTTCTTCCGTGTTTCAACACGTGACCAGGCGCAGGCACTGGCCCTCAGCGGAGAGGTGCGGAATCTTCCTGACGGCCGGGTGGCGGTCACGGCCTGCGGTCCGCAGGAGGCACTCGATGCGTTGCGGCAGTGGTTGTGGGAAGGCCCGCGTCAGGCGGCAGTCACTGATATGCACTGCGAGGCCTGCCCCGAAGAGGCCGGTTTTAGCAGCTTCGAGATTGCCTGATCCTGCCTCGGCCTGATAAGAAGAACATTTGCCACGGAAGCACACGGAAAAACACGGAAGAAAAGCTAACACGAAAAAATTCCGTGTGTTTCAGTGGCAATGAAATGCTTCCTGCACTCAGCTTAAATGCTGCCCTGTTTGCCGGCTACATGGCCAGGTCGATGTCCGCCGGCTGTTGCGGCGTCAGTACGGTGTCGGTGGGCGGTTTGCGGGTGTCCGTATCAGGGTGGTCGAGCGTAAAATGCAGCCCGCGGCTTTCCTTGCGCGATTGTGCTGATTGAATGATCAGTGCGGCCACCTCGGCGAGGTTGCGCAGTTCCAGCAGGTCATTGGAGACAGTGAAGTTACTGTAATACTCCTGGATTTCCTGCTGCAGCAGGTCGACCCGTCGCCATGCGCGTTGCAGGCGTTTGTCAGTTCGTACTATGCCCACGTAGTTCCACATGCAGCGTCGCAGTTCGTCCCAGTTGTGGCTGACGACTACCTCCTCATCGGAGTCGCGCACCCGCGATTCATCCCACGGCGGAACGGCGGGGGGCGCCGGAATGTCATGCAATGAAGCGGCAATGTGTTCACTGGCGGCAATACCAAATACCAGACATTCCAGTAGTGAATTGCTGGCCATGCGGTTGGCACCGTGCATGCCGGTACAGGCGACTTCACCCACGGCATACAGACCGGGCAGGTCGGTCTGGCCATGCAGATCGGTGATTACGCCGCCGCAGGTGTAATGAGCGGCCGGGACCACCGGGATCGGCTCCAGTGTCATGTCGTAACCGAGTTCGCGGCAGCGCGCATAGACCGTCGGGAAATGTTTTTTGATAAACGGTGCCGGCTTATGACTGATGTCCAGCAACACGTACTCGGCGCCAAGGCGCTTCATTTCATGGTCAATGGCACGGGCGACGATGTCGCGTGGTGCCAGGTTGCCGCGTTCGTCAAAGCGCTCCATGAATGCTGTGCCATCGGGTAACAGCAGGCGCCCGCCTTCGCCGCGTACAGCCTCGGTGACCAGGAATGATTTCGCCTTGGGGTGGTAAAGGCAGGTCGGGTGGAACTGGTTGAATTCCATGTTGGCCACACGGCAACCGGCGCGCCAGGCCATGGCGATGCCGTCACCAGTGGAGGTGTCCGGATTGCTGGTATACAGGTACACCTTGCTGGCACCGCCGGTGGCCAGTACCACGTTGCGGGCACGGAAGGTTTCAACCATTTGCTGGTCGCGATTCAGCACATAGGCGCCGACACAGCGATTATGCGCCAGGCCCAGTTTATGGCCGGTGATCAGGTCTATGGCAATGTGGTGTTCCAGCAGGGTGATGTTGCTGCGCGCACGGGCTGCATCCAGCAAGGTGGTTTCCATGGCGCGCCCGGTGGCATCGGCAGCATGTAACACCCGGCGGGTGGAGTGCCCCCCTTCCCGGGTGAGGTGGAAGTTATCGTGGCTGCTGGCTGCAGCATCACGGGTAAACGGCACGCCCAGTTCGACCAGCCAGCGAATCGCCGCTGGCGCGTTTTCGATGGTAAAACGCACCGTTTCCGGGTTATTGAGACGGGCACCGGCATCCAGCGTGTCGGCGATATGGGACTCGAAGGTATCCGGTGCCTGGGTGACAGCAGAGATGCCGCCCTGGGCGTACAGGGTTGAGCTTTCACTCAGCTCGCTCTTGGACAATACCGCTACCCGTACCTGCTCGGGCAGATGCAGTGCCAGGGTGAGCCCGGCGGCACCGCTGCCAAAAATCAGGACATCAAAACTGTTGTCAGTTAACATAGCGCGTCTGCAGGCTCCAGAGGGGGCATCATCTATGGGTCCGTATTCTGGCGAGTCGGGCTTGTCGTTTTGTGCCCCGACCCGGTCTTAAGCTAACACTTTAGATTTGTTTTAGGATGGGTTAAGCGTAGCGTACCCGCCAGTCTGCTGCAAAGTAGCACCCGTCGTTAAACGTTACACTGATTTTTCTGCGGAAGCATCTGATATTCATATACAAACACTGAACTATTCAGTACGGACAAGGTCCATCTGTGTGGTTACGGGTTGAAGGGAGACGGCCCGGATGGGCGAACGAGGCATAGATCAGGCACTGGTTGAAAGGGTCCAGCAGGGTGATAAACAGGCGTTCGATGTCCTGGTACTGAAATATCAGAATAAAATCATCCAGTTGATCTATCGCTATGTGCATGATCCCGACGAGGCACGCGATGTTGCGCAGGAAGCCTTTATCAAGGCCTACAAGGCGATTGACCGGTTCCGGGGCGACAGTGCCTTTTACACCTGGATTTACCGGATCGCCATTAATACCGCCAAGAATTACCTGGTCGCCAGTAGCCGCAGGCCACCGAAGGGCGATATTGATGCCCAGGATGCGGAACAATATGAGGGTGCCATGGGTCTGAAGGAGTATGCAACGCCTGAACGATTACTGCTCAAGGATGAAATTCAGGCAGCGATTGCAAAGGCGATTGATGAGTTACCGGATGATCTGCGTACAGCCATCATCTTGAGGGAACTGGAAGGATTGAGTTACGAAGAGATCGCACAGACCATGGAGTGCCCCATCGGCACGGTGCGCTCAAGAATCTTCAGGGCAAGGGATGCCATCGATGTGCGTTTGAAACCCTTGCTGGATTAGCAATTCAAGGCTTGTCACTATGAAACAGAAACTACACGAACAGCTGTCTGCACTGGTTGATGACGAACTGGATGCAGCCGAACAGGCATTACTGCTCAGGCAAATCGGCGCAGATTCTTTGCTGCGACAGCGTCTGGCACGTTACCAGCTCATCAGTGACGCGTTACAGAACCATTTACCCCCGCGGCTTGATGTCGGTTTTCACAACACTGTGCATGCGGCATTGCAGGACGAACCGGCCATCCATGTAGAACCGTCCCGCTTTGCGGGGATGGTTAAACCGGTTGCGGGTCTGGCCGTTGCGGCCTCGGTCGCGGTCGTTGCG
>Ga0316194_10003953_pt1 | contig 10309 bp, 9 predicted proteins | sample CroRivsedime1_MG_FD_204936 | JGI IMG/M metagenome (GOLD analysis project Ga0316194, IMG submission 204936) | Coastal sediment microbial communities from Maine, United States - Cross River sediment 1 | ecosystem: Environmental > Aquatic > Marine > Coastal > Sediment | place: USA: Maine... | reverse complement strand
CTCCTCGAACAGGCCGGCGCTGCTTACGGCGAGGTAATGCTGATTACCGACGGCGGCTCGTCGCCAGCGGCGGAGCGCGCGGCCCGCGACCTGCGTGATGCGGGATACACGCTGTCCGTGCTCGGCGTCGGTACCACGGAAGGCGCGCCGATCCCGAAGCTTTCCGGCGGTTTCGTTACCGACCAGGCGGGACAGATCGCCGTCGCGCGCCTCGAGGAGCGCGGCCTGCGCGAACTCGCCATGAGTGGCAGCGGGCGCTATGCGACGCTCACGTCGGACGGCCGTGACCTCGACCACCTGATGGCGGGCGAGGTCGGCACGCGAAAAGCGAGCGACGACGCACTCGCAACGGACCGCTGGCGCGAGGAGGGTCCGTGGCTGGCCGTGTTATTGCTGCCGCTCGGCGCGCTGGCGTTCCGCCGAGGCTGGGTGGTGATGCTCGCGTTCGCGTTTCTGCCGTTGAGCCAGCCCGCAGAGGCGTCGCTCTGGGAGGACCTGTGGTTCAACAAGGACCAGCAGGCTCAGCGCGAACTCGAGGCCGGCAATTCCGCCGAAGCGGCCGCGCTGTTCGAGGACCCGGAATGGCGTGCCGTGGCCGAATACGAGGCGGGCGCTTACGCGCAAAGTGCGGCGCGGTTTGCTGAGCAGGAAGAGCTGCGTAACCTCTACAACCTGGGCAACGCACTGGCCAGGCAGGGTGAGTTCGAGTCCGCCATCGACGCCTATGAACAGGTGCTGGAGGCCAACCCGGATAACGAGGACGCGGCATTCAATCGCGACCTGCTGCAACAGATGATGGAGGAGCAGGAATCGCAGCAGCAGAACCAGGGCGACGACCAGGAGTCGTCGGACCAGTCCGGCGGCGACAGCCAGGAATCCGAGAGCGACGCGTCCTCGCAGAACGAGAGTTCGGAAGGTTCCTCCGATTCGCAAAACGAGTCCGGCGAGCAGAACGCGTCGCAGCGTGACGATGAGATGAGCGAGGAAGACATGCAGGCGCTGCAGGAAGAGCTGCAGCGCGCGGCGGAGGAGGCCGAGCAGCAGGACCGGCAGCAGTCGCCGCAGTTGAGCGAAGAACAGCTCGAGGCGCTGCGCCGCGAACAGGAACAGCAGCAGGCCATGGAGCAGTGGTTGAGGCGAATACCGAACGACCCGGGCGGACTTCTGCGCCGCAAGTTCCGCTACCAGTACCAGAGGATGGGCCGGGACCAGGACGGCAACAACCTGTGGCCCGACGACGAGGTGCAGCCATGGTGAGTTTTCGCAGTATGGGCAGACATGCAGCGTGGCTCGTGTGCGGCGCGCTGCTGCTGTCATCCACCCTGGCGCAGGCCGCCGTTACGGCCCGCGTGGATCGCAACACGATCGATCTCAACGAATCGTTCCTGCTCGAGATCGTCGTCGACACCGAGACGGAGCTCGAGCCCGACATCTCGGCACTGCACGAGGATTTCTACGTCGGCCCGCCCAAGCAGCTCAGCAACACGATGATCATCAACGGCCAGATCTCGCGTAGCCGCACCTGGAGCTACCAGCTCATGGCGAAGCGCACGGGCGATCTCGTCATATCGCCCATAGCCGTCGGCGCCGAGAGCAGCCAGCCGCTGAACATTATCGTGCGTAAGCCGACCAACGCTCCGCCGGGCGAAGCGGACGTGTTCATCACCAGCGAGGTGGACTACCCGGAGTCTTACGTGCAGGCGCAGGTGCTCTACCGCATCAAGGTCTATCGCGCCGTGCCGACGCGGCAGCCGGCCCTGCGCGACCCGGACTTCGGCGGCGCCGAGGTGCTCATCGAAGTGGCGGGCGAGGAACGCAGCTACGACGCGCTGCTGAACGGTCGTACCTACAACGTCGTGGAACGCGCTTACGCAATCTTTCCGCAGGAGAGTGGCGAGATCACCATCTCGCCGGCGCGTTTCGAAGCGCGCGTGCTGCGCGACGGCCGTATCACCGGGCGCAAGGTCTTTCAGTCGGATGCGCACACGATCTTTGTGTTGCCGATTCCGGCGCCGCCGGCCGATTTTCCGGATGCGGCGTGGCTCCCGGCCAGGGACTTGCAGCTGCAGGACAACTGGTCACGGCAGCCCGACGACCTCAAGGCGGGCGAACCGATTACCCGCGTCATTACGACCAGCGCGCTGGGTCAGCTGGAAACACAGATCCCGGCGATCGAGCCGCCGACCGTCAGCGGCATCAACGTCTATCCCGACCGTCCCGAACTCAGCCGGAAAATCGAGCCGGGCGGTATTCGGGGCATTCGCAAGGACCAGTACGCGATCATCGGCGTCGAGGGCGGCGACATGACGCTGCCGTCGCTGCGGCTGCCGTGGTGGGACGTCGAGGCAGGCGAGTGGAAGGTCGCCGAGTTGCCCGAACGCAGCATCAGCATACTGCCGACGCGCGAGGCACCCGTGGTGGATCCGGCGCCCGCAGTATCGGCGCCCGCCGAAGAGCCGGAGGAACCGGCCGACGTGTCGATGGGTTCCGATCTATGGCGGCTCGTCGCTCAGGTCGTCGTTGCGCTGTGGCTGCTGACGCTGGGTGCCTGGTGGCTCTCCTCACGCCCGCGCCGCGAACCCCGCGAGCCCGCCCCCCCGCCGCTGCACAAGCAGCAGGCGCGCCACCTCAAGGCGGCTCGCAAGGCGGCGCTCTCCGGCGACGGCGGCGGCGTCAGGCAGGCGATGCTCGAGTGGGGACGCCTGCAGTGGCCCGACGACGCACCGCGCAGCATCGGCGCACTGGCACGCCGCGTATCGTCACCGCTGGCGGACGATTTGACCCGGCTGTCCCGCGCCGCCTACGGACCGAGCGGGGAGGGCTGGGACGGCGAGGCGCTCGCGAAGTCGCTACGCTCGTTCGCCGTGCTCGACGACACGGGCAAGGATGCCGAGAGCGATCCCCTGCCGCCGCTGATGCCGCAAACATAGGCGCGGTGCCGAACCGCTGATCGCGGGCCTGGGCCCGCTCCTACAGGTGAACGGTGCGATTGTAGGAGCGGTTCCCGAACCGCGATCGCGGGCCTGGGCGCGCTCCTACAGGTGAACGGTGCGATTGTAGGAGCGGTTCCCGAACCGCGAACGATGCCTACCAGTGGCCGCTATTTTCCATCGACGCCCACGGTTCTTTCGGCGGCAGCGCGTCGCCTTTCTGCAGGAGCTCGATCGAGATGTTGTCGGGCGATCGGACAAAGGCCATGTGACCGTCGCGCGGCGGGCGGTTGATCGTGACGCCTGCGTCCATGAGTTTCTGGCAGAGCGCATAGATGTCGTCGACCCGGTAGGCGAGATGGCCGAAGTTGCGGCCCTCGTCATACTCTTCCGGGTCCCAGTTGTAGGTGAGCTCGACCTGTGCGTCCTCATCGCCGGGCGCGGCCAGGAAGACGAGCGTGAAACGGCCCTTTTCGTTCTCGTGGCGCTTCAGTTCGATGAGTCCGAGCTTGTTGCAGTAAAAATCCAGCGACTCGTCGATATCGCCGACGCGCACCATCGTGTGCAGGTATTTCATGAGTTCATCCCGGTTGCGGTAGTTTGATGAAACGGACCACAATGGTCGTCCATCGCGTTGCTCCGAGCAATACGTGAACGACATACGCACGATAACTCTCGATCTCGACGACACGCTGTGGGAAATCGCTCCCGTGATCCGTCGCGCGGAATCGCGGCTGCGTGAATGGCTCGCCGAGCGCTACCCCCGCATCGTGGACATGCACCAGCCCGAAGATATCGTCGAGCTGCGCGCACAGATCGTCGCCGAGTACGAGGACCAGTCACACGACCTCACTTTCGTGCGCCAGCAGGTACTTGCTCGGATGGGCATTGCCGCGGGCTACGGCGACCGTTTCGTCGACGAGGCATTTGCCGTGTTCGACGACGAGCGCAATACGCTCGAGCTGTTTCCGGAAGTCCGGCCGGCGCTCGAGTCTCTGGCAAGCCGGTACACGCTGGTGGCCGTGACAAATGGCAACGCCAGACTGGAGCGAATCGGTATCGATCACCTGTTTCACGCCGTGGTGTCGGCGCGCTCCGCCGGTGCCGCGAAACCGGCACGGCCTATCTTCGATGCCGCGGTGACCGTCGGCGGCGCTGCCGCGCACGAGACGCTGCATGTCGGCGACCACCCGGAGTTCGACGTTCATGGCGCGCGCTCGGCGGGGCTGCGCACGGCCTGGCTGAACCGCAACGGACATGACTGGCCGGGCGGTCTCGAGCCGCCGGAGCTGACGATTTCGAATCTTCGGGAACTCGACGAACTGCTCGACGTATCGAACGAGGACGAATGAGCACGCCGCTGATTCTCTACGTGCCGGGACTGCTGCCGAAACCCGAAGCCGACGTGCACAGGCAGGCGCTGCGGCGTTGCCTCCTTGAGGGACTGCGGCGGCACGACCCCGAAATCGCCGCCGAGGTCGCCGCGGCCGAACACAATTTCGACCTGGTCGCCTGGACCTACGATTTCTACCGCGAGCACCGCGACTTCGACCTCGATGCGAAGTCGATCGACGAACTGCTCGCCCAGCCGGAGGCGAGCGAGCAGGATATCGTCGAGGCGTCGTCTCCGGGCAAACGCCTGATGCGCTGGATTTACCGCGTCGGCAACCTGTTTCCGTTCCTGATCCCGCACCTCGCGGACGAGCGCATCGAGCTGCATCTGCGCGACCTGATGCGCTACGTCCATGACAGCAACGACATCGCCACGCACACCCGGGAGATGCTCAAGATGCCGCTACGGGCTGCGTGGGAGGCGGGCAGGCCGGTACTGCTTGCGGCGCACAGCATGGGCTCGGTGATCGCCTACGACGCGCTGTGGGAAATGAGCCGCGACGAACGCGACGAGCTGCAGGTCGACGTGCTGCTGACGATGGGGTCGCCGCTCGGCCAGAAGTACCTGCAGCGGCGCATACTCGGGCACGACGGGTCCGGGGCCGCACGCTACCCCGACAATATCCGCCGCTGGATCAATCTATCCGCCGTCGGTGATATGACCGCGGTGGATCCCTACCTGAAGAGCGAGTTCGGCGAGATGCTGGAGTTCGGGCTGATCGAGACCATCGAAGACGTCGAGATATTCAACTTCTTCCGCCACGACGGCGAACTCAACGTGCACGCCGAATACGGCTACCTCGTCAACAAGGTCACGGCCGCGGCCGTCGCCGACTGGTGGCGGCAGCGGCGCGAGCTTGCCTGAGGGTCAGCTGACGTCGAGGTTCGGCTTGATGACGATATCGATGCGCCGGTTCTTCTCGCGGCCGGATGCGGTCTCGTTGCTCGCCACGGGCCGCGTCTCGCCGTAACCGGTGGCAATAAGCCGATAGCTCGGGATGCGCATCGCGTTGATCATGTACTGCTGCACCGATTCGGCGCGGTCCTGAGACAGCTTCTGGTTGAGGTCGTCGCCGCCGTGCGAGTCCGTATGGCCCTCGATGATCAGTTCGCTGCGGGGGAATACGTCGATGGCCTTTTCGACCTTGGCGAGTAAGTTGAAGTTCGCGGGTTTCAGCTGGGCGGAGCCGCTGTCGAAGGTCAGGCCGACAAGACGCATGATGATCGTATTTCCCTGGCGGAATACGCGCGCCTCATCGTTGCTGAACATCCGTTCGACCTGCTCGAATTGTTCCTTGATGCGCTCCTGCGCCTCGATGCGCTGGATCAAAGCCGTGCGTTCCGCCGTCGCGCCGCCGAGGCGCTCGTCGAGGACGCGCAGTTCCTCTTCCATGTCGGCGAGGCGCAGCTGGTTGTCGGCGCTCTCCTGCTCGAGCGCCTGCTTCTCGTTGCGCAGGTTGTCGATGTAGGTGACGAGCTCGGCCGTCAGCCGCTCGGGCCCGTCGTGCATGTCCGGTATGACGTCCGCGGCGCCGGCGACGGCGCGGTACTGCTTCTCCCACTCCAGCACGAGCTGCTCCGGTGTCAGGTCCTTGTCGCGGACTTTCAGCACGATCTCCGACAGGTAGATCGCATGCTTGGCCTCGTAGTTTGCCTGCTGCGCCAGGCTGCGCGGCAGGTCCGTGTCGTAGCGGTTTTCGTTGAGTTCACGCTCTGCGTCGGCGAGCAACTGCTTCGCCTTGCCGAGCGTAATGGGGGCGTAGCGTCCCACGCGGCGGCGGTCCGCCTCGGACAGCAGCTGACGCGTTTCGCCGAGGTACTGCGCCTTGATCGCGACCAGTTCCGCGTCCCGGTACAGCGAGGTCGCCTCGACCTCGCGGCGCTTGGCGCTCTTCAGGTTGCCGCCCTCGAGGTAGCGAATGGCGTCGCCGAACTTGTCCTGCGCATCTTCCCAGAGGTCCGGCGCGAGTTTCGGGGCCTGCGCATTGGCGGCGTCCTGGCGGCTTTTCAGCGCCTGGGCCAGTGCCGTCTTCGCGAGCTGGGCCGCTTTTGCAGCGTCCGTGAAGTGATTGGCGGCTTCCGCGGCGTTGGAGCGCACATAATCGATGTTGCGGCCGCGCTCGAGCGACTGCTCCGCATCCTCGTATTCGCGCATGCCTCGCTCATAGCTGCGCGGCGCGAGCCATTCGGCATCGACAGCGTCGGCCGCCGCTTTGGCGGCGTCCGCGTCCTTGAAAAAAGTGCTTCTCAGTTCGTTCTGTGCAAGGGCTGAAGCCGCCCCGAGCGCCAATACGCCCAGGATCAGGGCCCGTGGCCACGCTGGTATTACGATCATTTAATCGTTCCCCGGTTCGTTCGTGAGGAGAACTGCCCAAGCGACTGGCAGTTAACGCTCGATGTTACATATCCCGCGGCTGCAAAACTGTGCACCGCGTCGCCGATTTTCGCTGATTTTTCCCAGAATTCCAGAATTTTACGCTCGAATGCTCAACTTTGCAGGACAATGGCGCCGGGTGTTGCAAAGCAGCATCCGGAATCCGTGCCGGTTTCCGGCTGTGATGCGGGTCACCGTTTGCGTCCCGGATTACGTCTCATCGGAAATTTGTGCTCTGGCTCACAGTCACCGGGAAATGACGGGCGTAATCTTTAGCCATGTCCGCAAAGTACTACACGCAGTTCGTCCTGACCGACACGCAGTATCGTGACGGTAACGAGTTCAGCGGCGTGGTGGAACTGACCCAGCCGATGGACCATACGACGGATACGCGCGACATAGAGGCCGCATTGGCCCGGAATTTCGACCTGCACCGGAGTTCGGTGAAACTCCTCAGCTGGTCAAGACTGCACTAGTTTCTTCTGGCGCGCTCGCAGAATCTACGGATTCCCCCTGACTCTCCCGGCTTCGGCCGGGATTTTTTTGCCCGCTCCCAACGAGGCAGGGGTTCCCACAGCGCGAGCGAATTGTGAGAAAATGCGCCTCCGGTTTTGGCCGGCAAGCGAACTCATGAGTGATAGCGAAACCAAATTCCGCGGCATTCCCATCGTAGAGAGTGGCCGCAAGTACCAGACCGACGCGGGCTTTTCGGCGATCAAGAACGGCGTGAAGCAGCGCCGCGACGCCGAGCCCGTGGTGCATGGCCAGAAGCCGACATGGCTGCGCGCGAAGATGCCCTCGGGAAAGGGTTACTCGAATACGCGGGGTATCGTGCACGAGCACCGGCTGAGCACGGTCTGCGAAGAGTCCATGTGCCCGAACATCGGCGAGTGCTGGAATGCCGGCACGGCAACGATCATGGTGCTGGGCGCGGTCTGCACGCGCGCGTGCCGTTTTTGCGCCGTCGACACGGGCAACCCCAAGGGCTGGCTGGATCCCGAGGAGCCCGCGAACACGGGGCGTGCCGTAAAGCTCATGGGCCTCGAGTATGTCGTTATCACCTCGGTAGACCGCGACGACCTGCCGGACGGCGGCGCGTCGCATTACGCGGCTTGCGTGCGCGAGATCAAGAAGCGCAACCCGGGCACGGCCGTCGAGGCGCTCACACCGGATTTCAATGGCGTGCAGGCGCATGTCGAGGTCGTGGTCGATTCGGGCCTCGACGTATTTGCGCAGAACGTCGAAACGGTGCGGCGCCTTACCCACCCGGTGCGCGATCCACGGGCCGGGTACGAGCAGACGCTCGACGTGCTGAGCCACGCCAAGCGCCACCGCCCCGGGGTGCTGACGAAAACCAGCCTGATGCTCGGGCTCGGCGAGCGCGACAGCGAGATCATGAAGACCATGGACGACCTGCGCGAGGCGGGCGTCGATATCCTGACGCTCGGGCAGTATCTCCGGCCGACGCCCTATCACCTGGCCGTCGAACGCTACGTGACGCCCGACGAGTTCGAGGCATATCGCACGGAAGGCCTCGAGCGCGGCTTCGTCGAGGTTGTCGCAGGGCCGATGGTGCGTTCGAGCTACCGGGCGGAGCAGGTCCTGCAAAAGAACAACGTCGGCCTCGCCGCAGGCTGATCCCGGCAACGGCCCTTCACGGATACGACGACAATGGAATTTCTCGCCGAGTACGGCTTGTTTCTTCTGAAGGCCATGACGATCGTGCTCGCGATCGTCATCGTCATGACGGCTGGCGCCGCGGCCGGCCGGAAAGCGACCCAGGATCACCTCGAGGTCGAAAACCTCAACAAGAAGTACCACAAGACGGCATCCGCGCTGCGCTCGTCCGTCATGAAGCGTGACGAGAAAAAGAAGCAGGAGAAGCTGGACAAGAAGCAGCAAAAGGCGGAAGCAAAACGCGCCAGCCGGCCGCGCAGTTTCGTGATCGATTTCAAGGGCGACCTTAAGGCGAGTGCGGTGTCCTCGTTGCGCGAGGAAGTGAGCGCCGTGCTCGACGTGGCGACGCCCGACGACGAAGTCGTCGTGCGCCTCGAAAATCATGGCGGTCTCGTGCACGAGCACGGGCTCGCCGCGTCGCAGCTCGCCCGCATCCGCGATCGGGATATTCCCCTTGTCGTATGCGTGGACAAGGTTGCCGCGAGCGGCGGTTACCTGATGGCGTGCGTCGCATCGAAAATCTATGCGGCACCGTTTGCGATTCTCGGCTCGATCGGCGTGCTGGCGCAGATACCCAATTTCAATCGCCTGCTCGATAGCCACGGCGTCGATTTCGAGCAGGTAACGGCCGGCAAGTACAAGCGGACGGTTACGATGTTCGGCAAGAACACGGACGCGGATCGCGCCAAGCTCAAAGAAGAACTCGAAGACGTGCATACCCTGTTCAAGGGGGCGGTCAGCCGTTATCGCGAGGGGCTGGATCTCGACACCGTCGCCACCGGCGAGCACTGGTACGGCACGCGCGCGCTGGAACTCGGGCTGGCGGACGAAATACTGACCAGCGACGAAGTCCTGCTGCAGCGGGCCGCCGAGCGCGACGTGTATCGCGTCAGCTACAAGATCAAGCAGCCGCTGCAGAAGCGCATAATGTCGAACGTTGACGGTGCGCTGGAGAAGGTCGACGCTGCGAGCTGGCGGCGGCGCTTCGAGTCGCGGCTGCCGCGCAGCCCCTGGAACTGAGTCAACGCCGGGTGGTCAAAATCGTTACACAGGAGTAACCATGGCCCAGCTAAACCTCAAGTCACTGATTTCCCTGGCATTGGTCGCCTTTGCCGTAGCTGCGTGCTCGACCTCGCCGACGGGGCGCTCGCAGATGGTTCTGAAATCCGAGCAGGAACTGGCCGTCGAGTCTGCCCGCCAGTTTGCGGAGATGAAGGCGAACATGCCGCTCGAGACCGACCGCACCAAGATCGACTACATTCACTGCGTCGCGCAGGCGGTGGTCATGGAGCTGCCGCCCGACTACCGTGAGCTCGATTGGGAGATGGCGATCTTCCAGTCGGACGCCGTCAATGCGTTCGCCATGCCGGGCGGCAAGATCGGCGTCATGACCGGAATTCTCAAGGCGGCCCAGAACCAGGACCAGCTCGCGGCCGTCATTGGTCACGAGATCGCCCACGTTACCGCGCGCCATGCAAACGAGCGGGCGTCACGCGGCTCGTTCTCCAACGTCGGCGTGCAGGTTGCCGCCGTGCTTCTCGGCGGCGGTCACCAGGGAGCGACGTATTCGGCGTATGAAGCCCTGCAGGCGGGCGCGGCGCTGGGCATCATGCTGCCGTTCTCCCGCTCGCAGGAAAGCGAGGCGGACGTCATCGGCCTCGAATACATGGCGAAGGCGGGCTTCGATCCGCGCGAGAGCGTGCCGCTCTGGCAGAACATGAGCCAGGAAGCGGAAGAGGCGCCGGCGGAATTCCTGTCGACACATCCCTCGAGTGAAAAGCGCATCGACCAGCTGGTGGGCCAGTTCGGTACGACGCTGAAGATCTACAACGAGGCGAAACTGGCAGGAAAGTCGCCGTCTTGCAGCATGTAGTGCCGCCCAGGCCGACTTTCAAAGACCATTTCTCCACGCAATCGGCGGGCTACGCGCGCCACA
>Ga0316194_10003951_pt1 | contig 10311 bp, 10 predicted proteins | sample CroRivsedime1_MG_FD_204936 | JGI IMG/M metagenome (GOLD analysis project Ga0316194, IMG submission 204936) | Coastal sediment microbial communities from Maine, United States - Cross River sediment 1 | ecosystem: Environmental > Aquatic > Marine > Coastal > Sediment | place: USA: Maine... | reverse complement strand
AGATCTTGGCTCGTTTATATTGTTGAACGGCAATTAATTAACGGAAGAGAACCAAAACACTTTTTGACAACTATAAGACTTCTTGCAAGACCTCTGCCAAGAATGCAAAAGTCTGCTAAAAATCAAGAGGCATTGAATTATTCTATTGAATTTCGGTCGGTTATCCGATTAAATAAATGAAATAAGGAGGGTGATGTTCAACGCCGATTCCTATAAAATTTCTGGTTTTTGTATGAAATCGGACCCTAACTTTTCCAGAAATTTTTTGAAATCAATATAGGCGCGGCTTTAGGGAGATGTATAGAAAACGACCCTACTGTTCACATCTCAAACAGTAATGGCCCTTTTCTCCAGACCATGGCGCCGGATTTTGCTGTAAAGCGTGCTTCGGCTAATTTTAAGACGCCGGGCAGCCTCATGTTTGTTCCAGTCGGACTCTTGAAGCACATCGAGAATCAGCTGCCGTTCATTTTCAGCAAGGCAGGAGCCTGAAAGTTCGGGGACGGATTGTTTGAGAAACTGGGGCAGATGCCTCCTCTCGATAAACTGGCCCTGACTAAGGATAACCGCATGACTGACGGCGTTTTCCAGCTGGCGTACATTGCCGGGCCATTCGTGATCCATCAAAATTTGCATGGCACCGGGGGAAAAAGACTTAATGTCTTTGTTCTCTTTCAAACTGTATTTTTCAAGAAAATGGTTGCAGAGCAGAGGAATGTCTTCTTTCCGGTCGCGCAGGGGCGGCAGGTGGATGGTAATGACATTCAACCGGTAATACAGATCGTCTCTGAATCGCCCCGCTTCAACTTCCTTGCCCAGATCCCGATTGGTGGCAGCCAGTACCCGTACATCGGCCTCCAAAGTTTCTTCCCCGCCGACTCTTTCAAAACAGTGGTCCTGGAGAAATCTGAGCAAAAGGACTTGGGTGGCAGGGGCAATGTCACCGATTTCATCTAAAAACAGGATGCCTCCCTGAGCTCGCTCAATGCGACCGATTTTTCTCTTGATGGCACCTGTAAAAGCGCCTTTCTCATGTCCAAAGAGCTCGCTCTCCAGCAGGGCCGGCGAATAGGCCGAACAGTTGGCAACCACAAAGGCACCTTCTTTTCGATGACTCTGCCGGTGGATGGCCTGAGCGACCAGCTCTTTTCCGGTGCCGTTCTCGCCGGTAATTAATACGGTCGCGTCGGAAGCAGACACCAGATCGATCAGTTTATAGACTTTTTGCATCTCGTCACTCTCGCCAATGATTTTGCCATGGGAAGTGCGTTCGGCAACTCTTTTCCGTAAGTGATCGATTTCAGTTTCATGAGTAACCAAATGACGAATATGCCCAGCGATCTGGCTGAATAGAGTTAAAAAAAAGTGCCTATCTTCACGAGAATACTCTTGGGAGGCTGATGAAGCCAGCACGAAGTAGCCGATGCATTGTTGGGGTGTGGAGATGGGTAGACCGAACCATTTCGGATATTTCATAGCAATAATGTTGAAAAATTGAGGAATATCACTGGTGTTTTCCGAATCGATGATGTGAGGCTTCCTTATTTTTTGCAGATATTGAATAAATTCCGGAATTAATTCGGATCGCTCAATCTTCTGGTGCGTTCTCAGAATTGGTTCCAAAACAGTGGGGCTGCAGCCTTCTAAACTTAGGAAACCTTCTTTTTTGGCATCTAATAGAAAAATTAGGGATACTGAATCGAGGAAGATCTCTTGGACGATTTTATGGACATAATCGACGATTTCTGAAAGGGAGTTTTTCGAGCTTATCTGCCTCGAAATTTCAAATAGCTTCTCCAGTTGATGCTGCGCCTTCTGTAGTTCCTTCGAGCGAAAGATTAAGGCTTTCTCCAATTTTCGCTTTTCGGTGACGTCACGTTCTAAGCGAATGACCGATTTAATCTTACCGCAATCATCGAAGATTGGGTAGGCGGCAATTTGCATGATCCTGTCCCTTCCGCTCGAATCTGGATAAACTCTATCCGAAAGGGACGACCGCTTTGAGTGAATTGTTTCCTGTACCGGGCACTTGATACCGTTTGCCTCACAGGGCGTGGGGCTTTTCCGCATAATATCATGACATCTTTTTGTCTTTATGACAGAAGGTTCAAGACCGACCCGAGAGCAGAATGATTGGTTGGCCTGGATGATTTGACGCGTCTCGGGGTCAAGCACGATAAGGTTGTCGGTAATGCTGTTTATAATTTTTTCGTTGAATTCTTTGGATGCCAACAGTTGGTTTTCAAGGCTTTTCCGTTCGGTGATGTCTTTAACATGTGAGATGAAGTATAAGGGCGTTTCCTTGACGTCTCGGACCAATGAACTGGCTACTTGCCCCCATATAGTATGGCCCTCCTTGTGGTAGTATTGCTTTTCAAACTCGGTTTTAGTAATCTCCCCAGATGATGCCTGATGGATAAAACTGGGACTTACATCCAGATAATCCGGATGGGTGATATCATTTACTGTCATGCTTTCAAACTCTTCTTGGTTGTAGCCGAATATTTCGCACATCCGGTTATTTGCCTGTAGGAAGCGCCCCTCTGTATCTACTAAACACATTCCGATGTTGGCGTTTTCGAATGCGTAGCGGAATTTTTCCTCACTATCCCGCAAATTATCTTCCATCATTTTACGATTTGTGATTTCCTTTGCATGCTCGATGGCCTGCCTCGTAATGCCCTGTACATCTTTAATAGGATGAGAGTACACTTCAAAAATGCGCTCGCTGTCATCCGGCATGGGAATTCGCTTTTCCAGCATTCTCGATTCACCAGTGAGAAAAACCTCCTTTATATGACATTTCTCACATATTTCAGTGCGATCATAAAAAAGTTCGTAGCAATACCTTCCGATAACTTGTTCTGAAGAAAGTTTAAAAAGGGTCAATAGGGCCTGATTTACCCTGAGAATTTGAAATTCCCGGTCATAAATGGCCATGGGGTCGGTAACGCTGTCGAAAACCTTTGCAAGGAATTGTTCACCATATACGACCATATATGCTCCTGTCCTTTAGGTGATTAGATTTTGCCGACGGCAAAACCTTTTCTATAGATCAGATAGCCTGCCAATCACGGGTTGTTGAGTCGCATTTTGATCGTTTGATTTGGCCATAATGCCATAAAATTATTTTTAGTGTTAAGAAAGAATGTTAAGTTTCTCAAAGATCTCCAGATACAGACATCATATTGCTAACAGAATCGAAATTGCCAATTTCCTTTTCAAGTTCAGTCCATTTTTCTGTTGATAGGATGTCTTCAAGTTTTATTTCGTTCATCCTTCATTATTCTGATATAATCTTTTCCAGGGGGAGTGTTGGAGCTCCCGATAGTTGGCCAGAGAAAGGTATAGTACACCTACCGCCAGTTCGGCGCAGTGCGTATCTTCCTCAGGTAATGTCTCAAGGTATTTTATCACTTTTTCCGGTGTGATTGCCCAGGCATCTTTAATAGTTTTCCCCTCGACAAGTAAGGCAACCGTATTGGCGCAAGCATAGGTGTTGAGACATCCATTGGAAGTAAATGAGACCGATTGAATACATTCATTGCGGACACGGATAAACATTTCGATCGTATCACCGCATGCCCCTTTTCGTTTTCCATAACCCTCAGGGTTTTTGATAATCCTATGCTTGTCCTCAAGCAGCGCCATTTGCAGATACTGCTGCGAATGGTTCTTATGTAAATACAGATCTTTTTGCTTCATTTTCTCAGCAAAGTATTTCAGTTTGTCCGAAGGCTTAAAATTAATTCCTCAATTTTTAATTCTTACCGCAACAACTTCCGGGTCCTGAACAATCAGCATGGCCGGGAGAGGTTCCGCAGCACGCCGAATCTTTGGGTCCTGGAAGGTTCATTTTAGCAGAACCTGACACGGATGAATGGGCGGAAAGCAGTTTTTTCAGATTTCGGTCTCTGCAGGAATCGCATTGTGGTTGATCTGTTGAACTCATTATCAGAGCTTCAATGGATTTCCCGCAATCTATGCACAGGTATTCAAATAACGGCATGGCTGTATTCCTGTATTATGATGTTTGAAATTGCAGTATGTTATCACAAATTGTGCTTGCCATAAAATATCGCTGCTATAAATTCTATCTTTTAATTAATTTCTTAAAATACTATAACGTCCTTCATGAGACGGATTGCTTAATGGCTGCACGAGTGATGATCACTGCCGGCGCAAAGATTATCGCCGATGGCAAGCGTATTGTTCAAATAACGCTCAACCAGGGTTTCCGGCGCTTCAGGAGGTGCGCCGGTAACAACGGCTATTCCAGCCTGATTAAAAAGATCAATGGCCTGATGCCCTATGCCGCCGGCAATCACAACGTTAGCGCCCAGTTGGTGGAGCCATCTGGGCAACACACCGGGTTCATGCGGCGGTGGCTCAAGCATTTTTTTATTTTTGATTTCATTTTCCTCAACATCGATCAGCGCAAATTCTTTGCAATGACCGAAGTGGGCTGTTAGCTTACCATTAGCCATTGGTATCGCAAATCTCATAGTATCGTTCCTCCATTTTTTATACGTTCGCGAACCCTGCAGCAAGCTGCGGGGAATGCGCTTGCTGCTGAAGTCCAAGTGTTTTTAACGCGCGTTCCCAGATTTCTTTAACCGCCCGCCCGGCTATTGAATTGGACGCATATTCAATTATTGATTGTGCTTCAACCATAGCTATTGTAAAAATGGGATCAAAAGGGATGTGTCCGATACAAGACAAGCCCATTTCTTTAGCGATTTTTTCAATGCTCCAAGATAGATCTGGGTTTAGATCAAACTTGTTGACACAGACCATGGCAGGCACATTGAAATGAGCGGCCAACTTGGCAACCCGTTCCAGATCGTGTATGCCGGAGACGGTAGGTTCGGTAACAATAAGCACACTAGTAGCTCCACCGATAGCGGCAATCACTGGACAACCAACTCCCGGCGGTCCATCGGTAAGAATGAAATCAATTTTTTTTTCTTCGGCAAGTTTTCTGGCCCTCTGCCGCACAAGGGAAACCAGCTTGCCGGAATTCTCTTCGGCGATGCCGAGCCTGGCGTGAACCATTGGCCCAAAACGGGTGTCGGAAACAAACCATTGACCGCAAGTATTCAGCGGAAAATCAATGGCCTTTTCCGGACAAAAGAAAACACAGACACCGCAACCTTCGCAGGTGATACTGTCAACTTTAAAATCTTCGGTTATAGCCTGCCACCTGCACAAATCCTGGCACAAGCCACACTCTGAACAACGTTCTTTATCGATAATAGCTGTATGACCGGCCTGAAAATCATGACTATCTCTGATGCTGGGGCCTGCGATTAGGTGAAGATCAGCCGCATCCACATCCGCATCACAGAGAATCATTTTATCGGCCAAAGACGAAAACGCGGCCGTTAAACAAGTCTTTCCAGTTCCACCTTTACCACTTATGACAACTAATTCTTTCATTTATAAACTAACCAACTCCTTAATGTTTTGATATAATTTGACAAATTTTTCTTTAAACTCGGGCATCATTTCCACTATCATGTCTCCTCTGGAGTAAGCCTCTGCGATCCGTCTATCAAATGGTATTTCCATAAGTATCGGCAAGCTATCCCTGCTTGCATACGCCTTAACGTTTTGATCTCCTATATCCGATCGGTTGATGACCAGACCGCGCGGTATCCCGAGGATTTTAACGGCCTCAACAGCCAGCTTCAAATCGTGCAGTCCGAATGGTGTGGGCTCTGTGACCAAAAGAACAAAATCGGTATCCTTCATAGAGGCAATTACAGGGCATGAGGTTCCGGGAGGAGCATCGATAATAGTAATTTTATCATCTCGGGAAAAAGTGCGAACCTCTCTAATTAGAGGAGGAGACATGGCTTCGCCTACCCTCAATTTTCCGTGAACAAATTCCAATCCATTAAGAAAACCCTTCTGAATTATACCCAGTTCTCTGCCTGTTTCCTTAATGGCATCCTCAGGACAAACCGCCATGCATCCACCACAACTGTGGCAGAGTTCAGGAAAGGATAAAACCTTATCCCCGATGACCACGATAGCCTTGAATTGACATATTTCGCCACACTTTCCACAAAGGTTACACTTTTTATCATCCACCACGGGAACAGGTGTGAAGACGGTTTCAGTTCTTTTGAATTTAGGGCGGACAAAAAGGTGAGCATTGGGTTCTTCAACGTCACAGTCGAGGAGTTGAACACCTTCACCAATCGACAAAGCCAAATTGGTGGCCACAGTGGTTTTCCCGGTTCCACCCTTACCGCTGGCGATACTTATAATCATAATATTTTACTCTATTAATCCCCATCTCGCCTCCAGATGACCAGTGGAGGTAATATGGTCCTAATTAATAGCATTCCAATCTATAGGGCCAAATCCAAAGTATCAAACAATAAACTGTTAGGGGAGTAGAAGGTTTTCTATTTTCAACTTCAATCTCTGTTCTAAAGCGTAGCTACAAATCATATTCATAACTCTCGTCGAGAGGCGGTTTTATATCTTTCATCATAACCGCTACATCCACAGGCATATTTCCCCTATCCTTGACCATGTTCGGAATCACTGCGGCGCGATTAAATCCAGCCTTGGTAAACGTATTAATTACAGAAGTGCTGGTATCTGGAATCTCCAATATGAGTTTTTCAATTCCAAGCCTGTATGCGATACGCGCGAGCTCATCAACCATAAGTTTCCCAAGACCAAGATTCCGGTAGTCCTTGTGAACAAAAATCCGCACGGTGCCCAGGTGCCATTTCCAGCCAGACCGACGACGATTGATCGTGGCATCGGCAATAATGACGTCATCTTTTATCGCCAAGATAGGTAGGGTTTTGCTGTAATCAAGATTTTTTGCCCATGATTCAATAAGGAGCCTGCTTTTAACATCATCACGCAGATACCGGGCCTCTTCTTCCGAAACCACTTTGAAAAACTCATACAAAGCATCCTGGTCTTCTTGCACCATTGGGCGCAGAAGAATTTTTGTCCCATCTTTGAGAATTGCTTCTTTCTGATACGTGTTAAGATCTATTTTCGGATAGATGGTTTCATCCAACATAAAGATCACCTCCTTTCATCCCTTTACGGTAATTGAATATACTTCTCTCCCCTAACGGAAACTTTTATCTTTTCGAATTTAGAGTTTGATTTAAGCTTGTTGATATGCAGCCTCCATTTCCCGGCGATCCGCCATATCCATCAGGACTCTCTCCCGAGCTTTATCGATGCCGAGTTCTTTGCGTTTTTTGTCAATATGAGCGATCATCTTTTGAGCGTGTTTGACCGGATCAGGTTCAAGATCCCACATACCGCCATAAATTTTTTCCAGATCCTTGCAGATATAGTCATGGAAGACTGGAGCGCCGGAGGTGGGCAGGGTAACGCCAAAGACCGTATACACACCCGATGAAACAAAATAATGGCCAATACTAATGGCTTTTTCACTCATCCATTCGGGTGCGCTGCCGGCTGCCGGCAGATCAGAGATGTCGTTTCCGAGTCCGCCGGCTTTGACAACCTCGGTTGCCGCCAGCAGAATCCGACTGTTGTCGACACAGGAACCCAGATGAAGTACCGGAGGAATACCCACGGTCTCACACACTTCGGCCAGACCCGGTCCACAGAAAACCTGTGCAGTTTCAGGTGTCAGCAACCCTTCCATGGCACATGCGATACCGTTACAGCCGGTGGTTAAGACAATGACATCATTTTTGATCAGCTCTTTGACAATTGTAATATGAGCCTCATTATGTTTTGTTCTTGCATTGTTGCACCCGACCACACCGGCAACACCCCGGATACGGCCGTTGATGATATTGTCATTCAAGGTAAAGTAAGATCCGCGAAAGGTTCCGCCCAGATGGTATTCGATGGATTCTACACCGAAACCGGCAATCTGAACGCCTTTGTGTTTCGGAATCATAACCTCTGCACTCCGGTTCTCATAGTTGTCAATGGCCATCTTCACGATCCGTTGGGCATCTTCCAGAGCATGATGCTCGTCGAACTCAATGTGAATGACATTGTCTTGCTCCATCTTGGCAATGGGGTGAGTGGTAATCAGTTTTGTGTGAAAGCATTTGGCCACATTGGCAAGATTCTGGAAGATACACTGGATATCAACCACCATGGCATCACAAGCACCGGTAATTATGGCAAGCTCCTGCTGCAAAAACGTTCCTACCGGGGGTACGCCATGGCGCTGCAATATTTCATTGGCCGTACAGCAGATACCTCCCAACTGAATCCCTTTGGCCCCTTTTGATTTGGCATAGTCGACCATTTCTCGGGACTGGGCAACAGCCACGATGACCTCGGACAGAACCGGCTCATGGCCGTGAACAATAATATTTACATGATCTTCTTTCATGACACCGAGATTGGCTTCAGACTGGACGGGATAGGGGGTTCCGAAAAGTACATCCTGGAGATCGGTGGCCAACATGGAGCCGCCCCAACCATCCGCTAGGGCTGCCCGGGTGCCCTGCTTTATTAAATTTCTGAAATCCTGATCAACGCCCATATGGGTTCGGTGCATGATTTCAACAATTTCCCTGTCGATATTTCTGGGAAGAACGCCGCTTTTCTTCCATTTCTCATAGAGGGCTTCAGGTGCCCGCTTCATGTAGAGAACTTCACCCACGGGTTTGCCCCACTCATTTAACGCCGTTTCAGCCACCTCGAGAGCGATCTCATCAAGGTCCCGATCGACCTTTTTGCCGTCAACTTCAACCATGGTTTCAACACCCAAGTGGGGAGCAATCTGTAAGAGCTTGTCAACATCTTTTATCTTGTAAGCATCAGTTTCTTTTCTGGCTGCAGACAAAAAAACTTCGGCCACACAACGCCCGTGATCTGAATGGGCTGCAGCACCACCCGCAATCATCCTGATAAAGTTACGTGCTGCAATAGTATTTGCCGTGGCACCACAAAGACCTTTTCTGGTATCTTCACCTTCAATACCCGACTTTGGAAGGGGGAGACGACAAGGACCCATGGAACAGTTTTTACAGCAAGTCCCCTGAGCACCAATGTTACAAGCTTTCATGGCTACAGCCCGGTCAAAAATCGTTTCAACACCAAGTTCCTGTGCATGCGCCAGCATTTCCTGGGTTGCCGCATCAATAGAAACCATTTTCGGATCAGCAAGTTTTTTCGGTTTGGCGACTTTAGCTTTTTTTTCTTCTGTCATCTCTTCCTCCTTTTGTTGGGCCTCTTTTCTTTCAGCACTTTTTGAAAACCTATGGCTTGTTGCTTTAACCAAAATGATCAATTTTTCCTTCCCGGCATGAAAAATCCTGAATTCAACAGAGTTCCTTTCAGATAAGCCTCCAAAATTCTTTCTGCCGGACCGGATATTCCCGATATGACCTTAATTTCGGACGCCGTTAGCATCCCCGACAATTGACGTGACACGGCTCCGCAGATCAGAACATTAATATTAAGCCCCTGGATAAAATGACATCGTCGAGGTATATCCTGTTCTAACAGAAAGGCTTCAAAACGAGAGACTTCCTTTTGAGTCTCGCTTTCAATGATCAACAATTTAGATGCCGTATCGAGTACAGGCGAAACTTTATCCTCCCAGATTGGCACTGCTATCCTCATAAAAAATTACCTTCCGCCCCTTCTGCCCAAGCGACGGCCCATTCCCATGCCGCGACCTGCTTCCATGCCGCCGCCAGTTCCCATTCCACGGCCTAAACCTTTACCAGTCAATCCGCTGTGTTCAGATACATTCGCTTTTCCGGCTAGTGCTATATTTCCACTTTTATACTTTTCCACTGCTTCTTTAATTGTACCGGTGATCCCCAGAAACACCTCTACGGTAGCTGCAGAAAGCGTTTTCACAGCATTGGGGCCACAATTTCCAGTAATAACGGCTTTGGCTCCTTTTGAGATGACAAACTGGGCAGATTGGATGCCGGCGCCGCCGCCTAGGTCGGCACTTTCATTATTAAAAACCTCAAAACTCATATCGTCTGTTTCGACCATTAAAAAATATGCACATCTACCAAACCGGGGATCGATGGGCGAGTCTATATTCCGACCACTAGAACTAACAGCGACTTTCATGTTTGTTACCTTTCGTTTGATATGGTTTGTGTTTAGGGTGTGCCGGAGAAATTCCGGAAAGAACAATTACACCAATAGCTTGTAGAGCATCTTCCGTGCCACGTTGTGAAAAAAATGAGGAATTGTCTATAAGCTGCCGGATTAAGGAATGATTTTGTCAAGAGGGAAGACTTGTGAAAAATGTTTTATGGCTTTTAGTATTTCATTAATGCAATGGTAAGTGTTGCATATGTGCAAATG
>Ga0316194_10003950_pt1 | contig 10313 bp, 8 predicted proteins | sample CroRivsedime1_MG_FD_204936 | JGI IMG/M metagenome (GOLD analysis project Ga0316194, IMG submission 204936) | Coastal sediment microbial communities from Maine, United States - Cross River sediment 1 | ecosystem: Environmental > Aquatic > Marine > Coastal > Sediment | place: USA: Maine... | reverse complement strand
ATTCGAAAGCTTGCTCAAAAACGAGTTGACAAGGAAGCCAACATGACCGAAATCAGAAACCTGCATCACGCAGCCTATCGCTGCCGCGACTCCGAAGAGACCCGGGCGTTCTACGAGGATTTTCTCGGCCTTCCCCTTACCAACGCGCTGACCATCGGCGAGACCAAATCGGGCCGCTCGGCCAACGTGCTGCACACCTTTTTTCAGATGGCCGATGGCAGCTGCCTGGCGTTTTTCGAAGAGCCGGATGCGCCTTTCGACTTCAAGGACCAGCGCGACTTCGATCTGCACATCGCCCTGGAGGTGAGCCGGGAGACGCTGCTCGAAATGTTCGAGAAAGGCAAGGCGGCCGGCATCGAAACCCGCGGCATCTCAGATCATGGCTTCATCGACTCCATCTACTTCAGAGATCCGAACGGCTATGTGATCGAGCTGACCGCAGTAAAGGACGGCGCTTCGGGTGAGCGTCCTGACGCTCATGAAATCCTCTCGCACTGGCAATCGGCTAAGCAGGCCTAGCCCGCGGAAAGCGCTCCGGCCGGGACGATGACCGTTTCGCCCGCCCGCAACCCGGAGACCACCTCTACCCGTTCGTCGCTGACAGCGCCGGTCCGCACGGCCCGCCGCTGGGCGCCGCCGTCTTCCCCTTCGACATAGACGAAGGTGAGCTGGCCGGTGCGGATGATGGCGGCCTCCGGAACCGCCAGACGCTGCCGTTTCCCCAGCGGAATCTCGAGGCGGGCGAACATACCCGGGTACAGATCCGCCTGCTGCGGCAGCAGGGCCTTGATCAGGAAGCTGCGCGAGCCCGGATCTGCGGTCGGCACGATTTCCTCCACCACCACGGCCACCTCCAGATCCAACGCGCCGATCCGGGCGTTGATCTGCTGGCCCTGATGCACGCGATTGATCAGCGACTCCCTGAGCAGAGCCTCGATGCGCAGGCGTCCCGGGTTGAACAGCCTGAGCAGGGCCTGGCCCGGCGTCGTGGTATCGCCGGCTTCCGCATATCGATCCACCACGGTGCCGCTGATGGGCGCGGTGATCTTCGTATAGTCGAGCTGGGCCTGAGCTTCCGCGACGGCCCGGCGGGCGCGTTCCAGCTCGGCCTCCTGCACCCGGTGGGCGGTCAACGCCTGATCGTAGTCGGCCCGCGACAGGTTGCCGGTCTCGAAGAGCTTCACCGCCCGGTCCCTTGTCAGGGTCGCCTCGTTGAAAGCGGCCTCCTGACTCGCCTGTGCCTGCTGACGCTGGGCAAGCACGGAGCGCTGTGCCGAGTCATCGAACTCCACCAGCAGATCGCCCTTTTCGACCCGATCGCCCGAACGGACGAGCATGCGGGTGATGGAAGCGAGAATCCGCGATCCGACCAGCGTCTCGTCTGTCGCGCCCACGGTACCGGGCACCGGTTCCACCACGTCGACGGCCTCCGCCACCAGGGTGATGCGAGCACCCTCGAGCCGCACCGGATCGCCGCCCGGATTGACGGCGTTCTCTGTAAAGGCGCCGGAGAAATACGCCATCACCGCCACCAGAAAGCCGGTGGCCGCCAGCACGAGCAGGCCGCTACGCCAATTCATTTTTCTCTCCTTGATCTGATTGTTCGGGTTCCGCGTAAGCCAGCGCATAGACCACCGGCACCACCAGCAGCGTGAAGGCCGTGGAGGCGAGCACGCCGAAGATGATGGCCCAGGCGAGACCGGAGAAGATGGGATCCAGGGTGATCACCAGGTTGCCGAGCAGCGTGGTGCCGGCAGTCAGGAGTACCGGGCGCGCCCGCAGCCTACCGGCTTCGAGCAGCGCATCGTGCACATCCATTCCTCGTCCACGCGCCTGCTCGACAAACTCCACCAGGATGAGCGAGTTCCGCACCACGATACCGGCCAGGGCAATCATGCCGATCATGGCTGTGGCCGTGAACAGCACCGGGTCCGCGTAGCCGCCGTAAGCTCGAGCCGTGAGCACGTTCAGCAGCCAGAAGCCGGGCATGATGCCGATGACGGTGAGCGGTATGGCAAGCATGATGATGGCGGTGAGCGAAGTCATGCCCGTCTGCAGGCGAATGACGGCAAACAGGCCAATCAGCGCCACGCCGAAGGCGATGCCCAGATCCCTGAACACCCGGAGGGTTATGTTCCATTCCCCCTCGCCGGACCAGACCACGTTGACGTCATCCGGCAACGACCAGGGCAGGCCGCCACCGGAAGTGAAGTAAGTACGCCCGGCCAGCGACCGCGGCTCGCTTCCTGACAAGGCTTCGGACGATCGATTCAGGTCCGCATCCACATCGTAAACCACGGCCGCGGGCACCCGCCCCGCCACCTCGGCGAATGCATAAGCCACCGGCTTGAGATCCTTGTGGTAGATAGGCTGCTCGCCGGTCACCTCCTGCCGCGTCACCAGCTCCGCCATGGCCACCAGCGGTGTGGGGGCATCTGTGACCGCGCCCCGATCCCGCACCTTGGTGATGCCCGGCATACCTTTCACGAACAGCTGACCGAACTCGGCGCGGTCCTCATAGGGCACCTGCAGACGGATGGGCAAAGGCACCGCTTCGTCGGGCGCGCTGGCATACCCGGCCACCGTGCCGCCCGCGAGCAGATCGAGCGACTCCGCCATGACGTCCGCGCCGATGCCGGAGAGTGCAGCCTTTTCCTGATCCGGCACCAGCACCCAGCGCCGGCTTTCCTGCTCGGCGCTCACATCCACATCCACTACTCCAGTCTCCGCCTCCAGGCGCGCGGCCGTACGCCTGGCCGCCTGAACGAGATCGTCATAGTCGGTGGTCGGGCTGCCGTAAATCTCTGCCACCACGCTTGCCACGACAGGGGGACCGGGCGGCACTTCGACCACCTTCACCCGGGCGCCATGTGCACGAGCGATGGCGTCGATCTCCGCCCGCAGCCCGAGAATCAGCGCATGAGACTGATCCGCCCTCGCCAGCCTGTCTGCCAGCACCACGTGCAGCTCGCCTTCGTGGGCAAGGCTGCGATGGTAGTAGCGCCGTATCATGCCGTTGAAGTCCATGGGCGCATGGGTGCCGATGAAAGCATTGGCAGCTCGCACCTCGTCCACGCCGGTGAGGTAGGCCGCCAGCTCCCTCGCGACCGCGTCGGTTGCTTCCAGCGTGCTGCCTTCCGGCATGTCGATCACCAGCTGAAACTCGTTCTTGTTGTCGTAAGGCAGCAGCTTCAGCGGCACCACCCGCAGCAGGGGCATCAGCGCGCTGGCGACGAACAGAACGGCCAGCGCTGCCAGGAACAACACGCTCTTTTTCCTGTCTTTGAGCAGCGGCTCCACCAGCCGGGCATACAGGCTCGCATCGTCTGTCGCGCCCTTGCTGGCGCTTTCTCCCGAGGCATCAGCCGCCGCCGCGGGCCGCAGCAGCTTCAGACCCAGCCAGGGGGTGACAAGAAAGGCCACCAGCGTGCTCGAAATCACCGCCACCGGCACGTTGAACGCCATGGGCGACATATATGGGCCCATCATGCCGGTGATGAAGCTCATGGGAATGAAGACGATGACCACGGCGATCGTGGACATGATCAGGGGCGCTCGGATTTCGGCGATGGCGTCGATCACCGCTTCCCGGGGCGGCGTGCCGCGATCGAGATGGCGCTCGATGTTGTCCACCCCGGTGATGGGGTCGTCCACCAGCAGGCCGAGCGCCAGAATCAGCGCGAACAGCGTCACCCGGTTGATCGTATAGCCGGCCGCGTAGTCGAGCATGAGCGTAATGCCGTAGCAGACGGGCACAGCCAGCGCCACCACCAACGCGGCCCGCCAGCCGAGCGTCAGCCAGATCAGGGCGACCACGATGACGATGGCCACACCCAGGCTCGCAATCAGATCGGAGATCTTCTGGTTGGCGGTGGCGCCATAGTCCCGGGTGATCTCATAGTGCACGCCCTCGGGAAATACCGCGCCCGCCAGGCTCTCGAGTCGCTCGCCGAGGTCATTGGCCACGGCAACCGCATTGGCGCCACGCCGCTTGGCGATGGCAATGTTCACCGCCGGATAAGTCTCCGACTCACCGGCAAACTGAATCCAGGTATGGTCCACAGCCTCTGCGGGGCCATCGCGGACCGTGGCGATCTCACCCAGACGAACGGCGACACCATCCACCACGTTGACCACGAGGGATTCCAGGGCCGGGGCGGCATCGATCCTGGCATCGAGCTCCAATGTGATCCTTTCGCCTGCCAGATCGACCCCACCCGACAGGGTGCGTACATTCGATCGATGAATGGCCATCAGCACGTCATCGAGGCTGGTCAGCCGCCCTGCCATGGCGATGGGCTGGAGTGACACGGTGAGCTCACGGGGTTGACCGCCGATCACGTTGATCTGATTGGTCTCAGGCACCGTCTGCAGATAGGACGCCACTTCCTCCGCCAGACGCCGCAGCTCGAAACCACCCAGATCCGGATCCGTGGCATAGAGTGTGGCGGTGAGGATGGGCACATCGTCCACCTCCACCGGCTTCACCACCCAGCCTGTCACGGCGGCCGGCACCTCATCCTGGTGCGAGTAGATCTTGCTGTAGAGTTTGAGCAGGGAGTCTTCCCGGTCCTCGCCGACGAAGAAACTGACGCTGACCACCGCCCGGCCACTGTGAGAAATCGAGTAGACGTGCTCGACTCCGTCGATCTGAGCGAGCAGCTTTTCCACCGGCGTCGCCACCAGACGCTCCACCTGACGCGCCGAGAGACCGGGCGCATCGATCAGGACATCGGCGCTCGGCACCACGATCTGTGGCTCCTCCTCCCGGGGCGTCACCAGCAGCGCGAAAGCACCCATCAGCAGCGCCACGGCCATCAGCAGCAGGGGCAGGCCGCCATCCAGCGTGCGCTCGATCATCCGGTTCAACATATCAGCTCGGTCTGGCTCTGTTTCAGGCGCAGAAAACCCTACCATCCCTGGGCCCGGGACGCCCCTCGGGGAATACCCGGATGCTTTACCCGGGCCCGATCCATCGGTATAACCCCGCGACCGCAGATTTCTGGCGTCCCCATGATCAGACACGGCCTCGCCGTTTTCGCGCTCCTGCTCTCCGCGTCTGCCAGCGGCTCAGCAGCGACCCCGGACGCCTGGTACCTGGATCTGGGCGTCGGCGTGGCTGTCTCCCCGGACATGACGCTGAACGACGCCGGGGCTTCTGCGGAGTTCGATCTGGGCGCACCCATCGGTTCCTTCGCCTTCGGCCGCACGCTCGGGCAGCGCTGGCGGGCAGAAGTGGAGTTCGGCTACCTGGACAACGACCTGGAAAATTATTTCTGGCCGACGGCGGATGACGTGGTCCGGGCCGATTCGAACGACGGCGTGCGCAGCTCGCATCTGATGGTGAACGGCATCCGGCGATTCCGCGTCGGCGCGTTCAAGCCCTATCTGGGCCTGGGCCTGGGTGCGGCCAGGACCCGGCTGCGAACGAGTCGGGAAGGCACCATCTTCCCGGAAGAAACACCGAGGGAGCCGCACGTGGAGGATGAAGCGACATCCTTCGCCTGGCAGGCCATCGTCGGCTTCGACGTGCCGCTCTCATCCCGCTGGGACCTGGGCTTCGACTACCGCTACTGGCGGGCAAGCAACATTGAGGTCAGCGCAGTAAACGGCGACGAGCTGGACTTGGACCACAAGAGCCACTCCGTCCGCGTGCACTTGCGCTACTTCCTCTCGGATCAGTACGCCGACGCGCAACAGCTGACCGCCGGCCACCCCACACCGGCGGAGCGCGCCTGGCATCTCAGCGCCAGCTTCGGCGGCGGCTGGGCCATGGATTCCGAGTTTTCCGATACCCTGGACAACCTGGACGCGTTCAGCCTTGGCAGCGTCTACGTTCTGGCCCTGGAGCGTCGGCTGTCCCGCCGCTGGTCCATCGCCATTGAAGCAGCCTGGCGGCAGAACGACCTGGAAGTGATCGACTTCGGCGACCCACTCGGAGAATTCGGCGCGTCCGGCGAAGTGAAGACCACCACCCTCAGTCTGAACGGCGTCTATCAGTTCCGGCCGGAACGGGCCATTCGGCCCTACCTTGGCGCGGGGTTCGGCCTGGCCAGGATCAGCTTTGAGACCACGACGCTGGGTGAACGCTATCTGGACGACGAGGATGACGCGCCAGCCTTCCAGCTCATTGGCGGCGCCAACATCGCCCTGACCGAGCGGCTCGACTTCGTAGCCGAGTTCCGCACCTGGTACGCCCACGACATCGAGGTCGTCCGCCCGGACGGGCGACCGGACACGACCTGGCACTGGGTCCACTCGGCACAGCTGGGACTGCGCTACGCGCTGTAGATCGGCCCGGGCTGTGCCACACTCCCGCTTCCAGGATCAGTTTCCCCGGAGGTGGGAATGACCGCAGGCACCGTATCCGCTCTCTTTCGTTATCCCGTGAAGAGCATGGCAGGCGAATCGCTCGCCAGCCTGGCCCTCGGTCCCCGCGGCGTGCCTGGCGATCGCGCCTGGGCCGTGCGTGACGAAGAGCGGGGCGGCATTCGCGGCGGTAAGCGTTTCCCGGAGCTGATGCAGTGCTCGGCCCGCTATGCAGACAGCCCGCCGCAGGAAGGCTCAATCCCGGCCGAGATCACCCTGCCTGACGGCACCCGTTTTTCGATCAGCGCTGAGGACGCGCCAGCCAGGCTCAGCGACCTGGTCGGTAGTCCGCTCACGGTCTGGCCGCTGCTGCCGGCAGACCAGCTCGATCACTATCGGCGCGGCGCGCCGCTTCTGGAAGATGCCGAGGCGGAATTCCGCCGGGTGTTCGGTCGAACGGCGGATGAACCGCTGCCCGACGTCAGCAAGTTCCCCGAGTTCCTGATGGAATTCGAATCGCCGCCCGGCACCTACTTCGATGCTTTTCCGCTGCTGCTCATGACAACCGAGTCCCTGGCAACGCTGTCCCATGCCGCACCCGATCATGCCTTCCAGGTCGAGCGGTTCCGGCCCAACCTGCTGATCGAGACCGGCTCGGATGCGCCCTATCCGGAACGGGACTGGATCGGCAGCACGATCCGCATCGGCAGCGCCGAACTCGAGATCACCATGGACTGCCCGCGCTGCGTGATGACCACCCACGGTTTCGCGGACCTGCCGAAAGATCCCGGCATCATGCGCACCCTGGTCCGCGAGAACGGCGGCGACCTGGGCGTCTACGCCACCGTGAAAACACCCGGCCAGGTGAAGATCGGCGACACACTGTCGCTCTCCTCAGCAGGAGCCTGAGCAAGAGTCTGAACACGAGCGGAGATCACCATGCAAATTGAATCCGTAAACGTCGGCCAAGCGAAACAGTTCGACGGCCCGAATTTCAAAGGCAGAACGGGTATTTTCAAGACACCCGCCGCAGGCCCCGTGCGGGTCGGCAAGCTTGGCCTGGAAGGCGACGACATCATTCACAAACAGCACCACGGTGGCCCGGATCAGGCCGTCTATCTGTATCGTCAGGAGGACTATGACTGGTGGTCCGATACGTTGGGGCAGACGGTGGCAGCCGGCACTTTCGGTGAGAACCTGACCCTCTCCGGCCTGCCGGATGCAGACATGGCGGTCGGAACGCACCTGTGCTTCGACCAGGTGATCCTGGAGGTGAGTGCGCCGCGCATTCCCTGCAACATCCTGGCCCAGCGCATGGGCAGTCCGAAGTTTGCCAAGCAGTTCGTCCAGGCCGAACGCCCGGGGCTCTACTGTCGCGTGCTGCAGACCGGTTTGATCAGCGCCAGCGAGACCTTCAGCATCGACGCGGCGAAGGCAAGCGATGTCACCATCGTCGAAGTCTTCCGGGCCGACAGCAGAAAGCTCGAGCGTAACGAACTGGAGCGGTTCCTGGCCGCACCCATCGACATCCGTACCCGCACCAAGTGGGAGCAGGCTCTGGCGAAGATGGGCTAGAGCGCCGACACGCCCGCATCCGGCCGCGCTTCCTGCGGCGGCCCTTTCAGCTCCAGTCGATTGCCGTCAGGGTCTTCGATGTAAACGGCGGGTCCGAAACCGTCTGCGCCGAGCAGAAGAAACTCGGGCGCCTCGGCAGGAATCCCTTTCTTCTGACAGAAGGCGACAATTGCCTCTGCATCGAACGGAGAAATCCTGAGCGCGAAGTGATCGAGATTTCGTTCCGGAGCGCCGCTCTTCTCCCCGGCGAAAACGATATCAATCATGGACTCACCCGCAGCAAGCTGGACCAGCTGAATCTTCTCCACCTCACGCACCACCCGGCAGCCCAGACCACAGTAGAAGTTCACAAGCCGATCCACGTTTTTCGTGCGCAGCACCAGATGATCGATTCGCTCGAACTGAAACGGGATCTCACTCATCGCCCTTCTCCCTGATCTGGTTGCCATCGGCGGGCGCCAGCAGCACGCGTCTGGTCGCTACTGTGTCCACGAAACGGGCATCGTGCTCGATGAAGATAACGGCAGCCCCGGCCTCCAGTAAAGATGCCTCCAGCAGGGCCGCCTCAATCCGCTCCCGGGCATCCACATCCACGTAGTTCAGCGGCTCGTCCCACAGATACAGATGGGCCGGCTGGCCGAGGGATCTGGCCAGCTCGATCTTCTTGAGCTGCCCCTGGGACAGATGCTCGAGAGGCTGATCCAGAACCCCACCACGGACCCCGAGGGCGGCCATCAGCTGCCGGAACCGGGGCTCATCCAGACCGGACGCTGCCAGATGGTCCCGCAACCGCCCGGTTCGCCAGCGCGGGATCTGCCAGGCCCGGGAGGTGAGGATGCGGCTATGCACCTGCCAGTCCCCCTCTACCTTCGACGCCGGAACGCCATCCAGCAGCGCCAGCAGGCTCGTTTTGCCGCAACCATTCGGGCCCATGAGCGCCAGCCGCTCTCCAGCGCGCACCTCGAAGGTCAGCGGCTCGAAGAGCCAGTCGTCCCAACCGATGCGCAGGTCGCGCACCCTAACCAGGGGCGCCGTCGCGGGTGCGGGCGTCGACGGATCGGAGAGCGTCAGCGGATAGGCCTTCTCCACATCAGTGAGCGACTCCCGACGCCGATCCGCTGCCTGCCCGGCCCGCCGTTCTGCCGCCAGGGCCCTTTTCATCTGCCGGGCGGCTCGAGCGCCGATGAAGCCGCTGTCACCGCCGCGTTCAGAGGGCAATCGAGGTTTGCCCCCCGCCGTTTTGTCCGATTCGCGGGCTTCCGCCCCCGCCCGTCGCGATCGCGCTGCCGTCTCGAGCCGGGCGATGTCTTTCTTCAGCAGCGCGTTGCTGCGAGCCTGCTCGGCCAGACGGCTCAGGTGAACATGTCGCCAGGTGCTGTAGTCCGATCGCTGTACATTCACCGTTTCCGGATTCAGCGCAATCACGTGGTCCACGGCTGCATCGAGAAAAGCCCGGTCGTGCGACACCAGCAGAAAACCCGTCTTGGCGGCCAGGTACTCCGCCAGCAGGCGACGGCCGTCCAGATCCAGGTGGTTGGTCGGCTCATCGATCAGCGGGTAGGTGCCATCCGCCGCGAACAGACCGGCCAAACGAGCCCGGGTCTGCTCACCGCCCGACAGAGCATCGAACGGGCGTTGGCTGAGCGCGGGCGAAATACCCAGGCAGTCCAATTCAGCCGCGAGACGGGCATCCAGCTCATAGCCGCCCAGCGCCCGGTAGCTGCTCTCGATCTCTCCGTAGCGGATGAGCGCCGGTTCATCGCCCCTGACCAGCAGAGTCTCGATCTCCCGCTCCCAGGCTCTGAACGGACCGCTCACGTCCTTTGCCGCAGCGAAAGCCGTCAGCCCGGGCGCGGCTTCCGAGGAGAACAACAGGCAGCTCACTGGCCGCTCAACCTCTCCGCGATCAGGCCGCAGGACGCCGGCCAGCAGCCGGAGCAGGGTGGTCTTACCGCGACCATTGGCGCCGACGAGCGCGGCCCGCCAGCCGGTGTCGATCACCAGGTCGAGGTTCGTAAACGTTTCAGATTCGGCGCCGTCGTAGGCAAACGACAGGCCCCTGCAGATGAGGTTGGACACAACATCCTCCGTAAAACCAGTAGTAAGGGTCTTAGCGGATCAGTTGCGCATGGGCTCGCTGCTCTGGGCGCCCGGCGTGGACGACTTTTCCGGCATTCTAGCCGACGGCGCCAGGCTCACGCCACATCCAGGCGCTACGCCACATCCAGGCGCTACGCCACATCCACCCCGACGGGACAATGGTCGGAGCCGAGCACGTCCGGCCAGATGAAGGCATCCTGCACACGCTTTGCTGCGCTCGGCGAGGCGAGCACGTAGTCGATGCGCCAGCCCACATTGTTTTCCCGGGCACCGCCAAACTGCCGCCACCAGGTGTAGTGTCCGGGTTCTTCCGGGTGCTGCCGGCGGAA
>Ga0316194_10003949_pt1 | contig 10313 bp, 7 predicted proteins | sample CroRivsedime1_MG_FD_204936 | JGI IMG/M metagenome (GOLD analysis project Ga0316194, IMG submission 204936) | Coastal sediment microbial communities from Maine, United States - Cross River sediment 1 | ecosystem: Environmental > Aquatic > Marine > Coastal > Sediment | place: USA: Maine... | reverse complement strand
GACAAATACCAAAGCCATGGTGAAAGGGCTTGAGTGACTTATCATTATTTGCTCTCTGCCGTGGCGTGGTTTTATGCGACTCGCCCCGCAAGCATCGATGGTTTTAGGTCCCTTAAAGACTTGCAGCCCATTAACTTCATATCGCGCAGCAGTTCGTCGCGCAGAAGGCCCATGGCTCGATCCACGCCTGCATACCCGGCCCCGGCCAATGCGTATAGGTACATGCGACCACCCGAACATGCTGTCGCACCCATGGCCATTGCTTTGAGGACATGCGTACCCCGACGAATACCACCGTCCACGATGACCTCAATATCTCCACCGACCGCATCGAGTATTTCCTGCAGCTGATCAAAAGGCGAACGCGAACCATCGAGTTGCCTGCCGCCATGATTCGAAATCATAATTGCGCTCGCGCCGATGTCCACGCAACGCCTGGCGTCGTTTACTGACATCACGCCCTTGATTGCGAATGGTCCACCCCATTCTTCAACCATGCTTGCAGCATCGTCCCAGGAAATTGAAGTCTTCACTTGAGTGTTGAGGTAGTCGACCACCGACATCGGCACCGTGTTGCCAGCTTCTATGAACCCGGTGATATTGGGCAGACTAAACGATTCGCGTAGCACGTAGTTCAGTGCCCAGCGCGAGTGTGCCGCAAAACTGAGCAAGCTTCTGGGTGTCAGTTTTGGCGGCGTTGTCATGCCGGTTAGATAATCGCGTTCGCGATTGCCCGCGACGATCGTATCTACCGTCAGCGCCAACGCCCCAAAATTCGATGCTTTGCATCGCGCAATAAGATCGGACGTCAGCGCTGCGTCGTGGTGAATATAAATTTGGAAAAACTTCGCCGCGTCGTTGTATGCACCGAGTTCCTCGATGCTGCGCGTGCCTATGGTCGATACACCAAACATCGTGCCGTATTTGTCAGCGGCCCTCGCTAGCGCCAGTTCGCCATCATGGTGAAACAAACGCTGCATCGCCGTAGGCGACATGAACAATGGCATATCCAGTTTCTGCCCAAGAACCGACACTGTCAGGTCGATGTCGGAGATGCCCGCAAGTACATTCGGAACCAGATCGACCGAATCGAAAGCGCTGGTATTGCGTGCCAGTGTCACTTCATCATCAGAGCCGCCGTCGATATAGTGAAATATTGGTGATGGCAGACGCTGCTTGGCCAGTTGTCGAAAATCACTGGTTCGATAACAATTTTTCAAACGCACGACTCAACTCCTTTTCGAATTACGGTGAGCAGCAGGGCTAAGCGAGAGCCCTTATGCCCATCCTTATCGCAACGATAAAAAGAAAGCCGCCAAACAACAGGCTAAGCCAGCGATGCGACAATGCATGTGCGAGCTTCGCACCCAGGGGTGCAAACAAGACGGTGGTCGGCGTGATAGCGACAAACCCGATCAAACTTACGTAACCCACATTCCACTCCGGCAATAACTGATTATCCCATCCCGCGATGACATACCCGATCGTCGCCGGCACTGCGATAACCAGACCGAGCAACGCGGATGTGCCAACTGCGACGTGAATCGGTTTACTCATCAGAGTCATGGCCGGCACACTCATTGACCCGCCACCGATGCCCATAAGAGTGGAAATTGATCCGATACCGGTTGGAATCAGGAAACCGGAAATGCCATGCGGCACTTCGCTCCAGATAGTCTTCCCTTGCGACGGCCTCATCATGTTGATTGCGACACTAAGTGCAACCACTGCAAATACGGCAGCTAGTACCTGACCCGTCACGTTCGCCGCTATAACGATTCCCGCGACTGCACCGATGAAAATAAACGGTGACCAGTAACGCACTACGTCCGTATCTATGGCGTTCTTGCGGTTGTGCGCGGCAGCCGATGAGATGGATGTTGGAATAATCGTCGCCAACGACGTGGCGACAGCAATGTGCATGCGGACCGAGGCATCGACACCGACGATAGCCAATGCCGCCTCCAGCGCCGGTACAATAACAATACCGCCACCGACTCCCAGTAAACCGGCCAGAACCCCGGCTACTGCGCCGGTCAGGATCATGGCAATTATCAGGCTAAGCAAATCCATATTGCGAACTGTAACATCTGTGTCGTTGCAGACATGCGGCAACAGCTATTAGCGTCCGACTGAATGTCACCGCGACAATGCCGGCGTCAGTGAACCTGACCGTAAGCGCTAAGGTCATCATGCGCGGGCAAATCCAGTTTCTCGAGCAGCGCCATGTAACGCGTATCCGTTGCCATCGTGCCCGACACACCCCAGCCCAGATAATCCAGCACGAATATTTGGGCGAACGGAGTAATCGGGTCTCGCGTTCGTACGACGGCTTCGATCATGTCGATGAGCTTGTCGCTATCGCCTTCAAGGGCATGCATGTAGAGAAAGCCCGAGTTTAAATCTTCCGGGTTCTTCTGCTGAGCCGTTCGAATGCGAGCAATAGATGCCGTGTACTTCTCATCATTGCCACAGACTTTGAAGCCCCACGCCAGCCATGCATCCATTAAGGGCGGCGGTGCGCCATCGAGCAATGTTTCGACAGTATTGGCCTGGGCAAGCGCCGCATCGCACTGGCCATCAAGCGATAGTGCTAATGCGTGTTTTATGTAGGACCAGCGACTGTTCGGGTGAAATCGGTTCCAATCACCGAATGCGGAGGCGGCGGCCGAAAAGTCACTCGAAAACAGATTTGTCAAACCCACCGCATGCAGCGAGCTACTGTCCAGCGCATCAATTGCTATCGCCCGACTTGCCATTTCCCCGGCTTTCTCGATCCTCAACGTGAGTACGAGAAAAATTGAGTAGCGGTGATATGGCGCCGGACTTTGCGGCGACAGCGCGATAGCCGCCTCATAGGCTTCTTCCACAGCAGCCCAGTCGAATTCGAAATGTTGCCGTATCATCGCCAGCGCCGTGTGCGCTTCTGCAAGTTCCGGCGCCAAAGCTATTGCAGTATAGGCCGCGTTGCGCGCTTCGCCGAGCAACTCGTCGCCGTGCAATAACCCGTAGTAGAGCATCTGAGAAAGAGAGTCGGCAATATCGGCATAGGGAAGTGCAAACTGCGGATCTATCTTGATCGCCTGGCGTAACTCATCAAGACCGCCGATAACCGATTCGATATTAGTCGACTGGATCAAGTAATGACCGCGCAAGTAATGCTCATAAGCCGCCGGATTTTCAGTGCCTCCTGATGCGCTATGCACGGGTTGACTATCGCTGACTTTCAGCCGAAGTCCGTCTTTGATCGCCGCCACTATGGACCGCTCAAGGAAAATAACATCCTCGCTAGGTTGCACCAGTCGCTCGCCCCACAACTGGCTATTGTCCCGGGTATCAACGAGCGATGCAGACACAACCACCTGATCACCTATTAATTCGAGTTTTCCACGAATAACGCTATCCACTCCTAACGCATCCGCGAGTTTTTCGGTGTCGTCAATATCATCTCGCAGACGAAAAGACGCGCCTTTTGAGACGACTTTGACGTCAGGAATCGTTGCCAACCAGTTGATCAGGCTTTCAGCAATTCCATCGCAAAGATATTGCACGTCGGCATCATCGCCCGCATTCTCAAATGGCAAGACGGCAACCGACCTGGCAGGTTCAAAATTTCGAGCCAATGTATGATTGCTGGCCGGTGTGCTGTTCCAATACCAGCCCATAGCGACAACCGCGCAGACCACAGACATTACGTAGACGCCGACCTCGCCCTTTGAAAGGGCCTGCGCGCCAACCTCGCCATGCCGCCAGTTCCAGATAAACGCGGCGGGTAAGAGCACTACCGAAACGACAATTGTTGCCGTCAGCAGGCGCGCATCAAGATCATAGTTATTGACGAAAAACTCGACGACCTGGAGAACGACGAAGACGAGACTCGGATAAGCGACAAGAACTCGCCAAATGCGTCTTTCTTTCAGTTCGGTGATCAAATGCTGCATATCGACATCCGAATGGCCTCGTTGATGTACACAACCCTGAGTCTAGCGGGTCAGCACAGACAAAGTAAGCAGATACCCTTATCCAAAATGCACCTGCACCCTAAGATAATCAGGCAACGGATGCTCGCGCGTATGGGCTTCCTTCCACCAAAAAAAATCAGGGGGATGCACCCATGGAACTCCTCGAATTCGCCCGTGGCCCGGGACTGCAGATTGCGGTCTTGATTTTCGTTGCCGGGCTCATCTGGCGCCTCGTGCACCTGTTTCTGGCCGCAAAGAAAATCGATATTTCAGAGGCTCGCATGGGCGGAGAGCGCGCAGGCGGTTTGAAAGCCATTTTTTCGAGATTCCGTCATCATGAGCCCTTCCGCCAGAGGACTCGAAACGGTGCAACCCTTGCCTACACTATGCACATCGGGCTGCTTATCGTTGTGCTCGGCAGCGCTCCGCATATTTTGTTCATCGAGAGCTTTTCAGGCCTCGACTGGACCCCACTACCCACGATTGTCATCCACCTCGCCGCGGCGGTGACGCTCGCCGCACTGCTGGTTAGTTTCGGGCGGCGATTGAGGCACCCTGTGCTACGCATGATTTCCAATTTCGATGACTACTTTTCCTGGCTGATAACGACGCTGCCAGTTGTTACCGGATTGCTCACGGTTGCTCACGTTGGTGGACGCTATGAAACTTTGCTGGCGCTGCATATTTTGAGTTTCGAGGCATTTTTGATTTGGTTCCCGTTCGGCAAACTCATGCATTCCATCATCGTGTTCGGCTCGCGATACACAACCGGAGTTACTTTTACGCGTAGGGGGGCCAAGGTATGAGTAAAGTCACTGAGAAATATCCCCTCGACACTCAGGAACAGCGGCTAACTATAAAAGATCCGCATCCCCGTCACGACACGCAAGGCGATGTGGACGAGGACGAGCGCTTGCGGCGCGCCATGGCGAACTTCGCCAAGAATATGAATCGCACTACCGCGACTTACATGGAAGCCTGCGTTCACTGCGGCCAGTGTGCTGAGGCGTGTCACTATTATGTGCAGACCGAAGATCCCAAATACACCCCGATCTGGAAACTGGAGATATTCAAACAAGCGTATAAACGCGAAACCAGTCCGTTCGGATTCTTTTACCGGCTATTTGGCCTCAAACGGCATATTACGGTCGAACAACTGGGTGAGTGGCAGGAACTCATCTATGACTCGTGCACGATGTGTGGGCGCTGCTCGCTGATCTGTCCGATGGGTATCGATATTGCCACCCTTGTCGGCCAGGCGCGACATGGCATGTTTAAGGCTGGCCTGATCCCTGACGAATTACACGCAGTTGCGCAGCGCGCGAAAGAAGAAGGCAGCCCACTTGGTGCCACTGCATCGGTTTTCGAAGATCGCGCAGAATGGATGGGCGACGAGTTCGATACGGAGGTCAATATCGACAAGGAGCAGGCCGATATACTGGTCGCAATGTCGTCGATCGAGATCATGAAGTATCCGCACGCAATCGGCGCAACTGCTAAAGTGCTGAATGCTTTGGGCGAAAGCTGGACGTTTCGCACCGAAGGCTATGAAGCGACGAACTTCGGCATGATGGCCGGCAATAGCGAATGGCAAAAGGCCGCCACGATGAAGATAATCGACGCGGCTGTTGCCTGTGGCGCAAAGCTCGTTGTCCTGCCGGAATGCGGCCACGCATATGGCGCATTGCGTTGGCAGGGAGCCGCCATGTATGGCAAGCCTCTGCCGTTCAAGGTTCAACACATCTCCGAGTTCCTCGCAGACGTTATCAGTTCTGGCCGATTGAAAGTGAAAAAGGTCGACCAAACCGTAACCTTCCACGATCCCTGCCAGGTTGCCCGTCGCGGCGGGGCTACGGAAGCGCCGCGTGTTGTTATGGAAGCCCTCGGCCTCGATCTGAAGGAGATGGCTCCAACGGGTGACTTCAACTGGTGCTGCGGTGGTGGCGGTGGTGTTGTCACAATCCATCGAGCCGACAAGCTGCGGTACAAAGTATTCGAACTCAAGATGGACCAGGTCGAGGCAACCGGTGCGGACACTGTGCTATCAACCTGTTCGAATTGCCGACAGAGCTACAACGACGCTAAAGAGCATTTCCATTGGGACAAGAACATGGAAAGCCTGCTCGAACTGGTTGCGGACAATTTGGTCGAATAGCGTTGCGATCGCCCGTTGCGTGCCTTTGGGTAAGCGGCGGACGATTAATGTTTCGGCGTCGCATTCTCAGGTAGTGCGAAAAACTGCAGCTCGCCGAGCTCACCTTCCAGGGACTCCAGGGCCTTATCCGGCTCCTGTAGCAATCGTTCGGCCCATCTAATTGCCTCGGTGTGATAGTGATCATAGAGTTGCTTGCGAACCGCCAGCGATAATATCGCAGGCTCTCCGACATCGTCGGTCAATGCGGCATCCAGCGAAAACTCGGGCAAAGAGTTGCTGTCCTGCTTGTGCGACCACGTGCCGGTGCACAAATCAAAATTGTACAGACTGAGAAAACGACGCCCGTACCGGGCGATGAAATTCACTGCTTCGATAACGTAGTCCGCCTCGGCATCATCCATGACCCAGTGCAATCCAACGCGGCACCAGCCCGGTTTCATACCGCAGTACCCTTGCTGCACGGCACTCCGATATCGCTCGGACGTTTCATTGTCAATATTCAATAACCTGTGCCCATATGGACCCGCACAGGAACAGCCCGCCCTCGATTGAATGCCAAACAAGTCGTTGAGCAGAGCCGTTGCGAATTTGTGGTGTAGATAGTTGCCCCTGTCGTCCTTGAGGTTGAAAGAGATTATTCCAACGCGACGGTCTGGATCCAGGCTGCCGAGAATTTCGACATTCTCATTGGAACCCCAAGCCTTAAGCGCGCGCTCTGTTAGCTCTCTTTCTCGCCTGTGGATGACGTCGACGCCGACCCTGTCCTTAATTTGAAAAACCAATGCGGCTTTCAGCGTCTGCAACACGCCCGGCGTTCCTGCTTTTTCGCGCTCTTCAATTCCGCTAATGAAATCGTGGTCACTCGGACCAACATAGTCAACGGTACCGCCAGCACCGACACTAGGTGGAAGTTCACGGTGGTAGATACGCTCATTGAACACAAGCACACCACTAGAACCCGGACCACCAAGGAACTTATGTGGTGAAATAAATATAGCGTCGATCGTCGCATCCTGGCCGTCATTCGACACCGGGTTCATGTCGATAGCGACGTATGGTGCGCAGGCCGCATAATCGAAGCAGGCCATCGCACCGTGCTTGTGCAGCAGGCTGGCGATTTGATGAACGTCACTGCGCAAGCCCGTGACATTCGACGCTGCGGAAAAAGAGCCAATGCGCAGACGATCCTCGTACTGCGGCGAAGTGAGTAATTCTTCAAGATGAGCCAGGTCGATATTGCCGCTGGCATCCATACGAACCTCAACCGTGGTCGCCAATGACTGGCGCCAGGATATCTCGTTAGAATGATGTTCATACGGACCGACAAAGACTACGGGTTGCTTTTCACCAAGCAGATTGTGGAAACACTGACTGTCAAAATTGCAGCAGGGGTCATCGAGTAGTTTTTCGACGTTTTGTCGTGTCGCCGGCGGGAAAGCAACACCGACAATCTGTTGCAGTTTCTCGATTGCACCAGTTGCGCCTGTGCCACAGGCAATAATGCGGCCGTTAGGTCCGGCATTAACGGATTCCTTGATCGCCTCCTCCGCCTCGTGCAAGAGCTGGCTCATGCTGCGACCGGTGATGTCGTCTTCGGTGTGAGTATTGGCGTAAACGCGCTGCAAACTTTGTAGGTAGGACTCAACAAAGCGCAGACAACGCCCGGAAGCGGTGTAGTCGCAATAGACCATTAACCGCTCACCAAAAGGTGTCTCAAACGTCGAATCTATGCCGACGATCTGCTGCCTCAGAAAGGCAGGCTCAAGTTTCTGCTCGGACATGTGCTGTTGGCCGCCGAATTGCGCCGCCGACAGTAACTAACTACGGGGTCGCTCCGACCGCTTCCTCTATAGAATTTGCGATCGTTCCCGGCACGCCTACATTAGCTGTGAACGCCCGGTAACCTGAATCCCAGAAGTATAACTGCATCCGCCACATTTGACCGTAGTGCAGTACCAGGGTTTTTCCGCCATCTTTGACCACCAGGACCTCTGTCGGCAGGGCTGAGACATGGTCAACGCCCGGAAAAGGCGACAGCTCACTCTTGCCCTCGCTTCGAAAGCGCGAATTGATGCGTATCATTTTGTCTTCGATATACGGATTGCTCAGGCCAAAGTAGACCGCGTCATCCCGCAGCCGTAGCTGGGTAATTACGTCCCAGCCCGTCGAATCAGAAGCATCTGACACTGTTCCCGAAGCAAATTTTGCCGCAACTTTTTCGACGATTGCATCAAACTCAGCCGCAGCACCCTCTTCGATAAGTAACTGACTTTCCTCCCAGTTTCTCCACTTGGCCATCATCTTGGCAGGGCCATCGCCATTGAACTTGCGATACTTTTTCTCGGTCCGAGTCGGCCCAGCCGGGAACTTGACCGCCTCGCCAGGTACATTGGCAACAAGCTTGCGAATCTCGGCCGCAGCCGTCTTCGACGCGGCAAGCAAACCCTTATATTTCGCCGTCTTGTAGTTTGGTGAATCCGCATAGAACACCATGGCATGCGCAACCGGGTTAGCCATATTGATGAACGTCTTCTGCTCGTCTCCTGACGTAAACACCGCAATACGCAGCATCTGAGCTGAAATGGTTCTCGGAGACTCCCCAGCCGCAGCCTCGGCGTAAGCGGGAGACGTCAGAACGTAAACCTTGGCCTGGTGCATGTCGTCCGGCACACGAACGACATGTGAGGCATGTAGAACGAGTTCTGTCCCGGATTTGGCGAGAGCCGACTCTATCGCGTCGGTGGTTTCAGAAAATGAAACCGAAGATTCACGGATGGTCTCGAAGATACCGATACTCTCATCGGCAAGCGATGCTGGCGCCCAGGATAAGAGCGCCAGCAAGGAGATTACTACAATGTTTTTCACTACTGCATCACCAATTCTTTACCAGAGATAGGAAACCTCAAACTCGAACTGGCTCATCTTCAGCTCGACAGTCTGACCAGGATCGAACAAGCTAACGCCTTCTACGGTGTTACTGGGGGCATACATCAGCGCGAAATTCCATGCGCCGCCATCAGCTTTTCTTTTCGTCATGCCGAATGTCAAATGTTGCTCCATTACGCCGGGCGCCAGGATATTGAACAGCACATCGGCTTCCTGAATGGGTTGCTCACCATAGCTGTACCCAAATCGATAGGATGTCGTTTCGGTAGGTGTCCATTCAAGGCCGAACTTGTAAGTCGTCATGTTTTCCCAGCCGAAACCAGGACCATTCGTGCCACCGAGGCACGATTCAAAGTCCGCGCCACCCAGAGCCGGGCAGTCAAGGAAGTTGATCATTGGATTACCAACGGACACTACGTCATTGAACTCCGTGCGTTCGATGTCGAAGTTAAGGCGAACATCGTTGCTGCCTTGGATCGATATACCGAACTTCGCACTCGCCGGAATATCGAAGCCACCAGACTCAGCATAAAGATCCGAGTAGTCATCGAACTCACTCATCGACATCTTCGACTGATAGGAAAGGCCGGCACTTACGACGTCGCTCATCGCCCACCAGATACCTGCTGCGGCACCGTAGCCTGTCGAGGTATCGTGTCCATTATTGGTCAGTGATGTCGGATTGCCCGGCGTGCCTGTCGCAAAAAAGGCCTCTATGTAAGTCTTGGTGTATGGCGCAAAATTAGCCAGTCCTTTGGCTTCGAACATCTGCACCGCGAAGACTGGGCCAATTCCCCAGGCAAAGTTATCGCCGGCCTTGCCCGCAAAATTGACCGTCAGAAACGCCTGCGACAGATCAACGCCCGCTTCGCCAGCGCCGAACAAACCTGGAAATTCCACACCAGCACCACCCTGACCAGTCGGATCGAAATACGCGACCTGGTTCGGATCGTCCCAATCCGTATTCATGCCTCCCCGGCCGTAAAACAGAAACGAGATCGTTTTGTCTTCACCCCAACGCCAATTCTTGGCCACATACGGAATAGGAAACCACTCGCTGCTACTATCGAAACTGCCCACACCAAGTGAAAGTGCACCAAAATTGCCTTGAAAACCACCTGTAGCTTCATAGGATCGCCTGGGACTGAAAGCGGACAGACCGACCTCCCAGCTGTCCTCTGCGAACACTGCAAGTGCCGGGTTGGACGCAGCGATAATAGGGCCGTTGGCGGCATCGGAGCCGATACCGGTACCGGCCATCCCCTTGGACTCAGTGCCGACGCCGTGCGTGAAATAGCCGTTGGTGGCTG
>Ga0316194_10003948_pt1 | contig 10313 bp, 7 predicted proteins | sample CroRivsedime1_MG_FD_204936 | JGI IMG/M metagenome (GOLD analysis project Ga0316194, IMG submission 204936) | Coastal sediment microbial communities from Maine, United States - Cross River sediment 1 | ecosystem: Environmental > Aquatic > Marine > Coastal > Sediment | place: USA: Maine... | reverse complement strand
ATCTCGAGGGCAAATGATCCCAGAGGTGTCGGTAAGACATGAATTCATCAAGAAACTGCGTAATTTTTGCAGGGGTCACACGTTACCGCGGAAACATTTCCTAGAAGTGACGTTCAGTAGTAGCCGTAACTTATTGGTTATTAGTTAAGCCTGGTGCAGAATTGTTTAGCTTGATATGCGTATAATGTATATTATGTTAAATGAGGGATAGGGCTATCCCGAGGGCAGCAACGACAAGAGCCCTCTCGTGTCAGGCGGCCTTTCTGAGGGTCGTTTCTGATCCCGACGGTTTACGCCATTCCAGAACTGTCACGGTCAGTGCCGGGAGCATGGTTAGCGACACGATCGCCGCTCCGAGTATGCCGAACAGGACGATCGCGCCCACGCCACGATAGAGCTCCGTGCCTGCGCCGGGCATGAACACCAGGGGTGACAGGCCGCAGATGGTCGTCAGCGTGGACATGGCAATCGGGCGGAAACGCAATGCGACGGCTTCACGAACCGCGTCACGGGGACTGGCGGCGCCCTTCTCCATGAGTCTCTTGGCCTGGTCGACGATCAGGATCGGGTTGTTGACGACCGTGCCCATGAGAATCAGGAAACCCAGCATCGAGATCATGTCGAAGGGCTGGTGCAGCACATCCAGCCCGATCAGGGGCAACGCCGAGCCCACGGCGTTCATCAGCGCGAGACCGACGATGCCGCCCGCGATGCCGAGCGGGATCGTCGTCATGATCAGCAGCGGGTAGCCCCAGTGTTTGAAAATAGCCACCAGCAGCAGGAATACGATGACCAGAGCGACCGGGTAATTCGCCGCGAGGGCCGCCTTGGTTGCGTCGAGCTGGTCGCTCGCACCCGAAATGGACACGTTCACGCCCGCCGGCATCGCGCCGCTCGAGATCAGTGCCCCGATAACGTCCTGCCGGACGATTTCCACGCCGGTCTCGAGCGGCACCGAGGCCGGCGGAATGATGTTCAGCGTCACCGTGCGCTGGCCGTTGATACGCCTGACTGTATTCGTATCCACCGTTTCCCGGATGGCCGCCAGCGCCGACAGTGGCAGCACGCTGCCTTGTGGCGTGTACACAGGGAGCTGCGCGAGCGTGTCGAGACTCGCCGCGCCACCTTCGCTGCCGAACAGATAGATGTCGATCTTGTCGTCCTCGAGGAAGAACTCGTCGACGAATGCGCCGTCCGTGAGCGCGGCGACTGTGTAGCCGATGTCACCGGCGCTCATGCCGACTTCGCTCGCGCGGTCCCAGTTGGGCTGCACTTCGACCAGTGGCTGCGCGAGCGTCAGCGACGACGGGCTGGACTGGATTCGCGGGTTCCCGAAAACGTCCTGGGCGCGCCGGTAGGTCGCCAGCGCAACCTCGTAAATGACAGCGAGGCTCGGACCCGAGATGTCGAGGTTGATGCTGCGCGTGCCGCCGTCATTGCTGGTGATGATCGAACCCCTGGCGGCGAAAGCGCGCATGCCCGGGTACGTGTCGTAGACGCCGGTAATCGCGTCCATCAGCTCGTCGATGTGCTTGTGATCCACAGGCTCGGAGATGATTCGCACGCGCCCGGCGTTGATGCTGAGGTTGAGATACTTGATGGCCGGCACGCTGGTTTCGCCGCGCTCGAATCGCTCCGGGTCGTCGCCGACGTACTGCAGGAAATAGTCCTGGATCTCGAGCCCGATCGCGGCCATGGTCTCGAGGTTGTAGCCCGGCGGCGCACTCATCGAGGCGAAGGTCTTCGGCTCTTCGCCTTCGGGCAGGTATTCCGCCGCTGGCGTCAGGAAGACGATGACTGCGAGACTCAGCAGCACCGTTGTTGCAATCGTCGTTGCACGCCGCCGCGGCGTGCTGATCAGCGACTCCACCCGGCCGACCACCACATCGCGGAGGTCGGATCCGGCGGGCCTTCCGGTACCGCCGAAATCGAGCCGTGCGCTGGCCGTGGGGATCAGGGCAATCGCTACCAGCATCGACGCCATGATCGACGCGGAAATAGCGATGGCGATATCGGAGTACAGCTGCCCTGCTTCCTCCACGATGAAGAGCACGGGCGCAAACACGAGGATCGTGGTCAATGTCGATGCCAGTACCGCCGGCCATACGTTACGCACGCCCTCCACCGCGGACCGGAAACGGTCCAGCCCGCGCCGCCTCGCAAGCTCGATGCTCTCGATGACCACGATACTGTTGTCGAGAGTCATCCCGATCGCAAACGCGATGCCCGCTAGCGAAATGACATTGAGCGTTCGACCGGTAGCCAGGAGCCCGAGGAACGCCGCGATGGTGCAGATCGGTATGCCGATGATGCCGACCAGGGTCGCGCGCGCGGAGCGCAGGAACAGGTACATCACGAGCGTGGCCAGTAAGGCACCGAGCCCGAGGTTGAACCACACGTTACGGACGGAGGCCTCGACGTAGCCGGCGTCTTCCGCAATCAGGCCCATCTCCATGCCTGCCGGCAGCAACAGTTCCTCGTTCAGCTGTTCGACGGCGTCGAACATCGCGTACTTGATGTCGATGACGTTCGAACCCGCCTCGCGGCTAACCGTGAGAAACAGGATCGGCTTGCCGTTGACGAACGACAGGCTGTCGATTTCGAAATGGTCGAGTTTGATTTCCGCGATGTCCGACAGGCGGATGATGGCGTCCCCTCGCCTGTCCACGATCAGGTCGCGCAGCTGGTCGACGTCCTGGAAGCGTCCGACGGTGCGCAGCAGGTAACGCCGCTTGCCGGAATCGATCTGGCCGCCGGATACGTCCTGGTTACGCCGCCGGATGGCGTCGCGCACGGCCGTGATCGTGAGACCGCGATCGGCGAGCCGCGCCGGGTCGAGGAGGATGCGGATTTGCCGTTCCGCGCCGCCGCGTATCGATACCTCGGAGACACCCGGCACGGTGGACAATCGCGTGCGGACGTTGTCCTCCATGAAGTCGCGCATCATATCCATGTCGAGCTGACGCGGATTCCCCGGCAGCGGCGAGATGTAGAAGTACATGAACGAGTTTGCGGAGAACGAACTCGCGTACACGCGCGGCTCGTCGACATTGATCGGGTATGACGGCACCTGGTTCAGCGCATTGTTCACGCGGATCAGCGTCTCGGTGATGTCGACGCCGAACGGGAAGTCGAGTTCGATCTCGGCGGAACCGCTCGACGCGGTTGCTTCGAGCCGTTGCAGGTTCGGGATGGTGCGCAGGTATTCCTCCTGCTCGATGAGGATCTCCTTCTCGACATCCTGCGGTGTGGCTCCGGGCCACGAAGTCCGCACCGATATCGTGCGTACCTCGAGATCGGGGATCATCTGGATGGGGATGCGAAACGCCGCCAGCACACCGAGCACGGTGAGTATCAGTGCGCCAACGGTCATCAGCAGACCGTTGCTGACGATGACTCCGAACAGTCCCTTGTCGTCGCCCGTTGTGTTCACTTCGGTAGTACGGTTTCGCCGTCACGCAGGGCTTCGTTGCCGCGCGTTACCACATCGAGCCCGGCATCGAGACCATTGCGCACCTCGACGAGTCCGTCGAATTCGATTCCGGCATCGATGCGCTTTTCGTGCACCACCGGTTTACCGTCCTCCGTCTGCACGATCCACACGGTCCTGCGCCCGTCCGGGTACATCAGGACGGCGTCCCGCGGCACCACCACGGCCTCACGGCCCGTATCGATCCTTATGGCTGCACGGGCCGACATGCCGGGCGTGACCGGCAGGCTGTGCTGCGCATCAGTCACCACCCGCAGCAGGAACGTCCTGGCGCCCGGGTCCTTGACCGGGACGATCGACTGCACGCGTCCGGCCACCACTTGGTCCGGCACGGCGTCCAGCGTCAGGTCGATCCGTGTCTGGTCATCGAGCCGCGCGTAGTAGCTCTGCGGTACGCGGAAGTCGAAACGCAGCCCCTCCGTTGCAACGAGTTCCACGAGGCCGTCGCCGGGATTCACCCATTCGCCGACCTGCGCCACGCGCTCGCTGACGACACCCTTGAAAGGCGCTCGCACGTCGTGGCGTCGCAACACCGCCTGCTGTTGCCGGGCGGTAGCAACAGCCGCTTCGAGCGCAGCTTCGCCGCGAGTGACCTCGGCGCGCAGGGATTTGATTTCGGTCTCCGCGATGCCGCGCTGCGGCCCGACTTTTTCCGCTTCCTGGAGGCGGCGTTTCGCATCGTCGAGCGCGATTCGCGCCTGCGCCTGCTCGGCGACGGCTCGCTCGAGCGTCAGGCGTGCGAGTTCGCTGTCGAGCGTCACGACAACGTCGCCCTCCTCCACCCGGTCACCGGCGTCGACCAGTGTCTTTTCGACGAGGCCGCCAATGGCGGGCGACAGTACTGCGGATTGCGGCGACGTGACCGAGCCGCTGACCGTGACGATCTGCACGACGGTACGGCGTTCGGACTTCGCCGTCTCGACCGGCGATGCGGCGTACGCGCCTGCCGTGATGAAAACGCAGACGATAGGAACAACTGCCGTGACGGCAAGACGGCCGATCATCTGGTGTCATCTCCGGTAAGCAGTGATTCCAGTCCGTTGCGAGCGAGCGTGCCCCAGCGCCGCCCGAGCCTGCGAATTTCCGCGGCGTTGCTGACCCGGTTCGACTCGATCATCTCGGATTGCTGTTGCGCCGCCCGGCGATCGACGGCGCGCAGGTAGACGGTGTTGCTCATGGAGCCACGCACCTCGAGCACCAGCGTGGCCTCGCCGACACTCTCGATAAATACGCGGGGCTGGGAGGCCGCCTGCGGCGGCACGCGTGACACGACATCGAGCAGTGCAACGCCGATCTGCAGCACGTCGGGCGCGGGTTCGTCGACGACCTGGTAGACGGTGCTGCCCGAGACTTCCTCGGCGAATGCATTGCCGATCTCAGCTTCGAAGTAGGCCTTGGTCTCTTCGTCGAGCTGGAACTCGCGAAGCTCGGGCGCCCGCGTCCGCGGAGTGCGCCGCAATGCCGTCGTCGCATCGGACGGTTCAACGTCCCGGTAGGAGATGCCCACCGGCAGGAACAGGACTTTCCGGTAACCGGTGATGTCGATGCCCGGTCGTGCCCACACGCTGTCCATGATCGTGTTGTCCACTCTCACCAGGCCGTCGAACGTGGTCTCGGCACCCTCGCCCGACTGCAATTCCGGCGTCGGTGTGGTCGCGCAACCCGCCAGCGCGCCAAGCCACAACACCCAGAGTAACGATCTCCCGTTCATTTCACTGTACCCATGCAAAAACGTATCATCGGCCCATTACGGCGTTCGCCCGCACAGGGCGGAAGGCGTCGACGACGTACACGGCGGCCACACCGTACAGCGTCGCCATCGCGAACATGAAGAGCCGCGACCAGAATGCCATATCGGCGCTGCTGCCGCTCGCGGTATCCATGACCGCAGGCGCGAGGATAACGATCATGGTCAGGTACGCATACGACCAGGTGCCGGCTTCGTCATGCAGTCCCTTGCCCTGGAAGATCCTGCGGCCGAATAGCAGGCCGGCAAGGGTAACGAGAAGCGCGTAGATCGACAACGCCGGAACCACGCGCAATATATTCCAGCCTACGATGGCACCGATACCGCCGAAGATCGTGGACATGATCAGCGAGCGTCCCGCGAGACGGGCGCCCTCGTTCGTCGCCTGCTGGCCCATCGAAGCCACCTTGATCATGACGGGAACATAGGACGTGCTGGCTCCCGAGAGCATGAACCAGAATGCGATGGGAAAGACGATGACCAGCGATCGAAACGCGCTCCAGCGCGCATCTGCGAGGTCCGGCCGCGCGCCATCCTGCGGTTTTTCCGGCGCCGGGAATCCTCCGGCCATCGAGTCAGGCAAAAGCGCATGAGCGATCCAGACAAACAGGATGCCGATAACGGCGTTCATTAGCAGGCCGCGTATCAGCATCAGGGTTGCGTCCACGCTCACGGATCCGACCGCCGTGCTGAGCGCGATACCCATCGTAATAAACGTACCGAGCACCGGCGAGCCGCCCTTGGCGGTGAAGTAAAAACTCCAGTACAGCGCAAGCACCAGCAGCAGCAGGCCGACCAGTTGGTAATCGAGGAGCCAGGGCAGCAGCAGCAGGCTCGAATACATTGACAGCGTCATCGCCGCGAGAATCAGGATGCCCTGCTTGAGTTTCAGCGCGGGTAGCGGCAACGCGAGTATGAACAGAGTAATCACGGGCGCGATGAACGAGAGATCCCAGCCAACCGCCTGCGATACCCACAGCGACAGCCCGGTACCCGCCGCCAGCCGCAAGATTCGAACGTGCGCGATCTCCATACCGGGCGTCAGCGGATGTAGGTCAGGATACTGAGCAGGTGCATCTTCAGCCAGGCGATCGAATTGAACAGGAAGCCGTTGCCGGTATAAACGACGACGGATGCCTGGGCGCCCACGCGTATTCCCTGCCGGTCCTCCGCACCGGGTAGTTCAAAATCCACCAGCACCGAAAAACGTTGCGAGTCGCGCAGCCACTGGCGGTCATTGGATATGGTTGGCAGGCTGCCGAGCGGCGCCGAGTCCACCTTGACGCCGAAACCCGTGGTCCGGATCGTGCCATCGACGACTTTGCCCGGCAGCGCGTCGAAGACGATGTCCACTTCGTCGCCCGGCTTGATGTTGCCGAGGTTGTTCTCGGTAAAGTCGGCCTGCACCCAGATGTCCTGCGACGCGAGGAAGGTCATCAGCGGCGCGCCGGCCTGCGCGAAGTTGCCACGATCCACGCGCACGTCGGTAACGACGCCGTCAACCGGCGCCTTCACGGAGGTGCGTAACAGGTCGAGCTGCGCCTGCTCGAGGCCGGCCTGGGCCTGCAGGATGCGATAGTTGGCGTCGCCGGTTTCGCCGAGATTCTGGCGAGCTTGCTCGACGTTGGCTTCGGCGGCCCGCACCGATGCCTGCGCGGCGGTATACGACGCTTCGGCTATTTCGACGCGGCGATCGGAGATTGCGCCCGGGTCTTCCTTCTTGATGCGCTGCAGCCGGACGACGTCCTGCTTTGCCTTCAGCAGGTTCGCTTCTGCCGACACGACTTTCGCTTGCGCGGCATCGATACTTGCCGTCGATGCCCCGGTTGCCTGGCGGGCCGATTGCAGACTGGCTTTTGCAGCCTCGACTGCGAGTTCGTAGCGTTCGCGATCGATCTGGAACAGCAGATCACCGGCATTGACGAACTGGTTGCTCTTCACCGCCACCTCGGTGACTGTGCCGGAAACCTCGGGTGCGATGGGCACGACCAGTGCGTTCACGCGCGCCTGCGTCGTATAGGGGGTTACACGGTCGGCGACGATGTAATAGATCATAAGCACGCCGCAAAGTGCGAGAATGATCAGCGTCCATTTCCGCACCGGGTCCATCCCCGGCTTGCCGGCCACGTCTTTCGGCTGTTCGCTGCGTTCATTGCTGGTTTCGTCAGTCATTTATATCTCTTATCGTCTCGCCGGAGGGTTGTCGAGCACATCGCCCCAGTTCGTGCGCTCCTTCATCTGTTCCCGGGTAGCCTCGTCGATGTAGTCCGGCGGCGCAGTTATCTGCCATCCGCCTCCGAGACTGCGATACAGCGCTATGAAACTCCGCATCACGTTGCCCTGGTTTGACGCATAACGCTGCTGCTGTCCGAACAACGCCTGCTGTGCCTGCAGGACTCTCTGGTAGTCGGCGAAGCCCTCCTGGTACCTGAGCAGTGACAGTTCCGCGGCGCGGCGCGCCGCGTGCACGCCCTCGGCCAGGATAAGGTCCTGCTTGCGGGTGCCGACAAACGCCGCTATGGCGTCCTCGACTTCGCGCGAAGCCTGGATGACGGTCTGTCGATAGGCGATCAAGGCCTGTTGCAGGCGGGCGTCTTCCACCCTGACGTTGTTGCGGATGCGTCCGTAGTTGAAAAAGGGCCACACGAACGCCGGGCCGATGGAGTAGCCGATGCTGTCCGAGCTGAACAGCTGGTCAATACCGCTCTCCCCGGAACTCGTTGACGAACTGCCTTCTGCCGAGGATACGCCGAGTTGGCCCGTCAATGTAAAGCTCGGGTATAGGTCGGCCTGAGCCACGCCGACCTGTGCATTCTGTGCGAGAGCCTGCAGCTCGGCCAGGCGCACGTCGGGCCGCTGCCGCAGCAGGTTCGCGGGGATTCCCACCGCAACCGTGCCGGGAATCTCCGGAATCGTCCCCTCGCCCTTCAGGATATCGTCGACCTCGCCGGGGTTTCGGCCCAGGAGTACGGCGAGCGCATTCTTGAGCTGACGCAGCGTCGTCTCGAGATCAGGAATGACGGCAGCCGTGCCGAGTAACTGGGTCTTTGCCTGCAGCGCATCCAGTTCGGAATTCGAGCCGTTGCGGTAAAGCACTTCTGCAATGTCGTAGCTGCGTTTCTGGATCGTGTAGCTATCCCGTGCCAGGCGCAGCTGCTCCTCGGTCGCGCGGATCAGGGCGTAGACATCGGCGACCTGCGCGGTCAGCAGCACCAGCGCCTCGTCGTAGCTCGCGATCGACGCCAGCAGCGCGGCATCGGCGGCTTCCATGCCGCGCCGGAAGCGGCCCCAGAAGTCGATCTCCCAGACGACACTCGCGCCGAGGTTGAATTCCGTGAAGTTGGAATCGGTCGTGCCGGTATTCGGCGTGGTTTCGCTGGTGCCGATGGCGGCAACATTGCCGGCCAGGACCTGCTGCTGCGGATACTTCGCGCCGACAGCGATATTCAGCCGTGCCTGCGACTCGAGGACGCGAAGCCCGGCAATCTCGAGCGAATTGTTTTCCCGCTGCGCGGTTGCGATCAGCTCGTTGAGCACGGGATCTTCGAGGACCCGCCACCATTCCTCGAGCTGTGCCGGGTCTGTTTCGAATGCTTCGAGCTCGGCGTCCAGCCAGGCAGGATTGGCCGGCACCTCCGGCCGCACGAAGTCCGGGCCGACCGGAGCACACGCCGTCAGCAGCGCAGCAAAGAGGGCCGGGAGCAGCCCGATTTGGCTGCGTGCCGGCATCCTAGCTCGTTTCCGGGTCGGGCTCGGGTGCATCGGGCGCCATCCATGCAACCAGTAGTTCGTAGCCGAGCGCAAGAACGACCGCACCGATGAAAAGGCCGACGATACCCGACATGATTGCGCCGCCAATGGCGCCGATCAGGATGACCAGCATCGGCGTCTCGAGGCCGCGACCGAGCAGCAAGGGCTTCAGGACCCCGTCGAGAAAACTGACGACAAACGAATAGACCAGGAAGACCGTCGCGGGAACGGGGTCTGCTACCGAGAAATACCAGAAGGCGATCGGACCGAGCACCAGGATTGGCGGCAGCTGCACGATCGCGACGACCAGCACGGCACCGGCCCAGATGCCGGCCATCGGAATGCCCGCCACCACGAGCCCCACGGCCGCGGCCAGCCCCTGGATGACCGCAACGCCGAGCACGCCCTTCACCACGCTGCGAATGGTAGAAATCGACATGTCGGCGAAGCGCTTGCCGTTCCTGGTGCCAACGAGACTGGTCACGATCTCACGTGTTGCCCCGTAGCCCCCCTTCGACTGCATCAGCAGCACGCCCGCGATGATCATCGACACAACGAATTGCAGAACCCCGACGATCGTGCCAGTCGCAAAGTTGAATACCCGTTGTCCCAGCGCGCGAAGCTGCTCCGCGTACTGCATGGCCGTGTCCTGCAGGTTCACGGCCGCTTCGGACCAGATCTCGTAAGTTTTTTCGCCGATGACCGGCCAGTCTGCGACGCCGGGGTTCGGGGGCGGCACGGTTAGTGTACCGGCGCGGAGATCCTGGCCCAGGTTTTTCAACCCGCCGAACGTCGATTCGCCGAGCGTCCAGGTCGGCACGAGGATGATCGCGAGGCCGATCAGTACGAAGATCGTCGCGGAGGTCTTCTCGCGGCCTTTGAGTTTTGCCGTAAGAGACACATGCAACGGGTAAATGGCCACGGCGATGATGATCGCCCAGACCACGATGGCGATGAACGGCTTGACGATGTTGAAGCACCAGATCAGGAGCACGAGCAATGCACCGATCTGCAGGAACGAGGCCATCGCATTGGCGAGGAATTTCTGGTCGACCTTGGAACTGTCTGCGCTCGTCATCAGCGCCTCCCTGGGTTTGATTGCTGCGAGCCGGTTTCGACGTCATTGCGCGCGAAGCCCTGCCATGATTTTTGCACGACGGCGAACATGAGGGCCGTCGACCAGCCGACCAGCAGGATGCCGTTCAGCGCCTGGATGCCACTGAGCAGCCGCCAGCCGTCGCTCAGCGTGATGTCGCCGTAGCCAAGTGTCGTAAAGGTAACGAATGAAAAATAGACGGCCGTTTCGAGGTCAGCGAGTTCGCCGAC
>Ga0316194_10003947_pt1 | contig 10315 bp, 9 predicted proteins | sample CroRivsedime1_MG_FD_204936 | JGI IMG/M metagenome (GOLD analysis project Ga0316194, IMG submission 204936) | Coastal sediment microbial communities from Maine, United States - Cross River sediment 1 | ecosystem: Environmental > Aquatic > Marine > Coastal > Sediment | place: USA: Maine... | reverse complement strand
GCGGCCAGGCCTGGTAGAAGTCCAGGTCATGCGCCCAGGACATCAGGCTGGTGAACTGCGCGCCCGGCGGGCGGGCGCCGACCTCCGAGATCGCAATGCGGCCGTCGCGCAGCTGAAACCATTCCATGTGGCTGAGGCCGGTTTCAAGGCCGAGGGACTGGACCGCGCGGAATCCGGCGTCGCGGATCGCGGCATACTCCGGGCCGCTCACATCGCGGGGCAGGAACACGCACCATTGGATCCAGGGATTCTCCAGCACCTGCAGGGGTGGCGGCATGTAGCGCGAGATCGAGTACCAGGCTGGCCGGCCACGAATCACCACGCTGTCGAAAGAATGCTCAGTGCCGAGCACGAACTCCTCGAGCAGGATCGGATCGGCCGGGCTGGGCGGATACCGTTGCAACAAGGTCTGCAGGTCCTGTTCCGAATCCAGCCGAAAGGTCCCCTTGCCGCCGGCTCCCGCCGGTGGTTTGGCGACCACCGGATACCCGGTGGTTTGCCCGAATGCCGCGGCGCGTTCGGCGCTACCCGCCAGGGCATGGCGGGCACAGGGCAGGCCGGCCTCGCGCAGCACGTCCTTCATGCGCGATTTGTCGCGGAAGTTCATGGCCGCAGCAGCGTCGAGTCCGGTGACGCCGAGGGTTTCGCGGGCCTCTGCCAGTGGCACCTGCAGTTGCTCGAGCGCGCCGAGCATGCGCCGTGGCGGCCCCAGTTTCTGCGCCAGCATATGCGCAGCGTGCACCAGTTGATCGGGATCCAGCGCGTTCTCAACCCGCCAGTGAGCCGCCAGGGCCGAGTGCAGGCCGGCGGGCAGCTTTTCAGCGGGGTCCTGGCTGACCAGGCTGAGGTTCACGCCGGGCAGGGCGGCCGCCCCGGCGACGAAGCGCAGGGTGGTTTCGAGGAAGAATGGGGCGACGAAGATGACGTGCGAGTTCATGGGCTGCATAGCAGAACACCACTCGGGCAAGAGCGCAAACTAATTTTTCGCGGCGCCTGGCCTCAGACTATTTCGTTCTCCAGGGCGCTCTCCCATATCGCGTCCAGCCAATCCTGTGTGCGCTCGCTGGCTCGCATGCTTCGTGCGATTGCGTCTTTGTCGATCACCATGACCGCAAAGTCCTCGAACATGAGACTGGCTTCGGGCTTGTCGAAGGGTACCTCGACGAAGCGCGTGTCGTTCCAATTCTGCCGGTACTCGTAATCGGCGGGCCGGTCGGTGGGGCGCCGGGTCAGAAAATCGTCCAGCTTGATGACGCCCTTGGCGCCGGATATGCGCAAATCCATGATGCCGGCGCCGGACTCGAAACCACAGTTCCAGGTGGTGGTGGAGCCATCGCTGAGGACGATCATGCCACTGCCGCTGACCGCGGCCTGGTAAGGGCCGCCGCGGCGCAGGCAGGCGTAAACCGAAGCGATTTCCACCTCCTGGGGCAGGTATTCGACGGCAACCCGCATGTTGTACCAGCCGGCGTCGCCGATGGCGCCGTAGGGTTCCAGCGCCGGGTTCATGCGGATGTTCCTGGGGTCCGAGAGCCCGAACTGGAAGGCGGAGGCGACAGACCAGGGCCAACCCACCTGCTCGGGGATCTGCGACTTGATGTAGGCGGTCCGCGGTGAATGCACGAAGTGCGTAGCGTCCATGAAACCGACGCCGGCAGCCCGGCAGGCGGCCGTGATGCGCTGCAGGGAGGGCAGGTTGGCGAACGGCTTTTCGCCCAGCACGTGCTTGCCGTGGGCGGCCGCGGCAATGCAGATTTCTTCCTTCACGCTGGTGGGCGTGGCCACGTATATGGCGTCCACGCCGTCGAAGGCCAGCATGTCGGCCCACGAGTCGAAGGCGTTGGGAACGCCGTGCTGGTCGGCGAATTCCCGCGCGGTTTCCATCTTTCGGCTGGATACCGCTGCCAGCTCGGCATTCGCCGCCTGCTTGATTCTCCCCGCCATCGAGTTGGCGATGCCGCCGGTGCCGACGAAACCCCAGCGGAGCGGTTTCACCACGCTGGCCTCGGCCCGGCCCGGTGCGCCCGCCAGAGCGGTGCCGAAGGCTGCGGTCATGGTCGCGGTCATGGCACCGGCCCCGGCAGCTTCCAGCAAACGGCGCCGCCTGGCATCGATGGGCGTCCCTTGTGCTTTGTCTTCGTGGCTCTTGTCCATGCGGGTTTCCTCCGAGGGTGGTAATTCAAAGCATAGGGTAGGTCCGCACAAATGGAAACCACCTTACCCTGCGCAGAATGTTTCAATCGGATACGCTTGGAAGCAACGGATGTCGCCGTATAATGCGCCGACGTCGGGGCAGGCAGCCCACACCGGGAATTGAAACCATGACTCGTACCCTTAGCCGTTCCATCCTGGACAACTTCCTGGGCAGCGCTGCCGGTTGGTACAAGCGGACCATCCTGATATTCCTGCTGGTCAATCCGTTGCTGTTGATGCTGGTGGGCCCGTTTGTCACCGGCTGGATTCTGCTGGCGGAATTCATTTTCTGCCTGGCCATGGCGCTCAAGTGCTATCCGCTGCAGCCTTGCGGTTTGCTCGCGCTGGAGGCCGTCTTGATTGGCCTGACCTCACCGGCCACGGTTTATCACGAGACCGAGAAGAACTTCGCGGTGATCCTGCTGTTGATCTTCATGGTTGCCGGCATTTATTTCCTGAAGGATCTTTTGCTCTACATCTTCACGAAGATCTTTATTCGCGTCCGCTCCAAGACCCTCCTGTCCTTGATGTTCTGTTTCGCGGGAGCTGTCTTGTCAGCCTTTCTGGACGCGCTGACCGTGACTGCCGTGGTCATCACCGTGACCGCCGGCTTCTACGGGGTGTATCACAAGGTGACGTCGGGCAAGGGTTTCGACGACGATCACGACAACGCAGACGACAGCGGGATCGGAGCTGAAACCCGCGAAGACCTCGAGGGCTTCAGGGCCTTCATGCGCAACCTGGTCATGCACGCGGTGGTCGGCACCGCCCTGGGCGGCGTGACCACGCTGGTTGGCGAGCCCCAGAATTTGCTCATCGGCAGTGTAGCGGGCTGGCATTTCCAGGAATTCTTCGTGCGCATGGCGCCGGTTACTCTGCCGGTGCTGGCGGTAGGTCTGCTCACCTGCGTGGGGGTGGAGCGATTCCGGATCCTGGGCTACGGGGCTCAATTGCCTGTGGCTGCGCGCCGCATCCTGGAGGAGTTTGAACGCATCGCCGAAGCGAACCGCACGGCTGAGCAGCGCGCCACGCTGATCGTTCAGGGGGTCATTGCCGTGCTCCTGGTGATTGGCCTGGCCTTTCACTGGGCTGAAGTCGGCTTGATCGGCCTCACCGTCATCGTGCTGGCCACTGCGTTCACCGGCATTATCGATGAGCACCGGCTTGGTCCTGCATTCTCCGAGGCGCTGCCCTTCACGGCCCTGCTGGTGGTGTTTTTCGCGATTGTTGCCGTGATCCATGACCAGCACCTGATCCAGCCCACGATCAATTATGTCCTGGGCATGGAACAACACATCCAGGTGCCGGTTTTCTTTATCGCCAACGGCGTGTTGTCGTCGATCACGGACAACGTCTTCGTTGCCACGGTTTACATCAGCGAAGTCAATGCCGCACTGCAGGCAGGAACCATCAGCCGCGAACATTTCGACCTGCTGGCGGTGGCGATCAACACCGGTACAAACATTCCATCGGTGGCGACACCCAATGGCCAGGCCGCATTCCTGTTCCTGTTGACTTCCGGACTGGCGCCCCTGATCCGGCTCGGCTATGGCCGCATGGTGCTGCTGGCGCTGCCCTACACCATCTCGATGACGCTCATGGGCTTGCTGGCGAGCATGTATCTGCTGTAGTAGATTGGCTTCTAGACAGGGTGCGTAGCATGGTCGATTCGAGGCAACAGGAACTGGAAGCGTTTCTCTCCGCTCACCCGGAGATCGAGAACTTCGATTTGCTGCTGCCCGACATCAACGGCATTCTGCGCGGTGTCCGCGCGCCGCGCGCGGACATGCGGCAGATCTTCGATTCGGGGGCGTACATGTCAGCCAGCACCATGCTGCTGGACAGTCGCGGCCTGTTGCCGGAGGGGCTGGAGATCGGGCTGGCGGACGGCGACCCCGATTATCCCTGCCTGCCGGTGCCCGGCACCCTGGCGCCCATGCCCTGGGCGAGGAGGCCCACCGGGCAGTGCCTGCTGCAGATGCATGCAAACCGTTCTACTCCGTACTACTACGACAGCCGCCAGGTCCTGCAGCGCGTGCTGGCTCGTTTCGATGAGCTTGAGCTGACACCGGTGCTCGCGCTGGAGCTGGAATTCTATCTGCTGGACGACGACGAGGAGCGGCTGCAGCCGCGCCGTATGCGGATTCCCGGAACTGTCCTGATGCAGGAGGTTCCAGCGCTGCACGGGCTGGATGATTTGCACGGCCTGGATGACTTCCTCGCGGATGTGGACGCGGCCTGCGCCGCCCAGGGCATTCCGATCGGCACGACCATGTCGGAGGGCTCTGCCGGGCAATACGAAATCAACCTGCACCACGTAGCCGACGCCGAGTTGGCCTGTGATCACGCGCTGCTGCTGCGCCGCCTGGTGCGAGGCGTCGCTCAACGCCACGGCATGGCCGCCACTTTCATGGCCCAGCCTTTTGTTGCGTTGGATGGCAGTGGGATGCACGTCCACTGCTCTTTGCTGAACGCCGAAGGCCGGAACGTGTTCGCCGGCAATGCGCCGGCCGACCAGCCGGAGGCTTATGCGCCCGAGCTGCGGTTCGCCGTGGGGGGGCTGCTGGCAACGCTGCCCGAGTCGCAGGCAATCCTGGCGCCCAACGCCAATTCGTACCGGCGCCTCGGGCCAGGAAGCTTTCTCTCGGCCACTCCCAGCTGGGGCTACAATCACCGCCAGGTGGCTGTGCGCATCCCGCCCGCCGACGACGCCAACGTGCGGTTTGAACATCGGCCGGCCGGCGCCGACTGCAATCCCTATTTGGCGATCGCCGCGCTGTTGGCCGGTGTCCACCATGGCCTGGAGCGGCGCATCGAGCCGCCGGCGATGGTGAGGGAAGGGCAGGTGATGGAGCCGAATTCTGCTTCCGGGCCCCATTGGGAGGGTGCATTGGCACAATTCGAAGCTGCCAGTGTATTGCCGGACTACCTGGGGCGGAAGTTTTGCGCGACTTACGCGCAGTGCCGGCAGCTCGAGGCCCGCCAGTACCGGGCACAGGTGCCGGACCTCGACTATTTGTGGTATTTGGGGAATATTTGATGATGCACCCGATCCGACTCATCGTATGTTGCGGCTTACTCCTCGCTGTCAGCCAGTTGGACGCTTTCGAAGCGCCGCCGCTGACTCCCGGTGAGGCGGCTGCCGCGGCGAATGACTACCAAAGATACTGTGCCCTGTGCCACGGTGCGGACCGCCAGGGCGGAGTGAACGACCATGCGCCTTCTTTGCGGTCCGAGACACTGCTGCGCACCGGCTTCCCGGAGTTCATCCTGTTCACCATTGCCTATGGCCGCCGTGGCACGCCTATGGGTGCGTATTTCGAAGAAGTGGGCGGTCCGATGAACAACGACGAACTGTATCGGCTGACGCGCTGGTTGAAAGAACAGGTGGATGTCGAATCGATCGACCTGCCCGCCGAGCCCATCCGCGGCGACCTGCAGCGGGGCCAGCAGGTTTATACCGAGCGTTGCGCTACCTGCCATGGCGCGGAAGGAGAGGGGGTTTCGGCGCCCGCCGTCGGCAACCCGGCGCTGCTGGCGCTGGCTTCGGACGCCTTCATGCGTTACACCATCGAGCATGGCCGTGACGGCACGGAAATGATTGCCTGGGGCGAAGTGCTGCCGGCCGCCGACATCGACGCAGTCACGGCCTTCCTGCGCAGCCGGGAAACCCACTGGGAGCTCACCAAGCCGGTATTGCAGCCGCCGCCGAAGGTCGGGCAGTACGTGCTCAACCCAGACGCGCCGGCACCTGAGTTTCAGCTGAAAGACGGTCTGTACGTCATGGCTGAGGAATTGAACCGGGCCTTGCAGGAAAAACGCCGCATCGTCGTTCTCGACACGCGCGTGACATCGATGTGGCAGATCGCGCACATCGAGGGGGCTGTGCCGATTCCTTACTACCACGACGGTATCGCGGGACTGACGGAAGACCTGCCCACTGACGGCGCCTGGATCGTGGCCTATTGCGAGTGTCCGCGCGCAGCGGCGGAGTCGGTCACGCGTAAATTGCGCGCGGCCGGGTTTCAAAACACCGCCGTGCTGTACGAGGGCATCCAGGGTTGGATTTCGCTGGGCTACCCGGTTTTCGTCGGCGAGCTGACCGAGCCGCCGCAGTGACCCGGTAGACTGATCCTGGTTAGGCGATGTGGCGGCCGCCGTCCAGGTGCAGGACCCGGCCGGTGACGTAGGCGCTGTTCATCAGGTAATCGACGGTGTGCTGCAACTCGTCGAGCCCGCCTTCGCGGCGCAGCAGGCTCTTGGTCAGTGCTTTCTCGCGATAGGCCGCGTCGTCTCCTTCATTGAACAGCAGCAACGCCGGGGCAATGCTGTTGACTTTCACATGAGGCGCCAGGCGGGCGGCGAACGACAGGGTGAGGTTATCCTGAGCGGCCTTGCTGGCGGCATAAGCCATGTGCTTGCGGCTGCCGCGGCCACTCACGAAGTCGCCGATGTGGATGATGTCCGCCGGCGCACCCGCCGTTTTCGCCAACAAGGGCTCAAGACCCAGATTGAGCTGATAAGGCGCCTCGACGTGTACCCGCAGCATGCGCTGCATGACCTCGGCAGGCGGCAGGCCGCCTTCGTCTGGAAGCCAATCCGAGGCATTGTGGATGATGGCGCGCAGGCTCGTGCAGCTGTCCTGCACGGTCTGGATCAGGGTTCCTACTCCGTCATCGCTGTAGAAATCACAACGCCTCAAGTCGGCGCCGGCCTGCTCGAGCTCACCCAGGCCGGGCCGCTTACTGCGGTAGGTACCGATCACCGGCACACCCCTTTGCAGGAAGGTCCTCGCCAGGTGCAGGCCGGCACGGCGGCCCACACCGGTTATCAGGACCGGTCGGGATTTCATGGCGTAAGGAATTCAGCCCGTGTGTGGATGTTCTCCTTGAAGCAACCGCCCAATGCCGTGGTGCTGGTCTGCGAGTTGGTGTCCATCACGCCGCGCGACTTCACGCAGTAGTGGGTTGCCTCGATGCTCACGGCGACGTCCTCGGTGCCGAGCAGGGCCTGCATGGCGACCAGGATCTGTTGGGTGAGGCGTTCCTGGACCTGCGGCCGCTGGCCGAAGAACCTCACGATGCGGTTGATCTTGGACAAGCCGATGATTTTGTCCTTCGGGATGTAGGCGACCTTGGCTACTCCGTCAATGGTGACGAAGTGGTGCTCGCAGGTGCTGGTCAGGTCAATGTTGCGGATCTTCACCATCTCGTTGACCCCCATCTTGTTCTCGATAAGCGACAGCTTGGGGAAGTGACGGTAATCCAGGCCCGAGAAGATTTCATGCACATACATCTTGGCGATGCGATGCGGAGTCTCGGCCAGGCTGTCGTCGGTCAGATCGAGTCCCAGCGTGCGCACCACCTCGGCCATCAGGTCGCGGATGTGCTCGTATTTCTGGCGTTCATCCAGGCCGTTTTCGATCATCGGCGTTTCGAGGCCGAGGGCGATCAGGGTGTCGCGCACCAGGATGGCCTCCGGGCTCAATTCGTCGTCGTCGACGGCGGGCTTCGTATTCAGATAAACAGGGTTTGCGCTCATGACGCTTTCTCCAGGAGTCTCAGGTTGTTGGTTTCATCGGCCCGGTACTCTAGTGTCAGCGACACCGAGTCGGCGAACCGCAGGGCATGGGGCTTGTCGATGGTGACCCGCGATGACAGGATGCTGGGATGTTCGCTACACAGCCCGAGCACGTCCCCGACCAGTCTTTCCAGTAACAGGAAGCGCCCGTCTTCGACGTGCCGGATCACCCGCTTGGTCAGGATCTTATAGTCGAGGGCGCCGTCGACCTCGTCGCGCAGCGCGGACTCGGGCACGGCGTAGCGGATCTCGATGTTGATCACTACGTCCTGCTGCTTCGACATTTCTTCGGGGTTGAATCCGATGAATGTACGCAGGCGCAGGTTACGGATCTGGATGGTGGCGTGCCGGCTGCCACGTGCTTTCCTGTTGTGAGGCAAAGTAGACATGTTCTTCCTCTAAACTATACAAAATATATACATTACGAGAATAATAACACATATAGCGATACAAAAACTATACATTTTTGCAGATTTCCGAAGTATCCCCGAGCTTTACCGTCCGTCGGCACGACGGTCCGGACCACTCGCTTTTGCGACGCGCATAGCGGTGTTAACCTGAAAGAACCGGGCGCCCTGTCAGCGCGAGGAGGCCATGGACATACTGAACATCCTGATCGCGGCGGCTCTGCGTTTCCTGCCTCTGCTGGCGACACTGGCCGTGGTCACCTTCCTGCTGATCTTCCTGAATCGGCACTTCAGGCGACGTTGGAAGGACAACCCCGACCTGCAGTTCCGCTTCCAGCTGACCATGCTGGCCCTGACGCTGGCCGGCGCCCTGGCGGTGATCATTGCGCTGCCGATCGACGATGTGCTGCGCGGCCAGTTGCTGAGCCTGATCGGCATCCTGCTGAGTGCGGCCATCGCGCTGTCTTCCACGACATTCATCGGCAACATCCTGGCCGGCGTCATGTTGAAGGTGGTCAAGAGCGCGCGGCCGGGCGACTTCATAACCATTGGCGAGTTGACCGGCCGCGTCACCGAGATGGATTTGCTGCACACGCAGGTACAGACTGAATTCCGCGACCTGGTCACGGTGCCCAACCTGTTCATGGTGACCCAGCCGCTGCATGTCGTGCGCAAGTCCGGCACCATCATCAACGCCGAGGTTTCGCTGGGTTACGATGTGCATCACGGGCGGGTGACGGACGTCCTGCTGGCCGCGGCCTCCCGGGCCGGGCTGAAAGACACCTTCGTCCAGGTCAGGGATCTGGGCGATTTTTCGATCAGCTACCGCATCGCCGGCCTGCTCGAGGACGTGCAAAGCCTGATCTCCGCCCGTTCCGATCTGCGCAAGGCCGTGCTGGACGCATTGCACGATTCCGGCATCGAGATCGTTTCGCCCAATTTCATGAACACGCGTGCGCTGGCCGACGGTCAGCGCTTTGTACCGGACCGGGCAACGCGTTCGGGGGCAGGACGCGTAACCGAGACCCGGGCCGAGGAGGTCGCATTCGACGTTGCCACGGAAGCGGCTTCGGTTGAAGAACTGCGTCAAGCCCTCGAGTCGGTTGAACAAGAATTGGTCGAACTGAAGAGCGGTGAGGGAACCGGCAGCGATGCAGCCAAGCAGCAGCTGGAGGCCCGCAAGACGCGGCTGGAGGCTGAGCTCGAGGCGGCCGAGGCGCGACGCGCCAGAGGCGAGCACAAGGCCTGAACCGGCTTAACAACGCTCGACTGCGGCAGGCATAATCAAACCTTTACCTGGCAGATCACTGGAGATCGCTGATGACTGAACATTCACTTTCAGGCAGCTGCCTCTGCGGCGGCGTGCGTTACGTGGCGACCGGCGAAGAACAGCGCTTCTACCACTGTCATTGTTCCCGCTGCCGCAAGGCGTCGGGTACCGGCCACGCCAGCAATCTCTTTATGCAGGGCACGCTGACCTGGAGCAGTGGCCAGGAATTGATCCGCAGCTACAAAGTGCCCGAAGCCGAGCGTTTCACGAGCACGTTCTGCGAAGTCTGTGGATCACGGGTGCCGCGTTTCATCGAGAAGCTGGGGATGGTGTTCATTCCTGCCGGTTCGCTCGACGACGAGCCCGAGCTGCGGCCCCAGGCGCGTATCTTCCTCGATTCACGGGCCGGTTGGTCCTGCGACGACTCGGCGCTGACGGAATTCGAGCAATACCCGGGCTGAGTTCCTGCTCAGCGCCCCGCCAACATCCACTTGCGCAGGCGATTGGAGTCGCCGAACGGCGTCAACTTGCCGAAGGAGTTCAGCAACACGATCGATACCGGCTCGCCTTCGATTGTCGCCTGCATGACCAGGCAGCGGCCCGCTTCGTTGATATAGCCGGTCTTGCTGAGGGCGATGTCCCAGGACTCGTTTTTCAGCAAGCGGTTGGTATTGCCATAAGTCAGTGGGCCGCGATTCTTGTATGGCCGCACCTCCATCCGGGTGGTGGTGCTCGCTTTGCGGATCAGGGAGTAATCGAGCGCGGCCGTGACCATTCGGCCGAGGTCGCGCGCGGTGGACTGGTTCTCCACCCGCAGGCCCGCCGGGTCGGCGAAGTGGCTGTGGCTCATGCCCAGGCTGGCGGC
>Ga0316194_10003942_pt1 | contig 10322 bp, 6 predicted proteins | sample CroRivsedime1_MG_FD_204936 | JGI IMG/M metagenome (GOLD analysis project Ga0316194, IMG submission 204936) | Coastal sediment microbial communities from Maine, United States - Cross River sediment 1 | ecosystem: Environmental > Aquatic > Marine > Coastal > Sediment | place: USA: Maine... | reverse complement strand
CGCACCGACCATTCGGCACCCAGTTCGAGCCGCGCCTTCGCGTCGTCGCCGAAATACTGCACGGCAACCTCGCAGTTCCCTTCCCGGTACGGCAGCAGCACGTCGTGCAGCTTCATGAGCAATTGTTCCCCCTGGCCATTCGGCGCGAGCCGCAACAGCATGCTCTTTGCGCGGCTTTCGATCACGCGGTCGATGTGCAGCACGTTCTTCACGTTCACCGACCAGGCTCCGATGAAGTCGTCGTAACGCAGCGGACCGTTCACGACGACAATTTCATCCTTGACCAGCAGGTGGCGGAACTCCTGGAACGCCTCGCCGAACAGGCTCACTTCCATCCGGCCGGTGTCATCGTCCAGCACGACGCTGACGCGATTGCCGCGTTTCCTCAGGTCGACGACCAGTCCTGCAATCGTCACTTCGCGGCGCGACTGCGAATAATCGCGCTCGCCGCGAGACGACTGCGGCGGCGGCTCGGCCGCGAGGTCTGCGAGCGTTCCGTCGACGAAACAGCGTGCATCCGCGCGCACCGCATGAAACGGATGACCGGTCAGGTAAAGACCGAGCGCCTCTTTTTCATTGCTGAGCAGCAGGCGCTCGGGCCATTCGTCCATGTCCATGGATACCGGGGCAGCGTCCGGCTCCGGCGCGGCTTCGAGACCGAACATGTCGTTCTGGCCGGCTGCCTGCGCGCGCGCTTGCTGATCGGCGCTCTTCAGCGCCTCGGGCACCTGGTGCATCAGCGCGCGGCGTGACTGGCCGAAATCGTCCATCGCGCCAGACTTGACCATGGCCTCGAGCGCGCGCCGGTTGACCTTGTCGTGGTCGACGCGCCGGCAGAACTCGGCAAGGCTGCCGAACGGACCGCTGGACTCGCGCTCGGCGATCAGGGCTTCCACGGCGGATCGGCCGACTCCTTTGATCGCACCGAGGCCATAGAGTATTGCGCGATCGCCGGCAACGCTGAAATGGTAGGAGGAACGATTGACGCTCGGCGCTTCGAGTTCCAGGCCGAGCTTGCGGCAGTCGTCTTTCAGCGTGACGAGCCGGTCGGTGTTGTCGAGATCGGCGCTCATGACAGCCGCCATGAATGCGGCCGGATAGTGCGCTTTCAGGTAGCCGGTCTGGTACGACAGCACGGCGTATGCGGCAGAATGGGACTTGTTGAAGCCGTACCCTGCAAACTTCTCCATCAGGTCGAAAATGCGCGTGGCCGTCGGTTCGGCGACGCCGCGTTCGGTCGCACCCGAAACGAAAATCTCGCGCTGCTTCGCCATCTCCTCGGGCTTTTTCTTGCCCATCGCGCGCCGCAACAGGTCGGCGCCGCCCAGCGTGTACCCGGCAAGGACCTGGGCGATCTGCATGACCTGCTCCTGGTAGAGGATCACGCCGTAGGTTTCCTCGAGCACCGGCTTGAGGTCCGGATGCAGGTAATCGATCTCGGCCTGGTTGGACGAGTGCTTGCGGGCGATGAAATCGTCGACCATGCCGGACTGCAGCGGTCCGGGCCGGAACAGCGCGACCAGCGCGACGAGATCGCCGAACTGGTCGGGGCGCAGGCGTTTGATGAGATCGCGCATGCCGCTCGATTCAAGCTGGAATACCGCAGCTGTCTGCGTGCTCTGCAACAACCTGAAGGTCCTGGCGTCGTCCATCGGCACGCGGCTGATGTCGAGCGCCGCGTCGGGGTAGGTCGCATTGACGATCCGCTCCGCCCAGTCGATGATCGTGAGCGTCTTCAGACCGAGGAAGTCGAACTTGACGAGGCCGATGGCTTCCACGTCGTCCTTGTCGAGCTGCGTGACCAGGCTGCTGCCGCCGTCTTCGCAATAGAGCGGTGCAAAATCGGTGAGCTGGTCCGGCGCGATCACGACACCGCCGGCGTGCTTGCCGGCGTTCCTGACCAGACCTTCGAGCGACTTCGCGAGATCGATGATGGCGGTGACCTCTTCGTCGTCGCGATACATGACCGCCAGCTCTTCGGATTGCTCCAGGGCTTTTTCGAGCGTCATGCCGATTTCGAACGGCACCAGCTTGGCGATGCGATCGACAAAACCGTAGGGCTGGCCGAGTACGCGGCCCGTGTCGCGGATGACCGCTCTTGCCGCCATCGTGCCGAACGTGATGATCTGGGCGACGCGATCGCGGCCATAGCGCTCGGCCACGTAATCGATGACCCGGTCGCGGCCTTCCATGCAGAAATCGATGTCGAAATCCGGCATCGATACGCGTTCCGGGTTCAGGAAGCGCTCGAAAAGCAGGTCGTGTTCGAGCGGGTCCAGGTCGGTGATGCCGAGCACCCAGGCCACCAGGGATCCTGCGCCGGAGCCGCGGCCCGGCCCGACCGGAATCTCGTTTTCGCGGGCCCAGCGGATGAAATCGGCAACAATGAGGAAGTAGCCCGGGAAACCCATGCCGCGTATGACCTGCAATTCGTTATCGAGGCGCTCGAGATACGGGGCCTTGAAGGCGTCGCGCTCTTTCACCGGGATCTCGCATACCGCGTAGATCTCCTCGAGCGCGGCGTCGAGCCCGCGTCTCGCCTCGGCCTCGAGGAACTGCTCTTCCGTCTGGCCAGCGGGCACCGGGAAGGCCGGCAGTACGCTCTCGCCGAGCTTCAGGTCGAGGTTGCAGCGCCGTGCGATCTCGAGCGCGTTTTCGATCGCCTCCGGCACGTCGGAGAACAGCTCGGCCATATCGGCCGACGATCGCAGGTACTGCTGGTTACTGTAGTGCCGCGGCCGGTCCGGGTCCGCCAGGCCGCGGCTTTCGTGAATGCAAACCCGCGCCTCGTGCGCGTGGAAGTCGTCCTGCTCGATGAAACGCACGTCATTGGTCGCGACGACGGGCACACCTTCCTCGCTGGCCAGCAACAGGCTCGCCTGCACGCCGCCCTCTTCGTCGCTACGGCCCGTTCGTATGAGCTCGAGATAGTAACGGTCGCCGAATACTTCCCGCCAGGCAGCGAGACGCTGGCGGGCTTCGTCCAGGTGGCCGACGAGCAGCGAATGGCCGACGTCGCCGTGGAGCCCCCCGGACAATGCGATCAGTCCCTCACAGCTTTCCCGGGTCAGCCATTCGCGGCGAATCATCGGCTCGCCGCGAACCCGTCCTTCGAGGAAAGCGCGCGAGATGATGCGGCACAGATTGCGGTAGCCGTGATTGTCCTGGCACAGCGCGATCAACCTGTACGGCCGGCCCGGATCGTCCGGATTGGCAATCCGGAGGTCCGCGCCGATGATTGGCTTGACGCCGTTTGCGATCGCGCGGCGATAGAATTTCACGAGGCCGAACAGGTTGTTCCTGTCGGTCATCGCAATTGCCGGCATGCCGTCCGCCGCCGCACTGGCCATCAGCGCAGGAATGCGCACCGTGCTGTCGACGAGTGAATACTCGGTATGGATGTGCAGGTGCACGAACGGCGGAGCGCTCACGCCAGTGCCCTCACCGGCCGGAAACTGCGCCGGTGTTCGGGACAAGGCCCGTGTTCCCGCAGGCGCGCGCGATGCAGCTGTGTTCCGTAACCCTTGTGACGTGCGAATTCATAGTGGGGATAACGGGCATGCATGGCGACCATCAGTCGGTCGCGCGCCGTCTTGGCGATGATCGACGCCGCGCTGATTGACTCGATCCGGTCGTCGCCGCCGACTACCGCCAGCCCGTCGATGCTGCCGTCACGGAAGCGAAGATCCGGTAATCGGTTGCCGTCGACGTATACGCCCCGCGGCGCGACCGCCAGGCCGAGGATGGCGCGACGCATCGCAAGCATCGTGGCGGCAAGTATGTTCAAAGCGTCGATTTCCGCGCGGTCCGCCCAGGCCACCGACCAGCACACAGCGCAGCTCTTGATGGCGGTTTCCAGCGCCTCCCGGCGGGAAACGGCCAGTTTCTTGGAGTCACAGAGGCCGTCGATGGGCCGCTCCGGGTGCAGGATGACGGCCGCCGCCACGACCGGACCGGCCAGCGGCCCGCGGCCCGCCTCGTCGACGCCTGCGACGAGATCGGTCGGAAAATCTGCTTGCGAGTGCTGCATGATTGGTGTGCGAGCCCGGCTATCCCTGTTCGATGAGGCTTAACAGCGCGTCGGCTGCGCGCGCATTCGAGTTCATCGCCAACCCGGCTCGCAGTTTAGCAAATCTCTCCCTGATGGCCGCAGATCGCTCGGGATCGTCGAGCAGCGCCAGCATCTCGGCGGCAATCGCGCCCGGTTGCGCGTCGCCCTGGATGAATTCCGGGACCAGCGTCTCGCCCGTCAACAGGTTGGGCAGCGTGAACCGGGCGACCTTCAGGAGCCGGAACACCTTCATGATCAGCGCGGTCGATGCGGCGACCCGGTAGGCAGCGACCGTCGGCTTGCCGAGCAACGCCGACTCGAGCGCGGCCGTGCCCGATGCGAGCAGCACGAAATCGGCAGCGGACATTGCCTCGATCGAACGGCCGTCGACGAGCGTAGAGCGATCCAGAACCCCGTACCGGCGCAGGGACGCCTCGATGACCGGCCGCAGTTTCGGCGCGGCGACCGGCGTAACGAATTGCACGTCCGGCTCCCGCGCAGCAATTATCGCAGCCGCCTCCGCGAACACCGGTGCCAGCCGCGTCACTTCGCTGCTGCGACTACCCGGCAGCATCGCGATCACCCGGCGATCCACGGGCAGGCCCAGCTCGCGGCGCACCGCCGGCACGTCGATGTCGGGAGAGAGCATATCCGCCTTCGGGTGACCGACGAATACGGCATTCACGCCGTGCTCTTCGTAGAGCGCCGGCTCGAACGGCAGAATGCAAATCACGCAGTCGGCCGCCTTGCGGATCTTGTGAATGCGCCCGGCCCGCCATGCCCAGATCGAGGGGCTGACGTAGTGCATGGTACGGATACCCGACGCTCGCAGTGCCGCTTCGAGACCCAGGTTGAAATCCGGCGCGTCGATGCCGACGAACACGTCGGGCGGCGACGCCTGCCAGCGGCGGATGAGGGAGCGGCGCAACCGCAACAGCCGCGGCAGGTGCTTCAGCGGCTCGACGACGCCCATAACGGCGAGCTCCTCCGCATCGGCCCAGTGCTCGCAGCCGGCCGCCAGCATTTGCGGGCCGGCGACACCCTCGAATACGGCGTCCGGCACTCGCTCCCTGACGGCCGTTATGAGCCCAGCGCCAAGCAGGTCGCCCGATGACTCGCCAGCAACCAGTCCGACACGCAGAGGCACGAGTTAGCGGATGATGCCGCGCTCGGACGCGCGCAGCGATTCGAGAAAAACCACGAGCTCGGGCCGCGACTGGCTGAGCTTCTCGATCTCCGCGATGGCCTCGGTGAGTTTCAGACCCTTACGATACACCAGCCGGTAGGCGTTCTTGATGTTGCGGATCTGATCTTCGCTGAAATCGCGTCGCTTGAGGCCTTCGCTGTTGATGCCGCGCGGCACTCCGGGCTGTCCGGAAACCATCGTATAGGCCGGTACGTCCCGGTTGACACCCGAATACATGCCGAGGAACGCGTGCGCGCCGACGCGGCTGAACTGGTGGGCGCCCGAGAACCCGCCGAAGATGACCCAGTCACCGACGTGCACATGGCCGGCGAGCGTCACGTTGTTGGCCATGATGGTCTTGTCGCCGACGACGCAATCGTGAGCGATATGCACGTAGGCCATGATCCAGTTGTCGTCGCCGAGAATCGTGTGGCCGAGGTCCTGGGTCGTGCCACGGCTGATCGTGCAGAACTCGCGGATGGTATTGCGGTCGCCGATCGTGAGCCGCGTCGGCTCGTCGCGGTACTTTTTGTCCTGAGGGTCGTCGCCGATCGACGCGAACTGATAGATGTGGTTGTCCCTGCCGATCTCCGTTGGACCATTGATCACGACGTGGCTGTCGATACGTGTGCCGCCGCGAATCGAAACGTGGTCGCCGATGATCGTGTATGGACCGATCTCGACGTCGTCGTCGATGCTCGCGCTGTCGGAAATTATTGCCGTTGGGTGAATACTGCTGCTCATCATTGCCTACTCGCCGGCTTTCTCGAGCTTGTTGACGCGTTCGATCAACTGCCCGAGCCGCCGGAAACGGGCGACCTTGCGATTCCACTCCCGCGCCGGCTCCGCAGTGAAGGCGCCCGCGTAGACTCCGGGCTCCGTGATGTCTTTGGAGATTATGGCCCTGCCGCTCACCACGACATCGTCGCAAATGCTGATATGGCCGACGATCCCGCACTGCCCGGCAAGCATGCAGCGCTTGCCGATCGTCGCACTGCCGGATATGCCGCTCATCCCGGCCACGGCGGTATGCGCGCCGATGCGCACGTTGTGCCCGATATGGCAAAGATTGTCGATACGCACGCCATCCTCGATCACGGTATCGTCGATCGCGCCGCAATCTACCGTGGTGTTGGCGCCGATCTCAACGTCGTTACCGATACGTACCCCACCGAGTTGCGGCACCTTGACCCACCCATCCGGGCTCATCGCGTTGCCGAACCCATCGGCGCCGATCACCGCGCCCGGATGGAGGATACTGCGCAGGCCGAGCGTCACGTCGCGCACCAGGATAACGTTGGCGATCAGGCGGCAGTCGTCGCCCACGCTGCAGTCCGGGCCGATGACCGTACCGGGCCCGACGTAGGCATTGTCGCCGATCGCCGACCGGTCGCCGATGCTGACATTCGCTGCAATATGCGCCGTCGGCGAGATATCCGCCGTCACAGAAACAACCGCCGACGCAGCAACGCCGGGGGCGTAACGCGGCGGCGGATGAATGACAGCCGCCATGCGCGCATAGTCGGCGTAGGGGTTATCGCTGACCAGCGACGCCGTGGGCGAAGCCTCGACGTCCTCCGCGCGAAGGACGATGGCCGCGGCCTGCGTCCCGGCAAGCTGGCCGCGAAACTTCGGATTGGACAGGAAACTCAACGAAGTCGGACCTGCATTTTGCAGGCCCGCAACGTTGTCGATGATGCGGTCGGAATCGCCGACGAGTTCGCAGTCGAATTGCGCCGCGAGTTCCCCGAGCTTGATCGGCATCAGCCTGGCAAGCGCTTATGCTGCAAGGCGCCGCCTCAGCGCGCGCCCTGCGCCTGGAAATTCGCTTCTACCGCACGAAGAACTTCTTCCGTGATATTCACCGTCGTGCTCGCGAACAGGACGCCGTCGCCAACGATGAGGTCGTAGCCCTGCGCCTGCGCATAGTCCTGCACTTCCTTCAGCAGCCCACGCTGGAGATTGCCGAGCTCTTCGTTCTGCCGCAGCTCGAGATCCTCGCGGAACTCCTGCTGCAGGCGCGCAACGTCACGCTGCAAATCGCGCAGGTTCTTCTCTGCGTTGCGGCGCTCGGTTTCGCCCATCACGGCGACGTCTTTCTGAATCTTCGCGGTCAGGTCTTCGAGTTCTTTTTGCTTGGCGATAAATTCCCGCTGACGCGGCGCAAACTCTTCCTGAAGCGAGTCCATCACGGCCTTGGTTTGCGGTGCACGGTCCAGCAGTACGGGTACGTTGACCACACCGATCTTCATTTCCTGCGCTGCAGCCGGCATTGCAAATACGAAAACGAGGGCAATGCCCGCGGCTGCTTTGAGCAGGTGTTGTTTGATAAAACTCATATAGTGTCCATTCCTTAAAATGCTTGACCAATGGAGAACTGGAATCTTTCCACTTCGTCTCCGAAATACCTGTCGTTACCGGCGTATTTGTTGAGCGGGTAAGCGTAGCTGAAGCGGAACAGGCCCATCGGCGCCAGCCACTGAATGCCTACGCCGACCGACGTGCGCAAATCGTCGAACTCCGGTTTGTACTCGAGCGGGCTGCCGAGCTTGTCGGTAAACGCCACCTCGCCTGTATTGAATACGTTACCGACGTCGTAAAAGACTGCGGCCCGCGCCTGGCTGGCCCACTTGTCCGGCAACGGAATTATAAGCTCTAACTGACTGGCAACCAACACATTACCGCCGTAGGGATTGCCGAAGCTGTCCCTCGGACCGAGCCAGGACTCCCGAAAGCCGCGCACTGAACCGGGTCCGCCGCCGAAGAACTGCTTGTAAGGCGGCAGCGCGGTCGTGTCGCCGATGGCCTCACCCATGCCCGTTTCGAGGTTGTAGCGCAAAACGAAGCCGCGCCACAGCGGCCAGTAAATCGTCGAGTTGAAACGCGCTGTGTAGTACTCCACCTCGCTGCCCGGGAACGTACCGGAGAGAAAGAACTGGTGCCGCATGCCGCGGGTGGCGAAAATCGCCCGGTTGCGGCTGTCGTAGGTCCAGCCCGCAACCATTTCGTAGGCGTCAAACTCGGTGCCGAAGAAGACGATACCGCCGCCCACGTCCTCGATAAACGGGTTGCCGTTGTTAGCGACCCAGTCCTGCGACTGCTGCGTGCTGGAGGTTGACGACAACAGTTCCGAACGCTGGTAGGCGAGACCGAACGACAGCGTCTGGAATTCGCTGATCGGGTAACCGTAATCGATGGAGGCGCCCGCGGTCGTCGTGGAGAAATCCGAGGCGGCAGACGTGAACTGCGTGATATCGCGAAAGTTGAGGCTGACCGTTCGCCGCACGCCGTCCATCGTCCTGTAGGGGTCGGTATGCGACAGGTTGTAGAACTTGGAGTAACGGCCCGTCGACAGTTCGAGCGCGACTCGATTACCGGTGCCGAGGAAATTCGTGTGCACGATGCTGCCGTTCAGCAACAGCTTCTGCGATTCGGAATAGCCAATACCGCCCGAGAACTGCCCGGGCATGCGGTATTCCATGTTGAAGTCGACGTCCACGAGATCCGGACTGCCGGGCACGGGAATCGTATCGGTTTCCACGTTCGGTTCGATGTACGGCAGGCGCTGCAAGCGGAACTTCGAGCGGTCGATCAACACGTTCGAGAGATAAGCGCCTTCCATCTGCCGGAGCTCGCGACGCAGCACCTCATCGTCGACCTGGTCGATACCGTTGAAGCTGATGCGCCGCACATAGACGCGGCTCTTCGGATCGACGTAGAACGTAATATCCGCCGTCTTGTTTTCGTGATCGAGCTCGGGCACCGGCTCGATCTCGGCGTTTGCATAACCCTGTTCGCCGAGCCGCATCGACATGAACTCCGCGGACTGCGTCAGCAGACCCAGGTTGAACGTCGACCCCGGCTGGGCGAGCACCATTGCGCGCAGGTACGCCTCGGGAACCACCATGTCGCCGACCAGCTTGACGTCCGAGATCGTGTATTTGTCACCCTCGTTGATCGTGATAGTGACGAAAATATCTTTCTTGTTCGGCGAGATGGCCACCTGCGTGGACTCGACTTTGAAATTCGCGTAACCGCGATCCATGTAGAAGGAACGCAGCGTTTCCAGGTCGCCCTCGAGCCCCTGCTTTTCATAGCGGTCGTCCTGGCGCAGCCACGACAGCCAGTTGGCCGTGTCGAGATTGAAACCATCGCGAATCTCGGCCTCGTCGAATGATTGGTTGCCGACGATATTGACCTGCCTGATCTTGGCGCGGTCGCCTTCCTTGACGTCGATCTTGATCCGCACCGTATTGTTCGGGCGATCCTCGACCGTCGTATCGACCTGCACGCCGTACTTGCCGCGATCGTAATACTGCTCGCGCATGAACATCGCTACGTTGTCGAGCGTGGAGCGGTCGAACGTCCGCCCCTTGGCGAGACCGACGCCGCGGAGCGACTCCATCAGGTCCTCCGTCTTGATGTCCTTGTTGCCCTCGATCTCGAAGCTCTCGATCGACGGGCGCTCTTTCACCGCGATGATAAGGGCGTCACCGTCCCTGCGCATTTCAATGTCGTCGAACAGGCCCTGCGTATACAACGCGCGAATGGCTTCGCCAATACGGACCTCGTCGATCGTGTCGCCGATATTGATGGGCAGGTAGTTGAAGACCGTGCCCTCCGAGATCCTCTGCAGGCCCTCTACCCGCATGTCCCTGACGACGAACGTGTCGAAATCCGCGAGCGCCGGCAACGACGCCAGCGCGAGCAGCAACCCGAACAGCGCTCCGCGCCGGATATCGAACAACGATTTTCCTCTGCATCTCATCCGTGGATTCCGGGTTCAGCCATGGTCAACCAAAGATTCTCGCAAGATCGTTATAGAAAGCGAAGCTCATCAACAGGATCAACGCGAATATGCCGATCTGCTGGCCCACGATCTGTGCGCGTTCGGACAGCGGGCTGCCCTTGAGACCCTCGATGGACTGGTACACGATCTGGCCGCCGTCGAGCACCGGTATCGGCAACAGGTTCAGAACGCCGAGGCTGATACTGACGATCGCAAGGAAACCGAGGAAATAATCCAGCCCGCGTTCTGCGGATTGGCCGGCAAACTGCGCGATATTGATCGGTCCGCTGATGTTC
>Ga0316194_10003940_pt1 | contig 10323 bp, 8 predicted proteins | sample CroRivsedime1_MG_FD_204936 | JGI IMG/M metagenome (GOLD analysis project Ga0316194, IMG submission 204936) | Coastal sediment microbial communities from Maine, United States - Cross River sediment 1 | ecosystem: Environmental > Aquatic > Marine > Coastal > Sediment | place: USA: Maine... | reverse complement strand
AGCCAGGCCGGCGAGCTCATCGGCGAGTTCATCCTGGCCATGACGCACGGCCTGGGGCTGAAAAAGCTCATGGGTACTATCCATATCTACCCTACCCGTAGCGAAGCCGCGAAGCTGGTGGCCGGCGCGTGGCGCCGCAAGCATGCGCCAGATGGACTGCTGAGGCTGGTTGGCGGACTGCACAGTCTTCTGCGCTGAGCATGGTGGCCTGTAGGTTAGAGCGTTTTGCGCAGACGCTTGGTTGCCTGCTGAAAATGCTCTGGTTGGTCAAGAATTTTGCTTATTAGTAGTATGCCGTAAAGCTGCTCTACGAAATGGTTTGCTGATCGTTTCGCTCGCTTCGGTTTCTCGCCTCTTTCTTCGAATACTTCGGCCAGCATCTGCAGCCAATCCTGAAACTGAGCGGCGATTTCGCTGCCATAGTAGGGGCGGGCGCCGCCCTGAGCGAGGACCGCAAGTAAACAGTGGCCGCGCCCCTGCTCCACGTAGTCACAGAACCCGTCCAGCAAGGCGGCCAGTCGACCCCTCGCAGATCCGGAGCCTTTGAGCTTGGAGAACGCCAATCTTTGTAGATCGGCGATTGCCTTGCGCATGAGGACCCGAGCGATTTCGTCTTTGCCACCCGGGAAATGGTGATAAAGGCTCGCCTTGCCGAGGCCGCTGGCGGCGGCCAGTTTTGCGAGGGTCGCGCCTTCATATCCCTGCTGCTGGAATACCGCCATCAGTTGCTCAAGGAGCGCCGTGCGAGCTGTGTCGTGTGCTTTGCGTTGGGAGGACATCGCGAAATCATAGCAGAACGAACGTTCGTCCGACCAGTAGCTCGAGCCCGTTCTTGTGCCCAAATCCGCTAGGGAGCACAATCTTCGCGGTTGCAGAGCCGGCGGCGACGCAGCGCCCTCGCTGCGGCCCCTGGAAAGCTGAAGGAACATTATTATGAAATTCGGAATCTTTTATGAGCACCAGCTGCCGCGCCCTTGGACGGAAGGTGCCGAACAGCGTCTGTTTAACGAAGCTCTGGACCAGGTTGAGCTGGCGGACCGACTGGGAATCGACTATGCCTGGGAAGTGGAGCACCATTTTCTCGAGGAGTATTCACACTCCTCGGCGCCGGAGGTTTTCCTTGCCGCCTGCTCCCAGCGGACGAAGAACATCAGGCTTGGCCAGGGCATCCGTCAGGTAATTCCCCAGTACAACCACCCTGCGCGTACCGCCGAAGTGATTGCCACTCTCGACCTCGTTTCAAACGGGCGCGTGGACTTCGGTACGGGAGAGTCTTCGGCCGAGCTGGAGCTGGGTGGGTTCCAGATTCCGGTCGCCCAGAAACGCAAAATGTTTCTCGAGGCAACCGAGCAAATATGCAACATGCTTGCCATGGATCCTTACCCGGGCTACAAGGGTCAGTTCTTCGAGATGCCGTGTCGCAATGTCGTTCCGAAACCGGTGCAGCGTCCTCACCCGCCGGTTTGGGTCGCCTGCTCGCAGCGTGAAACGATTCGAATGGCAGCCCGGTTAGGCATTGGCGCCCTGACGTTCGCCTTCGTTGACCCCGCAGAAGCCCGATCGTGGGTGGACGAGTACTACAGCATCATCAAGAGCGAAGCCTGCGTGCCCATTGGCCATACCGTCAACGCCAACGTCTGCATGGTTTCGAGTTTTTCCTGTCATCAGGATCGGGAAACGGCTGTGCAACGGGGGCTGGAAGGGTTCGAATTCTTCAGCTACGCGCTGGGAAGCCTTTACGGCTTCGGCGAGCATAAGCCTGGTCGGACGGATCTGTGGGGCGAGTTTCAGAGCGTGCGCAAGCCTCAGTTGGAGCAGGAGGTCAGTGATTTCACTCAAGCGCTGACCGCGGCGCGAGGGGGAATAGGCACACCGGACGATCTTCGCGTCCACCTGAAGAAATTTGAAAGCTGTGGGGTGGACCAGGTTACCTTCATTCAGCAGGCGGGCATGAACAGGCACGAGCATATCTGTGAATCGCTCGAGCTGTTTGCCGCGGAGGTCATGCCGGAGTTCAGAGCCCGGGAGGCAGAACGGGAGAGTCGCAAGAACGAAGAGCTCGCTCCTTATATCGAAGCCGCGCTGGCACGCAAAGTAGGCATGAGGAAGCCGGCTGATGAAGATATTCCCACCTATATGGCGCTTGGGCGGCGGATTACCGAAGAGCAGCAGGATAAGCCGTCAATCTATGAGCGTCCGGCTTCTGCCGGATGACGGTAGAGGGGTGGGCGGCCCGCGGTGGGCGGCCCGCGGTGGGCGGCCCGCGGTGGGCGCAATACGGCGAGCGCTTGTCCTTTAACCGCCGATCAGCGTCTCCAGTTCCTCGGCCGCCTGTATCCAGGATTCTTCTGCATCGTTCAGGCGTTTGCGGAGCTTGCCTGAGCGGGCCAGGGTCTCATCAAGTTCCTCTGGCGGCATGCTCTGGTAGATATCGGGGTCCGCAAGCTGCATCTCCACGGCTGTGAGCGCCTCCGACAGCGCGTTTACTTCTGCTTCCAGCGCTTTGACCCGGTTGCGTAGCGGCCTCTCGCGCTCGCGCTGCTCGGCGGTGGCCCGCCTTTCTGCTCGACGGTCGTGCCGGGTGCTTTTGGGGGCAGGCCCGGTGGTTCTGCTGGCCGTATAGCTGTCCAGGTCGCCATCGTAGGGGACCAGATGCCCGTCTTCCACCAGCCAGAATTCATCGACGGTACGCTTGAGCAGGCTTCTGTCGTGAGACACCAGGAGCAATGCCCCTGCGTAATCCTGGAGGGCGAGAGCCAGCGCCTCTCGCATGTCCAGGTCGAGGTGGTTGGTTGGTTCGTCCAGTATGAGAATGGCAGGGCCCCGGCACGCAATGAGCGCTAGCGCGAGTCGCGCCTTTTCTCCACCCGATAGCGCGTGGCACGGTCGTTTTGCCAGCTCTCCTGTAAACCCCCAGGTCCCCAGATAGTCTCTGCGCCATTGCTCCCGGGCCTCGGGAACAGCTTCCGTCAGCGTCTCCAGCGGCGATGCGTCCGCTCTCAGCGTTTCAAGCTGGTGCTGGGCGAAGTAACCTATTTCCGCCTGTTCGCCGCGAATCAGCTCACCCTCCAGAGGCGGTAATTCGCCGGTCAGGCATTTCAGCAGCGTTGTTTTGCCGGCACCGTTGGCGCCCAGCACGCCGATTCGAGCGCCGGGCAGCAGACTCTGGTTGATTCCTGACAGCACCCTGTGACCCGGGTAGCCGACGGCGAGATCTTGGAGGCTCAACAGCGGGTTGGACATTCTGCGCGGGTTGCTGAAAGCGGCGTGGTAGGGGGAGTCCGCATGTGCCGGTGCGACTGCGCGCATCCGTTCCAGCGCTTTGAGCCGGCTCTGAGCCTGGCGGGCCTTGCTGGCCTTGGCGCGAAATCGCTCGATGAAACTTTCCATGTGGCGTATTTCGGCTTGTTGCCGTTGAAATGCCGCCTGCTGCTGGGACATTGTGGCCGCGCGCTGCTCCTCGAAGGCAGAATAATTGCCGCGATAGGTGTCAGCTTGACCGTTATGGAGGTGAATGATGTGATCGGTCACGCCATCGAGAAATTCGCGGTCGTGGGAAATGATCAGCAGCGTGCCCTGAAACTGATTCAGCCAGCCTTCGAGCCATAGCGTCGTCTCCAGGTCCAGATGGTTAGTGGGCTCGTCCAGCAGCAGCAGCTCGGCAGGGCACATGAGCGCTCTGGCGAGATTCAGACGGATACGCCAGCCGCCGGAGAATGCGCTGAACGGTTTTTCCAGATCTTCGTTGCTGAAGCCCAGCCCGTTAAGAATTTCAGCCGCTTTCGCCTGAGCCTCGTAGCCGTCCAGGTCAGCGTAGCTGGCATGCAGCGCCGCCAGTTGCATCGGGTCATTGTCGAGCTCGGCTTTCGAGATTTGCGCCTCGACTTTCCGCAAAGCCTTATGCCCGTCGAGCACGTATTCGAGAGCTGGCCGAGCGGTGATGCTCGTCTGCTGCGCCATGTGGGACATGTGCCAGCTGACGGGTATCGTGATTTCACCGTCATCGAGTTGTATCTGACCCAGCAGGATCTGGAAAAAAGTCGATTTGCCGGCGCCGTTGCGGCCCACAAGCCCCACTTTCTGGCCCGCGTGGATCGTGCACGATAGATGAGAGAACAGCGTCTGACCGCCGCGTTTGAGCGTGATGTCTATGGCTTGAAGCATATGGGTTTCGCGCTGCAAGCAGCGGAATGCGCGTTTCTGTCAACCAGAATCAGGGTGCCGTTGCGTGCGCGTTGACGCTCCGGTCAGGCGGTTAACGATCGATCGGTCTGGGCTCGGCGTTCGGCCGACCGCGGCAGGCTTCTCAGTTCCTGGGCAGTGATGCCGCCGGTTTTCGGCTGCGCGTCGACCCAACGCATCAGATCCCACCATGCGGGCGTTTCTTTGCGTGCCGCCCGGGAATCGATCATGTCCACAATGCCCTTGCCTACCTCGGCGGCCTCCATGTAAACCGGGCTGTCCCGGAATGTGGCCACAGTGGGGACATCCAGGCAGGCCAGGAAGTGCTTCAGCTTGGCGTGAGTCTGAGTGTTGGGTTGAACCCGGTTCGCAATGACGCCTACGGGTCGTGGCGCGGACCGGTATACCCGATGTGTCAGCAACTCGGTGATGAACCGGCTGCCGGCTTGAATATCTATCGAAGACGGCTGCATAGGTATCAGGATCACGTCAGTTTGCTTGAGCAGCAGCTCCAGGTCACGATCTCTGGCGTTCGAGTGACCGTCAATGATGATCCGGTCTACGCCCGGCGGCAGGCGATTCTGGAATACCTGGGTCTGATACATGCTGGCACGCCGGTTTGCAGGAATAAGAGGCACCGGCGGCAGGCCGGCTTCTCTTTGTTCAGCCCAGTAGGTGCTGGAACCCTGTGGATCGTTGTCCATCAGGACCACCTTGTGGTCTGCATTGGCGTAAGCGACGGCCAGGTTGGTGGCTATGGTGGTCTTACCACAGCCGCCTTTGCCGTTGATGATGAGAATCCTGCGCGCGTGTGGATTCATGACTCGCAGCCCTTTCTGGTGAGCTTCCGGCGTGCCGGTGGCTCAGTGTCCTTGGAGAAAGCAGCTTTACTCTCTTTCTAATGTGAAAGTTTAGCTACTCCCCGTCCCTCTGCCAGCTACTCTGTCTCGTTTTGCGCAAAAACCTTTACGCAGGGCCCTGGTACGTCAATTTGAAAAAGTCAGGGCCTGGACGAAAGCGGTTGCTCAAATCCGGCTGCCATTTGCCGCGATCCTGAGATCCGTTGGCTTTGGTCGCCTGATGCCTGGATGATTCCAAGTCTGTTCTTATGATCTTTGAGATGCTGGTCTGTGAATAACTCTACACCCTGAGTTTGGAGTTGAATAGGCCTTCAAAAGAAATTATTGATCAAACATGGGTTTAGCAGTTCTTGATTGTAACCAGCATTAAGTTAGCGAATTGTCAGAAACGGCTCAGGATCGGCGGAACTCCAGCAGCCTGCCGTCGCCGGCTAGGGCGTAGAATCGATCAGGGGAACTGGAGAACCCGACGGCTCTTATGGCCGCGCCGGTCGGGTGCCAGGGGTTGCGTGCTTTGGCATTCCAGCGTTCGAGCAGGTTACCATTTACCGCATCCCACAATTCGATGTTGCGGTTCACGTAGCCAAGCAGCAGGTAGCGTTCGTCCTTGGAGAAACGCGCGCTGGTAATGCCGGTGTTTGTTTTCGAGAGCCTGTGCAGGGGCTGTCCGTCGGCTCCGTTCCACAGCGTCACCGCGCGGTTCTGACTGGCCGTGAAAATCATTCTTCCGCTTGGCGATAGCGCTACAACCCTTACCGGATTGTCATGTGTCAGTTTGTGTACCGGCTCTCCAGTTGAGAGATCCCACAGCACGGCGGTTTCGTCATCGCTGCCGGTTGCCGCCCAGCGGCCGTCTGCGCTGATTGCAACGCTGCCGACTACGCCTTCGTGTAGAAGCGTGTGCACATGATCGCCTGTCTCCGCGTTGAAAAGCACAGCGCTGTGGTCCTGCAATCCCATCAGTACCAGCGCGCCACCCGGTCCCAGGGCGACATCCATGGCGGCGGAAGGTGTCGTCCAGAAGGCGAGGGCGGCTCCGCTCGCCGTGTCCCAGACCACCAGGGTCCTCGGATCCGCGGTAACCGCTCGGGTGCCTTCCGCCGAGAAGTTTGCCGCCACCAGTTGCGAGAACTCGCCCTGTTGATGGTTCCAGTTGAATAGCCGTTCGTGGCCGCTGTTGCGCCAGAGGCTGCCGCCGTGATTCAGAGAACCAACAAGGGTGAACTCGGAATTTTCCGAAAGGGCAGCCGTGTAAACACCCTGAGCGGCCAGGTCGAAGCTGGCACTTGGCATTCTGTCGTCACTGCATCCCGCGCCGGCTAGCGTTATCGCCAGACATCCGGCCAGAAGCGCTGCATTTTTCACCAGATTCATTCAAACGACTGACATTGATGAAAGTGTAGACACTGACCTCAGGGTTGCCTGCCGCCGGCGTCTGACACTGCAATCGTCAGCCTGCGGAAAGCGCCTTGTTCGGTGCCGCGGAAGCGAAGAGCTCATTGAGATCTGCGTCCTCGGTTTCGATGATTCGGTCGAGCCAGCGGTGAAAACGATGTCCACCACCTTCGTTGCGACCGAAAAGGACGTGGTCGCGGGTGCCGGTCATGAGCGCTTGCTGCTGTTTTAGGCCGGTGGCGTAGTCTTCTTCTTCGACCACGTACTTCAGCAGATCAAACTGCTCGCGTGCCTCCCGCGCCTGGCTTTCGTCGGGCTCCCGAGCCATGAGGTAGTTCTGTACCGTGAACGATTCCTGAGGGGTCGCGCCAGGGAACAGCTGAGAAACCATCACTGAGCGCCCTCCGCCTTCGAATGTGGCGATGGAGATGTGGGGGAATATCGTCCAGACACCGCCCAGCAGCACGTCGTCGGACCATTCGTCTTCGGGCTGCTCGACCAGCATAGCCAGCCTCGGGTCCGGCGAGCTGACCCGCTGGTGCGGGCCCCAGGCGTAGTAAAGTGCCTGGCAGGGCATCTGTGGGCCGAAGGTTTCCTTGTGCAGAATGGGCAGGTGATAAAGATCCATGTACCCGTCGTAAGCGATTTTCCAGTTGGGTCCGGCCACTGTCCGTTGCTCGAACATGTGCCACTCTGCGAAGCCGAACTGGTTCAGCAGCGAATCGTAGCCGGATAGAAAAACGTCGATATCCAGCTGTGAATGGGGATCCAGAGTCACCCAGACCATCCCCGCCCGTTCTGCGACTGGCAGTGCCTTCAGTCCGTAGCTGCTGCGGTCGATGTCGCCGAAATCCCCGGGGGCGAAGACGCCGATAAGGGCTCCTTTCTGGTCGTAGGACCAGGCGTGGTAGGGACAGGTGAATCGATGGGTATTGCCGGTTCCTTCGTCCATGATCACGGCGCCCCGATGGCTGCACATGTTCACGAACGCGTGTATCTGATGATCCTGCCCTCGGGTGATCAGCACCGGTACGCCTACCGCTTCCATCGCCTTGTAGTCACCCGGCTCGGGTATCTCGCAGCTCATGGCCAGCATCAGAGGGACTCGCTTGAAGATGCGGTCCATCTCCAGCTGCCAGCGTTGCTGATCGAAATAGTTGCTGGCCGGCACCTGCATCACGTCCGGCTCCTGGTCAATGGTGCCGGCTCTGGCGTGGGCGAGGCTGTGCTTCGCCATCTCGATGAGTTCTGCTCTGGACATCTGTTTTCCCGCGAAGCCCCGAAGGGCTTAGCATGTTTCAAATGTTCGGCCAGTGCAATTCGGAGACCGTCTGGTAATCAGCCGGTTTGCAGGCTCACCTGGAAAAGAACTGCAGGCCGCAAGCGTTGGAACCGATCTCAGTTCGATACGCTGCCGAGCATGTCGTCTTCCAGCTCGAAGCGGGTACTCAGTTCCTGAGCCAATTGTTCCAGCGCCGCTTTTACTTCGACTAGTTCGATGTCCTGCAACTGGCCGAAGCGGTCGTTAAAGTGCATCGCTGTCCGCGTGCTCGCCTCGATGGCCGCATACTCGGTGGGCATCAGGGCGATTCGCTGAAAGACGCGGAAGTGCCCGGCGGACAGATAGTCCACCAGAGAGTCACAGAAGCGGTTCAACAGCGCGTGGGAAAGATCTGCCAGATTTTCGTTCAGCGAGTTGTTCAGCTTGATCAGGTAGCTGATAAGCCTCTGCCGGCATTCGGAAAAAGATCGGTCTGCCGTCTGATAGTAGATGGATGTGGTGGCGTTTGCCTGTTCCCGGCTGGTCGTCGTGGTCTGATTCATTGTTGTGGTTTCCCTCACCATTGCTTTGGAAAGATAGCAACAGATTGAGATTGCGCCAGCGCGGGCGCCAAAAAAATGACGGCGCCTTAAGGAGAGGGTGGGAGTTTGTCGATGCCCTGACGGCGGACGCGTTGTCTTCCGCCCTGTTGTCCTGGGACCAATTGACGCTAGAGGGATCGGCACGCTGTTCGGCAGGCTTCGAGTACCCTTTCCATATCGGCAGCGTCGTGTCGCCAGCACAGGAAGCCGTGGTGTCGAGGATGCGCGAATACCCCCTCTCGGGCCAGCGTGCCGTAAAAGCGGTCCCGGTCCCTGGCCTGATTCTGCCCCAAATCGGCATCGAAATGCAGAAATGGCATCTGGGGATAGGGAGAAACGCTCACTGGTAATCCGAATTCTCTGACCAGCGTCTGCATTTCCCGTTGCAGGTCCGTACCCAGCTGCGCGATGTGTTCCAGCACGCGTGCATGTTCTAGTAGCGCCAAGGTCTGCAAAGCAGCTGCCATGTCCATGCTATTGCCGAAGTAGGTCGAGGAAATGAAGGTCTTGCGGGATGCGTCCATGATGGACGCTCGGCCTGCCAGGGCGGCGATGGGGTAGCCGTTAGCGAGCGCTTTTCCCAGGGCGCTCAGGTCGGGCGTTACGCCGTAAAGCGCTTGAGCTCCGCCGATGTGGACGCGAAAGCCGCTGCGCACCTCGTCGAAAATCAGTACCGCTTCATGCTCATCCGCCAGGCGCCTCACGCCGGCCAGGTAGCCTGCCGCGGGCGGCTCGATCTGGCGATCAAATTCGTGACCGATGGGAGTGATGATGATGCCGGCGACCCGCCCCGCGTGCTGCTTAAGCAAAGCTTCAAGCCGATCCAGATCGTTGTATGGGAAAGGGGCGACTGCCCTCGGGCTCGTGGCTGGCACGCCCGGGTCCTGTTCCAGACACCAGTCGTGCCAGCCGTGGTAACCGCAGCGCAGTATCAGGGTCTTTCCGGTATGTGCTCTGGCGACGCGGACGGCGGCCGTGGTGGCGTCTGATCCGGTCTTGAAGAACAGTACCTGCTCGGCGCTTGGCACCAGAGCCACGAGCCGTTCCGCGAGTTCGATTATGATGGGTTCCGGCAGGTTGAGGCAGAACCCCTCATGGGCCCGTCGCGCGGCGGCCTGGTCGACCGGCGCCTCGCCGTGGCCGAGGATGATCGGGCCATAACCCAGCAGCAGATCGACGAACTCGTTGCCGTCGACGTCCGTGATCCTGCCTCCGGCGCCACCTGCCAGCAGTATTGGATAGGTACCGCGTACATAGTTTTCCGGGGCTCGGATGCCCGGTATACCGCCCGGGATTACCTGTTTCGCGCGTTCATACAACGCTTCGGAATGGTGCAGATCCATGAGTGGCCGCGCTTCGCTGGAAAAAGTCATTTTCCAGCGGGTCAGATTCAGCCGCTATCCGTAATCGCCGCAGGTTTAGGGCGACGCCTAAGATGAAATTCGAATAAAACTCGGATGACATCTCGGATGACATCTCGGATGACATCTCGGATGAAATCTCGGATGAAATCTCGTGTCACCTCCAAGCGGATGCCCGCACTCAGCGGTTACCCGCTCGCAGCTGCGCAATGCCCAACACGATGATTGCAGCGAATCCGAGCAGTGCCCATGCAGGGATCGACAGCCCCAGGAACTGCCAGGCAACCTGGGCACAATCGCCGGTTCCGCGGGTCATGGCCGCCAGCAGATCCTTTAGCGGAAAAGCGTCGATCATGTACGTGATGTCAGGTCCGCAAGCCGGTACCTGATCGGCGGGCAGGCTCTGCAGATACAGCTGACGGATGGAGAATCCGCCTCCGGCGATTGCTGAGGCAATGGAAAGCACCGGGTAGATGCCCCAGCGCGGGTCGTGCAGCAGACTGATGAACGCAAACAGGCCCGCAGCACAAAACCAGATTCGCTGCATCAGACACAGCGGGCAGGGGACCAGCGCGAAAAAGTGTTCCATGACCAAAGCCCCGAACAGCAGGCAGCCCGTCAGGGCGAGAATCCACAACGCCAGGGTTTCACTGCTGGCCTCG
>Ga0316194_10003936_pt1 | contig 10326 bp, 8 predicted proteins | sample CroRivsedime1_MG_FD_204936 | JGI IMG/M metagenome (GOLD analysis project Ga0316194, IMG submission 204936) | Coastal sediment microbial communities from Maine, United States - Cross River sediment 1 | ecosystem: Environmental > Aquatic > Marine > Coastal > Sediment | place: USA: Maine... | reverse complement strand
CATTCTGTTATCTGCGACCACCGGCGATGAACTGGTGGTGGCGCTGGTGGACCCGCTGGCCGCAGGGGTCACCTTGACGCCACAGGTGGTAACCAGTGGCGAAACCTGCCACGAGCTGCAACTGGAAAACGTGCAGGTACCCAGCGCCGATATCATCGCCACCGGCGGCAAGGCACTGGAGGCCATGGAGTGGGCACACCAGGCCACTCGCACGGCGCTGTGCGCCATGGCAGTGGGCGTGTGCGACAAGATGATGCGTATTACCGGTCAGTACACCTCGGAGCGGGAACAGTTTGGTCGCGCCATCGCAACCTTCCAGGCTGTCAGCCACCGCGTCGCCGACTGCTATATCGACGTGGAATGCCTGCGCCTGGTTACCCAGCAAGCGGCCTCACTGCTAGACCAGGGCAGGCTGGCCCGAGAGGCTGTCGCCATTGCCAAGATCTGGTGTGGTGACGTGACGCACCGGGTCAGCCAGGCCTCCCAGCACTGTCACGGCGGCACCGGGGTAGACCGGGATTACCCCTTGCACCGCTTCTGCCTGCTGGCCAGGCAAATTGAGTTGTCTGCTGGCAGCAGCGCGCTGTTGACCGCGCAATTGGGCCAGGACATCTGTGCGGCCTACACCTGACACTGCACAGTCAAGCACAGCCGCCAACTAGCGCAAATACCGGGAGGGGAAATAACTGCGGCAGTCCTGTAACACAGACTCCGCTGCATCGGCTTCATCCCGCTGAATATAGATCTCGGCAAGCAGATTACAGGCCCTGAGATGCCAGGGGATCGCCTCGCGGACCTTGTTGCCATAGGTAATGGCAATGTCCGGTTTGCCACTCCAGGCGCTTATCTGCGCGGCTGACATATCTCTCCAGGGTGTTTCAGGGGAGGACTGCAGATCAGTGGCAAGGACCGTAGTATTCTTCGCCAGCAGCCAGCCTACCGCGTCGCGGTAGACCGGTCGCCAGCGCCCGGTGGCCAGCAGCTGTTGCAGTTTTTCCTGGCCGCCTTTCCCCAGGTGTGGCCACAGCATGTATTCCGCGCCACTGTTTTCTACCAACTCTATCCACCCCGGCCTTGAGGCAAGCACCTGGGTATAGTCGTGATAGGTCTGTGCATCATAAATAGTATCGGCCCGACCATCCATAAACACCTTAAGCTCACCATCGACCCGCCAATGGATATATCCTCCCCAGTTGTAAAGCGCATAGACCTTACCCTTGATATTGTTGGTTTCGATATAGTTGAGCATGTCCACGGGGTAGCTGTATTCCGCAACCAGGTAATGAAAGGCGGGACCGGCCTTGAGCGGATAGGGCGCTGCGCGCGAGCCTGCGAATACCAGGGCTACCAGGGAAAGTGGCAGGGCATAGCGTCGCAGCGACAAGGAGTTAAAGGCGAAAGCCAGTAGCGGCGCCAGCATTACCGCCAACGACATGCCAAACAAAGGGATAAAGCGCCGGCTGGTCAGGGCCATGGCCAGAGTGAGGGCAGTGAGCAGAATTCCCTCTATCGGTAGGTTTACCGACTTGCGCACACGCGGAATAAAGTACCCCAAGCCAAGCAGTGGTACCCACATAAAAATAAAGAACAGCGGGGAGGTGATACCGCCGGGCTTAAACGGAGGCAGCCACTCTCCCAGTTGCCGGAAGGGCGAGGTCTCATCAAAAGCATACTTCAGCGGATACAGGAAACTGCCTATCCCTGAAGGATTCAGGGCCGCTGCAAGCAGGCACACCAATCCGATAACCACCGCCGTACGCAGCGCGTCTGTGCTAAAGTTCCGCCAGGGAAATACCAGGATACCCGTCGCCATCAGTCCGAAAAAGAAGCCGCCGTGGAGGTTAACCCAAACAAAGAACAGCAGCGCGAGGGTCCAGAGCCTGGCCTGCCGGCCCAACAGTAACCACAGCAGAATACTGAAATTGAGCAGCGAGTAGAGATGCGGACGCACATCCAGAAAAGGAGCAGCGATCGCAATGGCTATGCCGCTGCACAACAGCGCGGTGATATGGTCACCACTGTATCGTGCCAGGGCCAGTTGCAGGATCCCGAAGGTGGCGATGATGACCAACCACTTCCAGTAAACCAGTGACTCCACCCCCCACAGGCTGACCCACTGGTAATAAATAATATCCGACAGCCACTCATGATTGAGCCAGTCTTTGCCAAACGCGGTATACGACCAGTCATCCACCATCCAGAGGGTGCCGGTTTGCAGCAATTCCCTGCCGGCGGCGATATGCCACCACATATCGGATCCCATCATCTCGGTATAGCCATTTGACAGGTAAAATACTGCGCCCGCCAGGAACAACAGCGCCACCGCCAGTGGTGTATAAGTATCCCTTGCCTGCAAGAGCTTCTCCGTGGTCTATTTTTTGTTTAAGGCCGCTTCAGCTGGACGCTTTTTCGGTCGTCTTTTGCATTTCACTGCCGGCAGGATGATAGCCCTTCACGAAGTACAGCGCCCGCGACTTGGATTCCTGGTAGGTGCGAGCCAGGTACTCACCGATAATACCCAGGAAAATCAGCTGTACGCCGCCCAAAAAAAGCACAACGATAATAAGGGAAGGGTAACCGGGGACGGGATTACCCCATATCATTGTCCTCACCAACAGGAACAAGCCATAAAAAAATGCCACCATTGAGGTCGCTACGCCAAGGTAGGTCGCCAACTTCAGGGGCAGATCCGAGAAGGAGGTAATACCCTCCAGCGCAAAATTCCACAGGCGCCAGTAGGTCCACTTGCTTTCGCCGGCTTCCCGCGTCTCGCGCACGTAGGGAATCGCTTTTTGCGGAAAACCGATCCACGCGTACAGCCCCTTCATATACCGATGCCGCTCGGGAAGTGACACCAGGGCGTCCACCGCGCGCCGGCTCAACAGCCGAAAATCGCCGACATCCTCAGGGATTTCAACGTCGCTGAGATAGTTAAGCGTGCGGTAGAACCACTTCGCCGTGAGTATTTTTGTTCGTGTTTCGCCGCGGCGGTCTATGCGTTTGCCGTAAACCACGTCGTAGCCGTTGCGCCACTCCTGAATAAAGCTATGTATCAGTTCCGGCGGGTCCTGCAAATCCGCGTCGATGATGATTACCGCGTCGCCACGGGCATGGTCCAGGCCCGCGGATAGCGCAACTTCCTTGCCAAAATTCCGGCTCAACTCGATCAGCGCCACACGGTCATCGGAATCCCGCATTGCATTAAGTAGCCCAACGGAATCATCAGCACTGCCATCGTCTACATAGAGGATTTCATAATCAACACCGGTTGCAACCATCACCTTGCTGATCTGGCTATGGAATTCCAAAAGGCCTTCGGCCTCGTTATAAACGGGCACAATAACTGACAGCAGATCCGGCAAACTCAAGTCCTCAAATGAAGGCGTTCAACGCCTGAATACCCAGGTATTGGACAACACAAAATTCCACAACACAACAGCCACCATCGCCAGGGCCTGCGCCAACAGATAGTGCACCCCCAGCACTTGTTCACTGAGATACATGCAGGCGGCATTGATAAGGAAACCGCAGCTGATCATGACCAGGTAACGACGCAAGGTCCTGCCATGTGGAGCGGGCTCGCCAAAGGTCCAGTTATAATGCATCAGGTAGTTAAATATCACAGCAATGACAAAACCCAGGCTACTGGCCAGGGTGGCACTCAACTGCAACCAATCCACGCCAAGGTAAAGCAAGCCGTAGTGAAGCACTGCGGTGAGCACACCCACCACCCCAAAGCGCATGGTTTTCTGCATGAAACTCACCGAGGCGGACACCGGCGGACAGTGCCGCTCAATTGGTCAGCATCAATCAACAATACGGAATATCATTATATCGCCTGCGAATAACTGGAAAGTGCCATAAAACCACCGGTGAAATAACAACTCCGGCATAAAGTTGCGGACCTCAATAGCGCGCTCCAACTGCAGATTAGGGTGCCTGCCCGCCAGGGCGGCACGATAGAAAGCGGCGTACTCAGGTTTGGTTTTCACCAGGCGTTCAGGAATGCTCACCACTGGCCCATTTAGTTCATTGGCAAAAGCCGTGTCGTACCAGTTTTCGCTGAGGATCAGGAAATCTGCCTGCCTCAGCACTGCGGCATCGCCAAATGCATATTCCGGACGGAACAGCCGGCTGTTACCCGCAAGCCGCATCGGGGGGCTCACATAATAACTCATGAAGACACTCGCCCCAGGGTGTTCTTCATACCATGGGAGCAGTTCTCGTCGCGGATCATGATGATAATCCTGAACCATATCCACCGCCAGCAAACCCGGCCAGAGGAAAAACAAGACCAGGAACCAACGGCGGGTATGCCAACGGGAAGTAACCAGGCCAATGGCAGCAAGCAAGGCGGCCATGGGTATCAGCGGCAAGTAGTGCCTGTAGTAGGTGACTGGAGCAACCAGTGCCATAAACAGACAGAAGAGCAGCAACGGGGTGAAGCACAGCCAGGCTCGCTCCTTGCCGCTTTCGCGGCCAATGGCACGCAAACCCGCCGGGATGAACAGCAGGGCCGGAAGACCCAGGCCAAGCATCACGACCAGTGGCAGGTTCACCAGATTGCGCAGCCATTTATTCCAGCTGATAGCACCATAGCCGGCGCCAAAACCACCTTCCATGCCACCCATTGTATAAGTGGACACGACAGGTATCTCACACAAAAGGTACGCCAGCACCGGCACCGATAGCCAGAAAGCGATCATGGCCCGGCGAATCCTGCCCCAGGGAATCAGCAGGTAATACAGCGCCAGTAAAGGATAGTATCCGCCATCGCGAAACCCGCTGTTACCCAATAAACCAAATAGCATGGCGGTCGCCAATATAACCAGGGCAACTCGGCCACGGGTCATGCCACTGGTCGCGTAGCGCCACATCTGCAAGGGTACGATCGCCGCATAGGCCCCAAAGGCGAAAACCCAGTACTTGGTCCAGACCGCCGGGACCAGCAACAGCGGGCTGCAAAAAAGCATTACCTTACTCTGGTTGTGGACAACAGCTACCATAAATGCCACGAACAGGTAGATGAAGAAGGTCGAGGAAGCATCCACAGTAGCACTTTGGGAGTAACTGATATGAAAACCGGATAATGCCAGCAGGAGGCTCGCCGTCCAGGCAATAGCGGGACGAGAAGGCATAAGCATCAGCGCAATTACGCCGAGCACCACCACGGTCAAAGCGCCGACAACCGCAGATACAACCCGTGCTATCACTATATGCTCGGGGCTGTGACAATAGGCCTTTACCAAAGTGGAGTTACCACTGATATCTGCCGGCGGACCAACACCAAGCAGGTCGGCGATGACAATGGTCTGTTGCCCGATGAAGCCCGAGTAATCAAAGCCATCCAACGCGGCTCTACAAGAACCTGCCTCATCGAAATTAATCAGGGTGAAACTGCCGGGGAAGTCCCAATCCCAACCCAGGTTCAGGGCACTGTAAAGGCGCGGGCTCAATGCCAGCAAAAACAAGCCGACAAGAAAAAGCCAGGTGCGGCCACGCCAGACAGAAGGCTCAACAACGTTCATTACTTCTCCGCATTTCGCGACCAGGCCTGGACCGGGAATTTCACCAACCGCATCAAACTACGCTGATGTTACCGCCAAACCAGGCCGCACAGGATTATTAACTCATTTTTAGCTACGTTTGACTCTATCAAGCGAAATGCTAGTAGCAAAACAGTCTATGCAAAGAGTTAACCCCAGACAGAAAACGATGTCCAATGTACGGGCTATCGGGCTTCCAGTGAAACGCGGCAAAGATAGGTGCGCGTAACGCTGCATACCCGGTTACTCACTTCCCAAAGGAGACCAGGCTATGAAGCGCCACTACTACATCAGCAATGACCTTGCCGAACTGGGGCTAGTCGAACGAGAACTGGAAGCAGCCGGTATCAGCACGCCACAAATTCACGTGTTAAGCCACGACGACGCCGGCGTAGAGCGCAGTCGCCTCAACGAGGTTGAGGCCGTGCTCAAAAAGGACGTAGTCCACGGCACCGAACTGGGGGCGCTGGTGGGAGTGGTCCTGGCTACGATTGTACTGTTGCTGTTCTGGACATCAGGCCTGACAGAGACGTATACCTGGGTACCGGCGATCTTTTCCGCTGTGGTGGTGCTGGGCTTTTGTACCTGGGAAGGCGGGTTGATAGGTATACATGAGCCGCACATGGATTTCCGGCGATTCCAGGAAGAACTTCACCATGGCAGGCACATCCTGTTGGTAGATGTACCACAGCAGCAGGAACGCGTCCTGGACCAGGTAGTCAGCCTGCATCCTGCGCTGCGCGCCGCGGGAGAAGGGGAGTCCAGGCCAGGGTGGGTGATCGGGGCGCAACAGAAGTGGTCCCGCTTCATGCAGCTAGCGCCCTGACGGGTTGGCCTGGTCCCTCATAACCCGGGCCCTGGAGACTTGCCAGGGCCACCGGCAGGCAAATTCGGCTCCCAGGCTTTTGCCCTGCGCAAAAGCCTGTACAATTCCCTACCAACACATTATCCATAACAACCGGGAAGAACCCTATCCATGTTTGAAAACGAACCCCCCGCCAGGCGGGCCGCGCTGCTGTCGCGGGAATACGTTCACAGCAAGAACCGCGAGGGCTGGCTGGGACTTTATGCACAAGACGGGATTATCGAAGACCCTATCGGTGTATCGCCTATAGACCCCACAGGCCAGGGACATCGCGGACCGGCCGCCAGGGAGGCCTTCTGGGATAACTTCATCGCTCCCTCGCGCATCAACGTCGATATCCTGGAATCCTACGCCGCGGGTAACGAGGTGGCCAATCACGCCATCATTACCACCACGATCGATGCCGGCAATGGCAAAGCGCTGCAGCAAAAAGTACACGGCGTGTTCACCTACCACGTCAACGAGGAAGGCAAGCTGCTGGCGCTGCGGGGTTACTGGGAAGTGGACGATCCGCGCAATACCATGATCGAGATCGACATCGACGAAGACGCCTCCGTCGCCTGATTCACACATTCGCCAGATCCGGGAAAGAACTATGAGACGCACCGTAAGCACATTATTGAGCATCGCCCTGCTACTTGCCGCACCGCTGACTACCGTGTGGGCGGAGACACCAAAAGACATACTGGCCGAGGTCGTGGCGTCACGCAGCGCCGAGGACCGAGCCCGCGACAGCGCCCGGCACCCGGTGGCAACATTGGACTTTTTCAAAGTCGAACCCGGCATGTCGGTAGCAGAAGCGCTGCCGGGCGGAGGCTGGTACACCACAATCCTGGCAAATTACCTGGGCCCGAAGGGTAACCTGTACGGCGTTAATTACGTCGACAAAATGTGGAGCATGTTCAGCTTCGCCAGCGAAGAGTGGACCGCCACCCGCATTGCGGCAACCGCCAAGTTCCCGGAACTGGTCGCGGGTGCAACGGACAACGGCATCAACGCCGCAGGCTTCACCTTCAACACAGTACCGCCCAAGGTCGTAGGCACGGTGGATCGGGTGCTGATGATCCGCGCGCTGCACAACCTGAACCGCTTTGAAAGCGAGGCCGGCATGCGCACCCAGGCGCTGTCTGCGGTGCGCAGCCTGCTTAAGGAAGATGGCCTGGTGGGCGTGGTACAGCACCGCGCCCCGGAGACTGCCAGCGATGAGTGGGCGGATGGCAGCCGTGGCTATCTCAAGCAATCGGCCGTTATTACCATGTTCAAGGAAGCGGGTTTTCACTTGATAGCCAGAAGTGAAATCAATGCCAACCCCAGGGACCAGCCAGGGGCAGACGATATGGTGTGGCGCCTGCCCCCATCCCTGAGAACCAGCCAGGACGACCCCGAGTTGCGTAAAGCGATGATGGCAATTGGGGAGTCGGACCGCATGACCTTGTTGTTCAGCAAGGTTCCCTGAGTAGCGAGTGATATAACCCACGGTAATTAAGAGAAATAATTAAATATCATATAGTAATTTCTTGAATCTCATCCACACCCGCCTATACTCAAATTGTGGCGGTTGATGAGAGCGCTTTCATGGGATGCCCTCTCACTGCGGTTCCGCCCACATTTGGGGAAGCTTGCAGGCATTTGTCAGAGATGTTTGCGGCCAGGGGGACGTAGACCGGTAGCGGGCCGGTATTAAATTACCTGGGCAGATCAGCATACAGCTTTACCCCTGAAACGCCGTTGTGGCCTCAATCACAACGGCGTTTTTTTTGCGCCATCCCTAAAGCGCGCACATCCGTCTACACGCGAACCTGAAGAATGCGCTATGCTTGCATGGATTTCATAAGGAAACCCCATGGCCACCGTAAACACCCTTCTAAAAGATATCAACGCAGCTCCAGACGGCCCCGCTGTTGCTGCGATTTTTGATTTCGACGGCACCATCATCGCCGGTTACTCCGCGACTTCCTTTATACGCGAACAAATCCGGCGCGGTGATATCTCCCCGCGTGAGCTTGTTGAAATCATGTCTGCGATGACCAGCTTCGGTTTGGGCAACCTGGGCTTCTCCGGCATGATGGCGGTCACCTCCCAGTATATGCGGGGCATCGATGAAGAGACTTACCAGGAAGTAGGCGAAAGCCTCTACACACGGCAAATAGCCCGGCTTATTTACCCGGAGTCCCGCGCCCTGGTGGACGCCCACCTGGCCAAGGGCCATACGGTAGCCATTATCTCGTCGGCAACGCCCTACCAGGTGCAACCGGCAGCGGCCGACCTGGGCATAGCGCATGTATTGTGTACCCAACTGGAAGTGAAAAACGGTAAATTCACCGGCTCCGTGGTCAGTCCCACCTGCTTCGGCCAGGGCAAGGTCGACGCCGCGGAAACCCTGGCGCAACAAGAGGGCGCTAACCTGGACAACAGTTTCTTTTACTCCGACAGTCAGGACGACCTGCAGTTACTGGAGCGCATCGGCAAACCGCGCGCCCTCAACCCCAGTTCGAAACTGGAGCGCATCGCTCGCGACAGAAACTGGCCAATCGCCAAATTCGGCAGCCGCGGGCGCCCCAGCCTGGGCCAATTCGTGCGCTCGGTTGCAGCTACCAGCAGCCTGGTAACCAGTTTTGTTGCAGGACTGCCCATCTACGCCCTCACCGGCTCGCGGCGCGACGCCAATAATTTTTCTTTCTCGCTGTTTGCCGACACCGCCAGCGCACTGATCGGCATGGACATGAACGTCAAGGGAGAGCAGCACCTGTGGTCACATCGACCCGCAGTATTCGTGTTCAACCACCAGAGCAAGGCCGATGTCATCGTGGTGGCCAAGCTGTTGCGGCGGGACCTGGCGGGTATCGGGAAGAAAGAAATCAAGTCAGAGAACCCGGTGATCGGCAGGGTCCTGGAGATGGGTGGCGTGGTGCTGATCGACCGAGCCAATGCCAAGAGCGCGATTGACGCCATGAGCCCTCTGGTGGACGTGATGCAAAAACAAGGCAAATCTGTGGTCCTGGCGCCCGAAGGCACGCGTACCGTGGGTCCGAAAATGGCACCCTTCAAGAAAGGCGCCTTTCACCTGGCTATACAGGCAGGCGTGCCCATGGTTCCCATCGTGATACGCAACGCAGGTGATGTGGCTCCCAAGGGTGATTTTGTGTTCCGTGCCGCGACCGTGGAAGTAGAAGTGCTACCCCCGGTGGACACCTCGAGCTGGGGCACTGCAAGCATAAATGAACACGTGCGCGAGGTGCGCAATATGTTCGCGCGGGCTCTGGGGCAACCCGAAGAGCAGCCCCTGAGTGGTAAAACGGCTGCGAAGAAGAAAACAGCGACCCGGCGCGAGAAACCGGCGGCGAAGAAATCGCCAGTCAAAGGCAAGTCTCGTGCAACGTCAAAAGCGGCTGCCAAGGCCACGCCCAAGCCCAAGCCCAAGCCCAAGCCCAAGCCCAAGCCCAAGCCCAAGCCCAAGCCCAAGCCCAAGCCCAAGCCCAAGCCCAAGCCCAAGCCCAAGCCCAAGCCCAAGCCCAAGCCCAAAACGAGGGTAAAGGCAAAAACTGCTGCAAAGCGCAAAGCCCGGCCAAAAATAAAACAATAACAAGAGGAAATAACTGCCTTGGATCTCGCGAGCAAATTCCAGCAAAGCAACCCCTGGCCATCCCGCGAAGAACAGCAGGTGCTCTTCGTCCTGGACGCCCGCAACGAATTTGAGCAGGATATTCTCAAACAGTGGATACACCACCACACGCAAAGCGGCAGCGATGAATTTCATGCGCCACAGGTCACGCTGGACCTGGGCGACGACCGCAAGGGTATAGACAGTGCGCCACTGGTAATGGCACTGGCGCTATCGCCCGAAACGCTGATTGCACCACTACGCATCGCCTGGCTGCCCTCACCGGAGGGCATTAACTCAGGGCCGCGACTGCG
>Ga0316194_10003934_pt1 | contig 10328 bp, 6 predicted proteins | sample CroRivsedime1_MG_FD_204936 | JGI IMG/M metagenome (GOLD analysis project Ga0316194, IMG submission 204936) | Coastal sediment microbial communities from Maine, United States - Cross River sediment 1 | ecosystem: Environmental > Aquatic > Marine > Coastal > Sediment | place: USA: Maine... | reverse complement strand
CGCTGACCGCCATGGCCTGGGCATGCTGAAGGCCGGCTGGCGTTTCCTGGACGCAGTGGAGACCGGCCAGGAAACCGGCAGCGGCGCGGCCGCGGCGCTGACCGATGACGGCCGCCAGGTCTTCGGCGTATTGCTGGACGGCAAAGGCGACCGCTACGATGCCGAGTTCAATGGCACGCGCGAGTCAGGTTGGGGTAGCGGACAGAACAACGACTTCCAGCAAACGGCGCCCTTCCTGGCCTTGCGCAGCAGCCAGCCGGTTGCGGCAGCCGCGCGCAGCGCCATCCATGATGCGCGAAAAAACCCGAAAATGGCCAAGGCGCTGCCGGTAGACACACCGGTTGAGCAGGTTATCTTCTGGATGCAGGATGTGCTCGAAATCACCCTGCTCGACTACATCCTGGGACAGCAGGACCGCATCGGCAACATCGACTATACCTGGCGCTGGTACTGGATCGAGGACGGCAAACTCGAATCCGATGGCGCGGACGGCACCAGCGTTCCAGCTGAACTTGAAGCGTTCAGGCCGGTGCGCCTGAAACAGTCCGCCATCAATGACAACGATGCCGCCGTTCGCCTGGGCTACGCCGATTTCGCCGCGAAAACGCATATGCTCGAGGGGCTGCGGCACTACAACGCAGATCTGTACCGGCGGCTTGGCCGACTGGCCGCTGACCTCGGCGGAAAAGGCCCGGCGTGGCGCTGGATGACGGAAAGTGCCGGATTGAGTGACCGCGAGGCTGATGCCATCGCGAAGCGGACCGTGGCTGCCTTCTCGCTGTTGCAGGCCGACTGCCAGAGTGGCGCCCTGAAACTGGACCTGGATCCCATGCTGGCGCTTACGCCACAGGCTGACGATATCTCTGAAGATCTGAATGCCTGCGGCGCAGCGCAGTGAGCTTGCCGCGGTTATGCTGCTTCCTGTTGCTGCTGCTCAGCGATGGCATCCAGGCGCAGTCCATCGCGTTGATCTCCGACCTGAACGGGCGCTATGGCAACACCGCCTACAACAGTCGCGTCAATGATGCGATCGAAACCGTGATCCGCATGCAACCCGAACTCGTGATCAGCACCGGCGATATGGTGGCGGGCCAGAAACAGCCGCGCCTGGACCAGGACCGGCTGGACCGGATGTGGGCCGGCTTCAACCTGGCGGTAACGGATCCGCTGGCCCGCGCCGGAATTCCGTTTGCCATCACACCCGGCAACCACGACGGCTCGGCTTTCCCGGAATTCGCACTGGAACGGGAACGCTTCGAGGCGCAATGGGCGACCCGTGCTCCCGAAATCGAAGTCCTTCCAGGCAGCGAATGGCCAAGACGCTATGCAGCGCGGATGGGCGGTCTCTTACTGGTGGCCTTTGACGGGACGCGCCCGGGGAAACTGCCGCAGTCCGAGTTTCTTTTCGTCGAACACATGTTACAAGCCTACGGAACGGCTGCCGAAGTAACCCTGGTGTTTTCGCACCTGCCAATGTGGCCGCTGGCGCAGCAACGCGAGCACGAAATACTCGATGACCCGGCCCTGCTCGAACTGCTCCACGCCAACGGAGTGGACGTTTACATCAGCGGTCACCACCACGTTTATTTTGCCGGCATCGACTCGGCCGGCATGGTTCATCTGAGCGTCGGCGCACTGGGCGGAAATGCGCGTAAAATGGTCGATCATCAGACACGTCAGCCTTTCAGTTTTGCGGTGCTGGATCTTGCGAACGGCCAAACAAGCGTGCGGTCTTTTGCGGCTCCGGGCTTCACCGCTGCAGTACCCGCAACCTTGTTGCCTGAGACCATCAGCGGCCCATTGGGGTTATTGACACGGCTGAACGGTCCTGCGCCGTGGCCTGGTATTCCAGCCAGTCGTTGAAAGTCTGCCGAATTTAAGTATCCTTGTTCGCTCAATCAACCCATCGGAGGTCCGCCATGCGCCATGGCCTGATCATATTTCTATGCGCATTGTCCTTTTCCACGATCCTGTCTGCCAATACCAGCCGTGGGGCCTCGGAACAATCCGAATACCGCGCCTGGATCGAAGCCATGAAAACCGAGGAACGCGGACCATTTTCGCGGATCCGGTGGTTCTGCGAAGACGGCACAGTGTTGCCGCCGAAGGCGTATGCCTGTGAAAGCCACGGCGGTGGTTACCAGCATGGCGAGTGGAACGACCAGGCGAAGAGCCTGCGTGCGCAGGGCTACTGGGTTGCCAATCTGCTGGCCGGCGTTGAGCCCTCCCCTTTCCTGGCGGAGGCGCAGTTCAACGACCGTTTCGCACAGATCCTGATCGAGCGCTACCTGATCAGTGCTGATGACGGCTGGATACTCAGGCGGGCGCTGTTCTACCGCGGCGCCATCCAGGAAGAGGACGAGCGCGAGGCCGCGCGGGCTTTATTGACCGAAATGGCGTCGCGCCCCGAATGGATCGGCCAGGGCTTCACTACCCTGCGCACCGGCGTGCGCATGATGCCGCACGGCGCCGACAGTGCATCGGTACAGAAAGTACGGCAGATGTCTGCATCGCTTTCCGACCGGGACGACAGCTTCAAGCCGTTACGCGCCAAGATTCACGGCGCTCCCGGTGCCGAAGACGCGGATCGTGTCCGCGAATACGCGAGCCAGATCAGCAATGAGGCGACGCGGCAACCGTACCTGGACCTGGCGACTGAAATCGACCTGATCTACCAGTCCGCGCCGCTGGAAGAAGACCTCGAACAACTGGCATCAAAATACACCCGGGCGCCCTGGCTGCAGGAAATGCTGTCCGCGGCAGCGGCTGAGCTTCGCGCCGATGCTTCCGCGGCCAGTCGGTTCACTGTTACCGGGGCCCTGCTGGCCGATCTGAGGCGCGCGCTGCCGCGCGTCAAGTCCGCCGCCGCCAGGCTCGAACTCCTGGATCTCGGTCTGCGCGTGGAGAGTGCAAATTTCCGGGCGGCTTCGGAGTTGCGAATCAGCCTCCAGGAGCAGACCCGGCTGCGGCGGCTGCAATACCTGGAGGCGGCCGGCCAGGCGGCATTCGGTACCGGCGTGATCAATGAACGTCTTCTCGACGAACTGGTGAAAACCCTGGAGTCGCTGACGGTCGAACCACTGACCCTTGAGCGCTACCTCGACGGCCTCAACTACCTGGGGCGCGCACCCGGCTGGGGTACGCAAAGTCTGCGCATGCGTTTTTACGAATCCATGGAAAAAATGGCGCAGATCGAGCCGATGGCCATGCTGTTCATCCAGGACCAGTTACGCGGCAGCCCGCTGCTGTTTTTTTCCAACGTCCTGGACGGCCTGTCGCGTGACGCCAATCGGCTGGCGGGCGTCAAGCACGGCCTGTTCGGCGAATCCGTGGGCGTCGGTTTCACGGCGCTGAACCCGGGGCTGGCGACCGGCGTCCTTCACGTCGAACCCAACCTGGACGACCTGGAAAACTTCAAATCAGATGGTATTTACGTGCTGCCCGAAACCGTGTCCGATCTGCCTCCTGTGGCCGGTATTCTGACGGAAGGAGAAGGCAACCCGCTCTCCCACGTGCAGTTGCTGGCGCGAAATCTGGGAATTCCCAACGTCACGGTGGACAGTTCACTGGAGCCTGTCCTGGCGCAACACAACGGGGAGCGCGTCGCGCTGGCGGTCAGCAAGTCGGGCCTGGTCGAGCTGTCGGCCTGGGACGAGCGCTGGAGCGAAGTATTCGCCGAGGCTGGCGCCGGCCAGGGCGTTGTGATCAATCCCGACCTGGAAAAACTCGATTTATCCGTACAGACCTTTGTGTCGCTGGATGACCTGCGCGCTTCCGACTCGGGCCGCATCGTCGGGCCCAAGGCAGCCAAGCTGGGCGAATTGCGCGCGCATTACCCGGGTCATGTTTCCCGCGGAGTGGCCATCCCCTTCGGCATGTTCCGCCAGGAGGCGTTGGAGCAGCCCTATCCCGGCGGAGAAGTCACAGTGTTTGAATGGATGGTCGAAAACTACCAGCAGCTGGCCGAAATATCTCCGGACGACCCGCGACACGCGGAAATGTCAGAGGCTTTTCGCGCCGAACTGTATGACATCATCACAAACACGCGTCCCAGCGAGGCCTTCCAGGAACAGCTCAAAGCGGCGATGGAGAAGGCCTTCGGTTCTCACAACCCGCCCGGCGTCTTCGTGCGCTCGGACACGAATGTCGAAGACCTGGCCGGGTTCACCGGCGCCGGCCTGAACCTCACCTTGCCAAATGTCGTGGGCTTCGACAACCTGCTCAAGAGCATTGCCGAGGTCTGGGCATCACCCTTCACCGCCCGGGCTTTCGCCTGGCGTCAGTCTCACATGACCCGGCCCGAGCACGTTTACACATCCATCCTGTTGCTGGAGTCGGTGGCTTCCGACAAATCCGGCGTGCTGGTCACCCAGGACATCGACACCGGCAACCTGGAGGTGATCTCGGTCGCCGTCAACGAAGGGTTGGGCGGCGCGGTCGACGGCCAGGCCGCTGAATCGCTGCGCATCGCCCTGGACGGCTCCTACGTGCGCGTGCTCGCAACAGCCACTGCGCCCTGGCGCCGTGTGCCGGATCCGACCGGTGACCTGCAATTTCTGCCGAGCAGTGGCAGCGATGTCGTCCTGCAGCCAGGCGAGATCGCCCAGCTGATCGAATTCGCCAGCGGTTTGCCGCAGAAATTTCCTCCGATCACGGATGACGAGGGCAATCGGGCGCCGGCTGACGTCGAATTTGGTTTTCTCGGCGGCGACCTGCGTCTGTTCCAGCTCCGGCCGTTTCTCGACAGTAAGATGGCGCGGGGGATTGATTACCTGCATGAAATGGAAGCGCGCCTGGCAGACACGGCCAATATAACTGTGAACCTGAACGGAGTACCGCAATGAGCAGACAATGGAAACTGACGGGTCCCGCCCTGTTACTCGCCGTGCTGTTGATGGGCCCGGGTATCCTGATGGCCTATCCCCTTGATGGTTACGAAGAAACCGGAATCCGGCGTGTCGAAGGCGCCCGGCTGGCGAATGAAGGTCTCGCGCCCGGCGGAACCCAACCGCCGGGCGCACTGCTGACCACGGAGCAGGTGGACCTGCGGTTACTGGACTACCCGGGCCTGGCTCTGCCCACCCCGGACCCGGAATTCACCGCAAAGATTGCCGGCTTGCTGGGTGAGAACAAGGACGCCTACGGTATTACCGTGCTGGACATCAGCGATCCGGAACATCCGCTTTACGCGGAGTTCCGTGGCGATTACCGGCAAAATGTTGGCAGCGTCGGCAAGCTGTTGGCTGCACTGGGCCTGTTCCAGGCCCTGGCGGATGCCTGGCCGGACGACCTGGAACGTCGCAAGCAAATCCTGCGCGACACCGTGATTACCGCCGACGACTTTGCCCATCGCGACCACCACACCGTGCGTTTCTTCAACGTGGATACCCGCGAACTGACTCGGCGCACCATCCAGGACGGGGACCAGGGCTCGTTGTGGGAATACCTGGACTGGATGCTGTCGGTCAGCTCCAACTCCGCAGCTGCCATGGTGATGCGTGACGCCATGCTGCTGCGCCATTTCGGCCAGGCTTACCCGGTTTCCGAAGAACAGATTGACGCATTTTTCCGCGATACATCGCGCGCCGATCTGACCCGGTTGTTTCAGCAGACCTTCTGGGAGCCGGTCACCCAAAACGGACTGTCACTGGACCAGATTCGGCAAGGCAGTTTCTTCACCGCCCAGGGCAAGAAAAATATTGCCGGCGGTGGCAACAGTTACGCCACTGCGAACAGCCTGATGCAGTTCATGCTGATGATCGAAGAGGGAAAACTCGTGGACGAATGGAGCAGCCGGCAACTGAAACGGCTGCTCTACATGACCGAGCGACGCATCCGATACGCCTCGGCTCCGGAGCTGAAAGACGCGGCCGTGTATTTCAAGTCAGGCTCGCTGTACAAGTGCAAGGAAGAAGCCGACTTCAAGTGCTCCGCTTATCACGGCAATGAGATCAATTATATGAATTCTGTGGCTATCGTTGAGCAGGAAATCGATGGCGTGAAACTGCACTACATGGTCATCGTCATTTCGAACGTATTGCGGAAAAACTCTGCGCAGGAACACCAGACCCTGGGGGCGGAAATTCACAAGCTGATCAAGAGCCAGCACGGTGTCACCACTCCGTAAGTGCCTGAATTAAGGCGTGAATATGTCAAAGGAGGTACCAAACGAAATGAACAAATCGATGTTATTGGCTGTTGCTGTTTTGGCGCTGTGGGTGAATTCATCCCGGGCAGACTCGACCGAAGCCCGCTGTGACATTTATCCCAGGGGCTCGGACCAGGTCAGTGAAATGATTCTCTGCACTTTCAGCCAGCGCCAGGGCTATGTCACCCTCTACCGCGGCGATGAACTCATGTACGACCTGACTCCGGTGGGCGACAACCCCGGAAACTACGTCGACCAGGACGGACGCGCGGCTTACCGCCAGAGCGGACTGGGCGACCAGGGCCTGATTTTCCGCATGGCCGACGAAAGCATTTTTGTTTACTGGAATACAGCAGCCTTATACCCCCAGGACGACGAGGACAACTGGACGGCGCCGTTCACCACGGCCGACTACGACGCCACGACCCGCCTGCGCTGCCGTGCGGCCGGTGACTCCGAGTTCGGCAGTTGCCCGGCGGGTATCCTTCGCATGGAAGACAGCCAGGCTTCGGTCGTGGTTCAGAACCAGTTGGGAGAACTGTTCACGATCAACTTCATGAGTGACTACGTCAACGCGACTAACCGGGAAGTGGAGGCCGTACTCGAAGGTGACACCTGGACGGTGACAGTCGCCAACGGCGAAGTTTACGAGGTACCCCTGGCTGCCATCGAGGGCGGTTAGTGATCGGCCGACCGTGTAAGGGCGAGTTGATTTAAAGGACCCGCCAGCCGTTCCAGCCAATCGCCTCCCTCAGGGCTGTGGGCCAGCCCGGCAATGACGTAAACCGCGCTGCCGTTGCGCACCAAAGCACTGTCGGCGTGCCAGGACCTCCAGGTGCCGGACTTGCGGAAGATCTCGCTGTCCGGGTTGGGCTGCAGCCCCTTCACGAATTTGTGATTGATTCCGGGATTGGCCATGACGTCCAGCATCAACCGATTCTGTTCGGGACTCACAAGGGTACCCCGCTCGAGCCCGCAATAGAATCGGGCGGTCTGGAAGGTCGTGGCTCCGTGCGACAGCCTTTTAATCGGGTCACGCCGCCAGGCCGGAGCCTTGCCGTATGGCTTCCCCAGCCACAGGCCTCCATCCTCGTCATCGTAAAAACCAAAACGGGGCGATTGCACGATTTCAACCAGTTCCTGCTCACCTACCCGCTCGATCACGCGGTTGGCGCACTCGTTGCAGGACTGGCGGATCATCCGGTGCAGGTCCTCCTGCACTTCTTCGTCCGGAATCAGCCGCCCTTCATCGATGGCGACCGCCGCACCCAGCAGGATGACGATTTTCGGCAGGCTGGCCGCATACATCATGTTGTTGCCGTTGACCTGCGCCAGTCGCGGCCGTTCCGGATCAGACAGTACCAGCAGGGTCAATGCCAGGTCGCCACGCTTCACAGCAGCCGACAGCTGCTCCTGATCGAGCAATTCCTCCAGTTGCTTCTGCAGCCTGGGGTCACCGGCCTGCGACAGGTCGCAGATCGGGTCACTGGCCAACACAGCTTCGCTAAAGCAAAACAGCGCGGCAAAAAGCATGCAAAATTGCCAACAGGCATTCGCACTCCATCCAGAAACCGGGTTTGTCACTCCGCCCCCCATCCCAGTACGTTGCGCATGATGGACCATCGCGGCTCGTCAATCTGTGCGCCCTGCCCGGTCACCCAGTAATCGAAACTGCGGTCGATCAGCCCGACATTGTCGGCAAAAAGAATCCACTCGTTGATGACCCGGGCGAGATCGTCGGCGCCAGGGGCGAGACCGAAACCCGTGGAAACCTGGACGGGATTCGGTTGGGGTACCACCACCGTGTATTCCGGGTGCAGCAGACTCCAGGCGGAAGCGTGCTCTGCGGGCATCAGGAACGCATCGACTTCGGGGTGCTTGCCTTCGAAAAAGGCGTTCCAGAATTCAAGGATCACGAACTCGGCGTCCGTCCCTCCAAAGTAATACTCGATGCTGTACTCGATTTGGCTCGCATCCAGCGGCACACCGATTTTCAGGGCATGCTGTTGTCGAATCTCTTCCAGGGTGTCGAAATCGTGGCGGCGTTCATCACGCACAGCCAGGCCTATAGTGGCCGTGTAATAAGGCTCGGACAGCATCACGGACGAGAACCAGTAGGGCCGGTACCACATCCCGGGCATGACATCGATTACGCCGTCCGCCAGCATTTGTGGCAGATCCGGCCAATGCACAGGCACAAACTCAGCGCTTAACTGCATTGCTTCAGCCAGTTCCTCGGCCAGTTCGACATCAAAACCGACCAACTGGTCGTCAGCGTTGAAGAAACTCATCGGGAGGTTGCCAGGATCGTAGCCGATTCGCAGCGAGCCGCGTGCGCGGATACGGGCCAATGAACCAGACCCGGACACTTCACTGCCGTCAAGAGATGGTATCTCGCGGCGCACCACGGTGTCCGCCGACAGGGTTGTTTTATGCATATTCCTTACGGCTTCGTCCAGCGTGTATCCGGTATCAATCACGATAGTGAAAAGTATTCGCAGCACGACAACGGACAGCACAACGCTACCCAGGATTCCGGCGGCAGCCCGCAGCAAACGCGCGCGTTGAAAAACCAGGAAACCACTGAGGGCGCCAGCTCCCAGCAAGGCGAAAACCAGCAGATTCATTGCTGTCACCAGCGAGTCGAACTTGCCGGTGATGATGGTGGTGGGAATGTAGAGCTGAAACAGGTCGTGTGGCAGGCCAAAGAGATCAAGCAGGAACGGCAGCGCGATTTGCGCCTTGGCAAAGTAGCTCGGAATGCCAGCAGCCATCAAAGAACCATAATCTCCTCCGACTAGCGGAGAACCGCTCAACCAGGCCGCGAACGGAATGAATAAAAGCGTAAGCAATTTCCCCGCGTTTGGGAAATTGAACATGACCGGAATCAGGACTTCGGCGGCCGAGTCCGCATTTTCGTCCAGAAGACCGTGTTGCTCCAGCAACTGCTTGGACCTCGCAACCAGGATGGGTAGCACGATAAAAGCGCTATTGGCGACAAATGCCGTCAACAAAGCGTCTCGCGCGATCCCTGCAACTTCCCGGTACCTGAAGGGTGTGACTGCGGTCACCAGGAACGGCAGGATAATGAAAGCGAGCAACAGCGAGGCCACGGCAAAAACGATGAAATAGACTTCGAGCCGCGACAGGGTTTCCGGATCCATGGTACCGGCGGTCACAGCTCCGATTGCGAAAACGCCGTAAGGCGTAAGCTCGATCACGAATCCGGTGATGCGCACGATCGCCTTGTTCCAGGTGCGTAACGGCGCGATCAGCTTTTCCTTGTCTTCAAGACCGATCAGCCCGACGCCGATCAGGCAACTGAACAGCACAACAGCGGGCACTATGTTCCTGGACAGCGAGTCGAAAGGATTCGAGGTGAAATATATTTCGGTGAGTGAAATAGCCTGGCGCGGTTCCACCAGTGAATGGCTGAAAAACGAGGCGCTGTTGAAAACCGGAAAAGTAAGCGGCATCAGCACCAGCACCAGCACGGTCAGCGCCCAGACCACCAACAGCATCAGGCCGCCGCGCAATGCCAGTCGTTTCGCCTCGGTTGCGTCCAGTTGCCCGAAGCCGACGACCAGCGAAGTGATCAGGTATGGCAGAACCGTCATTTGCATCAGGCGGATGTAGATATCAGCAGCCGGCTGCAGGACCGCGGCCGGTTCGCCGACAAAAAGACCGGTGAAGATTCCGAGACCCAGGCCGATCAGAATCCGGGCCGAAAGACTGAGTCCGGACCAGCTTGTGGCCAGTTTACGCAGTACTGATTGGGATTGGGCGGCAGTCGATGTCATGGCGTACTTCTCAGGGCAGAACGGGGAATATACATGCTTTTTTGACGCCGTTCACCCTGAGGTATTTATATGTAATAGAATCGGACCTCAGATCAAAACAGAGGAAAAACTCCATGTGCCGCGTCATCACCTGGATTTTTGCGTTGCTGTATGCTTTTGCCGTGGCCCTGCTCCTGATCGGAACCTTCGGCTTGTTTGGCAACGAACGGGACCCCTTGTCCGGCGTATTCCTGATACCCCTTGGCTTGCCCTGGAACCTGTTGGTCGAACTGGCGCCGGAAGCGCTATGGCCCTGGCTGGCGGCACTGGCCCCGGCGGTCAACCTGTTTTTGCTGTGGGTTCTTTGCCGTTATTTGCGATCCGGGCGCGCCCCGGCACCA
>Ga0316194_10003927_pt1 | contig 10332 bp, 9 predicted proteins | sample CroRivsedime1_MG_FD_204936 | JGI IMG/M metagenome (GOLD analysis project Ga0316194, IMG submission 204936) | Coastal sediment microbial communities from Maine, United States - Cross River sediment 1 | ecosystem: Environmental > Aquatic > Marine > Coastal > Sediment | place: USA: Maine... | reverse complement strand
TTTTTCGGTCCAGGCATTGTCAGTGACGAATACGGCTGTGATGCGCGGCATGCCCATGGTCAGCGTACCGGTCTTGTCGAACATTGCGAGAGTAGCGCGCGACAGCGACTCGATGGCGTTGCCATTCGTCACGAGCAGGCGCAACTGCGACAAGCGGCTGCCGGCCGCAGCGAAGGCAGCAGGAGTCGCGAGGGCCAGTGCGCACGGGCACGTAACGACGAGGACGGACAAGGTGATGACAAAGGCACGATCGGGATCTGTGAAATACCAGAATGTCGCAACGCCCGTGGCGACGACCAGCAAGGCCAGAACGATGTAGCTCGCGATCTTGTCTGCCAGCGTGACAAACGCGGGGCGCGCATAGCGAGCTCGTTCACTCAGGCGACTGATGGTACCCAGAGTTGTATCGCTACCGGTAGAAGTCACGGTCATTTCGATCATGCCGTCGAGATTGATGCTGCCTGCAGAAAGCTCGTCGCCCAGGGCCTTTGCTCGTGGTCTGGCTTCGCCTGTGAGGAGCGCTTCATCAACGCTTGTCGTCCCGGACGCGAGAATGCCGTCAGCGGGAATTGGTTCACCTGCACGAATCAGCACGCGGTCGCCTGTAGCCAGTTGGCTAACCGGTACGACCGAATGTACGCCGCTGTCGATGCGTGTGGCCGTGTTCGGCAGCAGGGAAGACAGGGCCGCGCTGCGATCGATCGACCGATGGCGCGCCCGCATCTCGAGGAAACGGCCCAGCGTCAGGAAGAAAACGAACATCGTGACCGAGTCGAACCAGACGGCTTCGCCGCGCGTGTACGTGGCGTACACCGATGCAATGTACGCAGACCCGACCGCGATCGATACCGGCAGGTCCATTCCCGGTTTGCGCGCCACAACACCGCGCCACGCGCTCTTGAAAAACGGTTTGGCTGCGTAGAACACGACCGGAGTCGTGACAAAGAAACTGACGAGACGCAGGAAGTGCTGCATGTCGGGGTCGATGCCCTGGAAGTCCATCGCATACAGCCCTACGGCGAACATCATGACCTGCATCATGCCGAGGGACGCAACCAGCAGGCGCTTCAGGGCTGCACGTTGCTCGGTAACTTCCGGGCGCGTTGTGCTTTCGGGCGACAATGGCTGTGGCTGGTAGCCAAGGTTGGCCAGTGTTGCAAGGTATCCCGACAAGCTCGCTTCCCCGCTGGGAAAGCGCAGTCGCAGGCGGTGTGTGATCGGATTGACCTCGGCGGATTTGACGCCGGGTTGCTTGCCCAAGGTTGTTTCGATAAGCCAGCTACAGGCCGAGCAATACATGCCGCCGACGTAGATTGTCGCTTCGAGCATCTCATCGTGCGATTCAGTGAATGCCTTGAGCATTTCAGGGCTATCGAACACCTGCCACTCGGCGGCTTCTTCGGCCGGGCGGCCAACACCGGGCTCGGGTGCGTCGCGGAGATCGTAGTACCGGGACATTCCGGTGTCGCGAATCAGCTCAGCGACGGCTTTGCATCCGGGACAACAGACGGGCCGTTGCTCGCCCTCGATCTCTACAGTCAGTTTGCAGGCGGCGGGGACGGGCAGCGCGCAGTGGAAACAGGTGTCAGCGCCTGTCGTCATCGCCGGCGCCACCAGCTCGGAGCATCAGGCTGGTTTCACCCTGCCACTCGGCCGAGACCCGCCAGTCATCACCGGCTTTCAGGACGGCATAGAAGCGGCCGGACGGAATAGAGAGGAAGTGGCCGACCCAGACAGGGTTGCCATCGCTGTCGTCCATCGCCCTGCTGAGAGTTACTTGCTGATCGCGATTCGCGAACGCGGGATGCGATAGTTCGAATTCCAGGGTCGCCGGAAGCGTGTCCAGGTCGCGGGACCGAACGGCAGCTGTGACGATACGCGTTTCCGGGTCGATCTCTATGAGTGCAGCGACGTCGAGCTCCGCGGCCAGCCGCTCGGCCAGCAGGTGGCGGTCGGTGGCGCTCCTGACGCCATCTTCGGAGGTGACGACAAGAGAGTCGGTCGTTTGCATGGCAATCCATAATGTTGCCAGGCCCGCTACCACCGCTGAGGCGGGCAGGGCGATGATGAACCACGGCCAGAACTGCCGGTACCAGGGCTTGGTGTCTTCGCGTTCCATGATATGTATCTAGGGCGTCGGGCCGAGGAAGCGACTGTCTTCTGCCACGACTATATCCTCGTCGTCGATTGCCGTCACAGCAAAATGGATCGTCATGATGCCATAGGCGTTGTCCCGGTGGGCGCGTACGCGCACGGGGACCGAGAGAACCCCGCCACCATCGACGGTTACTGTGTCGCCGACGCCATCGAGCGAGATGCCTTCCACGCCTGTCACTGATAGCGCAAACGTACGTGCCACATTGTTCTGGTTGATGACCTTAAGCGTATAGGAGTTTTCAATAATGTCGCCAGGCAGCTCGCGATACAGCGCGTTGCGATCACGAATTACATCGAGAATGATCGGTGTGCGCGTCGCCATGGATGTTGTGAGTCCGGCAATCAGGATGAGCAGGATCGTGGCGTAGACCAACATGCGCGGGCGTAGTACGCGCGTGCCTTCATTATGCAACGCGTGTTCAGTCGTATATCGCACCAGTCCACGTGGATAGTCCATCTTGTCCATGATCGAATCGCAGGCATCGATACATGCGGCGCAGGCGATGCACTCGTACTGCAGGCCTTCGCGAATATCGATGCCGGTCGGACACACCTGTACGCACAACTGGCAGTCTATGCAATCACCGAGTCCGGCTTCCTTGTGATCCACAGAACGTTTGCGTCCACCACGTGGTTCACCACGTTCTTCATCGTAGGAGATGATCAACGTGTCCTTGTCAAACATCGCGCTCTGGAAACGCGCGTAGGGGCACATGTACTTGCAGACCTGCTCGCGCATGTAGCCGGCATTGCCGTAGGTTGCGAAGCCGTAGAACAGACCCCAGAAGAGTGTCCAGCCGCCCACGTTCAGGGCGAGGAACTCAGCGCCGAGCTCGCGGACCGGGGTGAAGTACCCGATGAACGTAAAGCCCGTCCACATCGAGAAGGTAATCCACAGGAACTGCTTCGAACCCTTGCGGCGTAGCTTGTTCCAGGACCAGGGCGCCTTGTCGAGTTTCATGCGTTGCGAGCGCGTTCCCTCGGTCCACTGCTCCATCCAGATGAAGATTTCGGTCCAGACAGTCTGTGGGCAGGCGAAGCCGCACCACAGGCGCCCTGCGAGCGCTGTGAAGAAAAACAGCGATAACGCAAGGATTATCAGCAGCATGGCCAGGTAGGGGAAATCCTGCGGCCAGAGTGTCAGGCCGATCAGGTGAAACTTACGTGCCGGCAGATCGAACAGAACGGCCTGGCGCTCGTCCCAGTTGAACCAGGGGACGGCGTAAAAAAGGCCAAGGAGAACAATCGTAGCGAGCTTGCTCAGGTTGTCAAACCGGCCGCCGATTTCGCGTGGGTAGATTTTCTTCTCGCTCTCGTACATCGAGGCGCTTTGCGGTTTGTTCATTGGTCGCGGTGCTTGGCATCCCGCGTCGGTGCGGTCCGAACGAGATAGGCGGTGACGCTGGAGCAAAGCGCACACAGGATCCAGAAGAAGAAGAACCCTGCGGCATAGCCAGCGTCCCGACCTATATCGAGGTCTTCATCGAAAATACCGAACAGATCAACCGGGTCGAACAATGCGAAGAACACCATGGTGCCAATGGCGGCCGACAGGAATGAAATCCACACGACCGTGAAAACCGCCTGCTTGTCGCGGCTCCATTGCTTGGCACCTCGATACTCTTCGCTGATCACTCTCTTCAGTCCCTATGGGGACAGGCTGTAGATGTACGCCGCAAGAATCTTCGTACGATTCTCACCGAATAGGTCCCCGTGAGCTGGCATCTGGCCGTTACGACCGTTCACGATCGTTTCGCGAATCGTCTCTGTCGAACCGCCGTACAACCAGATTTGATCCGTCAGGTTGGGCGCACCAAAGATCTTGTTGCCCTTACCGTCGGGGCCATGACAGGCGCTGCAGAGAGCCATAAACATAGGCTGCGCACTCATCGCCCCGGCATCGGCTTCGCCGCCCGAGAGGCTCTGAACGTACTTGACCATGTTGTCGATGCCTGCGTCACCACCGAGGGCGGGGGCGAGTACTGGCATGGCGGCCATGCGACCGTTGCCGATCGTCGTCAGCAATTCAGCTTCTGTGTTGCCCCACTGCCAGTCGGCGTCTGTGAGGTTTGGATAGCCAGCTGCGCCGCGGGCGTCCGAGCCGTGACAGGTCGTGCAGTAGCTCGCAAACAGGCTCTTGCCGAGCGCCTGCGCTTCGGCGTTCTGTGACAATTCGACGAATTCCATAGCCGCGAACTTCTCGTAGATCGGCTCATAGTTTTCGGCAGCCGCCTGCATTTCTGCTTCGTACTGGCCTTCCTGCGACCAGCCCAGCATGCCCTTGTAGTTGCCAAGGCTCGGGTAGGCGATCATGTAACCAATGGCCCAGGCGATGGTGATGAAGTACAGGTAGAGCCACCATTTCGGAGCCGGTTTGTTCCACTCCTCGATGTCACCGTCCCACTTGTGGCCGACGAGGTCATCGTCGGCGACATTTTGCGGTCCCTGCTTAGCCGACCAAGTGATCAGCCAGATACACCAAATAGTGAAAACGATCGTGCCAACAGCAACGAACCAGTGCCAGAATGCAGGCATCAGATGTTCTCCCGCTTGTCAGTAGTGATAGTAGTAATGTAGGTATCTTCTTCCAGAGGCGGCGCCGCGGAAGCTGCGAAATCCTTCTTCCGACGACTGCTCCACGCCCACACCCAGATGCCGATGAAGGCGAAGAAGATGATCGCTGTCAGAATGCCGCGTACGTCGTTAATATCCATGCGGCTTACCTGCGATTCTTGCGGTTGGTGCCGAGTTCTTGCAGATAGGCAACCAGGGCGTCCAGTTCGCTGCGGCCTTCAACGGCAGCAGCGGCGCCGGCGATTTGCTCATCGGTGTACGGGTCGCCAATAAACTGCAGTGCTTTCAGCTTGGTTGTTATCAACTCCGGATCGACCACGTTATCCGCGAGCCAGGGGTAACCCGGCATGTTGGACTCAGGGACCAGTGCGCGCGGATCCATCAGGTGCAGACGATGCCAGTCATCCGAGTAGCGGCCGCCAACGCGTGCAAGGTCCGGGCCGGTACGCTTGGAACCGAACTGGAACGGGCGGTCGTAGACCGTCTCACCCGCCGTCGTAAACGGACCATAGCGCTCGGTTTCCGACCGGAACGGGCGAATCATCTGCGAATGACAGTTGTAGCATCCCTCGCGGACGTAAACGTCACGGCCCGCGAGACGTAGCGGACTGTAGACGCTAATGCCCTCATCCGGTTCGGTGGTGCTCGAGCTCATCATGAGCGGAACGATCTCGACCAGTCCACCGATACTGATCGCAACAACGATCAGCACCACCATCAGGCCCAGGCTCTTTTCAATTATTTCGTGGCGCATCTATCAGCTCTCCTGTTACGCCGGGTCCAGTACCGCGACGGGTACCGGCTTCCTGTCACTTACTGTCTTCCAGACGTTGTAAGCCATGATGATCATGCCCGAGAAGAAAATCAGGCCGCCGAGCAGTCGGAAGTAGTGATACGGCTCTACCGCCTTGAGCGATTCGACGAACGAATACGTCAATGTGCCGTCGCTGTTTACAGCACGCCACATCAGACCTTCGGTCACACCGGCAATCCACATGGACACCGCGTACAGCACGACGCCAATCGTCGATGTCCAGAAGTGCGCATCGATGAGTTTGATCGAGTACATGCTCTCGCGGTTGTAGAGACGCGGCAGCAGCGAATAGATCGAACCGATTGTCATCATGGCAACCCAGCCCAGCGCACCGGAATGCACGTGACCGATCGTCCAGTTCGTGTAGTGCGACAGTGCGTTGACCGTCTTGATCGACATCATCGGGCCTTCGAACGTGGACATGCCGTAGAAGGACAGGGCGACGATCATGAATTTCAGGATCGGGTCCGAGCGCAGCTTATGCCAGGCGCCTGACAGCGTCATCATGCCGTTGATCATGCCGCCCCAGCTGGGTGCGAGCAGGATAATCGAGAACGCCATGCCGAGTGTCTGTGCCCAGTCCGGCAGCGAGGTGTAATGCAGGTGATGCGGGCCAGCCCACATGTAAACCGCGATCAGCGACCAGAAATGGACAACGGACAGTCGATAGGAGTACACCGGACGTCCGGCCTGTTTGGGCACGAAGTAATACATCATGCCGAGGAAGCCGGCCGTCAGGAAAAAGCCTACGGCGTTGTGGCCATACCACCATTGCATCATGCCGTCGACGACGCCTGAATACAGGCTGTACGACTTGGTTAGTGAGACCGGAATCGCCAGGTTGTTGAAGATGTGCAGAACGGCAACGGTAATGATGAAGGCGCCGTAGAACCAGTTGGCTACATAGATGTGCTTGATGCGGCGCTTGGCGATGGTGGCAAAAAACACAATGGCGTAGGACACCCAGACAACCGCGATCAGCAGGTCGATCGGCCACTCCAGCTCCGCGTATTCCTTGCTCTGTGTGATACCCAGCGGCAGCGTTATCGCGGCGAGCAGAATAACGACCTGCCAGCCCCAGAACGTAAACGCGGCCAGCTTGTCGAACGCGAGCCGGACATGGCAAGTGCGCTGCACAACGTAATAGGACGTGGCAAACAGTGCCGATCCGCCAAATGCGAAGATTACTGCGTTCGTGTGCAATGGCCGCAGGCGGCTGTAGGTCAGGAAGGGCAGATCAAAGTTGAGCTGCGGCCAGATGAGCTGCGCGGCGATAAACACGCCGACGAGCATGCCGACAATGCCCCAGATCACGACCATGATCGAAAACTGGCGGACAACCTTGTCATTATAGGAAGCTGCTGTGTCCAACGTAGGACCCCTGTTTGGTTTTTTGAAATTCGGGATGCGCGGCAGTATAGCCTTCACCCGGTGCAGGAGGCTATCAAGCGACCTCTAATATACGTATAGGTGTCCTTACGTATTTACGAGGCTCTAAACAAATGTCCTGATTCGGCGCTTTGTGTGTCTATAATTCGGGGCCCTGCGCGATTGAATGACGAACTAATGAACCGAATTGCCCTGCCGGCCGATATTGTCAGCGAAATTCTGCATACCGCGGCCGACGCTACAATCATCACTGACCATGATGGCCGGATCCGGCTTGCCAACGAGCAGGCGGAGCAGCTGTTTGGCTATGAGCCAGGCGAATTGGTGGGCCAACCCATAGAGATCCTCATTCCGGAGGAACTTCGGGAAAAGCATCGCGACTTGCGTAATCGCTACCATGTCTCACCGAGGGGCCGCCCAATGGTTTCGGGGCTGGAGCTCCAGGGGCTGCGCAAGGATGGCAAGTCCTTTCGGGCCGAGATTGCGCTGAATCCGATCGAGACTGACGATGGCCTCGTCGTGACGAGCACGGTCCGCCGGATCAACCGGAGCAACGAATCGGACGTCTATTTCAGGCATCTGCTCGATGCGGCACCGGATGCCATGATTATCATCGATGACAAGGGCAAGATCGCCCTCGTCAACAAGCAGGCCGAGGAGATGTTTGGCCACGACCGTCATGAAATGCTCGGCAAACCGGTCGAGATGCTGATGCCGCCGCGGCTGCACGAAACTCATATCGAGCATCGTGAAATGTATTCGAGAGACCCCAGGCTACGACCCATGGGGCTGGGGCGAGAACTGTTGGCCTTGCGCAGCGATGGGAGCGAATTTCCTGTCGAAATCAGCCTGAGTCCCGTGCATGCCGCGAGTCGCAAGTTTGTCTCCAGCGTCATTCGGGATGTCACCGAACGCAAACGCATGGAAGACGAGATTATTGCAGCGCGGCGTGAGGCTGAGCGTGCCAACAAGGCCAACAGCGCCTTCCTCGCGGCGGCGAGCCATGACCTGCGACAGCCGGTGCAGGCGCTGAGCCTGTTGAATGGCGCGCTGCGCCGCACGGTCAAGGACGAACGCGCGCTCGAGATGGTGGAGTTCCAGCAGCATTCGCTGACGGCCATGACCAATCTCCTGAACTCACTCCTCGATATCAGCCGGCTCGACGCGGGCGCCGTGACTCCAGAGCTCGAGGACTTTCCGATTCAGCGGCTCATCGACAGGCTTTCCGACGAGTTTGCCCGCCAGGCCCAGCACACCGGTCTCGAATTTTCGTCGACGTCGTGCCCGGTCATCGTCAACAGTGACCCCAACCTGTTGGCCGAGGTCATCCAGAACTTCGTGTCGAATGCGATTCGCTACACGGATAAAGGCAGCGTGCGCCTGGAGTGCGAATCACATGACGGCAACTGCGTCGTCAAGGTGATTGATACGGGTATCGGTATCGACGCGGACCAAATCGAAGAAATATTTCGTGAGTTTCACCAGTGCAAGGCGCCAGGCGCCAGCAAGGAAGGATTCGGTCTCGGGCTTGCCATCGTCAAGCGCCTGTCCGACCTGCTCGGATTGACCATTCATGTTGAGTCAGTAATTGGCAAGGGCTCATGTTTCAGTGTGTCCATACCGATAGTAGAGGATGCAGCCGTCGCGGACGACGTTGATGCGCACGGCGTTACCGGGCTGCAAGAGTCTTCTTCAGGCCTGGTAATCCTCATAGAAGATGACGTGAATGTCGCGAACGCCTGGGGACTGCTGCTCGAGGCAGAGGGCTATCGGGTTGCGATGGCGGCGTCGGCCACTGAAGCCCAGGCACTTTTGCAATACACCGACGAAACGCCCGCACTGCTGATTTCAGATTTTCACCTGCTGGACGGATCGACCGGCGTCGAAGCCGTGAGCGCGATTCGTGAATACTACGATGCGCCGATCCCGGCCTACATCGTAAGCGGCGATACGTCAAAGGTCGTCAAGGATGCCCGCATGCTCGATAACTGCACGCTGATGTCCAAGCCCATCGATACCAATCGCTTGCTGGCTGCGGCGCGTCACGCCGTGAGCACCGGCCACGTACCCCAGGATTGATCATCCGGTGAGGTATCTCACCCAGCTGAGCGGCGACTTCGTGAGGGCGACGCCCGCGATGTAGGCGAAAACGGAAATTGCACCGACGAAGGCTATGGCCCGGACCTGCTTGGTAAGGCCGCGTTTGATCGCAATAGTGCCCAGCAATATGTAGGCGATCAGACCTGCAAACTTGGCCAGCAGCCACATCTGCGTGAATGGGTTCAGGTGCAGCATCCAGATCATGCCGACGCCGGATAACAGAAAAACCGTATCGATGACGTGCGGCGCAATTCGCGTCGCCCGATGCTGCAGTTTTTCCGACTCGGCCAGCATCCAGTACCCACGCAGCAGAAAGCCCGCGATTGTCGCCGCAGCGGTGATGACATGCAGGTATTTGACAATGACATAGGTCATGGCCAGCGCATTGTTTCACAGATTAAATATGAGGTAGCTGCATCGGCGCAGGTGTACCCGCTACTCGATGTAGAAACGCGATTCCTGTCAAACTTACTGTCGGCAACATCCGACCGCAACGCACTGCCTTCTTGATGCGCTCATCTCAACAGATTCGCCGGACATCTGCTGCCTGCTTGGCGGCAGGCGCTTTTTTATGCGCGTCCGGAGTGGCACTGGCGGAGATTCAGGATGCTGAGCAGGCCAGGCCGGAATCCATGGACCAGATCGTCGTCGTTGCTCACAAGGATGGGCGCTCGATTCGCGAGATCGCCGCAAACGTTACTGTTCTTTCCCGCGCTGAGCTCAACAGCGAACTCGCGACGTCAATTGGCGATGCTTTTCGTTACGTTCCGGGTGTTGACTATGAAGCGGCCGGAACCCGTTTCGGCAACGAAGGCATCAACATCCGCGGCATCGGTGGCAACAGGGTGGCTATCCTTATCGACGGCGTGCCCCTGACCGACCAGTTCGACACGGGTAGCTACTCGAACGCGACGCGCGACTTCATTGACGCGGGACTGATCCAGGGTATCGAAGTTCTTCACGGTCCGGCTTCCGCCCTGTATGGCAGTTCGGCGATCGGTGGTGTTGTCGCGGTAAGTACGCCGGATCCCGGTGACCTTGCGGATCGCGGCGAATTTGGCGGTGATTTTCTCGGCACATGGCGTGGCACTGATAACAGCGTTCATGGCCAGGCCATGGCAGCATTCGGCGACAATTCGCTCGGGTTCCTGGCCGGCTACAGCTGGCGCGAGGGTGAAGAAACGGAGTCGGCAGCAGCTCCGGATAAACTGGATACACGGGACTACAACCGCGAGACGGTGCTGCTTAAGTTCGTTGCCGATAACCGGTGGGGACAGACTTTTCGAGCAAGTATTATT
>Ga0316194_10003924_pt1 | contig 10344 bp, 8 predicted proteins | sample CroRivsedime1_MG_FD_204936 | JGI IMG/M metagenome (GOLD analysis project Ga0316194, IMG submission 204936) | Coastal sediment microbial communities from Maine, United States - Cross River sediment 1 | ecosystem: Environmental > Aquatic > Marine > Coastal > Sediment | place: USA: Maine... | reverse complement strand
CAGGCGATAGGGATCGCCGGCGTTGTACCACAGGGTCATCAGGTCGCCGGCATACCAGAATACGTCGGTATTGGAGGTATCCTTAATGCCAAAACGGGAGACGCTGTAATCGAAGGGCCCCATAACACCCGGGGAAACAGACTTGCCGGAGGCGCGCTCTTCCCGCAGCGCGGCGGTCTGAATATAGCGGTTGCGGTAGGCCACCTTGCCATCCCGGAAGTAAACGCCGTGTACCATGCCGTCACCATCAAAAGGGTGGTAGCGATTCTTTGGCTGGAAAACCGGGTTGGGGCCGTTGCGAAAATACCCACCAACGAGGTCGGCAGGCAGTTCGCCAGTAACTTCCAGGTCCTCGACACTCATTTCATCCAGGGTGGGCGCGCACACGCCATGCAGGTAGGGGTTATCAAGATCGTAAATCCACTGGGGCGCATCCTCGAAGTGTGTCACTCCCCCCATACAATGTTCAGTCGCAGGATATGTGCGCATCGTGTGTGCAACTGCCATGGTCCTCTCCTGTTCTCGATTCGGAACTACCGACATTAGGGAAGTATAGATTTTTGGTTCTTTTATGCAAGCCTATTGTGCGATCCATCTGGCGTTAACGCGTTGCCATGAATGCAGGCACGCCGCCATCAGTCGGCCTCGCGGACCTGTCACACCAAGCCCAACCGGCCAGCCAGTGCAGCCGCTCTCGAATCCATTTTTATCTTAACCCGACGCAGTTCCTGAACAAACTGCTCCGCCGCGGGACTCAGGCTGCGATCCTTCAGCTGAATCAAACCCGAATGCAGACGCATCACAGGCTTGCCCGTATTAAGGATCGTCATGCTGCCGGCGAGTAGCTCGCTTTCCACATGCCCCAGCGTGGCCAGGGTAATGCCGTCGCTGGCCAGCACCATGCGACGGGTAGCGGCAAATGTCGCCACATCTATTTTCACCCGAAAAGGGGCTGCCCGGATTGCGCTGCTACTGGCCATCCCCGGGTCCACCAGCAGGCGGCCAATGTGGCCGGGCACCCGATTTCCGACAAGAGGGTACTGGGCAAAATCGGTGATACTCACCTGCGCCTTAGCAGCAAGGGGATGTTGGCTGCGACAGATAAAGAACAGGTAATCGTTGATCAGCAATTCGGTTGTGAAGCGGTCGTCTCCCTCTACTTCACTGAGGTCCGCCACAGCCAGGTCAGATTCCCGGTTCAGCAGGTGGCGGGGAACTTCTGTCCAATCTGCCTCCTGGATGCGACAGGAAATGTCGGGGGCACGCCTGATCACGGCGGACATTGCATCCGGCACCAGAGCATCCCCGGGATAAGGCCCGGTGGAAACGACCAGGGAGCCTGCGCCAAGACCGAGAAAGTCAGCCAGCGCCCGCTCCATATCCTCACCCTCCTGGAGCACGCGCCTGCCGCGTTCAAGCAACACCTCGCCCGCTGGTGTCAGCACCACGCCAGACGGGAGGCGGTCAAAAAGCTGTATCGCCAGCGACGCTTCCAGCGCCTTGATACTCCGGGTGAGCGCCGGCTGGCTGATATGCAATTCCGCTGCCGCCAGCCTGAAATTGCCATGGGATGCCAGCGCCCGGGCATGGGCCAGTTGGCGAAAACTCATCCTCATAATATTTCCTCATCAATTATTGATTTATATTGCATTGGAATTATAACTTGTATCAGCCTAAATTGATCTGCTTGCGCAGTCCCCTGCGTACGCTCCAGTGGCACAGCACATTCCAAACCGAGGACCCATTCAATGATAAAAAGATTTTTCAGCGGCTGCCCAGGCAGACCGAGCAGGGGTGCGCTGCACCCATCGCGCCTAGCAGCCGGCCTCATGGCAGGCCTGGTAGCGCTGGCATCAGTGGTAGCAAACGCCGCAGACAAGCCTAATATTCTTGTTATCTGGGGTGACGACGTGGGGCAGTCCAATATCAGCGCCTACACCATGGGCCTGATGGGCTACCGCACACCCAATATCGATCGTATCGCCAACGAGGGCATGATTTTCACCGACTACTACGGGGAGCAAAGCTGCACCGCTGGTCGATCGTCTTTCATTCTGGGCCAGTCAGTCTTCCGCACAGGCCTAAGCAAAGTCGGCCTGCCAGGCGCTGACCTGGGCATCAAGAAGGAAGATCCTACCATCGCCGGCCTGCTGAAAAGCCAGGGCTATGTGACCGGCCAGTTCGGTAAGAACCATCTTGGCGACAAGGATGAAATGCTGCCCACCAACCACGGTTTCGACGAATTCTTCGGCAACCTTTACCACCTGAACGCGGAAGAGGAACCGGAAAATTCCGATTACCCAAAAGATCCGGAATTTCGCAAGAAATACGGGCCACGCGGTGTCATCCGCTCCTCTGCAGACGGAAAAATCGAGGACACTGGCCCGCTGACCAAAGCACGTATGGAAATTGTGGATGATGAAACTTCGGCTGCAGCAATGAAGTTCATCGAGAAAGCGGTGAAGGATGACAAGCCTTTCTTCGTCTGGTGGAGCGGCACCAGGATGCACTTCCGCACCCACGTCAGCGATGCCAAAATGGCTGAAGTACAGAAGCAATATCCGCGTGCGGACGAATACACCGCCGGCATGCTGGAACACGATGCCCACATCGGCCAGTTCCTCCAGCAGCTGGATGACCTGGGCATTGCCGACAACACCATCGTGTTCTACTCCACCGATAACGGCCCCCATCTGAACACCTGGCCGGACGCGGCCATGACGCCCTTCCGCGGTGAGAAAAACACCAACTGGGAAGGGGGTTGGCGGGTGCCATCCATGGTGCGCTGGCCTGGCAAAATCGAGGCGGGCGCTGTTTCCAACGAGATCATGCATCATATGGACTGGATGCCCACTTTCCTGGCTGCAGCAGGCGAGCCCAACGTCAAAGAAAAGCTGTTGAAGGGCTACAGCGCCATAGGCCGCAAGTACAAAGTTCACCTGGACGGCTACAACTTCCTGCCGTTTCTGACGGGTGAGACCAAAGAGACACCACGCAGGGAAATTTTCTACTTCTCTGACGATGGCGACCTGACGGCCATGCGCTACAACGACTGGAAATTGATTTTCATGGAGCAACGCGTGGAGGGTACTTTCCAGGTCTGGAGCGAACCCTTTATACCGCTGCGCGTTCCGCTGATATTCAACCTGCGCCGCGACCCCTACGAGCGTGCCCAGATCACCTCCAACACCTACTACGACTGGCTGATAGACAGAGCCTACCTGTTGGTGCCTGCGCAGGATTACGTAGGCCAGTTCCTGATGACCTTCAAGGAGTTCCCGCCGCGACAGAAAGCGGCCAGTTTCTCATTGGATGAAGTCATGGACAAACTCTCCAACCCGGGCGGCGCTCAGTAAAAGAGCCGTTCGTATTGCCCCAAAAGGCCTCTTCGGAGGCCTTTTTTTATGTACTGGAAGTACCGGGCCGCGCAGGCGGTATGTCGCGAGAGGCAGGAAGCCGGCAGCGACGATGTACAGGATGTGCCGGAGTATTTTGGGGAACGTGCGACTTTCACGCTATGATGCCGCACTGATTAACCACGTCGAGTCCAGGTAGCCATGTCTACACTCGCCCAGTACAGCCAGCACCTGGCCCGATTACTTCCTGCGGTTGGTGAAGCTGATTTCCCTGCATTGCTGATCGATATGCTGCGGCAACTGGTGTCTTTCGATGACGCAACCATTGCCGTATACCCCGGTACCGACCTGCCGGTGATCGAGTATTTCCAGGTACCGGAAGACGGCGGGGCCTCGACCCTCGATGTTTTTGTCAGGGGCGCCTTCCTGCTGGACCCGTTTTACCTGGCCGCCACCCGCGACAGAAAATTCGGGGTGTTCCGCCTGCGTGACCTGTCCCCCAGCAGTTTCAGGGACAGCGAGTATTACCGAAGCTGGTACCGCAATTGCGGTTACCAGGACGAGTGCGGCTTCCTGATTCCACTGGGGCCGGAGGGCTTTATCAACATTGCTCTGGGTAAAACGGCACCAAGGGCAAAATTTGGGAGGCGTGAGTTGGCGACCTTTGAGGCCGTATTGCCTATCGTCGAAGCGCTCTGCCAGCAGCACTGGGCCGGCTCCAAAACGGCACAGCCCTCAGTCAATCTGCGCGCCCAGTTACACTCCGCGCTGGATTGCTTCGGCAGCAGCCTGTTAACTGATCGCGAGGCCCAGGTGATCAAACTGGTGCTTCACGGCCACAGCACAAAAAGCCTGGCGGAAAAGCTGTCGATCTCCGTAGAGACCGTCAAACTGCACCGCAAGCACGCCTATGCCAAACTGGAAATAGGCTCCCAGGCCGAACTGTTTTACCTGTTTCTCGATTCCCTGATGAGCGCGGGCAATTACGATGGCGGCGATACGCTGGTGAGCTATATGCAGGTGCCAGCGACACGGCCCTGAGGCGCTACGTATAAGACCGTAATCACATACGGCTGGCGCGCATATACAGAAACTGCAGGGCCAGGGTGGCGCCGGCCAAGGCGGTAATCTCGGCATGATCATAGGCCGGCGCAACCTCCACCACATCGAAGCCCACGATATTGAGATCGGCTATCCCGTGCAGTATGCGCAGAACCCGGGATGTGCTGAGGCCGCCCACCACAGGGGTGCCCGTGCCTGGGGCAAAGGCGGGGTCCAGGCCGTCGATATCAAAGCTGAGGTAGGCCGGACTGTCACCAACCCGCTCGCGGATAGCCGCAATTGTCGCCGCAACCGCTTGCTCATTCGCCTCGTTTGCGTCAATTACCAGGAACTCGTGGGAAGGGCGATCATAATCTGTGCGGATTCCCACCTGTACCGAGCGTGATGGGGCGATCAGGCCCTCTCGCGGAGCGTGGTAAAACATGCTGCCATGGTTGTACTTTTCGTCCTCAAGGTAGGTGTCCGTGTGGGCGTCGAAATGAATGAGTGCCAGCATTCCATGCGTGCGCGCATGACCACGCAACAGTGGCAGTGTCACAAAGTGGTCGCCGCCAAAACTCACCAGTGTTTTACCCGCCCTGGTAATGGCAGCCGTGCGCTCCTCCACCTGGGCAAGCATATCCGCGCTGTCGCCGTACATGAATTTCAAATCACCGTAGTCAATGGCGCGCAGGCGGTCGGCGAGCTTGAAATCCCAGGGAAAGCGATTCGCCTCCCAGCGCAAATTCGCACTGGCCCGGCGAATTGCGGTGGGGCCGTCGCGAGCGCCAGCGCGGCCGCTGGTGCCCAGGTCGTAGGGGATACCCATCACCACTGCATCGACATCATCACTATCGAAGTCACGGGTCAGGGGTAGACCGAGGTAGCTGAATACATCGAAGAAAATCGAAGTGTCGTCAAAGGGCCGAGTTTTGTCAGTCATTACCGTTTGTCCTAAAGGCAGGCGTCATATTCCAATGGCGTCACCTGGCAGTCGAAGTCAGCCATCTCCTGGCGCTTCAGCACTGAAAATACGTGTTGGAACGTTGCACCAAAATTATCGCGAATAAAGCCTGAGTTTTCGAAGGCCGCCAGAGCATCAGGCCAGTAACGCGGCAGGCTGGGCGCCAGCTGCTCATAGGCGTTGCCCTCCAGCGGCGGCGGCGCCTCCAGCTTACTCTCAATGCCGTGCAACATCCCGCCCAGTACCGCTGCAATCACCAGATAGGGATTGGCGTCCGCCCCGGCCACCCGGTGCTCGATCCGGGTGGCCACGGGCGCATCGGCAGGTATGCGTACCGAGACCGTACGATTTTCGTACCCCCAGCAGGGTGCCATGGGCGCGTAACTGCCGTGTTGAAAACGGCGATAGGAATTCAGGTTGGGCGCGAATAGCAGCATGCTGTCGGCCATTCCCGCCAGGCAACCCGCAACGGCCTGCTTAAGCAGTGTGTTGCCTTTGCCGCTGCCGGTGCCGTCATCAAAGGCGTTGTTTCCCTGGTCATCCAGCAGGCTGCAATGTACATGCATACCATTGCCCACCAGGTGACCAAAAGGCTTGGCCATAAAGGTCGCCCGCAGGCCATGCTTGAGAGTCACCGCCTTGATCGCGCGCCGCAACATCATCGCCTGGTCTGCAGCCACCAATGCATCGGGGCTATGATACAAATTGATTTCATACTGGGAGGGTCCGGATTCCTTGATCAGGGTATCCAGGGGCAGACCCTGGGCGACGCAAGCGTCGCGGATATCGTGCATCAGGCCGGACATCTTTTCCATCATCTCCAGGCCGTAAGTCTGGCCGGCGGCCAGGCGACCACCCACCCGGTCGCCCTGGGTGTGAACGGGCTGCCCACGTTCATCACGGGTCTCTTCAAAAAGGTGAAATTCCATTTCACTGGCAACCACCGGTGTCAGCCCCAACGCTTTGAAGCGATCCATCAGTGACTGCAATATGTGACGGCTGTCATAGGCGCAGGGCTCACCAGTCACCTCCATCATGGAGATAACAACCTGGGCCGTCGGGCGCTCGGCCCAGGGCACAACGGACAGGGTTCTGATATCAGGCGCGCAGTAACCATCGTTGTCGCCAGTTTCAAATACCAGGGATTCCGCGTCCCTGCCCCAAACGTCGAACGCCAGAGAGCTCAGGGGCAGCTTCAGTTCCCCGGCCACCGCCTTGTAAATCTTGTCGCGCGTCAGCCATTTACCACGCAAGCCGCCGCAGACATCCGGCAGCACAAGCTCAAAGATCTCGATATCGGGATGTTCCTCCAAAAACGCTTGAAGGCGAAGTTCGCTGTCGGCCATTGCCTGTTTCCCGGGTCCCTGAATAAAAACACCACTTTAGGGGTAATTCCCCAATGAGGCGACTGTGACACACTATTAAACGATGCTGGACAGCAAACGGCTATAACACTTGTGGGTAATCCACCTTGAGTCCGGCAAATAATTGACGTTGAGATACCTCCCATGAATAAACAAGCTGATACCCGCCACCTGCAGGCACTGGACCAGGCCCACCACCTCCACCCTTTTACCGACCTGGGGGATTACAGCGAGCATGGCGGGCGCATCGTATCCCGTGCGGAACACATTTATATCTACGACAGCGACGGGCACAAAATGCTGGATGGTATGTCGGGCCTGTGGTGTTGCAATCTGGGCTACAGCCAACAGAGCATCAAGGACGCTATCACGACCCAGCTGGATAACCTGCCCTTTTACAATAACTTCTTCCGGTGTTCAAACCAGCCCGCGGTGGAACTGGCCCGTGCCCTGGTAGAAGTTACCCCACCGCAGTTCAATCACGTGTTCTTTACCAACTCCGGTTCCGAGGCGAATGACACTAACCTGCGGCTGGTGCAGCGCTACTACGGATTACTGGGCAAGCCAGGGAAAAAGCACATTATCAGCCGCCGCAACGCTTACCACGGCTCGACCATCGCCGCGGCCTCCCTGGGCGGAATGAGCGCCATGCACGAACAGAGCAACGGCCTGGATTATGTTCACCATATAAACCAGCCCCATTGGTTCGCGGAGGGTGGCAACGACAGCCCGGACGAGTTCGGGCTTCGCGTGGCCAGGGAGTTAGAGGCCAAGATAGATGAACTGGGCCAGGACAATGTCGCGGCCTTCATCGCCGAGCCGATACAGGGCGCGGGCGGTGTCATTATCCCGCCAGATACCTACTGGCCCGAGATCAAGCGCATCTGCAAGGAGCGCGACATCCTGCTGATAATGGACGAGGTTATCTGCGGTTTCGGTCGCACCGGTAACTGGTTTGGTTGCGAGACATACGACCTGGAGCCCGACCTGCTGACTTTCGCAAAGGCCATTACCAACGGCTATATCCCCCTGGGTGGGGTTATGGTGGGCGACAAGATTGCGGATGTACTGCTCGCCAGCGGCGGTGAGTTCGCACACGGACTCACCTATTCCGGTCACCCGGTTGCCTGCGCCGCAGGGTTGGAAACCCTGCGCGTCTTGCGGGACAGCGATGTCATCCGCACCTCCAGCCAGGAGATAGCCCCCTACTTCCAGGAACGCCTGCAAAGCCTGGCCGACCACCGCATTGTCGGCGAGGTGCGCGGCCGCGGCATGTTTGCCGCAGTGGAACTGGTGCGTGACAAGGATTCCCGCGAGCGCCTGGCCCCGGACTCGGAAAGTGCCGTGTTCTGCCGGGATACTGTGAACAACGACGGCCTGATGGTGCGCCAGACCGGCGATGCCATGATCATGGCGCCGCCCCTGATCTGCAATAAGGCGGAAATTGACAGCCTGGTAGATATACTCGCGGTTGGTCTGGACAAGACTGCTGATCACTACAAGGCCTGACCCTGGCCCGACGAAGGTCGGGCTTTCATATTTCCCTGAGAAAGAATATCTTCTGTAGCCTTCAGTAAGACCTTCCGGGCGCGCTCGATTATACAAACGCAAGCCCCACCTCAGGAGAATCAATGAGCAGCAAAATTCAGGTAGAAAAGCCCCTTGTCATCCTCCACGGTGATGAAATGGCGCAGATCGCCTTCGAGCGGATACTCGAACAGTTTGTGACTTCAAGACTGGATATCGAGCTGATAGAGATCGACCTGACCGCCGAGAATCGCCTCACCAGCAATGGGCAGGCCGTGCGCGATGCAATCGCGGCACTGAAAACCCACGGGGTGGGCATAAAGAACGCCGGCATGACAGTGAACCGGCAGCAGCTGGACGAGTTACTGGTGAAACACCCGTCTATCGTGGAGGCCAAGCTCGATAAGCTCGCTACCAAATCGCCCAATGGCGCCATCCGCAAAGGTATCCATGGCAATATCACGCGAGAGGACATCCAGTTTCGCAATCTGCGGATCAATCCGCCTGACTGGGTCGATCGCGACATCGAAGTGATGACCATGGAAGGGGGCGGGATCAAACACAGCCACAGTGAGCTGTCCAAAGCCACCGGGGTGGTAAAACTGATGTTTGTCGGTTCCAGTGGCAACCCGGCAGAACTGCACCGACGCACTATCAACAAGGGCGATCCATGGCTGCTGGCCAGCAATGATATCGACGATGTCATCGCCTGGGCACATGCCTTCTTTCAGCGCGCACTCGATGAAAAGCGAGATGCCTATCTCGGTCTTAAAGATACCGTTATCCCGGGCTATGACGGCGTTATGCGCATCGCCATCGAAGCGGTCTACGCCTCGGATTACAAGGACCGGTTCAAAGAAGCAGGACTGAACTATCACTATGAGCTGATCGATGCACAGGCGGCGCGTATCGTAGCCAATCCACCCGGGCGCGCCCTGTGGGGTATACCTGATAACACTTCTGGCAGAAAACTTTATAAATTGGTGGAAGAGCTGAAACGCTACGGCATACCCAACCGCAAATTCCATGTATCACTCTCGCGAATGAGCGCAGGCGGCGGTGACCAGTACGGCAGTTTCAATATGCCGATGGAAGAGGACGGTATTCTCAAGGTGATTGTCGATGGCGAGGAAAAACACGCGCGCAGGGTAAAGAAAAATGATCCGGTGCTGCTGATGTCCAACGACCTGCAGGCAATTACCGACTGGGTCAGCCAGGTGTTTCGCGATGCGTCGCACAAGGGCAAGGAAGTGTATTTTGGCCTGAAGCGGGAATACATGGAGTACGACGAGGTATTCAGCACGGCCATTACCGATGTGCGTCATCAATTGGCCAAGTCCGGCACCCAACCACCCTCCTTTATGATCATGCGACCTTCCAGCCAGCTCAAAAAAATGATTACCGACCCGCCGAGGAATGCGCTGTACCCGGCGCAAAACCTGGACGGCGATATTTTCTCGGACATATCGGCAGCCCTGGGGGGCAGCCTTGCCACCGCCAGTTCAATTATCGAAAGTAAAGACGGCACCATGCTGTATGAGGCACCCCACGGTACTGCCCACGACCTGTACCTGCGTTATCAGGCCAGTGATGGCAAGGAGGCGCATTTCAATTCCTCCGCCCTGATCTACGCCCTGGCCAACGCCCTGGAAAACCTCGCCCAGCGGGATAATAACGACGCCCTGGCGTCATACTCCAGCAGCCTGAAAGAGGCGCTGATCGAGACCGTTGCCCAGGGCACTATCACCGGCGACCTGAAGGGTAAGACACTGGACCCGGAATCCGAAAAGGTAGTGGATATGTACGGCTTCCTGGATGCGGTAGAGCGGAATCTTGGCCAGTAACCGGATGGCAATGGCCAGCTCGATACAAGAACGCTAGCCCAGGACGTCATCCGCGACAAAGTACTTGGGGTCTTCAATCACATTGACCTCTACCATATTGCCCGCCCTGCGCAGCAGGCGCCGGCACTCCTCGCTCAAATGCACCAGGTGCAGGGTCTTACCCGCGCTCAGGTAGCGATCCGCCAGGGTATCTATGGCCTCCAGGCCGGAGTGGTCCGCCACCCGGGAACGGGCGAAGTCGATGACCA
>Ga0316194_10003921_pt1 | contig 10350 bp, 9 predicted proteins | sample CroRivsedime1_MG_FD_204936 | JGI IMG/M metagenome (GOLD analysis project Ga0316194, IMG submission 204936) | Coastal sediment microbial communities from Maine, United States - Cross River sediment 1 | ecosystem: Environmental > Aquatic > Marine > Coastal > Sediment | place: USA: Maine... | reverse complement strand
ATCGTGACCTGCTGGAACTTACCCCCAAGGTGATGATTCCAACCCTGTATGACTACTGGGTTCACGATGTGGAAGTCCTGAAAGAAAAGGGCCGGTACGAACTGTATCCGAGCAACCCCTACGAGACCGTTATCAACACCCGTCCCGCCATCTCTTTTTACAACGACAACAATCCTGACTGGATGAATGTCATGATTTTTTACCACGTTTTGGCTCATATAGATTTTTTTCAGAACAATCTATACTTCCGCCATACCTGGGATTACGATTTTACCGGCAGCGCCCTCTCAGATAAGCGCATGATTGCCAAACTCAGATCGGAAAAGGGCCGTTGGGTGGATTACATCATCGAATTTTCCCGCGGGGTCGACAACCTGGTGGGATACCATGGTGAACTGTCACGTCTGAATCGCCCCGCCAGGACCAACCAGTCTAAGATGCTGGATTTTTATTTCGATGTCTTTCTGCAGTCCAATAAAAAAGTAAAAATCACCGAGTACATAAAAGAAGTTAAAAGGTACAATGACTGCATGCAGCAAAGCAAAAAGCTCGGCGAAAAAGTCTTTTTTTCGAAAGTGTTTAAAAAGCATCCGGAGTTCGATACAATTTTTAAGAAAAATCTGAAAGAGAAGACCGATCAGAAATTGGACCTGCTGCAACATCTGATGACACACTCCGAATTTTTGGCCAAAGAAAAGAACAACTGGATGAAGCCCGTAATCGAAGTGGTTCGTAAAACATCCCTGTTCTTCCAGCCCCAAATTCGCACCAAAATTATGAATGAAGGTTGGGCGAGCTACTGGCATGAAACGCTTTTTTTGCAGGACGACCGTATCGAAGGACACGAGGTTGACTTCGCCCGCACCCACTCCGGTGTGACCTCCATGCCGCGTGTGGGATTAAATCCTTATGCCCTTGGGATGCGACTGTTTTATTATATCGAGCAGCTCGTGGATAAAGGCAAATATTCCATTGGGTTCAAGCGCATTTCTGGTACCGCAGAACGCGAACAGTTTGATGCCCAAACCGGGCAGGGAAAGGATTTTATTTTTAAACTCCGTGATAACTTCAACGATTTCATGTTTGTCAATACGTTTGTCGACCAGGACTTTGTCAACCAACATAAGCTCTTCGTGGCAGGCCGGCGTTTAAACCAGGCCAAAGGCGTCTGGGAATATTATGTCCAAAGCCGCAGCGCTGAAAGTTATCGTCAGATGCTGTTGAACACCCTTTACCATCCGCCCTGCATTGAAATTGATCAGGATAAATCCAAAAACAGCGATCTGTATCTGGTGCACCGCTTTGAAGGCAAACCCTTGGTAAAAGAATTTATCGCCAATACGATGCTGGGGGTTGAATACCTTTGGGGCGCTCCGGTCCGGCTTGAAACCAGTGAAGTGGTCCAGGCCGAGGCCGCGCAGACACGGATTCCCATTCCGGGTGTAACGATGCCGCTAGAAGAAGATCTTAAAGCAAAAGAAATAAAATGGCAGCGGGTTTTGTACACAATGAAAGACCGCAAGCTGTCCAAAGAAAACTTATAAAACAGAGGGCAGATGTCAGAGGAAAGATATTAGCTCATAGCTCACAGATCATAGAAGATAAGGATAGAAAGCAGGAGACGGGGGACAGAGGAAAGAGACGTTTGGAGGCGGAAGGTGGAATGTTAAAGCAGAGGGCAGAGGTGTTTGAGTGTGGAATGGGGAATGCGGAAGGCGGAATGAAGAAAAATGGACAGAGAGTATAAGCTCAAAGCTGAAGGCTCGAAGCAAGATGCACCGTATAGAACGTATAAGGCGCAGAGATATAAGTTCAAATCAGAACTACTAACGATGATACCGGCCTGAACGCTCTCAACGAACCTTATGATCTAAACGTTCGAAATGTATCCCGTTAAACATATTTATTTTTTGTTTAACCGGGATGATCAAAGCCATCCAAACGAACGCCAAAGGATAGGGGCTAGAAGAAAAATATGGAGACCACTAGTAAGTTAAAAACGCCTTCGAAAAGAGAGGCAACAGCCATCCAGAATGATGCTTCTGCCGCAAAGAGCATGAAAAAGGCCCTGGACAATCTCAACCACAGTATGAGCAAATTTGAGCGGCGCTCTTCCATTCCCTTCCAAGAGTTTCTCAACAAGCTTGCCGCCGATCCGGCGGTTGTGATACGCAATGTTTTCCAGATCTTCCACGATATGATCAAAGCCTATGTGGGGGAGGGCATCGAAGAATATCCGGATGATCCCGAATCCATTCACTATGTGCTGTATGACTGCAGCAAACTGTTCGTCGAAGGTTCAGATTATCCGTTTTTCGCCGATCGCCTCTTTGCCAATCGCTTGATCAGCCTGGTAGAAGCATTAAAGCGCAGTGCCCAGCAAAACAAAATCTACATTTTTAAAGGACCCCCGGGTTGCGGCAAAAGTACTTTTCTGAACAATCTTCTGATGAAATTCGAAGAATACGCCAACACCAATGCCGGATTGCGTTATGAAACCGTATGGCATTTTGACAGGAAAATCTTGAAAACCTTTAGAGATTACGATACCCATCCGGTGCTCGAAAAATTATCTCAACTTCTGGAAACCCCCTTTGCGGATCAGACCGAACAGATGCCTCAAACCCAATCGCAAAATTCTTTGCAGGGTTCCGAGGCATATACGGCGGCGCACTACGCACCACGTCTGTTGGACGATTTTATCGAAGTGCCGTGCCCAAGCCACGACAATCCAATTTTGATGATCCCCAAGCACCATCGCCGGGAATTTTTTGACGATTTGTTTAAAAACAACGAAGTCAAGTGGAAACTGGCTACGGAAAAGGAATATGACTGGGTTTTCAGAGACAGTCCCTGCACTATTTGCAGTTCTTTATATGAAGCCCTTCTGGACCGCCTGCAAAGCCCCCAAAAAGTTTTTGACATGCTCTATGCGCGCCCTTATCGTTTCAACCGTCGTCTGGGAGAAGGTATCAGTGTCTTTAATCCGGGTGACAAACCGTTAGGGCAAGGCGTAATGAACAACCCCATTTTACAGAAACACATCAACAGCCTTCTAAGAGACAGCAACCGGGTCCAGTACATTTATTCCCGCTATGCCAAAACCAATAACGGAATTTACGCTCTGATGGATGTAAAGTCCCACAATACAGAGCGCTTGAGTGAACTTCACAATATCATCAGTGAGGGCGTCCACAAAGTAGAAGATATCGAAGAAAATGTGAATTCATTGCTGCTGGCCGTGATGAATCCGGAGGATGAAAAAAACATTCAAGAGTTTCAGTCATTTTTAGACCGGGTGGAGTACATTACGATCCCCTATGTTATGGATCTGAGCACCGAAGTAGAAATTTATCGCGAAATTTTCGGCAAACACATCGACGAAAGGTTTTTGCCAAGGGTGCTGCACAATTTTGCCCGGGTAATCATTTCATCACGCTTAAATCAAAAATCCGAAGCCATGCTCGAATGGATTAGTGATCCGAATAAATACCGCCTTTACTGTGACGAAAATCTTCAATTGCTCAAAATGGAAATTTATACCGGGTATATTCCCGCATGGCTCGCCGAAGAGGACCTCAAGAAATTGACCGCAAAATTGCGGCGTAAAATCATCGCGGAATCGGAAAAAGAAGGCGAACATGGTGTGTCCGGACGCGATTCCATTAAAATTTTTAATGAATTTTACTCTGCCTACGCCAAAAAAGAAAAATTGATCAACATGTCGGATCTATGCAAATTTTTTACAAAGATCCATAGCAGCGTAAAGGACCTGATTCCCAGAGGATTTTTAGACTCATTGCTTCGCATGTATGACTACACGATCTTGCAGGAAGTCAAAGAATCTCTCTACTACTACAATCAAGAGCAGATCTCCAGGGATATACAAAACTACCTGTTTGCGATAAATTTTGAAATCGGTGCGGTTGAAACCTGCACCTATACCGGAGAAAAATTGGTGATCACCGAAGAATTTCTGGATGGTATCGAAAGTCGGCTGCTGGGCTCCAAGACGGATAATACCCAACGCAAGGCCTTTCGAGCCGCTTCTCAAAAAGAATACACTAGCAAAACTTTGACTCAGGAGATCATGGTGGAAGGGTTGCCCATTACCGATGCGAAGATTTTCCAGTCCCTGCACGACCGCTATGTGTATAATCTAAAGGAAAAAGTGTTGGACCCCTTTCTGGAAAATGAAAATTTCCGCAGGGCCATAAAAGACTACAACAGGGAAGATTTCAAAACCTATGACCAGCGCATCAGAGATGATGTAAGCTATTTGATTGATAATCTATGCCGAAAATACCATTATGCGGAGCAAGGCGCAAAAGAAGTCTGCATATATGTCATTGACAATGATCTGGCGCAAAAATTTTCTAATCCGTAATCCATAAAACCGCATACCGGATCAAATCTCCCCAGCGCTCAATTCGGTATGGTTGTTCCCGCATTCATCTGGGCCTTCAGGCAATCACAGTATTCATCAAAAATATAGTACATACATCTTTCGGCATAGCGGGATTTTTCATAGAAGCTGCATCCCGTCTGCGTTTTCTGATTGCCTGCCGTGCAAATCGACATTTCTTCCTGCTTACAAAAATTGTTTTTCAGATCAGACATTACCATCACCTCTTTAGGTACAAATTTTCTTCCTGTTGATCGGTTTCACAATACTTTTCCATATGCTTTATAAATATTTGAAACAGATATCTCAAGAACTGCCGGCGAGAATGTCTTGTGTGTTTTTCGATCCAGACTGGAATTTGCTACTGTTATTATTATCGGCCGGAAAGAAAATATCCTTTAATAGAATTAGGAAGTTTATTAGCATTACTTATGCCAGAAGCGGGATAGAGTCTTATTTAATAGGGTTTTAGCGGATAATACGTAATCCGCCGAGAACGGCAGTCATGGATTGCATAAGGAAATTATAACGGATCCGCAACAGCGTCAAAACCTTGACTGAAACTCTATTGAAAAAAACATATCCGTATAGACTTTCAGATAATGTTTTTGGCAAGGCTAGAAGGAGCCCCTCTGAGTAAGGTGTACAAATAGTACATTGTTGAAGGGGGGCGACTGATAACGCAGTCCAAAAACTTTATCGGGAAGACTATAGTTGCAGTTTGGATTTATCTGCTTATATTATCGATAAATTGAGTCGGTGGAGCGATATTTAGAGGTTCCCAGATAATGTTTAAAGAAAAAGATATTTGGCTGGATGATGAAAAACGAAAAGGACAGCTGGATAAAGCTGCAAACACTGCAAAAACTACCTTTTTCGGGTTTCAGCGGGTACCCCGCGAGGGGAAAACCGATCGGGTTTTGCAGCATTTTAATTCGGTGGCTCAAAACTACGATTTTATGAACACGTTGTTGAGCTTCGGAATTCATCATATCTGGAAACGTAGCGCCATCCGGATGTTAAATTTGGCTCCCAATGATGATGTTCTTGATGTCTGCGGCGGCACCGGCGACCTGGCCATTCTGGCTGCCCGGCATATCGGCCCTGACGGCCGCGTCATCTTGTACGATATTAACCGTGCCATGATCGAGGCGGGTTTTCATAAAGTTGCCCACAAAGATATTGAAGACCGTGTAGGATATGTTCAGGGCAATGCCGAAAGCATCTCTTTCCCCGACCGGCACTTTGAAGCTGTCATGGTTGGTTTCGGCATCCGTAATGTCACGAACATGAAAAGAGGATTTGAAGAGATGTACCGGGTGTTAAAACCCGGTGGGAAAATGATGTGCCTGGAATTCTCGAAACCGACATTTCTGCCGTTCCGGTGGCTGTATGATTTTTATTCTTTTTATATTATGCCCTTTCTGGGAGAACTGATCGCCGGTTCTCGCAAAGCTTACACCCATCTTCCCGAATCCATTCGCATGTTTCCCATGCCCGATGAACTGACGGTGTTGCTCAAGGAAATTGGTTTTTCGCGCGTTGACTTCAAAAAACTCACTAACGGCATTGCCGTGATACACCTGGCAATCAAGTAGTTTCCATCCATAAATGGTCTTTTTGCCCAATCTCGGCGTCAATCGGCGCGTTTGTTTGTGCGACGTAGCCAGCTACGTCTCCGCACAAACGCTTGATTTCCTTGACCTTGGACAAAAATCCGCATTTCTGGATTGGAAACACCATTTTTTAAGCGGTTTGTTCAGAGAATCGAAGAACCCGGTTGACGTACTGTATTGTTTCCCGGTAGGGCACAGCGCCCGCATATTTCCTTACAGTTCCGGGACCGGCATTATACGCTGCCAGGGCCAGTTTGACATCACCGCCAAAACTGTCGAGCATTTTGCGCAGGTAGCGGGCGCCGCCGTCGATATTCTGGTCGATATCAAATGGCTTTGTTACGCCGAGCTCTTTGGCCGTAGCCGGCATTAACTGCATCAATCCCTGAGCTCCGGCGCGGGAGACGGCGTCTGCCTGAAAATTTGATTCAGCCCTGATGACCCCTTTAATCAACCCTGGAGACAGATCGTATTTGCTTGCTGCTTTCTGAATACTCTTTTCAATTTTGTGGCGCTCGTGGCAATCTGATTGTTTTTCTGAAGGCATGGCAAGGGACGGGTGAAGTGATGGCGATGCTTTTGCCTCCGCCAGGGTAGCGCCAGTGCCTTTTCCGGACGAGGCTTTGGTTGCGGCAGGGATCTGTCGATCGGAGGATCTATCCGCTTTTTTTTCAGCTGATAAGAATTCCGGTGAACGTTGGTACCGGCCTTTCACGCCGAGCGGATTGGCCAGATAATCCACAATCGTCAACCCGCTTGATTTAACTTTCGCATTTCCAAGCCCCTGCATCCGACGGGATGTCAGCATCCGGTGAAACACCCCGGTTCCGGATGCATTTGCTCTACCCGGGGAAAGGGAGGAAACTTTCCCGGTTCTTTGTTTTCCAGTAAATACTCGATCGAAATAGTCCCTTATGGTCAGGTGATTTGCTGTTGACATACATGCCTCTTTTTTTCACAGGCGTTCACGGGTTCAAAGGTTACCTTTTTTCCTATCAATTTGCTTCAAAAATATTTAAGCAATAATCATTCCAAAACGTGTAATGGCCAAATATGATAACTATTTCAGTAAAATAACCGCTTCTTGTCGGCTTGGATCCCATCTTAGAAATGGGTACAATTTTCCTTTGGCATCAGGTTCACTTCTTATCCCGGCAAAGTTTGCCTCAACTGAGCGGTTTGGGGCTACGCCCTTCGGGCTACGACCCCACACGCAAGCTTCAGGGTTCAAGCCCGCCCTGGCCTCCCCTCCGGCCTGCAGGGCTATGGGCTGGAAGCGGGGATCGTAGCCTACGTCTCGGAGAGCCCGACGGGATGTGGCTATCAGTTTGTTTTCACATTATGTGGGGTCGAAGCCCGAAGGGCGTAGCCCCAAACCCATCAACCTATGTATATGTAAATCGTTTCACATGTCTGCAAATCCATCGCCGTTATTATGAAATATTTTTCGCAATTCAGAAATTCAATATCTTATTTAACATCCAATAACTACCTGAATATAATATAAATAGAAATATATAGGATAGGTGTGCACACTTTTTGCATCATTTTTGGAACTTAGTGGAAATTTTAGAAGTTGAATGCGAAAGTTCATTTTTCTGAATGGTGAATCTGATGGGACTTAACGTAGGGTTTGTTTCCACGCGCTTTGCAGGCATTGACGGAGTTTCTCTAGAGGCTTCTAAATGGGCCCAGATTTTTGAGGTTGAAGGACATACTTGCTTTTGGTTTGCCGGTGAATTAACCAAAAATAACAACGTAAGTATATTTTCAGCCCAGGCGAATTTTAAAAATGACCAAAACCGGTGGATCAACAGTCAACTTTTCGGTACTTATAAAAAATCTTTGCAGCTTGCTCAGATCATTTGCAATTATAAATCAAGCCTGGCATCAAGGCTGAAAATGTTCATTAATTTATATGATATAGATCTTCTCGTCGTGGAAAACGCATTGGCGATTCCAATGCACATTCCCCTGGGATTGGCTCTGACGGATGTGATTGCGGAGACAGGGATTCCATCGATTGCCCACCATCATGACTTCTACTGGGAAAGGCCTCGCTACCTACCGTTAAACGGCAATAAAATTTATATTCAGCGGGCATTCCCGCCCAAACTGCCCAATATAGAACACGTTGTCATAAATTCAGAGGCCCGTCAAGAATTAGCCCGGCGAAGAGGGATTGCTTCAACACTGATTCCAAACGTCCTGGATTTTGAAAACCCTCCAATGGTCAGCAAAGAGCGGGTTAACGCTTTTAGACGTTCAATCGGGCTGAATTCAGATGATGTCATGTTTTTACAGCCAACCAGAATCGTACAAAGGAAAGGAATCGAATTTGCTTTAGAACTGATAAAAGAGTTGAACCACGAGAAATACAAGCTGGTAATATCTCATGAGGCCGGAGATGAAGGCTTTGAATATGTTGAATGGATTAAACAACTTGCCGGGCGATACGGACTCCATATCCGTTTTGTAGATGCCATGGTAGAAGATCCATTTGCTCACCCATCGAATCAAAAGGATCGTTTTTCCCTGTGGGAGGTTTACCAGGCGGCCGATTTTATTACGTATCCCAGCTTGTATGAGGGTTTCGGCAATGCATTGCTCGAGGCGATCTATTTCAACAAACCCATCCTGGTCAATCGGTATAAAATTTTTATTGATGATATCGAGCCGAAGGGTTTTGAAATGGTAACGATGGATGGTGCCCTGACCGCTGAAGTTGTAAAAAAAGTACACGATATTGTCCATGATACAAGGCGGAAAGAAAAAATGACGGATAAAAATTATCGGCTCGCCACGGAACATTATTCATTTTCTTTTCTTCGCAAACAATTCGCATCAATAATGCCGAGTCTATTCCATCATAATCGTATGACTCAAGGTGAGTGCCCCCAAACAGCGTTTGGAAGTTAATGCTTTGACTTTGTTGAACTGTATGAAAGTGATCGAAATTCATTAGGAAAAATCGCAGGCCGCTTAACTCGCTGGCCCAGCTATACCTTTCAATCATCAGTAAATTTCCGACAAGACCGCCGCGCAACCAACGCCAGATTCCTGCCACAGGCATCCCACATAGATTTCAGAGGATAGAAAAACCCGGAAAGGTATATGATTGCGGGATTGAACCCTTGCTGTTTAGCTAATTTTATGCGAAATATGAAAAAAACTTGCTTATCTATGTAATTATGAGTATATGCTCTTAATAAGTGGCATTTTTAATTTGAACCTACGGCAGTCAACCTGCTGTAAATGGAGTATCAGCAACCGAAAGGAGGTATCTATGGGTGAAGAAATGGAAATCGGCTGCGCCCGCCCAACCGGCGGACCTGTCGGTGAAATTGTCGAAAGCGGATCAAACACACCTGAGAAAGATGCAACCAAAACAAGGGAGGTTTCAACCATGATACAAGTTGGCAAGAAAGCACCGGATTTTACAGCACCAGCCTATCACAGCGGCAAATTCGTATCGGTTAAGCTTTCAGAATTCCTGGGAAAATGGGTACTGCTCTGTTTTTATCCGGGTGACTTCACCTTTGTCTGAGCAACTGAAATTTCGGCAGTTGCCGAAAAATACGATGCCTTTCAAAAGCTGGGAGTCGAGGTTTTGTCGATGAGCATCGACAGCGTATTTGTTCACAAAATGTGGGACGATAACGAGCTCTCCAAGATGGTGGATGGTGGGGCGCCCTTCCCCATGCTGTCCGATGCCGGCGGCAGGGTTGGAAAAGTTTTCGGGGTCTACGATGAAGATGCCGGGGTTGAAACCCGGGGACGATTCATTATCGACCCGGAAGGTGTCGTTCAGGGCTATGAAGTGCTCACACCGCCGGTCGGCCGCAATGTGGCAGAAACCTTCCGGCAGGTGCAGGCCTTTCAGCTTGTCAGAGAAAGCAAAGGCAAGGAAGCGACGCCTTCCGGATGGAAGCCCGGCAAAATCACCCTGAAACCGGGACCGGAACTTGTCGGAAAGGTCTGGAAAGCATGGAAGACAGAAATGGCCTTCGACTAAAACTAACCTCACGATCGTCTACAAATAGCGAAAAAGCAGTTCTGATCTTTTTCATTTTAGCCCTGTTCGTGCTGCCGACCGGGGTATTTGCGGCAGACGCAGACCATGTAATTATTGTCTCGGTAGATGGTTTGCGAGCAGATGCGATCGAAAACCTTGATGTGAATGACATTCCGAACCTGAAAGAACTCGCATCGGGCTCTGCGACCTTGAATGCCAGGACGGATTACAATTATACCAATACATTACCGAATCATGCTTCAATGGTAACCAGCCGGCGCGTTCTCGGCGTTGACGGGCATAATTGGACGGAC
>Ga0316194_10003920_pt1 | contig 10351 bp, 9 predicted proteins | sample CroRivsedime1_MG_FD_204936 | JGI IMG/M metagenome (GOLD analysis project Ga0316194, IMG submission 204936) | Coastal sediment microbial communities from Maine, United States - Cross River sediment 1 | ecosystem: Environmental > Aquatic > Marine > Coastal > Sediment | place: USA: Maine... | reverse complement strand
TGCGGCGCCGAAATGGCCATCGCATTGCGAAATTGCGCCCGATACGCATAGTAACGGCCGATCCGGTAAAGCGACTTTGAAAAGCCTGCGTGCAAAAATCGACTTCGCCGAGTTCACGGACACGGGTCGTGTGCGCGACCACAACGAAGACGCGGTCGGCTCCAATCCGGACATTGGTCTCATGGTCCTTGCCGACGGCATGGGTGGCTACAACGCCGGCGAGGTCGCGAGCGGTATCGCGGTGCAGATTGTCTCCGAGCTCGCGGTCGAAGGCGCGAGCCGCGAGGAACGCGAGGACATCGATCCGCACAGCGGGATGATGCGCCAGTCCATCGTGTTACGCGATGCGGTGTACCGCGCCAACAAGATCATCTACCAGACCGCCCAGAGCCAGACGCATTGCGAGGGCATGGGCACGACGATCGTGGCGTGCATGTTCTACGACAACAAGATCAGCATCGCCCACGTCGGCGACTCGCGCGCCTACCGGCTGCGCGGCGACAGCTTCGAGCAACTTACGCTGGATCATTCGCTGCTGCAGGAACTCGTCGACCGGGGTTTTTATTCCCACGACGAAGCACAGCGGTCGACGAACCGGAATTACGTTACCCGCGCCCTCGGCGTCGAGCCGACCGTCGAGGTCGAAGTGCACGAACACGAAGTGCTGCCCGAGGATATCTATCTGCTGTGTTCCGATGGCCTGCCGGACATGGTCGAAGATGAGGATATTCACTTAACTATCAGTACTTTTAATGCTAGTCTTGACGTCGTTGGTCAACAGCTTGTCGAGATGGCCAACGACCACGGCGGACGCGACAACGTGTCGGTAATGCTGGCGCAGGTGCTGGGGCCGTTCGCGGCGAAGAAGAACCTGTTTACCAGGATCAAAAATTTGTTCCGCTAATATTGGGGTTGCAGGGGTAGTCTGGAGATTGCAGTCAAAGACGAGCGATACCGTCGCCATCATGGCTGGCGCGTTTTTTTTTGCTTCACTCCCTGCGTGGTTGGGTCTCACTGAGGACGGCGAGAAATCATGGCACGTTTAATTCTTAGCCTGGACAACCAGGTTCTGGCTGAATACAACATGACCAAGGAACGCTACACGATAGGCCGTCTCCCCGACAACGACGTGCGTATCGACAACCCCGCGGTCAGCGGACACCATTCCCTGATCATCAATATCCTGAACGACTCGTTCCTCGAAGATCTCAACAGCACCAACGGCACCTACGTCAACGGCAAACTGATCAAGAAGCACGCGCTGCAGCACGGCGACGTGATCACGATCGGCCATCACCAGCTGCGTTTCACGGACCAGGAAGTGCCGGAGGCCGAGCAGGACGAATTCGAAAAGACCATGGTCATTCCGAGCGGGCAACAGAACGCCGAGCAGCTCGCCAAGGCGGAGCAGGCAGCCGAAGCGGCTGCTGCCGCTGCAGCGGCAGCCGGGCCTGCCACGGACGCCGCCGCGGCTGTCCGGCTGGATCCGGAAGAAGCCGCCGCACTAAACGAAGAACCGCCGCCTCGCAGATACGCCGAAACCGTCGCGCCGACAGAGACTGCCGCGCCCGTTTCGCACACGGCGACGGCGACGGGTATCGATCCGTCCAGCGTTCCGAACGCGCTGCCGCTTGCCAAGTTGCAGGTTCTCAGCGGTGCGTTTGCGGGCCGCGAACTCGAACTGACGAAGGCACTCACGACGCTCGGCCGTCCCGGCGTGCAGGTCGCAGCGATCACACGCCGCGCGGAAGGCTACTACATCGTGCATGTCGAGTCGGGCAAGGACGGCGACTACCCACTCGTCAACGGCCAGCCCATTGGCGCGCAGGCCCGCAAACTGGCCGACAACGATGTCGTGCAGCTGGCCGGGGTGAAGATGGGGTTCTTCGCGAGCTGAGCCGCGCTCCTGCAAAACCAACGGCGCCCTAAGGAACGATCTCGCTGTCCTCGCGGTTCATGACACCGCATACGAGTTCGTAAGGAATGGCGTCCGCCCAGGGCGCAACCTCCTCGACGGGCAGGTCGTCACCCCATAGCGTCGCGATGTCGCCAACGCGGTCCGCGGCGCCGGGCCCCAAGTCGACCGCACACATATCCATCGATACGTTCCCGATGAGCGTCACCCGCCGGCCGTTGAGGAGCACGGGCGTACCGCTCCGAAAATGACGCGTGTAGCCGTCACCGTAACCGGCGGCAACGATGCCGAGCACAGTGTCCTCCTCGCTGACATAGGCGCCCTTGTAGCCCACCCTTGCGCCCGCTTGCAGAGGCTTCACGGCGATGAGACGCGCCTCGAACTGCATGACGGCTTTCAGGCCGAGTTCGCGGCCGGTCTTGCCGGCGAATGGCGAAATGCCGAACAGGGAAATGCCCGGCCGGATCCAGAAGTCGCCGCGGAAGCCGAGCTCTGTACGGGCATCGATAACCTGCGGCCAGCCAAGCGATGCGGGCGAATTCGCGATGCTGATGGCGCCGGGGAAATCGCGGGTCACGGTCGCGAAAGCCCTGAGCTGGTTCTCCGTTATCGCGTTGTCGAGTTCGTCCGCGCTGGCGAAATGCGTCATCAGGCGCAGCTCGCGCACCGCCGCAGCTTCCTGCAGGCGGCCAATCAGTTCGCCCGCCCTGTCGGGCGGGAAGCCCAGGCGATTCATGCCGGTGTCGAACTTGAGCCAGACGGTACCCGAAAGCCCATCGACCTCTTCCAGCATCTTTACCTGCTCGATGTCGTGCACCACCAGTTCGAAACCGCGGGTGAATGCAACCCGGAGTTCCTCAACGGCCGACACGCCGGCCAGCAACACGATGGGCTTGTCGATGCCCGAATCGCGCAGCAACAGCGCCTCGGGCAATCGCGCAACCGCGAGCGAGTCCGCCCCGTCCAGGTGTTGGGCCACGGGCACCAGGCCGTGGCCATAGGCATTCGCCTTGATTACGGCCATGACGCGAGCATTCGGCGCAACGCCCTGCACGACATCCAGGTTGTGTTTTAGCGCCCCGAGCCGGATGAGGGCCCGAGCCCCGAAGCTCACGGATACGGCTCCTCGGCGTACGTGTCCGGCACCCAGTTCTCAAATTTCGTATAACGCCCGACGAACGTCAGCGGGAAATCACCGATCGGTCCGTTGCGCTGCTTGGCGATTGCGATGTCTGCAATACCCTTGCGCGGTGTGTCCTGGTTGTAGACCTCTTCACGATAAATGAAGATGATCATGTCCGCGTCCTGCTCGATGGCACCGGACTCGCGCAGATCGGACATGACCGGCCGCTTGTCGGTACGCTGTTCGACACTACGGTTGAGCTGCGACAACGCGATGATGGGCAGCGCGAGTTCCTTGGCCAGTCCCTTGAGCGAGCGCGATATCTCGGAGATCTCGGTGGCGCGGTTTTCCTTGTTGCCAGGCACCTGCATGAGCTGCAGGTAATCCACGACGATCAGGCCTAGCCCGTGCTCACGCTGCAGGCGCCTGGCGCGCGCACGAATCTCGGTCGGCGAGAGCCCCGGCGTATCGTCTATGAATAACGGCGCATCGGACATCAGCTGCACGGCCGTGTTGATGCGCGACCAGTCCTCGTCGGGGAAGCGGCCGGTGCGAAGGTGCGTCTGGTCGACGCGGCCCAGTGACGAGATCATGCGGAATGCGAGCTGTTGCGCCGGCATCTCCATCGAGAAGATAGCGGTCGGCACCTTCGCGCCGATGGCTGCATTCTCGGCAATGTTCACCGCGAGCGTCGTCTTGCCCATCGAGGGCCGGCCGGCAATGATGACCAGGTCTCCTGCCTGCAGGCCGGCAGTGAGCTTGTCGAATTCCGTGTAGCCAGTGGAAATGCCGGTAATGTCACCGTCCGACTGGTGCAGCACGTCGATGCGGTCCACGGCGTCGGGCAAAATCTGTTTGAGCGACCGGAAACCGGCCCGGCCGCGGGAGCCACGCTCGGCGATTTCGAAGACCAGGCGTTCGGCCTCGTCGACGAGTTCGGGCGCCGACCTGCCATCGGTCGCAAACGCACTGCCGGAAATCTGGTTGCCGACATGAATGAGTGCGCGCTCGACGGCGCGATCGCGGAGAATTCGGGCATACGCCCGCGCATTCGCCGCGCCCGGCGTTTCGTTTGCGAGTGTCGCGAGGTACTCGAGGCCGCCCGCGGCGTCGAGTTCGCCGCGCTTGTCGAGGTACTCGGAGAGCGTGACGACGTCGCAGGGACTGCCGGTCTCGACCAGGTTGGCGATCGCCGCAAAGATCAGCTGGTGGTCCTTGCGGTAGAAATCCTCCGCGGCGACGACGTCGGCAATCTTGTCCCAGGCCAGTGCGTCGAGCATGATGCCGCCAATCAGTGATTGCTCGGCTTCGATGGAATTGGGCGGCACCTTGATGCGCTGCTCGGCCGCGCCAATGCCCTCTTCCAATGCTCTTACCATCTGTCTCCCCGGGTCTGCCGTGAACCTCTTATCAAAGGTATCACATCAGCGGAATTGCAGAGGCGCTCAATCAGCTTCGACGACTCGCACCGTAATGTCGACGTCGATTTCGGGATGCAGGTGCACGCCGACCGGAAACTCGCCGAGTTCCTGGATGGGACCTTCCGGCATGCGAATCTCGCTGCGCTCGACCTCCACCTGGACCTGCTCGAAGGCGTCCGCAATATCAATCGGGCCGACAGAGCCGAACAACTTGCCTTCGGGTCCGGCGTTGGCCTGGATCACGAGCTCCATGCCTTCGATCGCGCCGGCACGCTTCTTCGCCGCCGCCAGCTCCTCGGCCGCCGCCTTCTCGAGCTCGGCCCGGCGAGCCTCGATCTCTTTCATGTTCTCGGGCGTAGCCAGCGCCGCCTTGCCCTGCGGCAGCAGGTAATTGCGGCCGTAACCGGGCTTGACCTTGACCAGGTCGCCGATACTGCCCAGATTTTCCACATTTTCTAACAGGATGACGTTCATTTTCTAAGCCTCGTCCTTCAATTCATTGTCTAAGGTGGTGCCGGCGCCCTGCGGCGCAACCCAAACCAGGCATCGATGTACCCGAGTACCGCGAGCCCGATGACGACGACCGCGCTCAGCGGCAGCATCAGCACATAAACCATCGCGACCGCAAAACCCGGCAGGATTCCGGCACCGTGCAGCCAGTGCACGATTGCCAGGCCCTGCATCCAGAAGACCGCGAACATGACGAACGCGATATTCTGCAGCCATGCCGCGCCGGTCACCAACGCGATCACCGAGCACAACGCCATAACAAGCGCGAGCACCCGGCCAAAATTCAAATCCCGAAAACGGCCAAAGCGGTCCGTTTCGTCGGGCAACTGCCGAAACAGCTTGTAACCCAGTACCAGCGTCGCGGCATAAATCGTCCATAACAGCGTGACGATAAACATCGTCATCTGCGCCGCCAGTATCGCCTGCCCCTCGGTCAGGCTGTCCGCCAGCTCCACGGCGCCCATGTTGCGCCAGATTTCGGCCGCGGCACCCAGCTCGGCTTGCCAGAAGGCCACCGGGTCTCCGACGATGCCGAAAAACACCAGCATTCCGAGCACGGCCACCAGCACCGATACCTGCAGCGTCAACGTCAGCGACCGCGTTATCCCCAGCACCGTGGCCAGCAAGACGGCCGGCAGCCAGTAGACGACGGCGACCGCCAGTATCACCGACGGCGGCGTCCCGACGACGACACCAATCACTGCGAGCAGCAAGCCTGCCGCGGCTGCCTTGAAGATCGCGACGCGGGTACCGTCGTGCAGTACCAGCAGAACGACCAGCGCAGCGCTCAGGAACCCGAGGTAGGGCGACGACGTCGCCGCCAGCACCAGGACTCCGTTCAATGGCCGGGCTACCAGCCATTTGGCCACGGCCCGCATTAGGCTCGCCTCCGGCGGTCTAGTGCCGGTCGGTATACGGCAATAACGCCAGGTAACGGGCCCGCTTGACCGCCGACGCGAGCTGACGCTGGTAGTGCGCCTTGGTACCCGTGATGCGGCTCGGCACGATCTTGCCGGTTTCCGTGACGTACGCCTTGAGCAGGTTGAGATCCTTGTAATCGATCTCTTCGATGCCCTCGGCAGTAAAGCGACAATACTTGCGCCTGCGTGAATAACGACTCATCTCAATACTCCTCAGGCGCTCTTCTGCGCAGTTTCTTCGTCGTCCGCAGCGTCTTCGTCTGCGGCGGCGGCATCGGCTGCAGCCGTGCCCTCGTCAATCGATTTCTCGCTTGCCTCGGCGGCGGCCTCTTTCGGCTCGCTATCGGACTCGGCCTTGTCTTCGGCCTGCGCGTCTTCGGCTGCATCGTCATCAGCCTTGGCTTCTTCCGACGCTCCTTCTTCGGCCTTGGCGTCTTCTTCAGCCTTGGCGTCTTCTTCAGCCTTGGCTTCTTCCGCTGCCTTTTCTTCGGCCTTTGCCTTTTCCGCCTCTTCTTCCTCGTTGCGCATCGCCGCTTCTGCTGCGGCCTTGGCATCGCGCCGCTGCTGCGCCTCCTTCTCCTTGGCCTTCTCCTCGGCCACGGCGACGGCCATCGGCGACGCTTCCGTGATGGCTTTCTTGCGGCTCAATACGAGGTGGCGCAGCACCGCATCGTTGAAGCGAAACGCACCACGGATCTCTTCGATCACGTCGTCGCCGCATTCGACGTTGAGGAGCACGTAGTGCGCCTTGTGAATCTTGTTGATGGGATGGGCCAGCTGACGGCGACCCCAGTCTTCGGTGCGATGGACCGCACCGCCGGAACCGGTAACCATGCCCTGGTAGCGTTCGACCATGGCAGGCACCTGCTCGCTCTGGTCCGGGTGGACCAGGAATACGATTTCGTAATGTCTCATTGTCGTCCCTTCTGGATGAAACCCGCGCGGGTTGCCCGGCGGATTACAGCCACCCGGCTTCCCGGTGTGGCAAGAGGTTACGGCGCGCAGCGCCGCCCCGCCCTTTGACGGGGACGCGAATCCTACCCAACGCGCCCCCGTGACGCAAGCAGAATAGCCCTCGAATCAGGCAGCTAGCGCCGCTGGCGGAGCGCCTCGTAGAGGCAGATCCCGGTGGCGACCGACACGTTCAGGCTGGCGACGTTGCCCTCCATGGGCAAACTGACGAGCTGGTCGCAGCGCGCTGCCGCGGCCTTGCCGAGGCCGGTTTCTTCCCGCCCCATCGCGAGCGCCAGGTGGCCGTCCAGGGCGGCTTCGTACAGGCTCGAATCGGCGCGGTCGCTGGTGCCGATGCGAGTGATGCCATAGTCCGCCAGCCAGTCCAGCACCCGGCCGATATTGGCGACCGTGGCGAATGGCAGGGTTTCCGCAGCGCCGGCGGCGACCTTGCTGACGGTCGGCCCGAGACCGGCGGCGCCGTGGCGCGGCGCGATCACGGCGTCGACACCCGCGGCATCGGCGGTTCGCAGGCAGGCGCCCAGGTTGTGCGGGTCCTGGATGCCGTCCAGCACCAGAAGCAGCAACGGCCGGCCGCCCTCGGCGAGCCTCGCTTCCACCAGCGTGCGCAGGCCCGCCTCGTCGAGCTGGCTGCTGCGGCGAACCTCGGCGACGACGCCCTGGTGGCGGACCTCGCCGCTCATCTGCTTCAGGCGCGCCCGGTTCGCTTCCTGGACATCGATACCTTTTTCCCGGGCCAGGGTGACGAGCGCTTCCACGCGCGGATTTGCACTACGGTACTCGACGCATACCCGCCGTACCTGGGCGACATCCCCGGCAAGCAGCTGCTCGACCGCGCGCAGGCCGGTGACGTAACTCGACCTGCTCACCGCCGGCGCCCGTGCCGCCGCGTCTCAGGCTGATCTTCGAACGGCCGGAAGTCGATGCGCCGGGTATCCATGTCGACACGGTGCACCTGTATGTGCATCGCTTCACCGAGGCTGAAACGCCGGCCGGTGCGCTCGCCGACCAGCTGCTGCCGGCTCGCGTCGAACTTGTAGTAGTCGTTCTGCAGGCTGGTCACGTGCACGAGCCCGTCGATCTGCAATTCCGGTATCTGCACGAACAGGCCGAAGTTGGTTACGCCCGTGATGACGCCCGGGTAATCCTCGCCGACACGATCGAGCATGTACTGGCACTTGAGCCACGCCTCGACCTCGCGCGTCGCGTCCTCGGCGCGCCGCTCGTGTGCGGACGTGATCGCGCCGAGCCGCTCCATCCTGCCCTTGTCGTACGGAAACGCGCCCGGTTTGCCGCCGCGAACGATATGGCTTATCGCGCGATGCACGAGAAGATCCGGGTAGCGCCGGATCGGCGAGGTGAAATGCGCGTAGGCGTCGAGCGCCAGGCCGAAATGGCCGATGTTGTTCGGCGTGTATTCCGCGTGCGTCAGCGAGCGCAGCATGGCCATGGAGATGGCTGCGCTGTCCGCGCGCCCGGCAACCTGTTCGAGCAGCTTGTTGAACTGCATGGGCTCGACATGCTCGGAATGCGGCACCTTCAGGCCGAGCGAGACGAGGTACTGGCGCAGCTCGTCGAAGCGCTCGGGGTCCGGCCGTGCATGGACCCGGTACAGTGAGGCAATCCGGTGCTTGCGCAGGAACTTCGCGGCCTGCACGTTCGCCGCGATCATGCATTCCTCGATCAGCCGGTGCGCGTCGTTGCGGGGTGCCGTCACGATGCGCGCTATCTCGCCGTCCTCGTTGAGTTCGAATTTCGTCATCGGCAGGTCGAGCTCGATGGCGCCCCGCCGGGAGCGATTCAGCGCAAAGGCTTTGTAAAGCTCCTGCAGGTCCTTGAGGCGCTTGTGAAGGATACGCGGCACCGCGTTCGTGGATTTGCCCGTCAGGAAGTCGCTGACCTCACTGTAGGTCAGCCTCGCCTTGGAGCGCATGACGCCCTCCACGAACTTCGCCGAAGAAACCTTGCCGGTCTTGCCGATGCGCATGTCGCACACGAGGCACAGGCGGTCTACCTTCGGGTTCAGCGAGCACAGGCCGTTCGACAGTTCTTCGGGCAGCATCGGCACGACCCGGTCCGGGAAATAGACCGACGTGCCGCGCACGGTCGCCTCTTTGTCGAGCGGCGAATCGATGTCGACGTAATGTGCGACGTCGGCGATAGCCACCAGCAGTCGCCAGCCCTCCCCCGAGCGTTCGCAGTAAACGGCATCGTCGAAATCGCGCGCATCGGCGCCGTCGATCGTCACGAGGTCGAGGTCGCGCAGGTCCACGCGGTCTTTCTTCGCGGCGGTGGGCACGGTGGTGCCGAATTTCGTCACCTGCTTGCGCACGGCGCCCGGCCACTCGGTCGGGATGCCGTTCGAATGTATGGCGATATCCGTCGCGATGCCTTTCTGGTCCGGTGCGCCGATGATCTTGACGATGCGTCCCGTGGCCTGCTCGATGTGGGTCGGATAATCCAGTATCTCGGCAACCACCATCTGGCCGTGTTTCGCGCCGCCGGTTTCGCCCTTGGCGATCAGCACCCGGTGCGCGATCTTCGGGTTGTCCGGAATGACGAGGCCGATGCCGCGCTCCCGAATAAATTGGCCGGCAACTTCGCGCGTCGCGCGTTCGATCACTTCGACCAGTTTGCCTTCCGGCTTGCCGCGCCGGTCCTGGCCGGCGACCCTTATAAGAACCCGGTCGCCGTCGAACAGCGAACGCATCTCCCGCGCCGAGAGATAGACGTCGTCGCCGTCACCGTCGTCGCGGCGGACGAAGCCGAAGCCGTCCGGGTGGCCGCTCACGGTGCCGGTAACGAGATCCAGTTTCGCCGTCAGGCAGTACTCCCGGCGGCGGTTCTCGATGATCTGGCCGGCCCGGTGCATCGACTCGAGGCGCTCCTCGAGCAGGGTCCGCATGCGTTCGCCCTTGAGGTCGAACCCATCTATAATTTCTTTTACTTTCAGTGGTCTACCAGCTTTTTCAAGAAACTCTATTAGGTCGTTTCGGCTGGGTATGGGATGTTTGTAGGTCTTTTCCTTTGACCTGGAACGTTTCTTGGTTTTTCTCGACGGCAAGTGCTCGGACTCCGTGGGTCGTTTTCAATTGACAGGCTGTGACCGCTTTGAGTACAGTGCGCCACCCTGCCCACCGCGCAATTGTACGCGGTAATGCACGGCCCAGGTGGCGGAATTGGTAGACGCGCTAGCTTCAGGTGCTAGTGATGCTATGTAACTCGTGATGAAAATCTACCAGAGAATCACGCGGTTACAATAGCTGGTCGACCACGGGCAATACGACTGGTATGGTTTTTGTCGTATATAGAGTTTGAGAAGGTAGTTTAAAAACCTGAATAAGGTTCGGTGTGCCCAGGTGGCGGAATTGGTAGACGCGCCAGCTTCAGGTGCTGGTCTACGTAAGTAGGTGGAGGTTCAAGTCCTCTCCTGGGCACCAGTTACAATAAAGGCCACCCGCTCCATAGGGTGGCCTTTATTTTTGTAATT
>Ga0316194_10003919_pt1 | contig 10352 bp, 11 predicted proteins | sample CroRivsedime1_MG_FD_204936 | JGI IMG/M metagenome (GOLD analysis project Ga0316194, IMG submission 204936) | Coastal sediment microbial communities from Maine, United States - Cross River sediment 1 | ecosystem: Environmental > Aquatic > Marine > Coastal > Sediment | place: USA: Maine... | reverse complement strand
CTCTATCATGGTGACCAGAGCACCTTCTTCCACTGCCTTGATGGCGGCTGCAAAGGCACCGGATCCACTGCCGACAATAACGACGCGCAGTACGTCGTCTCCTGAACCGCAGCAGTCAGACACTTTCTCCATCTCCAATGTCTTAAACGTCGCATTAGTTTAAATGCCGTACCTAAGTACGGAGTCAAGCAGTTAAATGTATGCTTGAACATATATATGGAAAGACATATATTATTGCCCATGCAAGCAGATCCGGAAATCTTTTTTCAAATGCTGGCTGACGCTACAAGGCTGCGTATCACAGTGCTTTTGCAGAGTCACGGCGAGCTTTGTGTCTGCGAACTGACCCATGCCTTGTCGTTGTCACAACCCAAGATTTCCCGTCACCTTGGGCAACTACGCGAATCGGGACTGGTCCAGGCCCGGCGTGCCGGCCGCTGGATGTACTACCGCGCTCATCCCGATTTGCCGGCCTGGGCGCTGGGCGTTTTGCAGTCCACCTTTGGCGGGGTGATGGAACTGTCACCTTACAGAGAAGATGCGTTATCCCTGCAACAGATGCCTGACCGGCCGGGCGCCAGTTGCTGCGCGTAATGAATATCCTGTTTCTCTGCACCGGCAATTCCTGTCGCTCGCAAATGGCGGAGGGCTGGGCCCGGGCGCTGGCAGATGACGGTATGGTTGTTCAATCCGCCGGCATCGAAGCCCATGGCAAGAATCCCCGGGCGATTGCCGTGATGAAGGATGCCGGTATCGATATCTCACAACAGGCATCGACACGGGTTGATAACGAAATGCTGAAATCCGCCGACCTGGTTGTGACTGTCTGCGGTCACGCGGATGAACATTGTCCGCTGTTACCAGCTGCGACACACAAGGAACACTGGCCACTGGATGATCCGGCCAGGGTGAGCGGAAGTGAGGATGCCATCATGCGGGTATTTCGTACCAGCCGGGATGAGATCCGGCAGCGTGTGGAGGATTTGCTGCAACGGTTGCGGCAGGCACCACTGGCATGAGTGCACCCATGAGTCTGTTCGAACGCTACCTGAGTGTGTGGGTACTGCTGTGCATTGTTGCCGGCATTTCACTGGGATATGTGGCCCCCTCCGTATTTCAGACGATAGGTGGTATGGAGATCGCCAGGGTCAATCTCCCGGTGGCCGTGCTGGTCTGGTTGATGATTCTGCCGATGCTGCTCAAGATAGATTTTCATTCCTTGCATGAGGTGCGCAGGCACTGGAAAGGGGTGGGGGTGACGTTGTTTGTGAACTGGGCGGTGAAGCCTTTTTCCATGGCCTTGCTCGGCTGGTTGTTTATTCGCGGGCTGTTTGCAGACTGGCTGCCAGCTGAGCAGCTTGACAGCTATATCGCCGGGCTGATCCTGCTGGCTGCTGCGCCCTGTACCGCCATGGTCTTCGTCTGGAGCAACCTGAGTAATGGACACCCCGGTTTCACTCTGTCCCAGGTAGCGCTCAATGATGTCATCATGGTGTTTGCCTATGCACCCATTGTGGCCCTGCTGCTGGGCATCTCATCTATCCACGTGCCGTGGGATACGCTGGTGCTATCGGTGGTACTGTATATCGTATTACCAGTAGCCGTGGCCACCGTCTGGCGACGCCGGTTGCTGTCAGGTGATCACGGTGTTGCAAGGCTGTCGCGCGTGTTACACCGCCTGCAACCGCTGTCGTTGATTGCATTGCTGACTACACTGGTATTGCTGTTCGGCTTTCAGGGCAATCAGATCATCGACAAGCCGGTGATTATCCTCCTGCTGGCTATCCCGATCCTGATACAGGTGTATTTCAATTCCGGCCTGGCCTATCTGCTGAGCCGGAAACTGGGCGTTGCCCACAGCGTCGCGGCACCGTCAGCTCTGATCGGAGCCAGCAACTTTTTTGAGCTGGCCGTAGCAACGGCAATCAGTCTCTATGGACTGGATTCCGGTGCGGCATTGGCGACGGTTGTTGGTGTGCTGGTGGAGGTGCCGGTGATGCTCTCTGTCGTGCAGATCGTCAACAAGAGCCGAAACTGGTACGAGCGACCATTCACAGTAGCGTCTGGCTAACCAGAGTAGCAGCCCGAGCTGCCTTCTAGCATAATAATTTTATAAATAAGTATGTTATGCGTAATATTTAAAGTTAAAGCCAGGGTGTCGTGCTTAGTTCGATGCGCTTGCAGGCAACTTGTTGACAAGGTTGCGGGCAATTTCCTCTACGATCAGCTGGAAGGTGACCGGCTTCTCCTTGGTAGTATCCCAGGCATAGTTCACTTCCTCGGTGCCTTCCCATACGATGGCGCCGGTTTCGCTGTTCCAGATCTGGAAAAACAGTCTGATATTGGCTTCCTTGGTCTGAGCCACGCGCAACCCGAGAAAGCTGAAGCGTCCCTTGGAGTTCTGGCTGAAGCTTGACAGTTTCAACTGCACGAGATAACGCACGCCGATGACCTCACCCACCCTGCGCAGTGAGGTTTTCTCGAATATACCGGTATCACTGTAATCGACATACATTTGCTTGTATTCATCGGCAAGCCCGGCCTGATTGACCGCGCTCAACGCCTCGGGAAGACTGATGATGCGGATATCAGGGCGTTCCTTTTCCAGTACGCGTGCAAATATGAAAGCGAGGCTCTGCACGTCCTGTTCCTGTCCGGTCACTGTTGAAGGGGTGATGAAACCCAGGCCATGGGTTTCCAGCCCGTTTGATGCCAGTGATATTTCGTCGTATTGCACCGTGGCGTGGATCTGGTTGCTAGAACAGCCTCCGGACAAGACGGGAATCAGGATTGCCAGCGCAGCAAACCCTAACAATCGATGGGTAGTATGAAATACTGATTGCAGCACGTCCTGCTCCCTCAAGTTCAAGCCTAAACACAAATAATCTCACTGCGCTTCTATGAACACAAGATCCATAGCGGTGAACCGGTGTGCAATCCCTGGCCTGCATTGACCTGTATCAAGCCAGCCCGGCTGCGACCTCAGCCAAAGCTTGCGCTCCGCAGTCGCATTCTGCTATTAACCACTCATTCGTAAGGTAAAGGCGTAATGGTCAATGCAACAACACAGGGTCCTTGTACTCGGCTACGGTGAAATGGGTCATGCCATGGAGGTCCTGCTGGCCGGACGGGCCCAGCTGGATATCTGGGAAAAATTCCCAGCCGATAATTTCCGTTCTGCCGTGCTGGAGGAAGCTGCTCCCACAGCCGATCTGGTCCTGTTCTGCCTCCCCGTCAACCCGCACCGCGAAGTTGTAACACAGCTGTTACCGTTGCTCAGAACCGATGCGATCTGTCTGAGTATAGCCAAGGGACTGGATGAAAGAGGGCAGACAGCGGCTCAGGTATTTGCCGATGTGCTGGGAGAGCGGCAACCTTACGCCCTGTTGTATGGTCCGATGATCTCGGAGGAATTGCGGGCAGGCCGATATGGGTTCGCCCAGCTGGGATGTGAAGACGACGCGTCTTACCGGACGGTGAAAGACCTGTTTGCAAATACCCGGCTCTGTATCGAGCGCAGTTCAGACATTACCGGAATCAGCTGGTCAGTGATCCTGAAGAACGTCTATGCCATGGTATTCGGTATGGCCGATGAGCTTCAGATGGGCGACAACGTGAGGGGCTATCTTGCGGTAGCATCCATCAGAGAGCTGGAGCAAATTGTGTGCGGTATGGGTGGCGATGCCAGTAGCCCCTGGCATCTCGCAGGGCTCGGAGACCTTGTCACCACTGCCACCAGCAAGGACTCACACCACCATGAACTGGGGCGGATGCTGGCAAGGGGTGAAGTTGACGGGATTCAGGGAGAGGGCGTGCATACACTGGAGATGGTGAGGCGGCACAGGCTGTTCAGAAAGGAGGACTACCCCCTGTTTGAACTGATTCACTCTATTGTCAGCAGTCCGGGTGATGTGCAAAACAGGCTTGATGCCTATATAAAACAATGCGAGTGAAATACATACGTGAATATAGTACCGATCAACACATACAAGTGGTTTCTACTCACCGGCCTGCTGGTCACAGGCTGGCTGCTCTACCTGCTGGGACCGATTTTATCGCCGTTTATGTTTGCAGCACTGCTGGCCTATCTGGGTGACCCGCTGGTTGATAAGCTGGAAGCGCGAAAACTCTCGCGTGTGCTGTCAGTTGTTATCGTCTTCACGCTGATATTCAGTGTGGTGGTGATTGTCCCATTGCTGCTGTTGCCGGTAATCGAGACCCAGTTGGGTGTGCTGGTTCGCTCACTGCCCGGTTATATCGACTGGATCACCGCAACGTTTCTGCCTGCGTTGCAGGAGTGGCTGGGCGTGGACCCCGCCACTTTTGATGTGGCACGCGTCAAGGCAGCGCTGATGGCCAACTGGAAGGATACCGGTAGCATCGCGGCTAACGTGGTGGCCTACGTGACCAGTTCCGGCGTCGCCATGTTGGTCTGGCTGGCGAATATGGTGCTGGTGCCCGTGTTGACGTTCTACATGCTGGTCGACTGGGACTATTTCGTGGCCGGGGTTCGTGACTTGCTACCGCGCAGTATCGAACCGACCGTGACAAGGTTGTCGCTGGAGTCGGATGAAATGCTGTCTGCATTCCTGCGAGGTCAGTTCCTGGTGATGCTGAGCCTCGGCCTGATCTATTCAGTCGGGCTTTCTATTATTGGCCTGGACACGGCAGTGCTTGTCGGGTTGCTTGCAGGTTTGGTGAGCTTTGTGCCTTACCTCGGCGTTATTGTCGGGTTGATCGCCGCAAGTGTCGCCATGCTTTTTCAGGCGCATGACTTCATGCAGCTGATCCCGGTGGGCATTGTCTTCGGGATAGGGCAGATGCTTGAAGGAATGGTCCTGACCCCCTGGCTGGTGGGCGACAGGATCGGGCTACATCCTGTAACTGTCATGTTTGCTGTGCTGGCAGGCGGGCAGTTGTTCGGTTTTGTTGGCATTTTGCTGGCCTTGCCAGTGGCGTCTGTGCTGGTGGTACTGGTGCGGCATGCGCGTGAGCAGTACAAGGCCAGTGACCTGTACGGTGTGGATGAGCGAGGTGACAATGCATAACCGTCAACGGGGCGGTTTTTCTTTAGCGTTGTGCGAGGATTCCTTTGCGCCAAAAAAAACGGGCCGGGTGCGATACACCCGGCCCGTCTTTAAAACGTACTGCTTACTCGGCAGCGTCGGTCGCAGCAGCTTCAGCTTCTTCCTTAATCTCGACGGCTTCAATCGTGGCGCCATCAGCGGTAGTTGCAGTAGCTTCGGTCACTTCTACCGCAGCCACGTCAGCTTGCTCGGTGGCTTCAGTAGCAGCAGCCTGATCTTCGGCGTTGGCCAGCGGTGCAATCAGGGCAAGTACAGCGATCATCATGAATTTTTTCATTTGGTTTGACTCCTCAGTCAGTTTCATCATTAAAACTTGTTAGTGCAAAGCAATCTTTGTGCCACCATACTAACTACAGGTTAATTATCTATAAAGAACAAATATTAGCAAAGCCTAATTGAAGTGTTTTCGATGATACTGCTGCTCAGAGCTGTCACCTGTAAGAGACACTGTATTCTCTGAATTTGTAACTACTTGAATTCCATAGCTACGCACTGTCGTCAAACAGCTACAGCCCTTGAATTTCCAAAGGTAATTCAGATATGCACTTTTGTTTCATTTCGCTGGTTGTGTCTATGCAGGATCTGCGCGTCAATGTACAGCTTATAGAGGCTGCGACGGAAAGGCATATATGGGCGAACGCTACGCTGACGAATTATCCACAAGCGTACGATAATTTCCTTTACGGCCGACAATATTTTTACCTTTTCGCCAGTAAAAGTGAAAACGAAAAGGCACGCGAATTCTTCCAGAAGGCAATCGAGTTCGACCCGGATTTTGCAATGGCCTATGCCATGCTTGCCTGGACCCATGCGTTTGAGGCAATGAATGGATGGAGCGATGCGCGGGAGTCTTCGTTGCAGCGTTCGCAGGAATTGGCAACGAAAGCGATCACGTTACAGGAAGGCATACCGATCGCTCACTTTGTCAGCGGTAATTATACGTTTCACCTGGGGCAGGCTTATTTCATTTCAACCAATTAAAGCAGGAATCGTATTCAGCTCAGCAGGAGCGGCACGATTCAGCGAACATTCGTGGCGATGGAGGGCTTGTCAATAATGGAACGGCTGCCCAATACCCCTGGATTTTAGGAAAAGAGGTGTTTATTCTTCCTGTAAGCGGCTTTGTTACTCGATCTGCTGGCAGTTGCTTGTTTAAGCGCCAGGAGTATATTGAGCGCTGATTTGAGCGTATTACGCTCAAAAAAATAAAACAGGGATAATCGGGTCCTGTCAACGAGTTCACTTGGGGTATTGTCAGGATGAGAATTAATTCGCGCCGGCCATTCGGCTATATTTCCGTATGGTTTTTTCTGGCGAGTGTTCTTACCGCTTGCGGCGGCGGCGGTGGTGGCGGCGATTCAAGTTCTGGTGCGTCGCCGACCATCAGCGGTACACCGGCGACCACAGTATTTCAGAATGATGTTTACAGCTTTACGCCGACGGCGGCGGACGCGGACGGCGATACGCTGACCTTCAGTATCCAGAACCCGCCTGCCTGGGCGAGTTTTGATGAGGCCACCGGGGCGCTTGCTGGTACACCGAACGACGCCGACGTGGGTACCACCAGCGGTATACTGATCTCGGTGAATGACGGCGTTAATGCTAGCGTGGGCCTGCCGGCGTTTGACCTGACGGTAAACAATGTCAATGATGCGCCGACCATCAGTGGCACGCCGGTGACCACCCTGGTGGAATTCGCCTTCTACAGTTTCACGCCGACGACAGAAGATGTGGACGGCGACACGCTGACCTTCAGTATCCAGAACCCGCCTGCCTGGGCGAGTTTTGATCCGGCCACCGGGGCGCTTGCTGGTACACCGGGCAACGCTAATGTGGGTATCACGACCGGGATCGTGATTTCGGTAAGTGACGGGATCGCACCCCCGGTGGACCTGACGGCATTCGACCTCAGGGTAGGAGAGGGTTTCAATGAAGCCTTGTTCGCTGAGCCGAGCGTGTCATCGTCGGCTAACGTCAGGCGCCGTTTCCAGGCGAACGATGGCATCGATACAGAACTGAGCAATGGCTGGGTTGCAGATCCTGCCGATAGTGCGACAGAACCCTGGATCCGGCTGGATTTCGACGTTACAAAAACAATTTACCGTGTAACCCTGTCAGACCTGATAGCCCCTGCTGATCAGGTTGAAGCGCTGCGTATTGAGTTCAGCAATGGCGGGTCGCCTGTGTCTTCGCTCACAATTACCGAGCCTTTGCCAAATGACGGCACACCCCGGGACATTCCGCTTGGATCTCCTGTACAGATCGACTCGATAAAGGTGATTCTTTTAACGACCAGGGGGATTTCCGGGTTGACTGAGATCGCCGCGTATTCCGTTCTGGATCCGGACCAGCGCAAGCAAGCGGAAGATCTGTTCAACGATGGCGATGCTGCGGGATGGTCTGCGGTAGACGAGTGTCTCAGCGGGTTCTTCGATTGGGGTGTCGGTATCGACCCGATAGGCATCAGTCCGGAGGACTATAACCCTCAGGCCTATCAACAGACCGGCGATTGCCGCGGCTTCAGCGAGGAGGGTGTCGAGATCGGCACTTATTCGTTGTTGTTCAGCGGCGTTCCCATCGCATCCGCGGGCATGGATCTGCGGCTGCGCGTACTGGCAGACGATACCGGTAACGCTACAGACTGGATAAACGGCGCGATCGGTGTCATGTTCGGTTTCGTCGACAATAACAACTACTACCGTGTGGATATCAGTGGCCAGGAGGGGCACCGCAAGCTCTGGAAGCGGGAAGCGGGGGTCTTCACCGAGCTGAACACCAGCCCGCAAAGCTACGCCCTGGGCAAGTGGTTCAACCTGCGGATTGTTCATCAGAATGGCGTGATCCTGGTCTACGTGGACGGTGAAAAGATCATGGCGGTGGAGGATGACACCTTCAGTGGAGGACGGTTAACCCTGTTCTGCGCACGCAACGAATCCTGCAGCTTTGACAACGTGTTCATACTCGATCCGCCTGGCAAACCGATCGTGGGTGTGAATATCGCCGACAGCGCCGGACACAAGTCGGGCGAATACTTTGTCAGCGGAGGCGGAACCCTGGATGTATCCGGCGTAGTTACCGATGACACTGATATCGGCGGCGTTGAATTCCTGGTGGATGAAGGTTCGGCCAGTGAGCTGTCCGAGACGGCTATTGCTGCGCCTTACAGCGCGCAGTTTAGCGTTACGCCCACAGGCAACCATGATGTCCGTGCCTATCTGCTGGATGGTTCCCTGCAGCGGCTGCCGGATGCCGAAGCCATGGAGGAGTTACCCCAGGTGGGCGTCGATGGCATTCACCTGGTCGGTCTGGGAGACGACATCACCGCCGGCTTGCGGGATGACAATCCAGGCGACGATACATCTTTGGACGGTCGCAATACCGCTGGCGGGTACCAGAGTGTGTTGAATGATCTACTCACGGCTGGCACCCTGAAGCCGGTGACCGTGCTGGATGAAGGCAACCCTGGCGAGACTTCGTCCAGGGGAGCGGCGCACATCGAGCAGGTATTGGCGCGTACGCCGGCCGCCCAGGGTTATCTGGTGTTCTACGGAATCAACGATGCCATCGCAGCGGTGACGAAGGATGCCTTCAAGGCTAATCTGCAACAGATGATCACCGCGATCAGGGTTGCCGGGAAGGAGGTTTTCCTGGCCCAGGCGCCACCGGACCTGGCTGTCCCTGCGCGCAATGCAAGAATTCAGGAATACAACGCCGCGGTCGCGGAACTGGTGAATGATCCGGTCAACGGCTTCATCGGCTATGCGCCACCGGATTTCCACACTTATTTTTCGGACCCTTCAAATGGGCCGGATCCTTCAACCGTGAATGATTTGATGGCCGCCGACAACATCCATCCCAATGGCGAAGGCTATCGATCAATGGCGACATTGTGGTGCAGGGCATTGAGAGGGCAGCTGGGTATGCCCTTTAACATGGCCTGTCCCTGAGAGGTGAAAAAGCGTATGAGGCCAATTCTTACTGTTGAATTCCATGCAAAGGATCGGGACGTGGAATTTGATGAAGAAAGCGTAACATTACATAATCCCGAAGAGCTGTTCGAATTCGTCGCGCCCGGAGGCGGATGTGAAACGATTCCGAATGAAGTAAGTGAAATCAGGATGGTATTTTTGTCCCCCGAACATCCGAACGTCAAAAATCCGATTGCTGATCTACCCGCGACCCTGCAACTCGGTATGGTGCTTTTCAACGGCCCGCTATCGGAAATTACGAATACCGCAGAACAGATTCTTGACAGAGCGGGGCGCGGAGAGCTTTCCAGGTCCTTCCTTACCGTTATCGGCCTGGCCCAGTGAGCACGAGAGTCGTTACTGTGCAATTACTACGGTTGCCCGGGGCGGCTGCATAGGACAAATAAGGACCGATCTCCAGGCCTGCGCGCACCTGAGCGATGCGCGCGACAGGCTTAGGGGAATGCGGGGATGGTGGGTTCGGTGCCTTCGAAATCCGCATCTGCGTGGTGCTTCTTGACCAGATCCTGTATGTCGTCGACACGATCCCTGGGTACATCCACCAGCACCAGCAGTTGCCCGCCCTGAATGGCTTCCTCGAATTGTTTGATGTGGGTGTTTCCCACGTCCATACCGATCATGCCACCCAGCCACGCGCCCATGCCTGCGCCCGCCAGCCCCATCGCCAGCAGTGCGCCGCCGGCAATAACCACGCCGGGCAATGCCAGTGCGGCGAGTCCGGCCACGATACCGGTAGCACCACCCATGGCAATACCGCGTTCTACAGCCGGAACAAAATCGCTTTTCTGAATAAGGGATGCTTCCGGAAGATCCTTTAGAGGAGTGCCTTCTTTGGCGATGATGTGAATATGGCGTTCTTCAACGCGCGCCAGTAATAGTTCATCGACAACCTTGTGCGTCACATCCAGGCCAGGCAACAGGAAATACAATCTTCTCATGGTCGCTTCCTCCGTTTACAGGGTTTTGATAATTGCTGCTCACAATACAAGTTTAGATCAAAAAAAGCACCTGTCAGTCCCCGTCCGGGTATAAAGTTCGCCGTGCGGCTATACAGTTATGAATTGACTGGCTGCCTATAATTCGAATTCCTGGTGCATTTCCGGCATCCGGACTTCCGTGCTTTTGAGGTGTCTGGCGAATTTCTTCATAGCATCCTCGTCTCCGTGCACCAGATACGTGATTTCAGGTTTTTCGGTCGCCCGATGCCAGGCCAGCAGCTCCGCCTGATCGGCATGTGCTGAAAACCCGCCGATCATGTAGATATGTGCACGCACCG
>Ga0316194_10003918_pt1 | contig 10354 bp, 9 predicted proteins | sample CroRivsedime1_MG_FD_204936 | JGI IMG/M metagenome (GOLD analysis project Ga0316194, IMG submission 204936) | Coastal sediment microbial communities from Maine, United States - Cross River sediment 1 | ecosystem: Environmental > Aquatic > Marine > Coastal > Sediment | place: USA: Maine... | reverse complement strand
TTGCTCCAAACAGCTTTGTACGACATTTTCATCAATTTGGCGGCCTGGTTCATAGAGCCCGTCCGATCAATATGTTCCAGAATTTTGGCTCGGCCTTCCCCAATAATGATATTGTTGTCTGCATCCACAATCCACTGGCTTGATTTTAATTTGAGTTTTGCCATGATTCAAATCCTGATGATGGGTTATCAAAAATGGGATATAACCACAGAGCCTATTAAGCTTTGCGCGCAATGGGAATGATGGAATACTGGAATGCTGGAAAAATGGGTAAAGAAAAAATGACTCATTGCGTTATCGATAAAAGCCCCACTGAAAACAATGCAATTAAATAGATTCCATCCTTTTCCAACCCAACCTTCCAATATTCCATCATTCCATAATTCCCTGACAAGGGCATTAACCCCCGATGGCGCGCATGGCCCTTTGGCAGGCGTTTTGATGCTCTTTTGCATTTAGATGGTGGCCGGAGGGTTTTTCAGCCACCGCCTGTCTGAAAATGTTGATGATATCTTTTTGGGTTGCGCCGGTTCTCAGGGCGGTTTTGATATCGATTTCTTCCTGCGAAAACAAACAAGTTTTTATTTTTCCGTCAGCAGTCAGCCGCAGGCGATTGCAGGACCCGCAAAAATGCCAGCTGATGGGGGCAATGAAACCGACTTTACCGACCGCACCCGGAAGCCTGCAGAGCCTTGCCGGTCCGTAGGAATCTGTGGCCGGCCCGATTTGAGCCCTGTCAATTTGATGGATCCTTTTCATAAATTCTTCAACCGGCATAAAAAGTGATTCATAATTGCCGTAGGCCGAGCTGTCGGTGGGCATAAGCTCGATAAAGCGCACATGATAAGGCTTATCCAGGGTTAAACGGGCCAGATCTTCGATTTCATCATCATTTATCCCCCGCATCACAACGGTGTTAATCTTGATGGGATTCATTCCGATCTGCTCGGCGCGTCTGATGCCGGCCAGTACACGCGGCAGCCAGTCGTATCCGGTTATTTTTTCAAACCGTTCCGGCCTTAAGGTGTCCAGGCTGATATTGATTCTGCGGACGCCGGCCTTAAACAGCGGTTCGGCCATTTCCGCAAGATATATCCCGTTGGTTGTCAGGGCCAGGCTTTTTAAACCGTCTATCTCCGAAAGCATCCGGCAGAATTCAACCACGCCTTTTCTGACCAGCGGCTCGCCACCGGTGACCCTTATTTTGGTTATGCCGGTTGCTGCCGCCGCCCGGGCGACGTTAAGCATCTCCTCATAGGTTAAAATTTCCGAACGCGCCAGATGACCGCGACCGGAGAACGGTGTACAGTAATAGCATTTCAGATTGCAGTGATCGGTGATGGATATGCGCAGGTAATCAATTGTTCGTCCATATCCATCCACTAATTTCATTGCAGTTTATCCTCTTAAATCGTGCAATAAATCCGAAATCCGAAATCCGAAATTCGAAACAATTTCAAAATACTAAATTCGAATGTTCAAAATTTTGGACTTATGTTATTTGACATTTGGATTTGTTTCGTATTTCTTATTTCGATATTCGAATTTAATTTCCACAAAAATACTGAATCTTGATCTACCAAGTTTGCGGTTAACCTTTACAATCAGATGCCTTTTCCAAACGGGCAATGTGGAAATGTGCATTCCTCACAATCTTTGCACAGCCCCCCGTGGCCTAAAAAAGCAAGCTCGGCCTTGCCGATTTTTTCACCGGCTAAAATCCGCGGAAGTATCAGGTCCAACACGGTAATGCGGTGAAACAGGCCACAGGCCGGCACACCCAGCAGCGGCACATCCCCCACATAAGCCACCAGAAACATGGCGCCGGGCAGGACCGAGGCCCCGTAGTGCATCTCACCGGCACCGGCGGAGCGGATTCCCTGGCGGGTGACATCATCGGGGTCCACGCTCATGCCGCCGCTGAGCATCAGCAAGTTACAGCCCCTGTCCAGATGGGAACGGATGGCTTTGCGGATAAGTTCAGCGTCATCCGGAGCATAGGTCACTTCAGACACTTCCGAACCCAGGGCGTTGACCTTTTCGCTTAGGATCGGCGCAAAACGGTCCTCGATCAGACCTTGGTAAACTTCGTTGCCGGTAATCACCAGACCCACTTTTGCTTTTCGAATAGGCCGAATTGCAAGCAGCGCACCGTTCTGGCGGGCGATGGCTGCGGCGCGTTGGATGGGTGCGCGTTTCATGATCAGCGGAATGGCGCGGGTGGCGGCGACCAGTTCCCCCTTTTTGACAAGGGTGTGATTATGAAGGGTGGCGCACATAACCTCATCGACCATGTTAAAGGCAGCCAGTGCAGCGGTGTCAACGGCAAACAGGCCGTCTTTTTCTGCCAGCAGCTTGATTTTCCCTTCCCGCGGTTCGTTCTTCCAGACAATGCCGTCACCGGCCAGCGCATCGGCTAAAATGGCGGCTGCCTGGTCCTCATGAATTTCATCTTCATCGAGGTCTATGACGTAGAGATGGTTTTTCCCCATTTTCTGAAGACGGCAGAGATCTTCATTGCAGACCGTGTGTCCTTTGTGAAAGGCTGCGCCTTTGAATTCTCCAGGACGAATCTCGGTCATATCATGGGCCAGCTGGGTTCCCACCGCTTCTTCTAATTTAATTTTTTTCAGCATTGTTGAACTCCCTTGGTTTGGGTCTTCCTAATCTTCCTCAATCAGCGAGTGCATTTCATCTTCTGGTGCTGTGCTGAGCTGTTCATAACAATTCGCTTCGGGCATCTTTGCGGCTTTGCTTGAGGCTGTTTTCCGGTTTCCAGTTCATATCCGGCCAGGTCACTTCCGCCGCGTCTGTAAAATAGCTTTCCTGTGCACAGGGTTTGCAAAGAACCGCGCCATCTTGAATGACCTCTCTTTGGTCGCGCACCACCTGACCGCAGCGGCTGCAGGAGGTCTTGTAGCGTGTGGGTCCGGGCAGATCGCATTCGTTTATCTTCACCTTAACCTGCTGTACCCGAAAAAGAACGCTGTCCGGCATGCGTTTGTATGCTTCCAGCTGCTGCGGGTATTTATCCGCAATTTCCGGCGCATAGGAATTTGCCAGGCTGCGTGCCGCTTCAGTGGAGACCACCCGAAAGGCTTTGCCGGTTTCCAGGTTAACAAAAGTGGCTGCCATAATGCCGTAATCCATAAATTTCAATGAGCGCCGCCCCAATTTGACACCGGTTACATGCGCTACCGCATCGGCGGTGCAGCGGTCCATCTCGACATAGATGATCAACTTTTTAATCTGATCATGACGCCTGGGCGCGTCGAGTCCGATCAGCCGGCAGCCCAGCATGGCCATGCGGACACCCACCACCTGCCCGGGGCAAAGGTGCCCGTGGGCCTCGGCCGAGCTTTCCAGCAGCACTTCAAAAGACTCCATGTCGGTGTTGTCCTTTCTTTAACAGGTTTCCAGGTGTCGGGTGTCAGGTGTCAGATCTGATCGGGCTGAAACTCCTCCGGGTCGGATCCTGAACACTGAAACCTGACACCTGAACACTTGGGCCACAAGGTGGCATATGTTAAAATTAACATAACGGACGGCAAAAAAAATTAGATCTGAAACCCGGGGCGAATAAAATAATTAGAGAACCCCGTAATTATTGCATAATAACTTGAGATGTTCGCGTCCTTGACTTAAGTCAAGGATGCTTGCAGTTTTATGACACCTTTGTTTTTGGGTGACTAAGCGCCTTCCAGCACTTCATTCACCCAGCCCATGGCGGCAATCATGTTTGGAAAACCGATGGTTGTCAATGATAATAAAACGACATGGGCAATTTCTTCCTGGCTGGCTCCTGACTCCAGTGCTTTGCGGGTCTGCGACATCACCGCTCCGCGGGAATTGGCGCCGATGGCAATGCCCAGGTTGGCGAGATCCTGGTATTTTTTCTCGAGCGGCCCGGACTCGCGGCAGGTCTTGCCTAACTGTTGATAATCTTTCAATACGTCCGGAAATTTCGACGAGAACTTTTCATAAATTTTGGGAAGATACATGATCGCTCCTTTTTAAAAATTTCAAATTACGATCCTCCTTACACCCGGAGCGATTTTATTTCAACGTGTTTTTCTGAATTCTCCTGGCCGGTTTCAAGAACTATACAAACAACCCGGTAATTTTCGTTCAAAAACGCTGTGGTTGCTTTTGCCAGATTCGGGTAAAACAAATTTTTTGAACTGTCTATAATACAGTCGGCAAATTCCGGCACCCAGGCCATCAGGTGATCTTCCAGAAAAGATTTCTGTCTTTGAAAAAAGCCGATGGCCGTTTCTATGTCGGATTTGGCGAACGCTTCGATTTCCTTGAAAATCAAATAATACATGAATTCAAGTTCAGCGCTGATGTGGTCGGGGGCATCTTTAAACGTTTTGGCCGTGTCCAGGCCCGCTTCCCGGTACCTGTTTCTTACGTCCAGGGTTGATTGGCCCATCATTTTTCTTTCGCCTTCTAAATACACCGATCCGTATGGTGCTGCAGACAACTTATACGGGCCGACGAACAGTTTTGAAAAATCGACTTTTAATGGCTCGAGGTTGGCACCGGCTTTTAATTCTTTGCGCATGTTCTGGACCCATTCGACCGCAGGTTCACACACATTCGCCATGTTGAATTCCAGGGTTTCCAATTTTTCAGATAACCCTGAATCCGGTATAAAATAGCAGACGCTCAACAGCCGAAATGCCTCCATTCGCAACGATTCAAGGTTCAACAGATTTTTTGTTTTCATCACTATCCTTACCAAGAGAAAATCTTTAAATCTTTACGGTTGAGTGGGTGCGATGCCGACTGCGATTCGAGCCGGCATCGCACCGGTTGTGTTTTTTGTTTATTCCGATACTTCAGACAGTTTCAGGTTTCGTTCTCCCAGGGTGTAAATGAACAGCAAAACGGCCAGGGCGGAGGCGAAAACAAACACTTCCCAGATCGTAGGCCAGTAACTGGCAAACGGGGGCTGCCCCTCTGCCTTGGGACCCGTGGGCATCACCAGACCGCTGAGTACCATTTCCAGGCGCCCGGCAAACATGCCGACCAGGAATAAAGCTGCGGATACAACCTTTCCCCAGGTGGCTTGTCGGACCGAAGACATGGCGAGCAATAGAAGCGGAATGACCAACCCCACCCACAAGGCAAGGTGGTACCACCCTGAGCTCAACATATGCCTGAATCCAGCAAATTCGACTGCGGTCGCCGATGCGCCGCCAACGATCGTGCGCCAGATGAAAAATACCAGCGTCAAGGCCATGACATAGCCAAAGAGCCTACCCAGGTCGTCGTACAGGTTTTTCTCCCCTTCGCTCAAAGGATTCTTCGCAAAATGATGGTAGGCCAGGCTGAATAACAGCACGGCCGCCAGCGCGCTGCCAAATCCGGTTAGCGGAAAATACATGGCTAAAAAGTTTGCGTTGTACGCTGGCCTTGCATCCGGAAGCCCAAAGAGCCAGCCCAGTGCAGTGGAGGTGGCAATCGCAATAATCAAGGTGAATATGCCAAGTCCCCTGCTGACCTGGGCTTTATGAATTTTGCGAAATGATAGGAGCAGCACAATCAAGTAAAGCCCATAGAGCAGACCCAGCCACCAGAGCGGTGAGGCAAGGTTTGGGGAAAACAAATAATAGACAACATTCCATGGCGATCCGAGATGTAAGAGCAGACACGTAAAAGCCGCAAACAATACCGCAATTTCCAAAAATGCGGTTCGCTTTTCAAGCGGCTGGTAGCGCTTGATACCAAATACCACGGGAATGGACGAGACAAAGGCAAGTCCTGAGCTTGTCAGAGAGAAAAAGACATAGGCTGCGATGGGCATGGTCCAAACCAATATGTCCGTCTTGGCGTACAGGACAAAGCCGGTGCTTACCAAAACTCTGTACGCGGTCAGCAAACCCAGCAGAATCCCCAGACCGAGCAGCCCGTACCATAATTGAATTTTTATTGCTTTCATCTATATCCCTCCTTTCGTCCGCTCATAGTTTGCCGGATTATAACTTCGAATATAATATACGTTCGGCTCGGTGCCGAGCCTCTCTTTCAGCCTGAAAGGTTTGAATTTTCCCAGAAGCCGGTTCACCTTGCTGTCCGGCTTGTCCAGATCTCCAAATATCCGTGCATCAGCGGGACAGGCCTCCACGCAGTAAGGGATCTCGCCGTCCTTGATTCTATGGTCACAAAAGGTGCATTTTTCGACCACGCCTTTCGGTCTATTCTCCGGAAGTGTTTTGCCCCTGGCCGGGTTGCTATAGGGCGCTCCGTTTCCATTGTTGACCTTCTGGGCCATTTCTTTCGGAGAGCTTGTGCCACCTTCAATGACCGGTTGAGGATCCCTCCAGAATTTATGGGGGTCCTGCCAATTGAAATAGATCACTTCATAAGGACAGTTATACTGGCAGTATCGGCAACCGATGCATTTGTCGGGATCATGCATCGTGATGCCGTTATCCATCTTGTGCATCGCTTTTGTCGGGCAACCCGTAACGCATGGGGCGTCTGAACAGTGGTTGCAGAGTGTCGGTAAATAGTGAAACCGTACATTCGGGAACGTGCCGGAGGTCTGGGTTATCTTGCTGGACCAGTAGATACCCTCCGCCACATTGTTCTCATTCCTGCAGGCGATGCTGCAGGCCCCGCACCCGACACATCGCTGTAAATCAATTACCATGGCATATTTAGGCATTGTTCACCTCCTAAGCTTTTTCGATTTTAATTCGGGTGGTCGCATAAAACGCCGTGCTCCCACTCAAGCGGTCGTACTGGGCCGGGATGAGGTTGTTGTTATTGCCACCCCGGGGCACCTTGCCGAATTCTTTGGACGCCACCCGGCCATAGGCCCAGTGGCCCTGGCCGTAGCACTTGGCGATCGTGCCCGGTCTGACGCCTTCCCATAAACTTGCCGTACAGGTCAGGCTGCCGGTCGGAGATGTCAGTTTAACCGTGTCTCCATTCTTGATGCCAAGTGGCCCGGCGTCTCTGGGGTTCATCTTGGCCACATCTTCCCAGGGCACGTCACCGGGATCGAGATCTTTAAAATCATGATACCAGGTGCAGTTGGCCGAACGGCCCTCACGGTTGAGCCGAGATTTATAATCCACATGGATGAACGGATATTCTTTTTCATCTCCGGCAACAAACGCTTCTTCATAATGCGGCACAAACGCCATTTCCCCCCGCGCCAGGTAGTTGCAAACCTCCAGAACATGGTCGACGGTCGTACTATGCTTTTCAGCATGCCCTTCCAGGGCCGCCTTCAGCGTTTCGCTGTAGAATTCAAACTTTTTGGTTTTTGTTTTCATGTTGCCCCAGCGTTTGCGATACGGATAGGGGTCGGAATTCCAGACGCCGACTTTGAGGAAATTTTCCCAGCCGTTGAATTTGTCACCCCCTTTGTATTTGGCCGGATCCCACAGATTCTGGGTGGCATGTTTAAGGGCGTAGAGCGCAAATTCTTTTTCGTTGGTCGGTGCCTTGCCGGTCTCCGGATCCTTGTAGGTTTTGTAGTGCTCGAGCAGATTGCCAAAACCTCTTTCCGACAGCTTTTCGGCAATCAGCCAGGGAATTTCGGTCTCATCGATCTTGTAATCCCCCACCGACTCGATAATCGGCTGCATGAGGGTCACATGCCGGTATCCGTTGCCCATCGCTTTGGTATACCCCCACTTTTCAAACATGTGATGGGTATCGGGCAGCACGATATCGGCAAACCATGAATACTCGGAGGCGTTGGTGGTGATGTGGACCAGAAAGGGTATCTTGGCCAAAGCACGCTCCCAGCGTTCCGGCTGCGGACAGGAAAAAGCAAAGTTGTTCATGTATCCAATCGCCACCTTGATTTCATTGGGGTCGGAGTTTAGAATGCCATCGGCCGCATTGTTGGTGACCACGCCGCCGCCCGATTTTCCTTTGTTCAAAGCGGGAAACTCCAGCCGGCCGCGATGGTCGATTTTTTTATGCTTTTTGCCCTTTTTGGCAATCTCGTCCATAAAATCATCGGGTTTTGGAAACTTTGATGTGTATTCTTTGTTGCTCTTTTGGGTACCGCCGACATTGTCCACCGCCCCGACGATTCCGTTCAAGGCGTGCACGGCCATGCTGGCGTAAGCGCCGCGGGCCTGCATGCAGGGCCCGCCGCCCAGCCAGGAAATGGCGTGGGGTGCCGCTTTGCCGTATCCGACAGCGACCCGCTTGATCTGCTCAGCCGGCACGCCGGTTATTTTTGCAGCCCACTCCGGTGTTTTGTCTTTCAGTTCCAGATTCCACCACGCGACAATACCGTGGGTGTGTATTTCTTCAAACATCTCCGCATCGACATATTGTCCGGTCACAAAGCGGTTTTCGCCATCGGTAAAATCGCCGACAAAGTCTTTGTACCAGAGCCCCTCGGTGAGCAGAACGTGCGCAATGGCGACCGCCAGTGCACCGTCGGTACCGGGTTTGAGCGGCAGCCACTCATCGGCTTTGGCTGCGGTGGCCGAAAGCCGGGGTTCGGCAATTGCAATTGTGGCCGAGTCAATCGCATCTCCCCAGACCGCGGAATAGTGAGAAACCTGCCGGTTGGCGGCCAGGGGGTCGGCGCCCCATAAAAGAATGTACCGGGCCCTTTGAACATCATACTGCCGATAGCCCCAGTAAGCCTCCGTGTAGTAAGGGCCGAATTTTTCCGCTTCAGCACAGATCGCGCTGTGGGAGATGTTGTTGGGTGAGCCGATAATTTTGGTCATGCGGTCATAGAGGACATCTCGCATGTACGAATAACGGCCGCGCATGAGCATGTACTTGTGAGTCTCGTTGTTGTTTCTGAGCTCCATGATTTTGTCGGCGATGGTATTCAGGGCCTCGTCCCAGGAGATGGGCACAAACTTCGGGTCCTCGTTGCGTCCCTTTTTAGGGTTGGTCCGTTTCATGGGCGTTTTGATCCGATCCGGGTCATACACCTGCTGCAACGCCAGATGAGACCGTGGACAACCCGCTTCGCCATTCACCTTTGAATTCGGATTTCCCCGGACTTTTACCGCCCTTCCGTCGACGACATACACCTGTTTGGAGCACCAGGACGTACATCCCTGGCAGGTGGCCGCTTTCCACTCGCCCGCTCCACCGCCGCTGGTCTCGCTGGCTTCCGCCAGAGCTCTCAGCGTGGGTTTGAAAGTCGTACCCAGTACAACCGCACTGCCGGTTGCCGCCGAGGCCTTTTTCATGAAAGATCTTCTTGTGACTTTGATGTCATCAAAAAGGCCTTTCATCATCGTTTTTCTTTTGGTTTTGTTCTCTTTCATAAGCCCTCCCTTAGTTTTCATAATTCCTTTCTTGCAATTCTTAATTTAACCCCCCTTGCTGCAGATTAATTGCTCGAGGATTCGTTTGAACCGGGTTCGTCATCTTCAATCGACTTTAACCAGTAAAATAGTTCGTCCGGATCGATCGGCCGGTTGATACAGGCATAAATATGGTAGCAGATCGCGTCTTTTAGCTCCGGGTGAAACGGGTGTTTGGACATGCAGAAAAAATAGACGCCCGGGAATTTTAGGGTGAGATCCCTAACGGTTCGATTGTCTGCCGTAACGGTGTCGATGTCCCAAAGAATTGCCTGGCATCCGGTATCTTCGATGTTTTTTTCCAAATTATGGATCGAAAATAATGGAGTTGCCTTAAATTGACCCTTTTCCAGCAGTTCGCAGAGCTCCCGACATTGATCTTTATCTGCATCCAGCACCAAAATTGATTTTTGCATTCGCTTCGGGCCCCGGGAATATTTCATATATTCTTGTAAGAATAAAATCTGGACAGAAAGAAGGAATTCATGCCCCCTAATACCACATCGTAGTATAATCAGAGCAATGGTCATGCCAAACCTTGCGCTTCTTTTATCTAATTTTACAAGGGAAGGAATATGTTAGATCGGATAGGCGTTAAGTATTTGAATATGCGAAAAAAATAATTTCAGAAAAGGAACGCTGGAATGAAAATTAATTGCGGCTGGTATTGAAATGCAAAAAGAACTTTTTAGGAATCTGTATGGTTCCCAGACATCAAAATCAGCGATATTTATAATTTGTATTAATATTAGGAAGTTAATAATGTACGGATTCCGGACACAGTTTTGTGGGCAAAACACAATTGTATCGGACTTTTTCAGCATCCAACACCCGTCGTTCGATCGGTATCTAACTGAGCAATCATCTTCCTTCGCTCTTTGTCAGATAGCTTGTGGCCGTTTTCGGAATAGACCAGCTCGGGTTTTTTTAAATATACTTTGGTGTCCGGTGGCACGCTCTGTGTGATCCAGACATTCCCGCCGATGGTTGAACGCGCACCGATAACGGTATCTCCGCCTAATATGGTCGTATTGGAATAAATG
>Ga0316194_10003916_pt1 | contig 10356 bp, 6 predicted proteins | sample CroRivsedime1_MG_FD_204936 | JGI IMG/M metagenome (GOLD analysis project Ga0316194, IMG submission 204936) | Coastal sediment microbial communities from Maine, United States - Cross River sediment 1 | ecosystem: Environmental > Aquatic > Marine > Coastal > Sediment | place: USA: Maine... | reverse complement strand
GAAAATTTTGTGATATCTGCAATAAAGTGCAAATATCAACCTTCTGAATTAATGTGATACCCAAAAGATATCGTCTAAATATCTGCCATATCAGATTGTTGTAGGCTTGTAAGAAATCAAAGGTTTTGACAAGACCGCTTTTTGTAAGATATTCTCAATGTATCACAACTTGACACCTTCCGAACCAATGACAATATTTTCAATTGTAACTGTATTATTAATTCAACAATTAATCACAAATAAAGGGAGATAAAGCGATGACCAAAAATGCGCTATTGAGCACATGTGCTTTACTGATTACAGTAACAATGGTTGCCGTCTACCTGTTTGGAATTCATCATGGACGCACTGGTGAAGGATTGACTATTACCAAAGAGGCGGTTGCTGCTGAGAAAAAGCCGATGATATCGATGACTAAGGCGCGCGCTCGTGATTTCTACGCGCCCAACAGCGAGGATCTGAGGCCGGATGAAATGCGGTTGATTGCCTGTGGCACCGGCATGCCCACGGCGCGTCCGAAACAAGCGGCGTCGTGCTGGCTGCTCGAACTGGGAAACGGCGACAAGTTTATTTTCGATGTCGGGACCGGATCGGCAGAGCGTATCGCTGCCATGCAGATCCCCTACAATTACCTCGATAAGGTCTTCCTGAGCCACCTGCATACCGATCATTTTGGCGATCTCGATGCGCTCTTTGTCGGTGGCGCGCTGGCCGGCCGCCAGAAACCGTTACGCGTTTGGGGTCCGAAGGGCGATACACCGGAGAGAGGCACGAAGTACGCGCTGGATCATTTGTACAAAGCGCTTACATGGGACCTCGACGGCCGCGCGGGAATAACCGATCCGCGTGGATACCAACCTTTTGAGGTTACCGAGTTTGACTACAAGGGCGTGAATAAGATCATCTATCAGGAGAACGGGGTGACGATCCGGTCCATCCCGGCCATCCACTCTCTGGACGGTCCGGTGAGTTTCATCGTTGAGTGGAACGGACTCAAATTCGTGTTCGGAGGTGATACCTACCCGAACAAGTGGTATGCGAAGTATGCGAAAGGTGCCGATCTGGCGATTCACGAGTGCTTCGTCACCGTGCCGGACATGATCACCAAGTTCAAATTCACACCACAAGGCGCTTTAGCGGTTGGCACCCAGATCCATACCGCACCAGAAGCGTTTGGCAAAATGATGTCGTTCGTCAAACCGCGGATGGCCGTTGCCTATCACTTCTTCAAAGACTTTGACACCACAGGGCCGATCAATGATCGCATCCGTACTACCTACGACGGTCCGCTGAGTCTCGCCGAGGACTACATGGTATGGAACATCACCAAGGACGATATTCGCGTGCGGATGGCAATTTATGATGAAGACGTCTGGCCACCTCCGGCCACCGAGAAGCCGCAGGTGCCCGATCCAAGTCTCAGAATTCCTTATTCGAAATTTATAGTGGACGGCAAATCCGACATGAAGGACGTGATTCAGCCCACGTATGACGAGATCAACAAGAAGTATGGACTCAACGAGAAACAAGAGTAAGTCTTGCTCCTGTTATGCGAGCAGCTATTGCTGGCTTAACAAAGCAATCAAGCTGACGGGGAAAGCGCTAACGCGTTATCCCCGCAGTTTATTGCAACCGTTACAGATATCTCCAACTTATCGAAAATGATCCTCAATTGTTGATAGCTGCCATAACTGTATTTATCAGAGGGTCGAAAATTTTGTGATACCTGCAATATATCGTTAAGCCATAAAAACCCTTTAGCATTCGTGATACGTTATTAGTATCACATCAGTTTGGAATCATAAGATATCTGGACTTCTTGCAAGGTATCTGCAACGAACGCAAATTGACACATCCAGCAAAAAAGTACAGTTTTTTCCTTGTGCTTCTATCTAACATAGCCTTGGCCATTAGCTCCAGAAAAATTGTTGAATTGGGTTGAATAACGATTGTTCGCTGTGGTACAAAGTTCTGCTGCCGAGCATCGTGGCTGTATAAGCGGCGTGGTGTACGCCGCGTCAAAGTCCACGGACATCGGGACAGATCCGCATCACTTATAAATAAAAGGAGCTAATTATGGAAACCAAAGGTAAGACTGCAAAAATGAAAGTCATCATCGTTGGCGGAGTGGCTGGCGGCGCATCGTGTGCGGCGCGCTTGCGCCGGTTGGATGAAAAAGCCGAAATCCTCATGGTCGAGCGCGGACCCTATGTCTCGTACGCGAATTGCGGGCTTCCCTACCATATCGGGGGCGTGATTGAAAAGGAGTCGAGCCTTCTGGTGGGGTCGGAACAAATGTTCCGCATCATGTTTGCAGTTGATGTGCGGACAAACTGCGAGGCGATCTCCATTTCGGCGAAGAACAAGACCGTGGATCTTCGCAATGTTAAGACCGGCGAGGTCACGACCGAGTCCTACGACAAGCTGGTGCTGTCGCCCGGGGCGTCTTCGGTCCATCCTCCCCTGCCCGGAATCGATTTGCCGGGGATCTTCCATGTGCGGACCGTGCCGGACGCTCGGTCGATTCTGGAGTGGGTGGAACGCGGCACGACTTTTCTGACGGGGATGTATAAATACTCGGGAATTCAGATGCTCAAGCCCGTGCGACGTGCGGTGGTGGTGGGCGGGGGGTTCATCGGTCTCGAGACGGCTGAGAACCTGATTCACAGCGGGTTTGACGTAACCCTCATCCAAAAGCCCGATCATGTCCTGTCCCCCCTGGATCCGGAGATCGCGGTCCTCGTCCAGAGCCATATAAAAAGGCATGGGGTGCATGTTGTCGCCAACGACGGCGTGGTGGGATTCAAGCAGTTGGAAGGCGGGGCGATCGAGGTCCAGACGAGTTCCGGCAAAACCTATCCGGCGGACATCGTGATCCTCGCGATCGGCGTGCGGCCGGACACGACACTGGCCAAGACTGCCGGGCTCAAGATCGGTGACCGCGGCGGCATTCGCGTGGACGACCACATGCGTACGAGCAATCCGGACATCTTCGCCGTCGGCGATGCCATTGAAGTCAAGGATTTCGGGACGGGGCAGTGGAGCCTGATTGCGCTGGCCGGGCCGGCGAACCGCCAGGGCCGCATCGCGGCTGACGTAATCGCCGGACGCGATTCCCGTTACCGGGGCACCCAGGGCACCTCGATTATCGGACTGTTCGGGGGTGCCGCCGCCTGGACCGGCATTAACGAGAAAACGCTCAATAAACTTGGCGACACGGACTACGAGAAGATTTTCCTGTTCCCGAATTCGCACGCGGGGTATTACCCGGGCGCCAAGATGCTCGGGTTGAAGGTCATCTTCCGGAAATCCGACGGACGTGTCCTCGGGGCACAGGCGCTCGGCCAGGACGGACCGGCGGTGGACAAGCGGATCAGCGCCCTGGCCCTGGCCATCCAGATGGGTGCGACGATCTACGACCTTGAAGAAGCCGAGCTTTGCTACGCGCCCCAGTTCGGCAGCGCGAAGGATCCGGTCAACTTCGCCGGAATGGTTGCGGCAGATGTACTTCGCGGCGATATGCCGATCACCCACTGGCGTTCCATGGAGAACGGCTTTCTCCTTGATGTGCGCGAGCCGGCGGAACTGGTCGTGGAGAGCGTGCCGGACGCGGTCAACATCCCGCTGGGTCAGCTCCGTTCGCGCCTCGAAGAACTCCCCCGTGACCGCGAAATCCAAGTCATTTGCCGTACCGCGCAGCGCGCCTATTACGCGACGCGCATTCTTTTGAAAAACGGATTCAAAGCTAAAAATATCTCCGGTGGCACGCTCTCGCGGGCGATGTATTCTCTGGCTGAATTGAAATATTGAAAGACGCTTTGTGGCGAAGACTAAAGGTACCAATGCTTACCCGAGAAGGATAACAGTGTTTCGCGGGAGGAGAAAATGAACAGCCCTGACAAGAACAAAGGTAACCTGAAGAAAAAATTACTCTATGAAATGAAGGTGTATTGGGGCTATGTTGTCTATCTAACCCTGGTTTTTGGGGCGTTCACCTGGTACCGCAGGCTCATTCTAGCCGACGTTGGTATTACCTACACCGATTACGGAGTGGCCCTGATCGAAGCCCTGATTTTTGCAAAAGTCCTCATGATTGGCGATGCAATCCACCTCGGTCGCGGTCTTGAACACAAGCCCTTGATTATTCCCACCCTTCTGAAGACGGCTATTTTCACTCTCTTTGTCGCCCTCTTTGTCCTCATCGAAAATGCCATCAAGGGCCTGATAAAGAGCAAGGGGGCCGTGGAAGGTGTCATGGAGTTCCTCGGGAAGGGATCCTACGAAGTACTCGCCGGGAGTCTGGTCATTTTCGTGGCGTTTATCCCCTTCTTCGCCCTCAGGGAGTTGAGTCGTGTGCTGGGCGGAGAGGGCAAAATATTGGATCTGTTTTTCAAGAGCAGAGACAACCAGTGATCCTCGCCGCAGGATAAACACACAAACAAAAAGAGGATTAATGCATGAGTACGGCACATAAGTTTCAATGGCCCACGGTGTTTTCAGGTTTGCGAGGAATGACGTGGGGCGATTTGCCTAGCGAGATCTCAGCCGGCATCACTCTGGCGGCGTTGATCATCCCCCTCAATATTGGGTATGCGCAGGTGGCCGGGCTGCCTCCTGTGTTTGGCCTCTATGCGGGCATTATTCCACTCGCGATATTTGCCCTCTTCACCAGCTCGCGTCATCTCGTGGCCAGCCCGGATGCCGCCAGTTCTGCGATCGTGGGTGCGATCCTTATCGGCTTTGCTCCGATAGGAGACCCGCTGCGTCTGCAGTACGCCCTGGCCCTTGCATTGATGTGCGGCCTGCTGTTCTTTGTGTTCTGGCTTTTTCGGCTGGCGTTTCTCGCCAATTTTCTATCCCGGGCCGTGTTGGCCGGCTTCATCACCGGCCTGGGAATCGAGGTGTTGACCAACCAGGTCAGGAAAATTCTTGGGGCGGCTCATGTCGGAGGATCGGGATTGGAGGCGATCGCCCAACAACTCCAGGGTGCGATGGCAACTTCCGTTGACACCACGGGTTATTTTGTGGAACTCATTGCCCTGTTTGAGTCCATACCGCATGCGAATCTTTACTCAGTCGCGATCGGTCTGAGCGCCCTTGTTATTGTGCGCTTAATGAAAGGATATGCACCCAAAGCACCGGCGGCGTTGATCGCGCTCATCCTGACGACGGTCATCGTAGCCGTGTTCGGCCTGGATCAAAAAGGGGTTGGCGTGCTGGGGACAATGCCGTCGGGACTACCATCCCTGACGCTGCCAAAAGTGCCGCTTGCCGACTATCTGCGTTTGCTGCCCGGCGCCATGGCGGTGGTTGCCATCACCCTGTGCGAGGGCTTGCTGCTGGTCCGCAGTTGCAGCCAAAAGCACAACACCAAGGCGGATGGAGACCAAGTGTTGTTTGCCTATGGCATGGCCAGCGTCGCCAGCGGGTTCGCGGGTTCCTTGGTCATGGGCAACAGTGCCTCGCGCACTGCGGCAATGGATGCCGCAGGATCCCGCACGCAAATCTCCAGCCTGGTGGCGGCAGTGACGGTCGCATTGGTCATGGTTTTCTTTACAAAGGCGCTGGCGTACCTGCCCACTGCGGCGTTGGCCGGGGTTGTCGCCAGTGCCGTGCTGAATCTGATTGAAGTCGAGGAACTTCGGGAATTGTGGCACATGCGCCGGTCGGAATTCTGGATTGCCGTTGTCTGCCTGCTCAGTGTCCTGGTGTTTGGGCCATTACAGGCTGTCATCATTGCCTTTCTGCTGGCCACCATCGATCTGCTCCGGCGGGCGTCCCGTCCCCGCACCTGGGTGTTGCAGGAAGCTCCGGACGGCAGTCATTTTATCCCTGAGGAAACAGACCATGCCTCGGATACTTCCGGGCTAATCATTTATCGCTTTGGCGCACCGCTCTATTTCGCCAATGCCACTCTTTTTGGGGAAGAGGTGGAAAAACTGGTCACGCAAGCCGCCTCACCCGTCAAATGGTTTGTGCTGGATGCGGAAGCGATGGTTGATATTGACACCACCGGTGAGGAAGCACTGCATCAGGTTCTGACATGGCTGGCCAAACGTGGCGTGACTGTTGCCGTAAGCCGTGCCAATCAGTCGACAGCTGCATTGCTGGCACATTACCATCTACTTGAATTGATTGGGGAAAACCAAATGTACCCGACCAATCGCCATGCCATCGCTGCCTTTCGCAAGGAAACGGGGCAAGCGATGCCGGAAACGACAGCGGAAAAGTAACGCGGTGGCCAAACAGTCCCGATTGTGAAGGGGGCTGAATATTGTTGAATTGAAGGGAAGCGTGCTTTAAATCAGTAGGATAATTCAGGCGACCGGGTCTGATTTACAAAAAAAACTGCGTCACTGCCGGTCCGGTGACGAGCAACAAAAAAAATGAGGAGTGTGATTATGGCTAAGGAAACAAAAAACAGCGGAGATCCGACTGCATGTTCTCCGGGAGACCTCTCCAAAGCGATCAAGACTACAACTTTTGAAAACACAAAATTAAATGTCATTAAATTGGACTGGAATGAAGTGTACTACACCAATTGTCCACTCGTGTCAGCCAGCAATGTTGACCAGGAACTGGGTTGGACCCGGGAAGAGTACAAAAAATTAGGTGTCAAATACGGCTTCTTACGCTCCGTCCGTGAGAACGACTGGTACCCGCACTACATCCACAACCTCGACAACCTTATCCGCTTCGGTGGTTTATTCCCTCCCGTCCATGTTCAGGCTGACATCCGCCGGACTAGGCTCCTGGGGGTGACACACGCACCACGCGAAGGCGGCTGCATGATGGTACGTTCCAGGGACGATATCTACCATATGGTCGAGCTGAAAGGCAAAAAAATCGGGCTGTCGAAAAGTTTAAACCAAATTAAAACCGACTGGTGGCGCATCCAGGAGGAACAAGGCATCGAGCTGATGCTCCGGATGAACGGCATGACCCGCAAGGATGTGGAGATCGTGGAATTCCCTTACGCGGATGACTGGTACAACAATCCTGCCATGCTGGACCCAATGGAAAATCCATCTGAACTGTGGCTCAAGCGTGACCACAAGCGCGACCTGGCCTTCCGTCCGTTGGAGACAGCACTGGAAAAAGGTATCATCGATGCGCTCTATACCCAGAGCAAACCATTGCAGCAACTCACTGAGGCAACAGGTAAGTTCAAGGCGATCGAGGATCTATCCCGGTATCCGGACTGGACCCTGCAGGTGGCCAACATCCCTGCCACCATCACTTGCACCGATGTAATGGCCGAGAAGCACCCCGAGCTTGCTGTTGCATTTATGAAAGGCATGATCAAGGTGGGGCGCTGGTCCAACGAGCACAAGCATGCCGCAGCGGCAATCCTCGATAGACAGACCTTCTACCTGGATGTTGAGCATACGTACGAAGGTATTAAGCACATCGACATGGTGCCGAACCTGTCGCCCCAGAACTTGGCCTCTGTTGAGATCGGGAAGGACTTCATGCTGAGCCACGGATACATCAAGAATGACTTTGATGTGCATAAGTGGGCCGCACCGGAATTCCTGGAGCAGGCCGCCAGAGAATTGTTGGAAGATGAATGGAAGAAAAGAACCACATCCAAGCTTCCTGAAACGGCTGCACCGCTGGTATCAGGAGACCGGCTCGGGTAGTCTGGAGGAAGCTGAACTGAAGGCATGCGCATGCGCTCCCATGAACGTCACCGGCAAGAAATGATGCGTCGACGTCAGAGATAGGCAATGCCAAGGCGCCCTCCTAACTTGGAGGGCGCCGTGTGGGGCCGAGCAGTAAATCAGGTTGACCCAGGCGGGTGAGCCATACCAATGAGTTTATGCAGATAGTTCTAACAGCAATACAGTTTAACTTGAAAGGACGGCCTGAAACGATCGCATTTCCTCAAAGAGCTGACCGGCAACTTATCATAGAACTTCAATCTGGGAACTCCGGCTGATATGTTTGAAAGTTTCAAAACCTGACGTCAATCTGTGATAATGGCATAGAGGTTAGAGTCCATACACGTGGTGTAAGACCCCTTTTGGGTCAAATAAAGGTCGGTATTCTCAAATCGGAGCTGATTCGCCACCACCGTTTCAAGGGACCTCATGATGCCTTAAGAGAGATTTTCGAGTACATCGAGGTCGATTACAACCGAAAAATTCGACACTGGACGATCAAACACCGGCTCAATATGAACAGATTATGAAATCAGTAGTTTGCTTTTAACCGTGTCCACTTTTCTGAGAAAGGGAAAGCCATATGACCATCCAAAACACAAACAATTCAGTTTATGACACTACGATCCGTCTGTTCTTCCTCTTCATTATTATAGCCTGGTGCCTGATGATCCTGTATCCGTTTGTCAGCATCATGCTATGGGGTCTGATCTTCGCATTGGCATTTTTCCCGCTTCACAGCTCGCTGGCTAAACTCATGGGCGGAAAACCCAGGCTGGCTTCTTTCATCATTGTGCTGGTGAGCCTTGCCATCATTATCATTCCCAGTTGGTTTTTCCTGGATGCCATCGTTGAGGAATTAAAAGAACTCAAGTCCAGTTTCCAGAATGGCAGCATGGCAATACCTCTGCCTTCTGAAAATGTAAAATCATGGCCTATCATCGGAGATCCGTTATATGGCATATGGCAATCCGCATCCGTTAACTTGGAACAAACCATTGTTAAATATAAAGAACCACTTGTAAACATTGGCAGTAAACTCGCTAATGGCATTTTAAGTGCAGCAGGAGGTGTATTTCAAATGATGGTGTCACTGATCATTGCCGGGATATTATTATTGACTGGCGGTGCAGGCGAATCTATCCGCAAGTTTTTCAGGAAGCTGGCTGGCGATAAGGGTGATGAATTTGCCGATATTTCAAAGAAAACCGTTGGGAATGTGGTGAGAGGTGTCCTGGGTGTCGCCCTGATCCAAGCTACGCTGGTCGGGATCGGTTTCCTGCTGGCAGGTGTTCCTTATGCCGGATTATGGACCATGGTGGTATTTATGTTCGCCGTCCTTCAATTACCGGTAACCCTTGTCGTGATACCTGTTGCTGTTTATTTGTTTTCCGAGAAAGAAATGCTGCCGGCAATATTGTGGTCAGTATACCTGTTCCTGTGCGGTATTTCTGATAACATTATCAAACCCATATTGCTGGGTAAAGGTGCACCGGTCCCCGTGCTGGTGATATTTCTCGGCGTCGTTGGTGGATTCATTTTCTCCGGATTTATCGGACTTTTTACCGGGGCTGTCGTGATGTCGCTCGGATATAAGTTATTTGTGGAATGGATTAATTCACCCAATCAAGCGGATAGTAAATAACTGACCTCAAAACTTTTCATGGAGGATGGCTTTTTTCGGACTTGACGGCGCTCAAACGTGCGGAGGTGGAACTCCAAAAGACGGATAGAAATCTCCGCAAAGCATTGGCAGAAATCAAAGTCCTACGCGGAATTTGCCTATCGGGATGTGTTGTCTGGTCTGCTGGACCTTTACCCTCATCTTCTGTGCAGCCTCGTGGCGCACTATCTCCAACATATTCAAACATTAGGCGACCTTGTGATATCTGCAATAACCTACAGATATCAACTTTTTGAATTAATGTGATATTCAAATCATATCGCCAAAATATTTATTGATTAAGATAGCTTAGTGCATTGCAACAAATCACAACTTTTTCACACGAATTGCCATTTTTGTTCATCTTGGTCGATAACAAAACCGCAAAAAGGGCAAACAAGAGTATTATCCTGCTTTTTAAATAAGCTTAAGCTGACCCACTTTTTGCATACAGGACAATAAACCTTCCGATTTCCTGAAATTATCTTAATCTTTACCGTCTATAAACTAATTATAGGGTGGTCGATTCATTTGAGGCAAGACTTTTTTCTTATAAATTTCAATACTATCGGCATCAATATCCGTCGAAAATAGAACATCTTTCACAATATTCTTGACCTGTTTGTGATTCAAAGGTATACGACATGCCTATTTCTATTACTCTTAGAATCAACATTATCTATTGTATGCCACTTTGGTATTGATCATCGACCACTATGGCAAGAGCAGTCTGCGATTAGGCACCTTTACGGATAGGAGGAGTTTAATGAAACGAAGTTCTGTTAAATGGTTTGGCTATTTGTTTTCTTTTATTTTTCTGATCATTTCTTGCGCTGGGACTGAGACCCAACTCACCCAGAAGCAGACAAATGAGGCCTATAAAGGAAAGCCCGTATCTGATATTCTTGTAATTGCAATAACGGGCAATGAAGATTCTCGGCGATCTTTTGAGCGAAAGTTTGTTGCCCGGTTAAAATCAGCTGGAGTTGAAGCTATCTCGAGTGAAGAAGCCATACCTATGCCTTCAGA
>Ga0316194_10003914_pt1 | contig 10357 bp, 10 predicted proteins | sample CroRivsedime1_MG_FD_204936 | JGI IMG/M metagenome (GOLD analysis project Ga0316194, IMG submission 204936) | Coastal sediment microbial communities from Maine, United States - Cross River sediment 1 | ecosystem: Environmental > Aquatic > Marine > Coastal > Sediment | place: USA: Maine... | reverse complement strand
CAGAGAGACCGACCATGACCCGAACCAGCAAACTCATTCTTCTTGCCCTCGTTGGATTCGCCGCCGCCCTGGTTTACGCCGTTGGCGCGGAAGCGAAGACGAAAAAAGCCAGGCAGCCCACCGCCGAGGAGATGGAGCAGGCCCTTGCAGACATGTCCTGCAAGGGCCTGAAGCCCCGCGTTGCCGTCTATGGCTTCTATGCCACCGGCAAGATGGCTTCCTTCGAAGGCTACAACGTCGGCGATGGCCTGGCCGCGCAGCTCGCCACCAGCCTGAGCGCCACGGACTGCTTCGTGGTCCTCGACCGGACAGGACTTTCCGACATTCTTCGCGAGCAGGAGCTGGGTCTCGCCGGCGTGGTGAATCGGGATTCGGCGCCAGGCGCCGGCCGGCTGGTCGGTGCCGAGGTGATCATCAAAGGCACCATCACCGAGTTCGACCCGAACAAGCAGGGTGGCGGTCTGACGCTTGGCATGGCACTGCCTAAAACCCCACTCGGCCTGCGCCTCGGTAGGAACGGCAGCAAGGCCCACGTGGGCCTGGACGTGAGCGTGATCGACGCCACCACCGGCCAGGTGAAGTTCTCCCATCGGGTCACCGCCGACTCAAAGACCGGCGGCTGGACCATCGGCCTCGACTACAAGAAGGCGAGCATCGGCGGCGATACCTTTGCCAAGTCTCCGCTCGGCATTGCTTCCCGGAACGCCCTCGGCCAGGCCGTGCTGCTGATCGCCGAGGATCTAGAGCGCACGACGGAACGCCGCTTTCAGATCGCCAGCTCAGATGCCAACGAAGTCTGGCTCAATGCGGACAGTGCCAGCGGCGTGCGTCTTGGCGATAAGCTGAAGGTCTCCACCGTGGTGCGCACCCTGATCGACCCCGCCACCGGCTTGCTGCTGGACACCATCGAGCGGGAGGTGGCCAAAGTGGAGATCGTTGAAGTGAGCGAGAAGTTTGCCCGGGCCGTGCTGGTGGAAGGCAACCGCGTGAAGCGCGGCGACTTCGTGCACCTTTGATGCGGCGCTATTCGGACGCTGTCAGGGGCAGCGGCCCGACCGGGCAAAACCGGCAACTGCGTCTGCGAGCGCCTCGAGCGCGCTCTGGTGACCGGCGACCACATCCCGCAGGCGGTCGCCATCAAGCGATTCAACGTGCTCGAACCTGCAGCGTGCTCCAGCCGATTCGAGCAGCGCTCTCACCTCGACGTCCGACGACACACCGCTACCCGCCTCTACCGCGAAGAATCGCTCCACAAGCACCACCATCTCTGCACCATCCGGTCGCGCATCCAGGGAACGAAGCAGCAGACTCTCGAGCAGCGGACGCAGGTTGTCCGGCCAGTATGCACCGGCATAGAAGTTGAGCCGCTGGTCCTGCTGGAGCAGCCAGATTCTGTCCGAGTCGAGCCCAGGCACTACAGATAACCTGAGATCGACGCCCGGGGGGTCAGCGATCTGCGGCACTTCCAGCCAGTACACGCGGTCCGGCGGCAGATCAGACTTGAGATCCGGCATGCAGCCACCGAGCAGGACGGCAAGCAGCACTGCAGGAAGCGGAAGCGGCAGAGTGTTCATCGCAATATGCCTCATCAGGGTTCGGCCACCACCGGATCCTGCGCCGGCCTGTAAATGAGCCGGGAAGGATCTTCGCGCAGCCGGCTGCTCAACCGGTTGAGCTGTTCCGCGGTCTGGCGCAGGTCGGCGACCAGGGCCGTCACGTCGTCCAGACCTTCACCGAGAAGACGGTCCACACTGCCCTCGTTGCGCGCCATCCAGCCATCCACCCGGCTGGAAGCCGCCGACAGATTAGCGCTCGTCGTCTTGAGGTCCTCGGCAATCACCGGCCAGTCCTCGGCGACGGCGCCCTCCAGGCTAAGGGAAGTCCGCTCCAGGCTGGCAAGGGTACCCTTCAGAGAATCGACCAGCCCCGGGATTTCATCGCTCTGGGCGGCCAGGGATATCGAGAGCAGCCGGAGGTTCTCGAGAATCTCCTCGATCCGGCCTCGATTTTCATCACTCGCCCACGCATTCAGCTTGGCCACCAGGCGCCGCACGCCCTCAGTCAGATCGCCGCCTCCCGAAAGCAGTGCCGACAGGCCGCTGGCCCGGAACGGAATGATGGGCAACCCGGACTCATGCATCCGCTGAGGTCTGGCCTGCCCAAGGTCGTTGGCGAGATCGATGTTCGCGATGCCCGTGACCCCCTGGGCGACCAGCGTGGCATACGTGGCTTCACCAATGGGCAGCCCTTCCTGAATCTGGATCCAGACCTCCACGACCGGCTCGACCGCTTCCGTATGCAGGCGTATGTCCACCACCGAGCCAACGTTCACGCCCAGATAGCGGACGATGCTGCCATTCGACAGCCCGTTCACGTTGCCGTCGATCTCCACCACGTAGCGCGCCGTCGGCGTCGTATCCCCTGCCTTGCCCAGCCACATCACCAGCCCGATCAGGGCAATGCTGCCGAACAGCAGAAACAGGCCAACGGCTACGAAGTTGGTATGAGGGTTCACTTCACTGATTCTCCGCCTCGGATGATGCGCGCACGCACGCCGTTGAAGTAGCTGGAAACCCAGGGATGATCGATTTCCGCAACCTCGTCCAGCGTTCCGGTTCGAGCCTTCTTGTCGACCAGCACCGCGACCCGGTCGCTCAACGAGTAGAGCGTGTCCAGGTCGTGCGTGATGATCACCACGGTAAGGTCCAGGCTCTCACGCAGGTAATGAATCACGTCTTCGAACTCTTCAGCGGCGATCGGATCGAGCCCCGCCGTTGGCTCGTCCAGGAACAGGAGCTCCGGGTCCAGGGCCAGCGAACGCGCCAGCGCCGCGCGCTTCACCATACCACCCGACAATTCCGACGGCACTTTGCTCTCTGCCTCGAGCGGCAGCCCGGCCATCTGGATCTTCAGGCTGGCCAGCTTCGACCGGGCTTTCGCGCTCATGGCAGAGTGCAGGCTGATCGGCAGCTCCACGTTCTCCCGCACAGTGAGACCGGAGAACAGCGCGCCGCTCTGAAAAAGGACGCCCCAGCGACGATGCGGCACAGGCAATCCCGGCTCGATGGGCATACCGAGCACCTCAACGCGGCCCTGCCGTGGCATCTGCAATCCCAGCATGGAGCGCAGGAGCACCGATTTTCCGGATCCGGATCCGCCGACGATGGACAGCGTTTCGCCGCGACGCACTTCCATATCCAGACCATCGTGAACCCGGTGATCACCGAACTGATTGACAAGCCCCTCAACGACAACCACAGAGTCAGACATCAGATACCAAGCTCCGTGTAGATGATCGAGAAGACAGCATCGGCAATGATCACCAGAAAGATGGACTCGACCACCGCACGGGTGGTGAGCTGACCGAGCTCTTCCGCCGAGGCGGTCACCTGAAGCCCCCGCAGGCAGGAGACGGCGCCGATCAGCACCGCAAACACCGGCGACTTCGAGATACCCACCATCACCGTATCCATGTCAACCGCATCAACGAGCCGGGTGGCAAACTCGAGGGTGGAAATGTCCAGCAGCAATACGCCGACGGCCCAGGCGCCGCCAATTCCGGCCAGGTTGGAGACCGCTGTGAGTATAGGCATCGCGATCACGAGCCCGAGAATCCGCGGCAGGATGAGCGTGCCGTTCACGGACAGGCCCATCACCTGCATAGCATCCGTCTCTTCGTTCAGCTTCATGGAGCCAAGCGCGGCCGCAAACGCACTGCCGGAGCGACCAGCGACCATGATGGCCGTGAGCAGCACGCCCATCTCCCGGAGAATCGAGATGGCGACCAGGTCGATGGTGAAGGCGCCGGCTCCGAGCCGGGAGAGCTGCCCCTGCGCCTGATAAGCCAGCACGATGCCAATCAGAAAAGACATCACCACAATGATGGGAATGGCCTTGAGACCCACATCCATCAGCTGGTTCACCGTCTCCCGCAGGGTAAGCGCCGAAGGGCGCCTGAACCCGTCGATGGCCATCATGGTCATCTCGCCGAGCTCGTGAACAAACTCGTAGGCCCCACGCCCCGTGAACGCCAGCACGCTGGTGAACGCCCCGGGTTTCTCAGGCTCCGGTTCACCGTCGCTCACCGGCCGCTCGATCACGTGGCTCAGAAACTTCATGTGAACGTCTTTGAACCCGGAGAACTCCGTCTGGCAGCCGTCCTCTTCGAGCTCGAGCGACCTGCTGTAGAGCAACCAGGCCCCGGTCAGATCGATCTGCTCGAGCCCGGAGCAGCGGAACTCCACGTGTGTCACACCCGACGGATCGATTGACTGCAGGGACGACTCCACCTTAGTGGCATTGTCGAAGATCCAATCTCCTTCCAGATCGACCACCAGCCGCCTGCCGGCGTGATCGGCAATCGTCTCTATCTGAAAGGCAGGCGCGGTCAAATGGTTCTCGACGTCTTCATCCCCTGTAGGGCCAGTTTAGAGAGCGGGCAGCAACGCCGCCAGTGAGCTTCAGGCGGGCGGTCCAGGCGGGTCGAGCGCCTCGCTCAGCAGATTACGGGTACGCACAGCAGATGTGTTGAACCGCGAGCGCCATGACTGGATGATTGGCGCATTTTCCCGAGGGTCTCCCCTTCCCACATGGATAAAATGAAGTACTCAGCCCTCGCCAGCCCCGGGCTGCCGGCACGGCTGGCGCGCATCGTCGACAGCGACTGGTTTCAGCACGGCATCACCGCCGTGATCATCGCCAACGCGGCCGTCATCGGTCTCGACACTTCTGAGGTCCTGCGCGAACGCTTCGGCGGGATCTTCAATCTGGCCAATGAGCTCTTCCTGCTCGTGTTCATCATCGAGGCCCTTCTGAAGATGGGCGCGCTGGCGCCTGCATTCGGCCGCTACTTCAAGGACGGCTGGAACATCTTCGATTTCAGCATCATCCTGATCAGCCTGATTCCGGCAACGGGAGAGCTGGCGACGCTCGCGCGCCTGGCGCGGCTGCTCCGCGTGCTGCGACTTGTTTCGAGCTTCCCGGAGCTGAGGCTTATCGTCGCCACCCTGATCCGCTCGATCCCGAGCATGGGCAACGTGCTCATTCTGCTTTCCATCATTTTTTACATGTATGGCGTCGCCGGCTACCACCTGTTCCACGAAGCAGACCCCACCCACTGGCGGACCCTGGGAATATCACTGCTGTCCCTGTTCCGGATCGTCACGCTGGAGGACTGGACAGACATCATGTACGCCGCCATGCGGACCTATCCCTGGGCCTGGGTGTACTTCGTCAGCTTCGTGGTGATGGGCACGTTCGTGGTGGTGAACCTGTTCATCGCGGTGGTGCTGAACAACCTGGATGAAGCGAAGGCGGAGCGCCTGCGCGAGATCGAAACGCCGCCGAACCGGGACGAAATCCTCCGGGAGCTGCGCACGACCCAGCGCGCGCTGCAGCGACTGGAGCGGCAACTGGCGCGGCTGGATCCTTAACCGGCCCAGCCGTTCACCGCCTGCAGCCAGACTTCGGGCGCCTGATCGTGAATGAGGTGGCCAACGCCGGCGGCCTGCACATCCTCGCTGTTGCCTAGGATGCCGACGGCCCGGGAAACCTCCTCGCCTGTCATGACGGCGCCTATGGCCGGATCGCCCCAGAGCAGCGTGACAGGACAGTCGATCTTCGCCAGCACCGCATCCGTATCCCACTCGAGCGAGCCATCGATGGCGTCTCTGAGCGCTTTCGGCTTCATCTGGCCGATGGACTCCAGTCGCAGGCGAATCCGCTCTTCGCCCATGGTCTCGATACCCGGCTTGCCCGAATAGGGGTCCGGCGCATTCGCCATCACCTGAAACCAGTCATCCGGGCTCTGGCTGCCGTCCTGCAGCGTCGTCGCCATCACCACGATGCCTTCGAACAGCGCGCGGTAGATCTCGTTGAGATCGTTCACGAAGTAAAGGGGCGGGTCTTCGAGGATGAGGCCGGAGACCAACTCCGGCGCCGTCGCCCCCACCTGTACGGAGACAACGCCGCCGAGAGAGTGGCCTTCGAGCAGCACCGGACCCCCAACCAACCCCCGGATGAAATGCCGCACGTCATCCGCATAGGCTTCGGCGTCGTACAGGGCGTCCGGCTTGTCCGACTCGCCGTGACCGCGAAAATCCAGCGCATAGACCTTGAACCGATCGCTTATCAGATCAGAGAGCGGTTCGTAGGTTCGGGCGCTATCCGTGATGCCGTGCAGCAGCACGAGCGGCTCGCTGCCGCCTTCCCGTTCCAGATAGCTCAGTGTGGTGCCGTTTCCGAGCGGTGTGGTTTTGCGTTCCATATTCTCCTCCGAATAACCCCTTTTCAGGTCAGAGCCGATAGGTGTAGGCGATGCTGTAGTTATCAAAGTCCGCGCCGATCCGCGTGGTCACACCGCGCGAGTACTTGAAGAGCAGATTGTGACGGCGGGCGAACGGCACGGAAAGCGACATGCCGGCCCGACTCGTGGACTGCAGATCCGACCGGTCCTCCCCGTCGATCGTCGTTTCTCCGCCACGCAGATACAACGTGCTGACGCCCAACCAGGTGCCGGGGCGGCGGAAGTGATAAATGAGGTTGGCACGAATGGCGGCGATGGGTTCCTGCTTGAGCGTCTGATCGATGAGGTATTCATCATTGTCGGAGAAAAAGGCGACCGACGCCGCGGCCTCCACGGTGAACCGCTTGAAACGATGGCCAATCCCCAGTTCCGGAATGACGCTCCAGCGATTGGCGCCGAAATTGATCCGCCGGGTTTCGTCGTAGTGGCCGAGCGGCGCGCTGACTTCGATATCGAAGCCGATGATGGTTTTCTGCCGATAACCGGCAAACTCCTCTGCCTTCAGCGCCGGCGCGCCACTGAGATTGAAGGCCAGGCGGAACCGGGGATCCGCAAACCGATCATCCTGCGCTGTCACGAACTCACCCTGAAAAAGCCCCGACAGCGTCAGGTCCGCATAGGGTACTGCGGCGGTGAACGTAGCTGACTGACCGAACGCGGCAAAAGAGCGGGTATAGCTCATCAGGTAGGTGTGCAGCGTTGCGTCCACATCGAGCGCCAGCGAAGGGTCCACGCTCACGTTTCCTTCGGAGAGTGTGTAGCCCAAAGTGACCCAATTGAGATCAACCGGCACGTTCGTCAGCAACCGAGGCAGCACGTCGTTAGCGTATGCGTCGCAGGCAAATAGGCCGCAGAACGCCAGAACGCAGATACGCTTCTTGATTTGCCTCATTACCTGGCGGGCACCGGAATCACGAAGGGATGGAAGCGAAAGCGTACTGCCGAAGCGAGGGGGTTGCGAGCCCTGTTCAGGCTGGCAGGGCAGCGCCCTGGTCGCCCGATTCTTCCTGGATTCGCCGATCCAGGTAAGCGTTCATGATCTTCAGCTCTCTGCCGGCACCGACCAGTCGCATGACCGACTGAGCCATCCGGAATTCCTTCGAGCGCTTCATTTCCGCGAAGCTCGCAAAGCGCCGCTCCCGCCCATTCACCGTCACGGTCGGTTCCGGATATTTCTCGGCCATCGCCTTGAGTCGCTCCGGCGTCAGCAACGCCTCGGGCGAGATTTCGGATTGTTGCTCGGCGCGGCTGTCCCGCTGCCAGTGCCAGACGTCGGAGGCCGTCTTCACCGCGACCAGAATGATCAGGCCGGCGACCGGTTCCTGCAGCGCCGCCAGGGCAAAACCACCGGCGATGATGGTGATGTGCAGAACGAAGATGCGGCGATAAGGCGCCGTCATCAGATCCTTCACACCATCGGCGCCCAGTCCTTTCAGCCGCACGTCCCGAATCCAGTCCGCTACCTGGATCAGCGTCAGCGCGGTAACCGCAGCAAGCATGTAGGGTGATGTCAGCACCGAGAGCGTCGCCGGCAGGAGCCCAGTGTCGTCCATTCCTTGCCCGAACAGGGAAACGACGAACATCCCGTGGCCCATGCAGAACATGCCGTAGTGAACGCAGAAAAACGGAACCAGAAAGAAGGGAAAGGCAAGTTCCAGCGCATGCCCATAGGGACGAATGAGCATTCGCAACACGGTGAAAGCCCCGATAACCACGTTCTCCATCCAGTACAGAAAAATCAGATCGAAGCTTTTCCAGCCCCAGGCGAGCACACCGACCAGCGGTATCCCGTTCAGTACGATGAGCAGGATGAGTCCGACGGGAAGCTGCTTGTCCTTAGTCATGGCGCATGGTGTCAGGTGAGCCAGCCTCCACCTTAGCGCCCAGGCTGCCCATACGGGCTCCGGGGTTTCGAAACTGCCCAGCAGCGCACAACGACTCTGCCTGATCGGTCACGCACCGGAATCCACCTGGGGCAGAAGATCATCCGCTGGCAAAACGGTATTCAATCGGATACCATAGTTTGCAACCTATTCAGTGGCTATCTTCCTGTTTGTCGATGCGCGAAACCGACCCATTTGCAGATACCGCAGCCCGCCTGCTAAGAGCTGCACGACTGCAGGCCGGCATCTCTTTGCGAGCGCTGGCACGTCGTGCGGGCACATCACACGCTACGCTGATCGCTTATGAGGCCGGACGGAAATGCCCATCCACCGCCACCTTCTTCCGCATTCTCGATGCCTGCGAATACGCGGTCGACATCCGGCTGCGGCCGCGAATCCGCTGGCGGGACGGGATCGCCCGAGGCGAGGAGCTCGAGTCGGTGCTGGCGCTGGCGGAGGCTTTCCCTGTGCGCGCAGGCCGCCGGATGAACTATCCGGTATTCCCGGATCCCGTTTGAACCGCCTGCCATGGACCTGACCGGCAAGATCGTCGACCTTCACCAGAGCCTGGCGGCCGCCGGGCTCCCTCATGCCTTCGGCGGCGCCCTGGCGCTGGCCTGGTGCACCCAGAGGGCCAGGGGCACCATCGACATAGACATCAACGTGTTCCTGCCCGTCGCCGACCGACAGCGATTTCTGCAGGCGCTGCCCGAGGGCGTGAAAGTGACCCGAGCCGATCGCCAAGCACTGGAGCAGGACGGCCAGGTCCGTCTCTGGTGGGACCAGACGCCCCTGGACGTATTCCTCAACACCACCGACTACCACGAGGCGGTGGCTGACCGAATCCAGTTCGAAACCTTCGCCGACACTCGCATTCCCTTTCTTGCCTGCCTGGACGTGGCGGTGTTCAAGGCGTTCTTCAACCGGACGAAGGACTGGGCAGACCTGGAAGAAATGCAGCTCGCGGGTACTTTGGATGTCGCAGAAGTCAGGCAGATCATCGGCCACTACCTCGGCGAGGATGACGAGCGGATCGACTCCCTCACACGGCTGGCGGCGCGGATCACTCCATTATCCGGCTGAACAGCCCGCCCCAGAACCTTGACGGTTTACCCGTCGCAAACTCGGTGCGATCGGCCCGCTCTGCGGAAAAGCGCATCAGCCGCGCACCCAGCCAGCGGAAAGGCTCCACCTCCCAGAGCGGCGGCCGGTCATCCACCCAGGCCAGCCGAGTCAGGTCGCTCTGCCGGCCGAGCACCAGATCGGTGAGCATCCGCCCCGCCAGATTACTGGCAGCAACCCCTTCCCCCACATACCCGCCCGCCATACCAACGCCGGATCGACGATCGAAGCTGACACAGGGCCGGAAGTGTCGCGGCGCACCCATGAGCCCGCCCCAGCGATGGGTCACGGCATACCCCTCGAGCGCCGGAAAGAAGTCTCTGAGATTAGCCTCCACCTGATCCAGCATGGGGTCCAGAGGATCGATGACGGCCTTTCGTTCCGAGCGGAAGTAGTAGCCGGCCCGGCCACCGAAGGCGAGCCGGTCGTCCAGCGTGCGCTGCCCGTAGATGGTAACGCGGCGACCATCGCCGAAGGTCTCCCGACGTGCCAGGCCGATCTCGTTCCAAACAGATTCAGGCAACGGCTCAGTGGCCACCATCATCGAATAGAGCGGCATGATCTGACGCGACTGGCTTGGCAGAGATTCCGTGTAGCCTTCTGTTGCACGCAGAACCACATCCGCCTTCACGGTACCTCGCTCGGTTCGGACCCGACCTGCTTCCAGATCGAGGACCGGCGTCAGCTCGAAGATGCGCACGCCCTTGTTGCGCACGGTTTCGCCCAGCCCACGCGCGAGCCGGGCCGGATGGATGGCGGCGCAGTGACTGGTATAGGCAGCACCAAAGTTCGAACGGCAGCCGATGCGCGCCCGCGATTCAGCCTCCGGCAGCCAGGCGTAGTCTTCCTCCGTGTAACCCAGCGCGTGAAAACGCTCGACCCGTGCCTTTACCGCTTCAGCCCGGAATGGCAGCGTCGCCAAGGTGAGCGTGCCGCCTTTGGCGTAGTGACAGTCGACGTTCTCTGCCTGACAGACGCGACCCACCTCATCCACCGTGTCGTGCATGGCGTTCAGGAGATCAATGCCTTGCTGCTGCTGTTTCGGATC
>Ga0316194_10003912_pt1 | contig 10360 bp, 11 predicted proteins | sample CroRivsedime1_MG_FD_204936 | JGI IMG/M metagenome (GOLD analysis project Ga0316194, IMG submission 204936) | Coastal sediment microbial communities from Maine, United States - Cross River sediment 1 | ecosystem: Environmental > Aquatic > Marine > Coastal > Sediment | place: USA: Maine... | reverse complement strand
GCGTTGAAAGCGGAACATAAAAAGGCGCATAGTATATCAGACTATGCGCCTCTGAATTTCGGTTACCTGTCTCGGCCGTCAATGGATGTCCTTCCACCACTCCTTCTTCATCAGGTAGGCGATGACGGTGAACACGATCAGGAACAGCATCACCCAGATGCCAATGCGCTGACGTTCCAGCTTCATTGGTTCCGAGATATAGGTCAGGAATGACGCGAGGTCGCGCGCCACCTGGTCGTACTCAGCCGCGGTCATGCTGCCGGACTGGATCATCTCCAAACGCTCGACCACCCGCTCCAGGCGGTATTCCGGCCCCTCCTGCTCCTTCAGGTACGCATCGGCGGCGGCCTCGGTGTCGAACGACGCGACGGTATGGCCGTCATGGTGGATCTCGTACTTGTAGACCGGTTCCTGCACACCCTGCAGGTCCCATAACACATGAGGCATGCCGACGTTCGGGAACACCGTGTTGTTCACCCCCATCGGGCGCGAGGGGTCGACGTAGAAGCCCTTGAGATAGCTATAGATCCAGTCGGCACCACCGTGGCGGATGCGCGCGGTAAGCGTCAGGTCCGGGGCCGCGGCGCCAAACCAATTGCCGGCCTCTTCCTCGGGCATTGCGATCGTCATCAGGTCACCGATCTTGCCGTCCGTGAATATCAGATTGTCCTTGATGTCGTCCTCGCTGAGCCCGACCTCGGTGAACAACTTGTAGCGCACGTACTTTGCCGAATGGCAGCCCATGCAGTAGTTCACGAACAACTTGGCGCCGCGTTGTATCGCGGCGTGGTTGTTCAGGTCGATATTGGCTTGTTCCAGCTTAACACCTCCGCCACCGGCGGCCATGCCGCCCAGCGGGATCAGGGCAAGTGCAAAAACAGCGATCAACTTCTTCATTTCGTCACCCTCTCCGGCACCGGCTTGGTCTTGTCAATCTTGCTGTAGAAAGGCATCAGCAGGAAGAACGCGAAGTACAACGCGGTGAAGATCTGCGCCAACAGGGTCTTGGTCGGTGTGGAGGCCTGCATACCCAGCCACGCGAGCACTACGAAGGTCACGACGAAAATCGCCACCGCCAACTTGAACAGAATGCCCTTGTAGCGGATCGACTTGACCGGGCTCCGGTCCAGCCAGGGCAGGAAGAAGAAGACCAGGATCGCGGCGAACATCACGACGACGCCGGGGAACTGCGAGTTGAACATCGGCGGCACCGCCCGCAGCATCGCGTAGAACGGCGTGAAGTACCAGACAGGCGCGATGTGGTCGGGGGTCTTCAAGGGGTTTGCCGGCTCGAAGTTCGGCGGCTCGAGGAACAGTCCACCGAAATCAGGCCAGAAGAACACAACTCCGAGGAAAAAGATCATGAACACCCCGACACCCACGACGTCTTTCACCGTGTAGTAGGGATGGAACGGGATGCCGTCTTTCGGGATGCCGTTCTCGTCTTTGTTCTTCTTGATCTCGATGCCATCGGGGTTGTTCGAACCGACCTTGTGCAGCGCGACGATGTGGATGAAAACCAGGGCGGCAAGCACGAAAGGCAGCAGGAAGTGCAGCGCAAAGAACCGGTTCAGGGTGGCGTCGGAGATCACATAGTCACCGCGGATCCAGACCGACAGCGGCTCGCCGATCCCGAACGGGAAGGCCGCAAACAGGTTGACGATGACCTGCGCGCCCCAGTAAGACATCTGACCCCAGGGCAGCAGATAACCCATGAAGGCGGTCGCCATCATCGCCAGATAGATGATCACGCCGATGATCCACAGCAGCTCGCGCGGCTTGCGATACGAACCGTAGATCAGGCCGCGGAACATGTGCAGATAAACGACCAGGAAGAAGGCCGATGCGCCGGTCGAGTGGAGATAGCGCAGCAGCCATCCATAGTCCACGTCGCGCATGATGTACTCGACCGAGGCGAAGGCATCCTCCGCAGATGGCTTGTACAGCATCGCCAGCCAGACACCGGTCACGATCTGCAGCACCAGCACCAGCATCGCCAGCGAGCCGAAGAAGTACCAGAAGTTGAAGTTTTTTGGCGCGTAATACTCGGCCAGATGCTCGTTCCAGACCTTGGTGGCGGGGAAACGCTCGTCGATCCAGTTCATGAAGCTCATGCGGCACCTCCGTCCACACCGATCAGGATTACCTCGTCAGACAGGTACTGGTGGGGTGGCACCACGAGGTTGGTCGGCGCCGGAACGCCGCGGTAAACACGACCGGCGAGGTCGAAGCTCGAGCCGTGGCAGGGGCAGAAAAAGCCACCTTTCCATTCCGGCCCCAGGTCCGCCGGGGCGACCTCGGGCCGGTAGGTCGGAGAACAGCCCAGGTGGGTGCAGATACCGACCAGGACCCCAAACTCGGGCTTGATGGAACGGGTTTCGTTCTTACAGTAACTGGGCTGCTGGGGGACGTCCGAATTCGGGTCGGCGAGTTTGCCGTCCAGGCTCTTCAGGTCGGCCAGGTTTTGCTCGGTGCGACGCACCACCCAGCACACCTTGCCGCGCCACTTCACGCGCAGCAGGGCGCCAGGCTCGAGCTCGCTGATATTCGCCTCCTCGGGCGCGCCCATCGCCTTGGCCCGCTCGGACGGATTCCAGGACGCGATGAACGGCACCGCCGCAAAACCGACGCCCACCGCCCCGACCACGGCCGTAGTGGCTGTCAGGAAGCGGCGTTTCTTCAGGTCTACGCCTTCTGCACTCATGGATAAACTCCCAAAGATCCGAAAACATAGGGAAAAGGATCGCGGCAGATCTCGGATCGAATTTTAAGAATATGCTGAATTTCCTCAAACGACCGCGGATTCTCCAACATGGGGATACCTTGGTCAAGAAAGGGGAATCTATAAAGAGGATTATTCGGCCAATGACGCACCAACCCTTGCGCGAGATCAAACCGGGTTGGCAATGTCGATAAACCGGTGCGACACCGCAAACTCCCGGGCCAGTTCGTCGCCCAGCGCCTGGACACCGTAGCGTTCGGTGGCGTGGTGCCCGGCAGCGAGATAGAGGATGCCCAGCTCGCGTGCCTGGTGCACGGTCTGTTCGGAGATCTCGCCGCTGATGAAGGCGTCGAAGCCCTCTGCCGCGGCCTGCTCGATCATCCCCTGTGCGGCCCCGGTGCACCACGCGATCCGGCCGATTTCGGCCGCCCGCCCGACCACCAAGGGCGCGCGCCCCAACGCCAACTCGATGCGATCGGCCAGGGTATCCGCCGGCATCGCCTGCTCCAGCTCCATACCCCACAACAGACCATCGATCGGCGCTCCCCTGTCAAAGCCTAGGCGCAGGCCCAGTTGACGGTTGTTGCCCAGGTCCGGATGGGCATCGAGCGGCAGATGATAGGCGAGCAGGCCGGCGCCAGCCTTGATCAGCGTTGCGATGCGCCGGGCCTTCATGCCAACCAGCGGGGCCGCCTCACCGCGCCAGAAGTAACCATGATGGACCAGCACCAGGTCGGCCCCGTCACCGACGGCCGCGTCGAGCAGGGCCTGGCAGGCAGTGACCCCGGACACGATCCGCCGCACTTCGCTGCGACCCTCGACCTGCAGACCGTTGGGGCAATAGTCGTCGAACGAGGCCGCTTGCAGACGCTCGTTGCAGTACGCCACGATTGCTTCGCATTGTGCCATCAGCCGACCTCACCCCGTCGCGCCTGTTGCGGCCCTTTCCGGCCACCGTAAGATTTACGCGATTGTACTGGAACCGGGCGGCGAACCGGCACACGGTCGGGGGACAGTCCCAGCTGCGCGGTGCGGCCGCGAGTCGCCATGATAGTGTATGCGTATGAAGCTGTACCGGACATTTGCCTTCCTGTTCACATCGGTCGCAACCGGCCTGGCGGCGGCCTTCCTTGTGCTGCTGCTGCGCCCCGAGCTGGCCGGCCGCGAACCGACCGGGCCATCCCCTCCGGTCCTGCTCGAGCGCTCGGGCGGGCCGGTTTCCTACGCCGATGCGGCGCAGCGCGCGGTGCCCTCCGTGGTGAACGTGTTCGCGACCAAGATCACCCGCCAGCAGCCTCACCCGCTGCTCGCGCTGCTCGAAGACCCGCTGCTCAAGCCCTTGTTCGGCGACCAGATCAGTCGCCCTCGGTTCAAGCGCGAAAACAGTCTGGGCTCGGGGGTGATCGTCGACGACAACGGCTATGTGCTGACCAACAATCATGTGATCAAAGGCGCCAGCGAGATCCAGGTGGTGCTGGGTGACGGCCGCAACCTGCCGGCGCGTATCGTCGGCAGCGACCCCGAGACGGATATCGCCGTGCTGCAGGCGGCAGGCAGCAAGCTGCCTGTCGCCAGCCTGGGGGCATCGAACGAGCTCCAGGTCGGAGACGTCGTGATGGCCATCGGTAACCCGTTCGGCGTGGGCCAGACCGTGACCATGGGCATCGTCAGCGCGACCGGGCGCAATGCACTCGGGATCACCGACTTCGAGAATTTCATCCAGACCGACGCGGCGATCAATCCAGGGAATTCCGGGGGCGCGCTGATCAACGCCGTCGGGCAGGTGGTGGGGATCAATACCGCGATCTTCTCGCAGAGCGGCGGCTCGCACGGCATCGGGTTCGCGATCCCGATCCAGCTCGCCGAAGAGGTCATGACCCAGATCGTCGAACATGGCCGCGTGGTCCGCGGCTGGCTGGGCATCACCGGTCAGAACCTGACCCCGGCGCTGGCCGAGTCGCTGGGCATCGAGTTCCGAGACGGCATCCTGGTATCGGGCGTACTGGAGGACGGACCCGGCGAGCGGGCCGGACTGAAGCCCGGCGATCTGATCGTCGAGATCGACCGGGGACCGATCACGACCGCGCAGCAGATGCTCCGGGCGATTGCCGGCAAGGCGCCGGGGTCTCCCCTGTCTTTGGCCATAGAGCGCGACGGCGACGAGCAGACGCTGGTTGCGGTCGTCGGCGAACGTCCGTCACTGGCCGGGCGCTGAGACCCATGGGGCGCTTCGATCCGTTCCGGCAACCGGGCGCGGCGCGTGATGCGGTGGCGATCGAGATCGACCTCGCCGCCGACGTACTCAATGCCTGCCCGGTCTGCCGTGACATCAGCGACCGGCAGCGCGATGACCGGCTGCCTGCCGCAGACCTGCTGGCGCACCAAAGGTTCGACAACGGCGACCCCAGCGTTGCCGTCTTTGCCGGCGACCGTGGCGACCTGCTGCGCCGTTTGCGCTCGGTGCGCGACCGGTTCAACTACAACTGCCTCTGCCAGGAGGCCGGGTGATCGCTCGCGGCGCGCACCCTCGGTGGAGCAGCTGCCGACGGCCAAGCCTCGCCGAGGCGGAGCCTGTGAGCTGTCAGGCGGCAAACGCCAGCGACAGCACCAGCAGAGAACTCGCCGCAGCCCAGGAGCCCAGCACGCGCAGGCCGATGCGCTGCCAGCTACGTTTGCCGAACCAGTCGGCGAAGACCATGGCGTAGAGCAGCAGCAGGTAGACGGCGATGCCGGTCCCCAACAATGCAGCCAGCCAAGAGCGACCGGACAACTGCGGCTGCGCCGAGTCGAAACCGATCATCAGGCCGAGCGCCACCGCCAGCAGCACGCAGACTGGGAGTGGCAACTGCCGGTCCAGGGCGACCAGGGCCCCGGTGACCGCGGCGCCCAGCAGCAGCGGCAGTTCGACGTCGACAGGTTTCACGATGCCGGTCGCCGCCAGGCCGAGCAGGGTCGCCACGAGAAAGGCGATGATGGCCGTCTGGACCGCCTTCGGCCCGCGTTGACCGAAAAAGATCCCCAACGCAAGCACCGAAAGCAAGTGGGCCGGGACGAACAGCGGATGCAGCAGACCGGCGTAGAAATTGTCGAGCCCCTTGATCGGGCTGTGCGCCAACGCCACGCCCGGTAGCAAGACCAGGCCTATGCCCAGCGTGGCGCGCAGTGAGTTCATACCACCCCGGTGAGGAACCCGACCCCGGCCAGCGCGATCAGGCCGCCGCCGGTGCGCACGGCCAGCCGCCCGGCGGGCCAGCGTGCCAAGAGGCCGAACGCGATCCCGCTAAGGTGCAGCAGGCCGGTGGCGATGACGAAACCCAGGCTATAGGCCAGCGGGTTGGCCGCCTCGGGCAGCTCCGCGCCATGCGCATAGCCGTGGAAGATCGCGAATACGGCGACGATCAGTGCGGCCACCCACAGCGGCGGCCGGGCGGCCAACGCGACCATCAGTCCGAGGACCACCGCCGAGGTCGCTATTCCCGTCTCCACCGCCGGCAACGGAATGCCCGCAACCCCCAGCGCACCACCGATCGCCATGACCATCGGAAACACGATCGGCAAAACCCAGATAGCGGGGTTGCCCAGAAATGCCCCCCAGAGACCAACGGCGACCATCGCGGCCACGTGATCCCAGCCCAGGATCGGATGCACGAAACCGCTGTAAAAACCGCCGGCGATACCGCCTCCCTCGTGCGCCCCTGCGACAGCAGAGAACACCAGCAGAGTCAACACCATCAGCAAAGTTGCGGTTCGAGTCGTCATCGTCGACACCTTGGTGGTCGTTTCATCGTTTCAAGGCCCGGACCCGGACCGGTCAGGCACGGGGCGGCGATATGTTAGCCGATGCTCAGGCGGCCGACACCTCGGCCAGCGCGGCGATCAGGGCGTCGTTCTCCCGCGTGGTCCCGACGGTCGGCCGCAGGCAGTCGGTCAACAGCGGGTGGGCGCCATGCAGGTTCTTGATCAGCACGCCGCGCTCGCGCAGGCCGTCGAACCAGGCGGCCGCCTTGCCGGGCGGCGCGCGCAGCAGCAGGAAGTTCGCCTCTGAGGGATAAACCGTCACGCCCGGCAGGCCCGCAAGGGCCGCCGCCAGGCGCTCACGCTCGGTGCGGATGCACCGTGTCTGCTCGTCGAATACCGCCCGGTGACGCAGCGCGAACTCGGCGCTGGCCTGGGTCAACACATTGATGTTGTAAGGCAGACGTACCTTGTCGAATTCGTCCAGCCAGTCCGCGGGCCCGGCCAGCAGACCGAGACGCAGGCCGGCCAGGCCCATCTTCGACACCGTGCGCATGACCAGCAGGTTGTCGAACTCGCCGAGGCGCGGCATGAAACTGGCGTCGGTGAATGGCGCATAGGCCTCATCGACCACCACCAGACCGGGCGCGCTGCGGATGATCTCGACAATCGCGTGAGCATCGAACAGATTGGCGGTCGGGTTGTTCGGGTATGCCAGGAACACCACGGCCGGCTGGTGCTCCTCCATCGCCTGCAATACCGCCGGCAGATCGAGCGCGAAATCCTGGGCAAGCAGGGGCACGCCGACGTACTGCATGCCGCAGAAGGTTGCGATCAGGCGGTACATGACAAAACCGGGATCGACGGATAAGAGGCTGCGCGCCGGTCCCGACAGACTCATCGCGATCATCTGGATCAGTTCGTCGGAGCCGTTACCGAGCAATACGCGCATTCCGGCAGGCACGCCCATCGCGGCCTGCAGGCGCTCGCTCAGCGCCCGTGCCGTGGCATCCGGGTAGCGGTTCACATCGGTCGTGCGCAGCAGTTCCAGCCAGGGCTCGCGTAACTTGTCCGGCCAGGTGTAGGGGTTCTCCATCGCATCGAGCTTGATCAGCCCGGACGAAGGTTGGACATGGTACGCGGAGAGTTCACGGATCTCCGGGCGAACCCAGTGGGCAACGAGTTTCTCGATGACGTCAGACATCCGGTTACCGTTGGCTTGGCGGTCTGCGATAGGGCCCATGAGGGTCGGGTCTAGGACGGGACATCGATCCGATACTCGGCCGACCGGGCGTGTGCATCCAGGCCCTCGCCTCGCGCGAGTGTCGAGGCGGTCCGCCCCAGCGTTGCGGCCCCCTCGGCCGAGACCAGGATCAGGCTGGAACGCTTCTGAAAATCGTACACACCCAGCGGCGAACTGAAGCGTGCGGTGCGCGAGGTTGGCAGCACATGGTTCGGCCCGGCGCAATAGTCTCCTAGCGGCTCCGAAGTGTAGCGGCCCATGAAGATGGCACCGGCATGTCGGATCCTGTCGGCGAAGGCCTGCGGGTCCGCGAGTGACAGTTCCAGATGCTCCGGGGCGATGTGGTTCGCCACGCGCGCAGCCTCCTCCAGGTCACGGCACACGATCAGGGCGCCGCGGGTTCGCAGGGCGGTATCGATGATCTCGCGACGCGTCATGTCCGGCAGCAGCCTGTCGATGCTCTGTTCGACGCGGGCCACGAAATCTGCATCCGGGCACAACAGGATCGACTGCGCGTCTTCGTCATGCTCGGCCTGTGAAAACAGGTCCATCGCGACCCAGTCCGGATCCGTTTCACCGTCACAGATCACCAGGATCTCGGACGGGCCGGCCACCATGTCGATGCCGACCTGACCGAACACCGTGCGCTTGGCGGTTGCCACGTAGATGTTGCCCGGACCGACGATCTTGTCGACCGCCGGAACCGACTCGGTACCATAGGCGAGCGCGGCCACCGCCTGCGCCCCACCGACCGCGAATACCCGATCGACACCGCAGACGTGGGCAGCGGCCAGTACCAGTTCGTTCAGTTCGCCGCGCGGCGTCGGAACGACCATGATCAGCTCGGCAACCCCCGCCACCTTGGCGGGCAGCGCGTTCATCAGCACCGAAGAGGGATAGGCGGCCTTGCCGCCGGGCACATAGAGGCCGACCCGGTCGAGCGGGGTTACCTGCTGCCCCAGCAGGGTGCCGTCCTCCTCGGTGTAGGTCCAGCCTTCCATCTTTTGCCGCTCGGCGTAGGCGCGCACACGGTCGGCCGCATGCCGCAGGGCAGCCTGCTGATCGGCCGCGATGGTATCCCAGGCCTGCCTCAGGCGCGCCAGCGGAATCTCCAGGTCGGCTGCCGATTGCGCCTCCCAGCCGTCGAAACGGTTGGTGAAGTCGATCAGCGCAGCGTCGCCGCGCGAGCGGATGTCCGCGATCACCTGCCGCACCACTTCGTTCACGGCGCCGTCGGACACCGAGTCCCAGGCCAGCAAGGCATCGAGCTGCTGCTGGAAATCGGTGTCCGAAGTATTCAGTTTGCTTATGTCAGCCATAATTCGATTACCGGAGTCAGGGATCGCAATGCGGTCAACCTAAACGCAGTGTCTCCTGGTTTCAATCGCAGCGGCGAACCCTGCGCGCGGAACCTCACCCCTGCGCAGGCCGCTTGAGCGAGCCCCGCGAACCAGACCGACCGGGCATCGGCCCAGGATGTCAACGCGCTCGTGTGACGCACCTTGTCCGACGCGCCGGCGCCTTACCTGGGAGACCCCGGCGATCAGCGTTGTGAAGTCGCGCCGTGCACTGCGTTGCGGAGCCCGTCGACCAGGACCTGTAGGGTTGCGTGCTTCATTTTCCAGGAGGCCTTGTTGACCACCAGGCGCGAGCTGATGTCGTGCATATGCTCGAGCGGAATCAGACCGTTCGCCTTGAGCGTATTGCCGGACTCGACCAGGTCGACGATCAGTTCCGAGAGACCGACCAGCGGCGCGAGTTCCATGGACCCGTAGAGCTTGATCACCTCGACCTGCTGACCGCGCGCGGCGAAAAACGTGCGCGCGGCGTTGACGTACTTGGTCGCAATCCGCAGACGGCGCGCCTTCGTGTCTGCACCGGCATAGCCTGCCACCATCATACGGCAACGCGCGATCTTCAGATCCAGCGGCTCGTACAGCCCATCGCCGCCATGCTCCATCAGCACATCCTTGCCCGCCACGCCGAGGTCTGCCGCCCCCCACTGCACATAGGTGGGGACATCGGTCGCACGAATCAACACGAACTTCACCAGCGGATGCGAGGTGTCGAGTATCAGCTTGCGACTGGTCTCCGGGTCGTCAAGCGGCTCGATCCCGGCCTGTTTCAGCAGGGGCAGGGTGTCTTTGAATATCCGGCCTTTGGAAAGCGCGATCGTCAGTGGCGACTCGATTTTTGCGACCATGGTCAGCGCCTCAGCCCGGGACCCGACGGATCTGCGCGCCAAGCCCGGCAAATTTGTCCTCGATGTTCTGGTAGCCGCGATCGACGTGGTAGATCCGGTCGACGACAGTCTCGCCCTCCGCCACCAGCCCGGCCAGGACCAAGCTGGCCGAGGCGCGCAGGTCGGTCGCCATGACCGGCGCTGCCGTCAGCCGCGGCACCCCGCTGCAGATGGCCGTGTTGCCCTCGAGCTTGATTTTCGCCCCCATGCGCTGCAGTTCCTGCACATGCATAAAACGATTTTCGAACACCGTCTCGGTAATGGTTCCGACGCCTTCAGCGACGCTGTTCAGCGCGGTGAACTGCGCCTGCATGTCCGTGGGAAAGGCGGGAAACGGGGCCGTATGCACATTCACCGCCCTCGGCCGCCGCCCGTGCATGTCGAGCACCACATAGTCGTCACCCACATCGAGCTCGGC